>Ga0209607_1001298_pt1 | contig 21081 bp, 16 predicted proteins | sample AD_UKC117_MetaG_FD_184413 | JGI IMG/M metagenome (GOLD analysis project Ga0209607, IMG submission 184413) | Active sludge microbial communities of municipal wastewater-treating anaerobic digesters from Hong Kong - AD_UKC117_MetaG (SPAdes)... | ecosystem: Engineered > Bioreactor > Anaerobic >... | reverse complement strand
TAAAACATGGCGTTTGACAAGCGTTCCCGGTTTATGTATAATATAAGTATACTCATATTCCACTTAGATCGTCCATTCATAAGGAGTCTTTATGTCTGCTCGAATCAACAAAAAAGAAAAGGAAAAAATTAGAAAAGAAATTTTGGAGTCAGCTTATACCCTTTTCACTAAGAATGGCTATGAAGAAACCAAAACAAAGGATATTAGTGAACGGGTGGGCATTGCTGAAGGAACACTGTTTAACTATTTTTCATCAAAAGCCAACCTCTATATCGAGTCCATGCTGGAGAATATCGATTTATCAGTTCCTGAGTTAATTTATGGGCAAATGAAGCAAGAAAACATAGTTGATGTGGTTTTGGAGTACATTACAAAAAGTTTTATTTTTAAATTGCCAAAGACGGTTATCAAAGAAATCCTTTACCTTTCAACATATTTATCCAAAAAGAAACGAAAGGTTTTTAATAAGTTTGCAGAGACGGATTTTAAAGCCATGGACGAATTGGCTCATCTGATCAAGCAAATGCAGGAAAAAAGGCTTCTCAAAGCATTCAATCCCGAAACAGCCGCTTCAACGATATTCGCCGCAGTCTTTTTTGAACTCCTCCTATATACCTATGAAGATCATTACGACAAGGATGACATGATGACATCGCTGAGGAAAAAGGTTGAACTGATCATCACCCCATATATCAGATAAGATAGCTTTTTTGGACTGTCTTGTAAGATTTTTTAAACCCTGGCCAAAAAGATTCATGACTAGCATCTGCGGAGTTCAAATCTGGAAACCTGGGCTGTATATTTCTATCCGATTATGTAACCCGGAAGTTTTCTTTCCAGACACTTCCGGGTTTTTATCATTAGGACTTGTTTTGAATTGAAATAATCTCCCTCTATAAAAGAGGTCTTTAGAAAATATAACCTGTCGAAAACGCCGTTCCGGGATTAAGCCAAATAAACAAACGGTAAACACCGCCTCTTAATATCCATATAACAGCCGCTTGACCCAGCGGTATATTGGCGGTAATCGTTTGAAGATGTGAAGTGTTTTGAATGGGTGTCCCACTTGGGAAATTGATAGAAACGGTATTCATGCCAATGGCGATCATTCCGCCGCCAAGCGTGGTAATGGCCCCATGATTCAGGAATTGTACATGCGTCAGGATATCACCATTCTGTATTTTTCCGGATGAGGGGTATCCGCTCAGAACATTTGTTACGATGACGCCGAGTGGATGATCTTCAATATAAACCCCTAATTTCGGTTGACCAGGAATAGCTTGCTGCTCAAAATTAGCTACTAATGTCAGGTTTTGTGGTGGCATATTCAGTCCAAAAGCGGACTGATTCGAATAAGGAACTCCGGGCCATCCAGTAGAAGCATCTGTTCGTGTCCAACCGGTAAATTGGTACCCAGGGTTGGCTACAGCTTGAATATTGACCCAAGTTCCAGAGGAGTATGTTCCACCTCCTGATACGGATCCTCCGGAAGGGGGATTTGTTTGCAGATCAAGGGTAAAAACCAGAGGTTGAATTAAAAACGAGAAATGTGCGGTTAAAGTAACATTTTCCGCAGGCATCTGATAAGAATAATTGGCTTGACTACTGATGATGATGTTACCACGAGTCCAATGCTGAAACTGATAGCCGGCATTGGGAACGGCCTGAATGTTGACCATAGTCCCGGCAGAATACTGGCCATTTCCATTTACCGACCCTCCGCCTGTGGAAGATAAGTTAAGCGTGTAGTTTTGCGTCGTTTGCTGACCGTAAACGGTGACGGGGATGTTTAAAAGTTGTTCGGTTCCAGGCGATACAACACCAAACGTTCCACCTTGATGATTGTAGACTTTTTTGGTGGACGTGTTGACCTTCCAGAAGGAGTTGGACCAGTTGTTTTGTTTGATGTGTATCAAATAGGGGTGAACTTCTGCTTTTTGCCAATCCTGACCATACGACAGTGCCGTGTTTGCTGCTGCGATTTGAATCTGCTGACTGGATTGGTTATAGACCAGATATGCATCCGTGAATCGAAGCGCAAATCGTGTGGGCGAATTAGCTGAACCCGTCACATCGACGTTGATGTTTAGCTGTATTTCATTACCTCCGGTCGATCCAAAGCTACCCCCGGTTACCCGATACACTTCGTGGCGTGAAGTATTCACTTTCCAAAAAAAACCTGACCATGAATTTAATTTGAGATGGTACAAAAAAGGAGAAAGCTGCTGGACAGTCCAATCCTGACCGTAAGAAAGCGCCTTTCCGCTTGCGGTTATCTGAAGGGTATGACTGGCAGGCACATAGACTAAACTACCATCAGAAAAATCAAGACGAAATCGGTCGAAAGAAGCAAAAGACATTGAAACCATTATGACCAACACAACTACAAAAAGCATCCTGTTCTTCTTCATTTTCTGCGACTGTTGCAAAAAACGGATTCAGACGACTCCATTCCAATCATTGACAACAATTTGTATGCGTCCGTCCGCTTTAACAACAATCTCACCTCACTTTCTTTTAATGTTTTGTGTTGTAAACCTCATCAATCAAACCATTCACCTGTTTTTTCTGAATCTTTTGGAGTGAAAAGGTTCGTAAGTGATTTCACTGTTTAAAATGGATTTAATAATCGTTTTGAATTACAGTTTGATTATACACCTTAAACTTGTCTTTTATGTACCTGCCAAATAGCGGGAAAGGTTTGAGGAACTTGGGTTTTTCCGCTCCCCATCCCTTATTCCCCGGAACACTGAGTAAAAAACTTATTTTTGAGGTTGATAGTGCACCAAAATACCGGCATCAATCAACATCTGAATGTTGTTCATATCTTCTGATCCCAGTGTCAGATCCAGAAAATTATTCTGTAAATTGACTGAACTGAGGGTGTTTATCGGTCCTTGAACAATGGGAGTGATATCTGTAATGTCATTTGACTGCAAATCTAAAACTTTCAAATGACTCATCGCTTGAATCGGTGTGATGTTTGCGATGCCTAAATGGCCTGCAAATAAATACTCCAATTTCACCAGGTTTGTAAGGGGACCGAGATCGGTGACGTTTGTATACCCTATTTCAACTCTCGTTAGTTCAGGCAACCCTTCTAACGGAAGAACACTGTCAATGGGATTATTGGATACATCCACATGAGTTAGAGCCAAAAGGTTTTCCAATACGGTGATATCTGTGATTTGATTGTGAGCTGCATCAATTCTTTCCAACTTCAACAGGGTTGCAAGGGGACTCAAATCAGCGACTTGGTTGTTATAAACCATCAGACCTGTAAGTTCAGTCATATTTGAAAGTGGACTGAGATCTGTGATCTCATTGTAACCAATCGTAAGCCGTTCCATGTTCGATTGATTTTCCAGGGGACTAAGGTCCGTTATCTGATTTTCTTGCAGATCCAGCATTTTCATCTGAGTTAAATTGGATAGAGGACTGAGATCATCGATTTGATTAAATCTGAGGCTCAGGTGTGTGAGGTTTGTTTGATTTGCCAAGCCGTCAATATTAGTCAATCCTGCGAAATCAGCGATCAGTTTGATCAGGCTATTTCCCGAAGGCAAAAAATCCAAATTACCAAGGGGAATGTATCTCATGGTCAAGTTTTCGATTTGATCCCAAGTATGAATCAAATCAAAAGACGCTTGACTTAAGGGGATCGCTTCAAATTCCACTGTTTTTAAATGACCACTTTTGGCACTGGCGTCCAAGGGGCTTATATCACTAAGGGGCATATCACTGAAATACACATCTTCAATGTTCTGAAGATTGGCCATAGGACTAATATCCGTTAGTCCTTCAGCAAAGGCAACCACTTGTTGGAGATTTGCGAAGTGTTCCAGACCGGTGATATCGGTTATGTCCTGGTAAATCACAACCAGTTCAATGTCATTTACTTCGTTGGTGTAAACCTGATCCAATGTATATCGGCTGCCGATTGTGTCATCTCTTTTTCCGATGATGCGCCGGACATAGTTTTTAAACGCCTCATCGTTGAACACTACGGGGTTGCCCAAAGGGATAAATTTGGAAATCATGATATTGTCCAAAAAAGCCAACATCTCATTGGAGCCCGGATCCGAATAGAGTGATACTTCCCACTTTAAACGATGCTCGCCTGCGGGGATTTCTCGAATCACCCGCTTCCATTCGTTACCCCGAAACCATCTTCCCGCATCAGCACCATCCACAGTAAAGGACAATGCCCCTCCAACATCCTCTAGGTTTGTTTTGACATAGAAGCTGATCACCATATCTTCTTCAATGTTCAAATCGATATACATAAATGAACGTTGCCCATCCCCGATGTTTGGAAATCCTGCGGCGTATTTGCCCTTTTGAACAAATTGACTTTGCATGAGTGGCAGCTGATCGCCACCCCTCACCCAGTTGTTGGCGGTAAAATCACCGGATTGGAAGATTTCATACAGTTGATTGGGAAGGATTCTATCCCCTATCTGACAACCCGTCAGGGTGAATAGGAATCCAATCACACTCAGGATGATGAGTATCTCTTTTTTCATCAGTTTTTGCCTCCATTTGTTTTTTGAACTTGTATTTTTACAAGTTAGTATCATTATAACCTAAAAAACCCTCTTTTGATCTTTTATGAAATAAATCTGTTTTAGCTGATATACTATACTGTAACTTACTGACCAATGAGCTGTTAAGGAGGTATATGATGAAACCCCGTGATTTTCCACTGGAAGTGTTCTTTGAACAATATGAGTTTTCAGCCCCTTATCTTTTGACCCAATCCGATTGTGAAACCATTTCAATCGCATCATTGTTGGCTATGGAGTCGGGTTCGCCGGAAGCGTTCCTCAGTCAGCGGCTGGGCTATACCCAAGTCACCGGAAGTCCTGAATTAAAGGAGGAAATCGCAGCTTTATATACGCAACATGGTCCTGAAGAAGTCATTGTTCACACCGGTGCCCAAGAGGCAATTTTCAACTTTATGCATATTTTTTTAGAGCCTGGGGATCATGTGATTACTCAATTTCCCACCTATCAGTCTCTATATTCTGTTGCCGAAGATATCGGTTGTGTTGTTGACAAATGGCAAATTAGGCAAACAGACACTGGCTGGACGATGGATTTGGATGAACTGGAAGAGCTAATCCGGCCTGAGACAAAACTATTGTGTATCAACAACCCCAATAACCCTACTGGATATATCTTCAGCGCTGATCAAATGAAACGAATCGCAGAGATCACCCAAAAGCATTCCATTTTCGTGTTTTGCGATGAGGTATACAAAGGTTTGGAGCTGGATGGGATTTCCCGCCCCTGGTTTGCCGATTTGAGCGATCATGCTTTGTCCCTGGGCGTGATGTCAAAGGCCTATGGCTTACCTGGTTTGAGGATCGGCTGGATTGTAACCGGTAATAAAGTGGTATTGGATAAAATGAGAAAGATGAAACACTTCACCAGTATCTGTAGCAGCGGCCCCTCGGAATATCTGGCAACGATAGCTTTAAAACATGGTGAAAAAATCTTGAAGAAAAGTCTGGAACACATCCAAAAAAATCTTGCAATCTCAGACCTTTTTTTTGAGCGCTATCAGCATCTATTTCGCTATAATCGCCAACAGGCAGGACCTATTGCCTTCCACGAAATGAAAATAGATCACTCAATTGATGTTTTTTGCAATCAACTTGTGAAAGATTCAGGGGTATTATTGCTTCCAGGCAACGTTTATGATTATACAGGAAAATATTTTAGAATGGGCTATGGACGTGCTGATTTCGAGGAGAATCTGAGTCGTTTTGATGCATATTTGATCAATCATCTATACCAAGGCGAAATAAATGAAAATAGGAACCAATAATATCTGGAATGCCATTTGAAATGATAAACGAAGAAGGGAACACACCGAGCGCTCATTATGGCGTTGCTGTTGAATTGGAATTTGAAAGATGAAAATGGTGGGCGTAACAGGGTTTGAACCTGTGACCTCTTCCGTGTGAAGGAAGCGCTCTCCCGCTGAGCTACACGCCCCAAGGGTGTAGTATTATAGCATATATTTTCCATTTTGTCACCCCTTTCTAACGAGTTGATGGATTGGAAAGTGGTATAATGTTGATCGGATGTTTTTCATGTGTGAACGGGGTGATGAAATGGAATTATGGGATGTTTTAGACGAGAACCGGCAGAAAACCGGACGTCTGGTTGAGCGGGAAAATCCTTTGTCACGATTAGATCCGGGTGAATATCATTTGGTGGTATTTGCCTTCATCAGAAACACAGATGGCCGCTTTCTCATATCCAAACGGGCTCCTAATAAAACGTTTCCGAATAAGTGGGAAATTACAGGAGGATCTGCCGTCACCGGAGATGATTCACTGACAGCGGTTCTCAGAGAAATCAAAGAGGAATTGGGAATCGATGTGGATCCTGAGAAGGGTCATCTATTGAAAAGTTTCAAAATTGATGATGACAGAAGCTTTTTTGCAGATATTTGGTACTTTGAACATGATGTAGATTTGTCTCAGGTTGTTTGTCAACCGGGGGAGGTTACTGAAGCTAAGTTGGCTTTAAAAGATGAAATGATGAAAATGATAAATAACGGGGTTTTTGCCATGAACTGGTTTGTTTTGGAATGTTTAGAGTCTCTTGACTGTTGATTATTAAAGGGGAAAAGCTATCCAAAAGGGAGTAAAATCATGAAACATGAGTGGAGAAAATCTGAAAAACCGTTTTATTTACCTAAAAAGAAACCGGAGTTAGTGGATATACCGGCATTCAATTTTTTTACCATTACAGGATCAGGCGATCCAAACGATGATTTTTTCAAAGAATACATTGGTGTGCTTTATTCCCTATCCTATACCATTCGAATGAGCCCGAAAAAGGATTTAGCGCCTGTAGGTTATTATGAATACACTATCTATCCTTTGGAGGGAGTTTGGGATATTAGTGAGGAGGCTAAAGCAAAAGATTTGAAGTCGTTTGCAGATTTGAATAAAAGCGATTTCGTTTTCAATCTGATGATCCGACAACCGGATTTTGTAACTGGAGAGTACGCAGCTAAAGTCATTGAAAGGGTCAAAAAGGAAAAACCCCATGATTTGTTAGATGAGGTTGAATTTGTTTCTATCTCAGAGGGCCAGTGTATTCAGATGCTTCATGTAGGAACTTATGACAGTGAACCTGAAAGTTTTATGAAAATGGAAGATTATGCGCAAAAAAATCATTTGAACAGGTTGTCAAAAAAACATAGGGAAATCTATTTATCTGATCCTAGAAAAGCGAACCCGGTTAATTTAAAAACGGTTTTAAGATTCCAAGTGCATTAACTATTTGTAAATTAGGAAAGAACAAAAGCGAGGGTTTCAATGCAAAAAAGAACAAAAAGCGATCTGTTTTAAGATAACGGTCATTTCATTTATTGTATTGACTATTTTCATGTTATTCTCAACCATCTTTCAGTTTCAAGTTATGCATCAAATCAAGCAGTAACCACTTTTACAGATCACCTAGAGGAGTACCTATATGTGCTCCCGGAAAAGCAATGGTTCCATAGAGTAAAAAAAGGAGTGCGTTTATGAAGAAGCCGGAAAAGGAAAATTACTTAAAAGAAGAACTTTATCAGTTGGTTCAAAAGGACCAAACGGTATTCAATTTTATACAGGAATCTTCATTGGATGGTCTGTGGTACTGGGATTTGGAGAACATAGAAAACGAGTGGATGAATGCCAAATTTTGGACGACGATGGGCTATGACCCCGAAGAAATGCCTCATCGATCCAGTGCTTGGCAAAACATGATTAATCAGGATGACTTGAAAGTTGTGAATGAAAATTTTAAAAAACATATGGAAAACCCTGATTTTCCTTATGACCAGGTTGTCAGATATCGGCATAAAAACGGGTCAACTGTTTGGATTCGTTGTCGTGGGCTGATTATAAGGGATGAAAATGACAAACCGGTTCGAATGATTGGTGCCCATCAGGATATTACTTTTTTAAAAGAGAAAGAAAGGGAACTGGAAGAAAAAAGACAACGGCTTAAAGGGATTATTGAAGGAACCAATGTGGGGACCTGGGAATGGAATGTTCAAACAGGTGAGACAGTAATTAATGAAAAATGGGCAGAGATGATCGGTTATCGATTGGAAGATATCCAGCCCACTACCATCAATACTTGGATGAAGTTTGCCCACCAGGAGGATTTAAAAAAAAGCACGCAGTTACTGCAAGATCATTTTCAGGGAAAAACGGATTATTATGAATGTGAAAGTCGTATGAAGCGTAAAAACGGTGGTTGGATTTGGGTTTTGGACAGGGGGAAAGTAATCACCTGGACAAAGGATAAAAAGCCCCTTCTAATGATGGGAACACATCAGGACATTACAGAGAGAAAGCAGTCACAGATAGAATTCAAGACGATCCTGTCCACAACCATGGATGGGTTTTTTATCACCGACGAAACAGGACAGATCATCGAAGCAAATGATGCTTTTTGCAAGAAATTGGGCTACAGTCGTGAAGAGATGCTGACCATGTCCATTCCCGATTTTGAAGCGGCGGAAAATCCAGATGAAGTTAACCAACATATGGAAAAAGTCTTTCAAACAGGATACGATCGTTTTGAAACGGCACACAAAACGAAAGCCGGTGATCACATTGATGTTGAGATTAGCGTTACCTTTATTGATGTAGGCCCTAAAAAGCTGATTGTCTTTGTGAGAGATATTACAGAGATACAAAAAGCCCACCAAAGACTTGCAATGAGTGAAAAACGCTATAGAGGTTTGTTAGAATCACAAAATGATCTTATTGTCAGAGTCGATAAAGAAGGCCGATTTACATATGTTAACCCGGCATATTGTGAGGCGTTTGGAAAAAAAGAAGAGGAACTGATTGGGAAAAAGTTTACACCTTTGGTTCATGAAGAGGATATTGAATCAACGCTGAAAGCCATGGAGAAGTTATATGCCCCACCCTATCGCACTTATATCCAACAACGGGCTAAAACAGTTGATGGTTGGAGATGGCTGGCCTGGGAAGACAACGCCATTCGTGACGACAACAACGAAATCATTGAAATACAAGGGGTTGGACGGGACATCACAGGCTTGATGGAAGCCAAGCAAACGGCAGAGAATGCCAATCGCTCCAAATCGGAATTTTTAGCCAACATGAGTCATGAAATCCGGACGCCTATGAATGCCATTATCGGATTTTCAGAATTATTAGAGGATAAGTGCAATGATTCCAAGATGCAGCAATACCTCGATGGTATTAAAAATGCGGGAAAGAGCCTGCTGAATCTGATCAACGATATTTTAGATTTGTCGAAAATAGAAGCTGGAAAACTGGATATACAAGTGGTTAAAACGAATATTACAATGATTATCGAAGAGATCTTGCAAATCTTTAAGTTTAAGACTCAAGAAAAAGGAATCACATTACTTTCCGAGCATTGCCCAAATATTCCAGAGATTGTGTGCTTGGATGAATTAAGAGTCCGGCAGATATTGCTGAATTTAGTGGGAAATGCAGTTAAATTTACCGATAAGGGTCATGTGAAAATAAGTACAGAAACCTTAAGAAAAGACAAAGACGAAAAGACTATTGACTTTAACTTGATGGTTGAAGATACCGGTATCGGTATCAGTGAAAACAACCTTCAAAAGATATTTGAATCGTTTACACAGCAGGATGGGCAGAATACCCGTAAATACGGTGGAACAGGATTGGGACTGACCATTAGTAAAAAACTGGCCGGCATGATGAAAGGCGATATTACAGTTAAAAGCAAGCCTGGTGAAGGGTCAACATTTGCCTTAAGTTTAAGGGAAATTCCATATACAGAAGATGCAATCAGGAAATTGGAAGACCAGCCCATGCAAATGAGAACATACCAATTTGAAAAAGCAAAAATATTGGTTGTGGAGGATATTCTCTCCAACGTTGAAATCGTAAAAGGCTTTTTGGAACCCTATGGGTTTGACATGTATTCAGCTGAAAATGGACAGATTGCCGTCAATATCACTAAAGAATTAAAACCCGATCTCATTTTAATGGATATGCAAATGCCTGTTATGAACGGGTATGAAGCAACCCGGATCATTAAAGGCAACCCGGAGACAACACATATCGCCATTGTAGCTTTGACGGCATCGGCTATGTCGGAAGATGAAAAAGAAATCCGTAAGCTATGTGATGGTTATGTGAGAAAACCTTTTGTGAAACGGGAGTTGATTGGAGAAATTGCCAAACAGTTACCTTCAAAAGTTCTCACTTCATCCGAACAATCACCCAAAACCATTCAGGAATTTGAAAAGATGGACGATTCACAGAAAGAAATATTATCGGAGAGATTTTTTCAAAGATGGGAAACCATCAACGAATTGATTTTGGGTAGTGATGTGGAGGCTTTTGCAACAGATTTGAAGGCCTTTTCACAAGAACATCAGTTACCAAAACTCTTGGATTATGCCAACACCCTTTATCAGTATGCGTCTGATTTTGACATTACCAATATGGAAAAGCAGTTTCAGCAATTTATAACGTTCATCCAACAGAAAGACCCGAACGGAGAAAAGGAGTAAAAAAATGGAGAGTCAGAAAATACTCATTATAGATGATAACAACGAAAACATCAAGGTTGCCGCCAATATCATCAAAGCAGACAACAACATCGTTTGGGCCACGTTGAATGTCAAAGAAGGCATCAAGATCGCAGAAATGAAATCCCCCGATTTGATCTTATTAGATGTTCAAATGCCCATCATGGATGGCTATGAAGCGTGTTCAATTTTAAAGTCCAAAGAGGCAACAAAGGAAATTCCCGTCATGTTTATGACTGCAAGAACAGACGATGAGAGCATCCATAAAGCGTATCAAGCCGGGGCAGTGGATTACATTACCAAACCCATAAAAAAAATGGAACTGCTGGCCAGGGTTCATACGCAATTAAAATTATCCGGCATGATTAAATGTCTTAAAAAAGCCTCTGTCACGGATGGTTTGACAAAATTGTATAATCATAAAAAGATACTTGAGTTATTAAATTTGGAGATCGATCGGGCAAAACGCTATAAAAGAGATGTTTCAATCATGATGTTGGATATCGATCACTTCAAAAGAGTTAATGATGATTATGGTCATGTGGTTGGAGATACTGTACTTGAACGTCTTGCATTTGTAATCAAACAACAAATCAGAGATTTAGATATGGTGGGACGATATGGCGGTGAAGAATTTTTAATCATCTTCCCCGAAATTAACCAATCACAAGCTTATCAGGTGGCTGAAAGGCTTAGAAAAACTGTTGAGGCTCTGATCTTTGATGACGGATTAACCATTACCATCAGTGGTGGGGTGGCTGAGTACTCCGATGAAAAAACTGAACACTTCATCAAAAAAGCCGACGATAACCTATACAAGGCAAAAAATAGCGGCAGAAATAAAATCATATCTTAAAAAATTGACCTGAGGGTGATACCTATCAACAATATCCTGGATTTATTGATTAACCTGATTAAAAATATGGCTGTTATTATCGTTTTGGCATATGTATTTACCCGAACGAAGGTCTATTCCCATATATTGAATAAGAAAAAACTGGATTGGCAGCAAAAAACACTGTTAAGTCTTGTTTTTGGTCTGTTTTCTATATTCGGTACCTTAAGTGGCATTGAAATATACGGTGCCATCGCCAATATCCGTGATTTGGGCCCTGCAATCGCAGGATTAATAGGCGGACCCCTTGTGGGAATCGGGGCTGGTTTGATTGGTGGTCTTCATCGTTATACAATAGGCGGTCTCACCGCTTTGCCCTGTTCTATCGCGACAGTGCTAGCCGGTATCATCGGCGGGTTGATTTATCACAAACGAAAGGGAACTCTTCCGGATATCAAGACATCGGTTATTTTTATTGCGTTGTTCGAGACCTTTCACATGGGGTTGAATCTGGTCATGGTCAAGCCTTTTGAGACCATATACGAAATTATCAAAAATGTGAGTGTTCCAATGATTGTCACCAATTCTCTGGGAATGGCAACCTTTATCTACATCATCCACAATCTAGTGAAAGAACGGGAAATACAGCGACAAAAAGAACTGATTGATGGGGAATTAAAGGTAGCCAGAGAGATCCAGATGAGTATTGTGCCCAAGCTCTTCCCCCCTTATCCAAAACGCCAGGAATTTGACCTATACGCTGTTTTACACCCGGCAAAAGAAGTTGGCGGAGACTTGTACGATTTCTTTCTGATCGACAATGATCATCTGTGTTTCAGCATTGGTGATGTTTCAGGCAAAGGCGTTCCCGCTTCGCTATTCATGGCTGTGACAAAGACCTTGGTAAAATCAAAGGTAGACAGCTATAAAGCCCCTGAAGAAATCTTGCGTGCGGTGAACGATGAATTGTGCAGTGAAAACCAGTCCGGGATGTTTGTTACAGAATTTCTGGCTGTTTTAACCATCTCCAGTGGGGAAATCCGTTACAGTAACGGCGGACACAACCGGCCGTATGTCCTGAGAATGGACGGCAGAGTCGAACAGTTACCTAAAACGACCGGGATTGCCTTGGGCGCTATGGATGGTATGCCATATGAGGGGGAAAGCCTGTTGCTGAACAAGGGAGACATGCTGGTGATGTACACCGACGGGGTGACGGAAGCAATGAATGAACAAGGTGAGCTGTATGGCGAAACCCGTCTTGAAAAAACTTTGGAAAGACATTCAGAGGATACAACTCAACAGCTGATTGATAGAATAATGGATTCAATTCAGCAGCACGTTAAAGATGCTGAACAATCAGATGATATCACCCTTTTGGTTCTTAAATATGATGGAGTAAAAATATAGAGGAAAAGGAAGATGAAAATGACGAACAAATACGAGGAAATCATTCAAAAATTTATTTGGTTTTCAAATGCTTGTCCTGAGATGCGGGCGGCAGCCATCATCGGATCGAGAGCGAGAACCAATCAACCGGCTGATGAACTTTCAGATTTGGATATCGTTGTCTTTTCAACGGATCCTGAAAAATACCTCAATGACACCCAATGGCTTGATGAGATAGGAAATTATGCCATAACTTTTCTGGAACGACTGCCGGTTGGAAACGGCAAGGAACGCCGGGTCATGTTTCAAGATGCCTTGGACGTGGATTTTGCCATATTGCCTGCCAATCAGGCGACAGAGATGTTCAAGAGCAGCGAAGTTCAAGCCGTTTTTAAGAAGGGGATGAAAGTGATTTTTGATAAAGACGGACTTTTTTCCAACCTTGTAATCAACCCTTCTTCGTCAGTCTCTGAGACCACCTCCCTGCCTTCCAAGAATGTTGTTCAGAACACCCTTCAGGATTTTTGGTATCACTGTATCTGGTCCATGAAAAAGATCCTTCGGGGAGAATACTGGACAGCGAAGATGTGTGTAGATCAACATATGAAAAACCTCACGTTGAAATTGATCGAATGGCATTATCTTGTGAACCAGAATGAATCAATAGAAATCTGGCATAACGGAAGATTTTTTGAACGTTGGGTGGATCAGGATATTCAGAATGAGATGAAAGATTGTTTTGCCCATTATGATCAAGACGATCTTGTGCGTGCGTTGAAAAATAATATGCGTCTTTTTTCGAGGTTGTCAAAAAATGTAACAAAAATATTAACGATCCCTTATCCGGAAGAATCGGAACGCTTTGTTTGGGATTGGTTTGCTCAAGTTGAAAAGTGAACACTTGACAAACGTCCGGATGCCCCATATAATTTTTAGGAAGGCTAACGATGTGGTCCTAGGAATATTTTTTTCTTTAACAAAAACGAATACTATTCTGAAAGGTCAGGTGATGAACGTGAAAAAAACAATTTATTTTTTTGTTGTGTGTTCGTTAATCCTTCTTATGACTTCGTGTATCATCATTTCCGGAGGTAATAATAAGCCGACTTTGGGAAACAATCACGAGGATCTGGAGAATCATTACGGTTTTACATACCTGGGAGAAGCGCTTCAGGAGCTTCAAGTCGCTGTTGGTTTGAAAGAAGAAACGGTAACAACAAGAGGATCCGCCACAATGCTTGTGGGAAAACTCGTGGGTTTTTTAAAGGGTTATAAAGAAAAACAGCTAAAAAAAGATGAACGGGAGAAGATCACGGCAATTTTCAATTCCGTTGATGAAATTTCCAGGAATTTGGATTCGGTCTCAACAAAACTGGATGAAATGAATGCGACAATTGACAAGAATTTTTATGCCACCATGGATGCTTTTCTACAGTCGAATGTAAAATCGTCTGTTGATGCCAGATGGAATGAGTACTCTAAGCTGTTGGAACGAACATCTTACGAAATCGGCGATCCAAAAGGCTGGCCATCGGTGGAGGAAATGAATCAATATGCCAATACCGTTTTGACAAATATTGAACAGTTGGATGTGATGAAAAACATCAATGAAATCAGAAATTTCATAACCGACTCGCAGGATATTTTGAATGCCTACGCCGATGTCCTGATTCGTAATTTGTCTCAACCGCCTTATGCGATAGAAGAAGTAATAACCGCCCTGTTGCTGTTAAGGGGATATTATCTGGAACTGGTTTCTTATCAAATCAAGATGGCCCTGTTTATGGTCGAAATCAATCAGGAACACAATCAACTCTATGCCAGAGATCGATTAGAGGAGATTTTGGACGACATCGCCGCTCAAAATGAAATCTATCTATGCGTTTCAGAAAGGGTGGCTACTTATGCCGGTGCAAATTTGCTTAACCGGAAAAAAACCTTTACAAACTCATCCATCATCAGTCTTGCAGATATCACCATCTATGAATTAACACTAGAAAATACCTTGAACATCCGACTCTGGTGGACAAAAGACGGTTTAAAAGATCCGGATGCGTTGATGAACGGAATTGATCAGAATAACCTCTATTTCACTGAAACATATAATCAAGCTTATGAGTGGCTGGAAACTACCGAGGACATTACAAAAGCCATTACAATACCAGGACTCAAAGATGTAGAAGCCACTTTAAATCTGTTCACCCTTTCTTATTATGGCGATCTTCCTACTCAAGCTGGTTTGTGGCGTTTAACGTATAAGCCTGAAAAAGACATCCTGTATCAATTTCATTTTGATCCCCTTGATTCACCCGTGTTTGAATATAATTCCGTATTGGACTACAACAAGATCAATCGATTCTTTTTCCCCAATATGCCTCTCTATCGTTTCGGTGTCAGCGATTCAACCCCGGTTCTTTCGATATCAATAGGGGCTTACATGCCCGAAGACCGGCTTTACAGTTTTGAGGAAATCGATTCGGGTTATTCTGTGGAACCCGATCAGCATGCGTATAGCTGGTTGCTCAGATATGACATGGACTATTCTCCGGATGAAGCTGTTTATCGTGTTTGGCCATTGAGAGATTCTCTTTTGTCTTGGGATATTCTATCAATTGATGGCGCAAGAAATCAGCCTTGGGGTATCCTCATTGAAAACACAGGAGAGAAGTTTTTGAAAGACGGCCATGTTATCAAATTGTACACTAAACACTATTTCTCAGGTGACGGCTATTATTACCCCGAGACAAGCAGCAAGAATTATTATGTGAAAAAAACGTTTATCGGATCAAATCTGACCCTTGATTCAAGTTCAAAAGATGCCTGGAAATACGACGTAAAAAAGAAATATCTGAGTTTTCTCGGCAGGATTTTCGATGATGAGTACATTCGTTTCAGGGACTATTATATTCTCCATCATCAACACAAGAAAACCCATTATTTTGTCGGTCCTTTTCAATATAACATACTCGATCACAACGATCATGCAGTGCGGATGCTTCATTTTGAAGAAAACTATTGTGCCCCCAATCAGGGAATACTCAACAGCGACTATTATTCCTGTTTGATGTACTGATGCAATTGTCAGAGGCTTGCTGAATCAAGAAAATCGCATTGTTCAGCAAGCCTTAACTTGGTTTCAGTACTCCAGGCAGTATCTCTACCCAGCTATCTTTCTTTGAAATAGAAACTGCATCATTCAAAATCTTTTATTTTCATCATTTCAGATGTACCCATCCGTAGCGGCTGCGTTTACCCTTGACTCATAAGCATCTTTTCACCCATTCAACCGCTCTTTCCAATTCTCCCTCTTTCAAGGGGCCTTCTGAGTCCTTTACAAAGAACCCTTCGCCTTTGCCCGCTTGTTCATATCCTTTTTTGAGCATCTTTTTTGCCATTTTCTCCACCGCATAGCCGAACTGCTTCGACAGGAATGTCAAAAAACGGTTGTTGACGTCGTTGACGTTCATTCGGGTGTCAAAAGCCGCAAATCTTTGTGATGTGCCTCTTGCAGTCGGGATGTTTTGGATGAAAGTTTTCATTTTTGGCGATGGGCTAAATGCCCTGGTGGGAGAGCCCAGAACCATTAAATCAACCCCTTTCAGGTCATCATTTGTAAATGCATCCACTTGCTTGATTTCTGTTGCTCCTTCAGTTAACAGGACTTCATGTAGTTGTTTGGCTATTTTTTCGGTGTTTCCGAAAAAGGAATCATAGATGATGAGGATTTTCATTTTGTATCACCCCTTTCATTGTGCTGCTACCATATTTTATACTATTTTGATGGATGATAGTTGAAGGAAAAAAAGTATGCGATATAATCAGAGGGTATGCTGCTTTTTTTGAACTTTTTGCCAAGGATGTGATGGAGATGAAATTGCTGGTTCTGTTTCATACGGTGACGGGAAATAATTATCTGATCGGGAAGCTCTTTGCACAAGCCGCAGAAGAAAATGGTCATACGGTGATCATCAGAAGAATAGAAGATAACACCATGGATGATTTGAGAGATACCTATGCGATCATTAACGACTATTATAATGCGATTAAACAGATAAAAATCGTTGAAAAGGGTGATTTAGAAGATCAGGATGTGATTGTCGTTGGATCGCCAACCTATTATGGAAGTATCTCTGGAAAGATGAAGGTCTTTTTCGATTCACTGGTGAATTGTTGGTCCAATAATACCCTATATAAAAAGAAACTCATGACGTTTACCACCGTGGGAGACGTCAACGGGGGTGGCGAGATGTGTCTAAAATCACTCATCACCATTGGCCAGCATATGGGCATGCAGTTTGTTCCGGTTAGCCCGTACATGACGGCCAATGGTGTGAGTTCTTATGGGATCAAGCATTTTGTGGGGGAATTTGCGGACAGAAGACCGGCCGATTCCGTTAAAAGTGCTGTTAAACTTTGGATTGATAGTCTTCAACCCTAGCATTGGTATGGTGTTTACGCCTTCTTTTTGATTGCCCATGCAAAAGCAATGACAAAAACAGCCAGAATGATCACGCTCATATACTGGAGTGGATTTTTTCCGCCCATTATCGACATCAATGTCGCTTGATACGGATGGCTCGTTCGGGACGCCTCTTTCTGAAATGCTTGCGGGAAATCTCCCATTTCTTGGGGAGGGTGGGTTTGTTCACCCCCTTGAAAGGGGTCCATTTGCATCGGCTCAGGCGGTTGCATGGGATTGGCCATCATGGTTTCAGATGCGTTTGCGCCTATTCCCATGAATCTTTCTCCCATCTGACGTCTTTCGTCAAATCCGGGGGGTCTTTGACCTGGTTCATTCATCATTTCCTGCCGAAACGCCTGCATTTCTTGACCGTTCATGGCTTCCATTTTGCCCTGAAATTGTCCATCTGGCGGCATACCGCCGACTCTCATTCCGGCCTGGTTGCCTTCTCCTCCGTTTTTGGAAGCCAGTTCACCTGACAGTTGTTTTGACATGTTTGCCGTCCAATCTTGAACGAACGTGATCAAAGGTTTTCCCGTACCCATCGAGCGATGGGCTGAGGGGATTTCAAACGAGATTGCTGTTAGCGATGTATCGGTAGAGTCGTAAAGTGCCGATTGAAAGGATGCGTATGAATTCATGGGATTGGGATCGTTTTTGACATACGGATCGATCATGGCGGTGAGTTCTTGCGCTCGCTTTGTAAATCGTCCGAGTTCAAGAGGGCCGTTCAATAATTCATGGAGATAATCGTGATAGGTCTCAAGGTAGTCCTCTTGGGTCAATAAGGCATTGACCAGCGGATAATTCGATAGGGTTCCAGCCGTGGGTTCGTCAATGTAAAATTGTGTATCAGAGGAACTCACAGGCGCTGATCCGGTGCCGAAACCGCCGAAGGACATGTTGTAGTCCCACGGAATGACCATGTATTTGCCATCTTCACCGTACAGATAATAATTGTGGAACATTCCGCCCATGTAACTGTCCAAGCTGAGCAGTGCGGTATTGATGGCGTGATATTTCAGGATCAAATCCGTGTAAAGAACATCTTCAAGGTTTTCACCGGTATTCAGTGCCTTGATCATCGCCACCACATCCTGCCTACCTTGTGTATCGACGGGGGTTCTCTCTCCAAGTCCCGTATAAGAGTTGTAGTCATCATCAAGATAAACCAGATTGGCACCCGTTCCTTCCGGTTTGTAAAGATCTCCCGTACCATCTCTAAACCAGGCGGATGTAAACACTTCATCGATTTGTTGGACAGCTAGATACAATCCGATCAGTTCATCATTGATAAAAAGGTTGCAAAACACCCTTTCCGGAGCGGGCAATCCAATTTCTTCAATGATTTCATAGCTCATGATTTCACGAATGTACGACGGATCAGACATGCAGTTATTGAGATTAATGGCGCTGATGCCATACAGACTTTGATTCAGATATTCATCCAATTCCAAGCGGAAACTGAACTGCCCATCCCCGGCCTGTATCGCCGTTCGAAGTGATGAGTTCCCTTTTGGGCGTATTCCAATGTTGTTTATCTTTATTGAGTTGTATACCATATTTGCGGGAACATATAATTCCTGCACAGCATGATCGACCATGTAATCATATTGGTCTTCATCTATTGTTATCCGGATTTCAATCACTTCGTCTTGAGGAAAAAGATATTTTTCCCACGTTTCAGGCCGTTTGTCTTGAATAAACGACTGGGAAGTGTTATCTTTGAAATCTTTTTCCAAGGCCTTTGCAGTCGAATCGACGGCATAATGAGCGCTAAAAATGACTAACGCAACGATCACGCAAGCGGTTAAGACGGCCATTGCCTTTCTCATGTGGTTCACCTGCCTTTTTTAATACTAAACATTGTGAGCTATGTAGGGTCTGCTGAAAAACTAAATAATTCCTCCCTTAGAGCTGGAGTTGGGGGACACTCCAGAGATAACACTGGCGCACATAGTCCACGATCACTTTTGGTCGCAGTTTTCGAATTTGATAAAGATTAACAAAGTCTCTCACCACCGGGCTATCATGTTCCTTTAAACGATTCAAGTCCTGATTGAAGATGGCATTGTAGGTTTGCCTTGAAATCAAAGTCGATTCTTTTAAACAAACCGTTTCATGCTTGATCTTTCTCTCCAGTTTGATACAATCATCCGAGCCGTTGTATATTCTGATTCGGAATTTTTTGTCTCCTTAAACTCCCCAATAATTTGTCTTCCACACCGCTATTTCCATAATCGTCGAAGTATAGACTACTGACCCGGTAAGCGTTGTTTTCATCCGTGTTTGGATCCTTTTGACAGAGCTTTTCAAGCCTGGAACGGATCACTTTTTGTTGCTGCGGGTTAATCATGTATTTTTTCTCATGCCTGTAAACCTTTTCCATCTTGACCACCTTTCTTTAGCGCATTTTTTGCCCTGTAACGGTAGTCAAATGATACATATAGTTTTGTGAAGAAAGCGTGAAGTTACAAGAATAGGGACTTTTACAAGTAAAAAAAAAGAACGGTCTGATTAACCGCTCTTTTTTTCTTTAATTAGGGCTTGTTTATTGAAGCAAATCGCTTTTTAACTCTTCCAGTCTCTTCTTAAGGTCTTCTTTTGTAATTTGGAAATAAATTCTGTTTTTCTCACCTTTCATGGCCGTTAACAGTCTGGCACGTTGAATATAGGAGATGTGTTTTTCCATTTCCAAATGGCTAATCCCTATATCACGTGCCAACTCTGCACCGTACGTGGGTGTTTTGGCAAGCCGTTTGAACATTTGATAGCGGATGGGGTCTGCCAAGGCTTTTAGAAAGACCTCAATTCTGGAATCTTCTGAATAATGTTTGACGTACTTTGGAATTTCTCTCCCAAACAAAACCAGCATATCCTTGAGCATGACGATGTATTGTTGAGAGGCAAAATAAAGCAAGCAAAGTGTCAATTCTTCTGGTAACTTCTGATAATCTGAGCCGCTGAAAATGGTTACACTATCCGAAAAACCTGCTTCATCCGTATCCAGTTGTTGCTGGAATTTTTCAACTACCTTTTTGATACTGGCTTCGACTTCTTTTGTAAAGATGTCTTCGGTGAATATTTTGTATGTGGTTTTCAATATGTTGTCAAGTCTTGATTTGAAGGAATCCGCATTAAAGATCAATTCCTTAAACACGATCAGATCTTCTTCTCTTTTGTTGTAACTTTCATTGATCGTTCGCTCGATTTCAGCATAGACGATTTCAGGATATTCACGCTTTTTGGCATCCATCTCTCTGTAGTCGAGCAAATGGTGGTATAATTCATCTCCGCTAATAGCCAATAAGTCGTCAACAGATTTTTTCAAAACATGATGATTGATCATTGCGTTGAACATGCGGCTTTTGAAAATTGTGCAAGCGTCCTGATACACAAAAACCATATCCGGATCTTCCAGGTATTTTTCCCAGATCAATGAAGTGTCTTCCATTACCAGATCGAAATCCTTTTCTTCTTCTTCTTTTCCCATACAAAAAGTTTGTAACGAAACCAGATAATCAATTTCCGGAAGATACATGATTTTTCTACCCAAGTTTCCCACCTCTATTCCTCACTGATAAACTGATTATATCATGAGGACTATTGCTTAATATGGATAAACAAATCCAGCTGCAACTTCGAAGGGTCATTTATATGCTCAATGAGTAATATTTCCTCTAAGCATGGCCCGCCACCATACTTGAATTCACTTTCTTCAAACCACTTGGCGAACATCTGCCACCTTTTCTGCACATCAAAGTTTCCGTAAGTGGTATTGGTCACCGCATACAAGCCGTCCTGAAGGCGCTTTTC
>Ga0209607_1001293_pt1 | contig 21108 bp, 20 predicted proteins | sample AD_UKC117_MetaG_FD_184413 | JGI IMG/M metagenome (GOLD analysis project Ga0209607, IMG submission 184413) | Active sludge microbial communities of municipal wastewater-treating anaerobic digesters from Hong Kong - AD_UKC117_MetaG (SPAdes)... | ecosystem: Engineered > Bioreactor > Anaerobic >... | reverse complement strand
CGGAATGGTGCTTGATCTTGGCAGCGCCACGGGCGACCTGGCGATTCATCTTGCCCGTGCGGGGTATAAGGTACTGGGCGTCGAGTTCGTCGAGCGCGCCGTAGACCAGGCACGCGAAAAGGTGAAGGCGCTGCCGCCGGACGTGGCGGCGCGGCTGAAGTTCGAAGTGGCTGATGCGACTCGCCCCTCAGCGCTCGGTGTCGACTTCGGAGCCGTGGTGGATTCCGGGTTTCTCCACCTGCTTGACCCGGATGAGACGGACGGTTTCGTCGCGGACCTCGGTCGGGCACTCCGGCCGGGCGGTCGCTACTACCTGCATGAGTTTGCCATCGAGTTCCCTATCGACAACGTCCCACGGGCGATCACACGGGATGAGATCGAGGCTCGCTTCCGTGCAAATTCGGGGTGGCGTGTGCTCACCGTGCGTGACGCGGAGTTTCTAAATCGAGTGGCCCAGCCCACCGCGGCAATCGCCGCCTGCATCGAACGGTTGTGAATCGGACAGGTCGTTATGGGTTAGAAAGGCAATGTGGCAGAGGCGCCTTGTCGGGGGAGATCATTGCTCGACATCTAGGCCGCCATGCGAGGGACGGCCAACTACCTGACTAGGCCTGACGCCCAAACCGGCGGGGCATCTGGCGTCAGGCGATCACTGGAGAAGACCTATGAACATTGAGTTCAACGGCAAGATATGGTTCTGGAGAGGACCATCCCCTTATTACTTCGTCACCGTTCCGGCCGAGCCGAGCAGCGCCCTGAAAGAGATAGCCGCTATCGTGACGTATGGCTGGGGCATGATCCCGGTAACGGCTAAAATCGGCAACACCACCTGGACGACTTCTCTGTTTCCCAAAGACGGCCGTTACCTCGTCCCGCTCAAAGACAACATCCGCCAGGCCGAACATCTGGCGGAAGGCGACGACGTGACGGTAACCCTCAGAGTTAATTTATAGATGACCCCCCAGGGATTCCCCAGACGTAAGGAGTGAAACCATGACCATTATCAACCAAGACATGTTGTGGCGGCAGTTTGCCGTGGCCATCGACTCGTTGGGCGACGCGCTACGCATCTGCCCGGACGACCTTTGGGAAGCGCAGCTGTGGGCGGATGAACCCGGCCAATGGGTAGCCGCCGGATTCTCGGCCTACTGGTATCTGGGCTACCACACCCTCTTCTGGCTGGACCTCTACCTGACCGGCGCGGAAGAAGGGTTTGCCCCGCCGGCGCCCTTCGACCTGGTGGAGATGGAGGCAAACGAAACCCTGCCGCGCACCTATACTCGCGCCGAACTGCTTGGCTACCTGGAAATCTGCCGCCAGAGATGCCAGGAGACGATTAGTTCGCTGACAGTTGAACAGGCCTACCGGGTGTGCCGGTTCCCCTGGGGCGAGCTGCCCTTTGCCGAACTGCTGCTCTATACCATGCGGCACGTCCAGGAGCACGCGGTGCAGCTGCACCTGTTCCTGGGTCAGCAACATGTGCGGCAGAGCTAACGGCCGTTCCCACCATCACCCCGTGATACCCATCGTCATTCTCGCCAGAGCCGGGATGATCACCGCCCGCATGAGGAGGAATGAGTGGCACTCTTTCGCTGCAGTTTGACGTGAAAACGGCTGACGGCCGTTCAGGTCTGTTCTGTACGCCGCTCCTGCCTATTCGATCAGGGCAAAAGGCGAACGAATAATGGCGCGATTGCGCTGCAGCGGCACGTCTGTGCCACCGGGCTCAAATTCTTCCAGCGCGCCCGCATCCAGATGCAGGACCGCATAGAGCGTTGGCGTGGCCTGTGCGGCGTCAATGACCACCTCAACGTCGCGGTTGATGCCGGCCGGAACCCACGTCTGCCCGATGATGTCGCCCAGTTCGCCGTCGTTGTCCGTGTGGATGACCACCCAGGCGGCCGTTTCCACCACCACTAGCGGCACGGTGACGGCCGTATCCCCCCCAGCCTCCGCCAACGCCTGATCGCGCGTGGTCAGGTAGTTGCCCGGATCCGTGCGGAAGATGAAAGGATTGGGAATACGCCCCTGGTAAGTGATTTGCGGATCGGCGGCCGGGAAGTTAAACCCGCCGCCTGGTTCCGTGTCTTCGTGCAAGAAAATAAAGAGCTGGTCGGTCACTCCGGCCTCCCGCACCGGCACCACCACCCGCTCATTCAGGCCGTCGGCCAGCGGGGCTGAGCCGATGATCAGGCCGGGACTGCCGCCCTCGTCCTGGTACACCACCAGCCAACCCGGTCCATTGCTGATAACCCGCTCCACTGTGATTGTGCCATCCACCACCGGCTGGTCCAGCACCAGCACGTCGGGCGGATAGGTGGCCCGAAATTCAGCGACCACCGGTTCGCCGGTAACCAGAACCGGCAGATCGAGGTCGTCGTCGGGAAAATCGAAACGGTTGGCACGGCCGTTATCCTCGTGCAGCATGGCGTACAAAACAGGCGTGCCCTCCCGCCAGGGAATGTGCACCACCACGTCGGCCGAATCGCCCGCCTCCACAAACGTAAAACCGAGAATGGGTCCAATCGCGCCCGCTTGGTCCGCGTGAATCACCAGCCAGCCGGGACCGGGCATGGTCACATTTTCCACCCGCACCAGCCCGTCTTCGGCCACCTCCTGGTCGGCGACGATGATGGACGGCAGCTGTAGATCGCGCTCAATGGCGAAAGATTGGGAGACGACGGCCGTCTCATCTTTCAGCGGCTCATCGACCCCCGGAAACTCAAAGTCGCCCACTGTGCCGGCATCCAGATGCAAAATCGCGGCCAACTGGTCGGTCGCCGCCAGCGGGTCAATCGTTACCTCGACGTTCTCCGTGGTCCCGGCAGAAACGGCCGTATACCCCAGCACCTCGCCCACCTGCCCATTGCGCTCCGCGTGGATTACCACCCAGGCCGGCTCCAAAACCGTCACGCTGTCGATGAGCAGACGGCCGTCTTCCCCTAAAGTCTCATCGCTCACGGTCAAGGTAGGTTCCAACGGGGTCGGGCTGGGAGCCAGGGTCGGCGTAGCCGTGGGTTGGGGCGGCGTGGTCAGGGTGGGCACGGCCGTCGCCGTGGGCGTTGGCGTCGGGGTCGGCTCCTCTCCGCAAGCTGCCAGCAGCAGCAACAAACTCAGGCTAATCAAAATCCGTTTCAACACAAAATACCTCATCAAAATTGGCAATGGGTAATAGACCATTGACCATCGACAATTTGGCCGATTGTATGCCGGAACCAGCAAATGCCAAAATGAGGCCCTTCAGGCAACCGCCTATTGACAGGCAAAATCAAATCGAGTATCATGTGACTGGTCGGTCATATGACCGACCAGTCACATAACAGGTGAAGGCTATGCCGAAACAAACATTCTTCAATTTACCAGATGAAAAACGGGAAAACTTCCTGGATATTGCTCTGGCCGAATTCGCCGAAAACGACTTCCAAAGCGCCTCCATTTCGCGCATCGTGGCCACGGCCGGCATTGCCAAAGGCAGTTTTTACCAATACTTCGAGAATAAAGAAGACCTGTACCGCTATCTGCTGGATTTGGGGGCGCAGGAAAAAGCGGCGCTCTTTAACGCCGCCTCACCCGACCCCACCGTCAGCGTATTTGACTATCTGCGCCAGTTGATGCGCGCCGGCGTTGTGTTTGAGCTAAACAATCCCCGGCTCGGCCAGATTGGCTACCGGGCGGTTAAATCAGACAGTCTGCCGCCGGAATTTTTGGCGCAGGCGCGGGCCGGCAGCCGGGCTTTTTTCGCCCAGTTGGTGGCTCAGGGCAAAAGCCAGGGCAGCATCGACACGGCCGTTGACGAAGACCTGGCCGCGTTCATCTTTAGCACGTTGTTCACCGAACTGGGTCGTTATTTGATGGAGCGGTTGGACGTTGGCGAAGGGTCCGGCGACGGCCGTTTCCCCCTCCATTCGCCCGCCGCTGAAGCCATGCTGGACCAGGTATTACACATTTTAGAATTTGGGGTAGGTCAAAAGGAACAACTATGAAAATCTTAATTTTGGCAATCGGTTCGCGGGGGGACGTGCAGCCTTACGTGGCCCTGGGCCACGGTTTGCAGCAATTAGGGCACGATATCGCCCTTTGTACCGGGACGCTTTTTCAGGAAATGGTCACCCAATACGGCCTGGAATTTTGGCCGATGGACGACGAGATGATCCGCATGGCCGATTCGCCGGAAGCCCGGCAGATGATCGAAGGCGGCGGCAATCCGCTCAAAGCCATCAACCTGGTCAAGCCGATGATCCGGCGCATGGCCGCCGACATCTGGCAGGCGGCCCAGGCTGTGCGGCCCGACCTCATCATCTATCACCCCAAAGCGCTGGGCGGCTACCACACCGCCGAGGCGCTGGGCGTGCCGATTATCCTGAGCGTGGTACTGCCGATGTACACGCCCACGGCCGAATTTGCCATACCGCTGACCACCGCCAATCTGGGCGGGTTCCTGAACCGGCAGACTTACAAGGTGGTCCCTCTGATTTCCGCGCCCTACAGCGGCGTGATCAACGAATTCCGCCAGGAGTTGGGTCTCAAGCCGCGCGGCAAGATCATCAATGAAACCCGGCTGCCCGACGGCCGTCCCATGCCGGTGATGTATGGCTACAGCCGCCACGTTGTCCCCCGCCCGGCCGATTGGCCGGCCAGCACCAGCGCCGTCGGCTACTGGTTTCTGCCGCCCGACGAAACCTGGCAGCCGCCCGCCGACCTGACCGCCTTTCTACAGGCTGGACCGCCGCCGGTGTACATCGGCTTTGGCAGCATGGCCGGCACGCAGCCGGAACGATTGGCGGCAACGGCCGTGCAAGCCCTGCAGCAGTCCGGCCAGCGCGGCCTTCTGGCCACCGGCTGGGGCGGCCTGAAACCGGGCGATTTGCCGGACACTATCTTCCAATTGGAAAGCGCGCCTCACGATTGGCTCTTTGAGCGGGTAACGGCCGTCGTCCATCATGGCGGCTCCGGCACCACCGCCGCCGGGCTGCGCGCCGGCAAGCCCAGCCTCATCTGCCCGTTCCTGGGCGACCAACCGTTTTGGGGCGAACAGGTCCACCGGCTGGGCGCGGGGCCGGAGCCCATCCGCCAAAAGCAGCTCACCGCCGACCGGCTGGCGGCGGCTATCACGGCCATGGTCACGGATACGACGATGCGGCAAAAGGCTACGGCCGTCAGCCAGGCCCTGCGCAGCGAGGACAGCATCGCCAACGCCGCCCAGTTCATCGCCCAGGTGATGGGCGAAAAAGCAGCTCTTCAGGAACTTGAGGGGTGACAGCCAATGAAGCGTGATTCGTGATGCGTGATGTCACGCATCACGAATCACGCATCGGTCCAAACACTAAAAGTTCCCAAGGACCCGAAAATGCTTGTAAATCCGTCCAATCCGTGTCATCCGTGTCCCCCAACAATCTTCTAATCGGCGGCCGAGGCGGCCGGACTGGCCTGCTCCAACTGCGCCCAACCGGCGCGCACGATGCGCCACAATTCCAGGGCCACCGGGATCATCGCCGCGCCCCACAAAGCATAGGCCACGCCGTGCAGCAAGCCGCGCTGCGGCAGGCTGAAGATGCCCAGCCACAAGAACAGCCCGCCCAGATGCACCGCCGCCAGGCTGAACCAGTTACCGCCCAACACGGCCGTTTCCCCTGGCAAAAACGCCCGCCGGAAAAAGAAAGGAATCACGGCGAAGCCAAATTGCAGCACCCAACCGTAAATTAACGCCTGCGGCGCGTTTTGTTCCACGGCCGGGCCGGGAATGCCCGGCGCGCCGACAATGATCAGCGGGGCCACCAGAATGGGGGCCAGAATCCAGACGTAAGAGGTCACCAGATGCCACATGCCCGGCGTCCAGGCCGCACGCTCGCCGCGAATGGGCCAGATCACGTTCAGCAGCAGCCAGCCGGTGGCCGATACGTGCAAAATCAGGCCGGGAACCGTGAAATAAAGCGAGTTCAGCCAGGGACCGGCGATCAAACCGGCAGCCCCCAACACCATCATCCAAAAGATGGCCTTCACGGAGCGCGGCCAGGCGAACGGCCGTTTCGCCCACTGCGGGTAAAAATCGACAATCAGCCCGGCAAACACCAGCGACATCAAGCCCCAATTGTTGGCGTGAATGTGCGTCTCCAGCGGCGCCTGTATGCCCAACGGCTCCATCCAGCCCAGCCACAACCCCGTGCCGATAAAAATACCCAATAAAAAGTAAGAGAGTCCGGCCAGATAAAATTTGCGCCCGGCAGAATCGCCCGTCTGGCCTTGGACCTTGGCCGGTCTGGCAGCGCGCAGCTGCGCCAGTTGGATGAGCAGCAGCAGCGCCGCCAGGAAAACAAGCGTGCCGCCGGCAATAATCGGCACGGCGTTGACCAGGGGAATGCCCACCAGCAGGGTGAGCAGCCCGCCATTCAGCAGCAGCCAGATGTCCCAGCGAAATTTGGGTTTCGGCAGGCCGCTGTGCAGGGCCACCAACCCCGGCAGCACGCCAAAAATCACTTCCGTCAATGTGCCCAGGGTGATCAGGTGGACGCGCAGCCAGCGCATGCCGTTAAACCAGGGCAGGAGGTTAAAGCCCACAAAGGCAGCGTTGAAGGCTTCCAACACCGCTAGCGAAATGAACAAAGCCGCCATCAAAAAATAAAGTATCATGGTTCGCGCTCCTATTATTCTAAAACGGCCGTCTGGCTGCCCAGAAAAACCATTTCCGTATCTGCCTCAATCCCTCGCCGGGCCCCGGACGGCACGACCACCGTGGCTCCTGGTCCGACGGGCAGCGGCTCGCCATCGACGCTCATCTGCCCGCTGCCCGCCAGAAAATGGTAGGCCGAAGCGGGCGCGGGATGCACCGGCACGCGCTGCCCGGCCTTTAGCCCCACCAGCACCACGCGAAAGCTCTCTGTTTCCAACAGCTTTTGCGGCTGCGGCCCGTCATCGCCAAAGACGACGGCATCTTGCCACCTGGTTATGAGTTTCGTTTGCTTCATGCGTTTACTCCTTGTCGATTTGCGATTTCAGACTGACGTCGAAGAAGCGGGTGATGGCTTGCTGTGGGCAGATTTGCTCGCAGAAGCCGTGGTATTGGCAGGCCAGGGGATGCAGGATAACGGCCGTGCCGTCATACACGGCAATCGCGCCATCCGGGCAGGCGTGGGCGCACAGGCCGCAGCCATCACACCGCCGGCCGTCTATGAGGGGGACAGGCCACGTCGACATCATGCCACCAGCATAACCGCCCGGCGACGCGCCGTCGCCGACTTTTGTCGGATTTAGGGAAAAGGAGAATCAGGGGAGGGCGATTTTTTGCAGGGCCGGGCGGTCCAACACGCGAATGTGGTGGCGCTGCACCTCGATGAGGCCCTCGCTTTCGAGCGTGCGCAGGGCGCGCTGGATGACGTCGGGCACGGTACCCAGGCGGGCCGCCAGCTCTGATTGGGTGTACCAGCGCGGGCGGTGCAGCACGTCGTCGGTGGTGTCTTCCAACAGCAGGCGGGCCAGCCGCTCGGTGACCGAGCGCAGGGATAGGTCGGCCACCAGGCCCACCAGATGGTTCACGCGCTCGGCCAGGCGCTCGACGATGTATTGGGCGAAAGACGGCCGTTCGCGCAGCAGCGCCACCAACACCTCTCGCCGGATCACCCAGACGGCCGTGGGTTCCAGGGCCACGGCCGTAGCCGGGTTGGGTTGATTGCCCAGCGCGCCAATTTCGTTAAACGTCTCGCCCGGACCCAGGAACTTGATCACCTGCTCCCGGCCGGATGGCACGCTTTTGACCACTTTCAGCCAGCCCGACTGCAAAAAATACAGCCCGGCGGCCGGATCGCCTTCCCAAAAGACGGTTTCGCCCGCCGCGTACGTGCGCCAGACGACGGCGGCGGCCAGATCGGCGCAGGTGGCCTCGTCCAGCCCGGCAAAGAGGGGGATGGCCTGCAATTGTTGGCGGAGTTGGGGAATTGACGGCCGTTCATCCATGCCACCCATTATACCTGCGAATGGCGGAGAAACGGGGGAACGGCCGTCAAGATTCAAGCTGCGCCTGAACCGGTCACTGGTTAATCAAGCCCTCCGCAGCCCGAAGCGCTTGATTAATCCGGTCCAGGCTGAGGCCAATCCCCTGGCGAGCCACCCCATAATCCAGGTCGGTGAGATACCCGCCACCGGTCTCGCACAAGGTTTTAATCGAATAGTTGGTGCTGATAATGTTGTCGGCGGCGAAGTTGTATTCGCCGTAAATCCCCTGCCACGCGGGCGGCAAGCCGCTAAAGGTGGCCCGCTGCTGCAAAGCTAGGTAATAGCCCATGTATTCGCCACAGCCTTGCGATTCACCGTGGTAAAGCCGATCCAACAGCCCGCCGATTTGTTCAATGGTCAGACGCATGTCGTTCAGGCTGGCCATCAGAGCCGTCGGGTCAAATCCAGGCGGCGGGGCAGTGACAACCGGCGCCGGCGGCGGCGTTGGCGCGGCGGCGATCTCGCCCACCGGCCAGATGGTGAAATTCTCAAATCGGGTGACTTCGCCGCGCGCTTCTGTTCCCTGGTAAAAGCCAATGCCCACCGCGGCATCGCCTGTTTCCGGTCCATCGGTCAGCGAGAGGTCGCTTATGAAACGGCCGTTCAGAAAAAAGAAGCCCTCGGTCTCATTCACGTACAACGTCAACGTGTTGCTTATGGCAAAAGTCGTCGAGGGAAAATGGCCGGTTTTAACCGTGTGAAAGGTTTCGCCGTCATGGCGGGCCAGTTCCCATTCGCCGCTGCCCATGGCGGTCAACTGCCAGTAACCCGAGCTCTGTTCCCGAAACAAGAACCCAATATCTCGATTCCTGGGCGAAGCCAGGTCCGGATCCAAGATAAAAGTCGCTTCGGCCAATACATTTCCGGCGTTGATGTTGGCCCAGTAAGATTCTAAAAACGCATCCTCATCGTGGGCCAGATCGCCGCTGCGCGGCCCAAAAAGCGGCGGGCGCGCCTGCGCTTCCTGGACAAGCGCTTCCCGCTCGGCAACGAAGACGGCCGTGGCAGCGGCGGCCTCTTCCGCCCTGGCGGTGCGCACAGCCTGAGCGGTCACCGTGGCGGCGGCGGCGCTGGTGGCTGTGGCGGCTTCGGCCTGGGCGACGGCCGTCGCCGCTTCAATCGTAGCGGCGGCTTCAGCCGTTTGCATGGCCGCGATGCTGGTTTGCGTGGCGCCAGCCTGCACCGTGGCTTCAGCCTGGGCCGTAGCCGCCGCCTGCGCGCTGACGGTGAGCGCGACACTCGTGGCCATTTGCGCCTCTGCCGCCTGCGCCGTTACCGTGGCCTGCGCGGCGGCCTGTTCCGTGGCCAGAACGGCCGTGGCGTCTACAGTCGGCGTTTGCGCCTGATTGGTCGTGCCACAGGCCGCCAACAAAACAATTGCCAGGCACAGCGTGCCGAGCGTTACCATCATACGATTGATTGACATGGAACCCCCTTATCATTTGATCTACGTCGTTTTTTCGAATGAAATACCTAAGCGATCAGTAGAAAGTTTTCAGAAGACCCGAAGGGTTTGAAACCCAGGATACTCGACTAGATTGATACAAAACCCTTCGGGTCTAATTCCCAAACCCTATTACGGTTTACTTAAATCGTCTTTTTCGCCTGATTCACCGGCGCGCAAACCGCTTATTTTGGTCCGGCGCGCCACCACATTGTCTCGCCATCAGTCGTCACTTCGATGCTGCCCAGCTCGTCGGTGCGCAGGACGGCCGCGCCAACGGCCTGCGCCCGCGCCAACACCTCGGGGCTGGGATGGCCAAACTTATTGTCCGCCCCGGCGGAGATGATCACAATCCGGGGCTGCACGGCGCTCATAAAAGCCGGGCTGCTGGATGATTTGGACCCATGATGGCCGGCTTTGAGAACCACGGCCGTTACCGGCAGCCCGCCGGTCATCAGCCGCGTTTCGGCGTCCGCCTCGGCGTCGCCGGTCAGCAGCAGCGAAAAATCGCCATACACCAGCCGCAGCACCACCGAATTGTTGTTGCGTTCTCCCGCTTCCAACTCGCGGCCCGGATTGAGCACCTCCAGCTGCACGCCGTCGTCGATAGCAATCACCTGCCCGGCCTGGGCTGCCATAATTTCCGTCTTTTGCGCCTCGGCGGCCAGCAGCACCGCATCGTAGATGGCCGATTCGCCCAACCCTTCACCATCTGTGAGCAGGCGGGCGACGGCGTAACGCGCCAAGACGCCGGCCAATCCGGCTACGTGGTCGGCGTCGGGATGGGTGGCCACCAGTAGATCGATCTCCCGATCCCAAAAGGGCAGGCGGCGGCCCAACTGGTCGTTGAGCACGCTGGGGTAGTAGCCTCCGTCCACCAGGATTTGCCGCCCGCTGGGAGTCTGGATAAAGATGGCGTCCCCCTGGCCGACGTCGAAAAAGGTGACGTGCAAACGGCCGTCTGGCTGCGAGAAACTCCAGCCACCCACCAGCAGCAGAGCGACCAAACTGCCGCCCAGAGCCAGGCGTTGGCTGACATTTTGGCGCAGGAAAGCGGTAACGGCCGTGCGCCGTTCCGGCTCAACTTTTGCCAGCCAGGTTACCGCGCCAATGATCCCGTACAGGACTACAATGGCCAGCGGCGGCACGTTCAGAGCAATAGATGCGCCCGGCACAGCCGCAAAGGCGCGCACCAGCCGAATCGTCGCCGTTAGAAAAAGCCAGGCCACCCAGGCCAACGGCTGGCCCAACGTCGTCCAGACCATGCCGGCCAGCGTCGCCGCCCCGCCCCAAATCATCACGCCGGGCTGGATGGGCAGCACCAGGGCATTGGCCGCCAGGCTGATGAGCGACAATTGACGGAAGTAAGCGATCATCAGCGGCAGGGTCAGAATTTGGGCGGCCATCGTCAGCAGCACCGCTTCGGATAAAATGCCCATGATTTGATTGCTCACAGGGCGATCAACCACGCGGGTAAGCTGGCGGCGGGTCCAGCGGGTGAAGGGGTCGGCGTAAAGCATGAGGCCCAGGGTAGCCATGAAACTGAGCTGGAAGCCAACGTCCCAAAACGTCATCGGGTTGAGCAAGGTCATGACAAAACCGGCGAAAAAGAGGGAGGCAAAAGCATAGTTAGGGCGGCCCAGCCAGCGGCTGGTAAATAAAAAGATAGACCCCATGATGGCCGCGCGCACCACGGAAGCGTCGGCTCCGACCAGGATGGTATAGAGGATCACGCCAATGACGGCCACGAGAACGGCCGTTCGGCGCGGCAAAAACGGGTCCACCAGACTGATCAAAATGGCGATCAGGATAGCGATGTTGAAACCGGAGATGGCAATGATGTGCGTCAGGCCGGTGGTGCGAAAATCTTCGGCCAGGTCTGGCGGGATACCATTGTCGTTGCCCAGCAAAATGCCGCTGAGCAGCGCCGCCTCCGGATCAGGGATCAGGTGGTTGATGGCGGCCTGGGCTTTTTGCTTGACGGCAAAGATCGCCTGGAGCAGTGGGCTGCCCATCCCCTCCGCCAGAATTTCGACCCGCGCCTGAGACATGATGCTGTAGACGCCCTGGCGGGCCAGATAATCTTTGTAGCTAAAGGTTTCGTCTTCAGGCGGGGTTTGCAGACGGCCGTTTACCGCCACCTGCGCCCCATACGGAATCACCGGAAACCGATTCGCCCGCACCAACACCTGCCCTTGCACCGGCCGCGATGTACCATCAGCCAGTGTCAGCCGCTGGACAGCCACATGAAGATTCACATACTGGTCGCGCACGTCTGGCTCCTTACCCACCACACCCAAAAGGCCCACGTCGCCCCCCGCCTCGTTGTAATAGGCGATATGGTTCTCGTCGATGAGCGGCTGGGCCACACCATACCGGGCGCCGCCCAGACACAAACTGGCGCAGCCGGCCAAAACCAGACCCACTCGCCTATGCCGCAGCCAGACTGCCGGCAAAATCAGGCTAACGCCGCCAACAGCCAGAACAGATGGCGCAACAGAAAAAAGGGAAGCTACCCAGATCCCAACTAACCAACAAACACCCAGATAAACAACAACCATAGCCTTGCATCACGATGTTGAGATTGTCTACAGGCTTTGTTACAATTGGCGTTCAGCAGCTACGCGAAATCACCACGACACCCTGCTTAACTGACAATAACTATGATACCATACATCCTCTGTCCATATCCTGGACTTTTGTACTAACAGGCTGGCCATCGAAAACATCAAAGGCGATCTATGAGCGAATTTGAGCCGGGGGAATACCGCATTCTGGCAGTTGATGACGACACACTGGTGTTGGAAATGATTGAAGAAGCCCTTATCCGGGGTGGTTTTCAGGTATCAACCGTCACTTCAGCAGAAGATGCCCTGGATTGGATGAAGCGCTATGGGCTGCCACACCTGGCTGTCGTTGACATCAACATGCCGTTCGGCATGGACGGCCTGGAGCTATGCGAAACCGTCCACACCTTCACAGATTTGCCCATCATGATGCTGACAGCCATCGAGGATGAAGAGACGATTATCCAGGCAATTGATCGCTGCGCTGAAGATTATCTGACCAAGCCTTTTCAACCAGGGGAATTGATCGCCCGGGCGCGCCGCATTCTCCGCCGCATCGGTCATTTTGCTTTTCCGCTGGAGGCCATGATCCGCATCGACGAGCGCCTGGCCGTGGACCCGGCCGGCTGCCAGATCATTGTCGATGGACGGCTGGAGACCTTAACGCCCACAGAGAATAAATTGTTGTACATTCTGATGCGCGCGGCCGGCAAAACGGTCAACAGCAATTATCTCCTGCGGCGGTTGTGGCCCCATGACACGGATCACGACGACCGGCTGCGCGTTTACATCCACCGGCTGCGCAACAAGATAGAAATTGATCCCGCGAAACCGCATTACATTCGCTCGCAGCGGGGAATTGGCTACATTTTTTGGCGTGGCGAGTAACGCCCCCGGCCTTAAAAATCGGCCCAGACAAAGAGGGAACAGTCGAGGCTGTTACGACTACTCATGGAAAATTCAGAACAAGAAACTTTAATTCTGGTGGTTGACGACAACCAATACACGCAGCGAATTGTGCAGTTCGCGCTTGAAAACGCGGAATTTAAGGCCATCACGGCATCGTCAGGTGAAGAAGCGCTGGAAATTTTGCAAACGCAGGGGCTGCCGCATCTGGCCATCGTAGACATCCACATGCCACCGGGGATAAGTGGCTTTGAATTTTGTCACACCATTCATCAATTTAGTGATTTACCGGTGATTTTGCTGACGGCCGTTAACGAAGAAGAAACCGTCATCGAGGGGCTGGAAAAATACGCCGAAGATTACATCATCAAACCCTTTAATCCCGGCGAACTGGTTGCTCGCGTGCGCCGGGTTCTTACCCGGCTGGGCGGGGCGGCCTTTCACTTAAACGCCCTGACGCAAGTCGATGAACGTCTGGCCATTGATTTTCCGCAGCGCAAAGCACTGATTTATGGTCAGCCCACAGCCCTGACGCCCACAGAAACCAAGCTGTTGTATATTTTGATGCGGCAGGCGGGCCAGACCGTGACGACGGAATACATTCTACGGCGGCTGTGGCCGATGGAACCGGCGTATGAGGATCGTCTGCATGTGCACATGCACCGTCTACGCCGGAAGATCGAAGACAACGAGGACAAGTCTCGCCCGCGGTATATCGTGTCGGAACGGGGCACGGGTTATATTTTCCATGGTGGAAAAGTGCGGATTCCTGAGGCTTAGCCGGCGTTGTCGACCCAGGCCGGATCAGAGTTGCGGCCACGGCCGTTGCGCAAGACGTATGTGCCTATGAACCATTCATTTACGCTGGATGACGTGCGGCAGGCGCTCGTGTTGGAAGCTTTCGACGTGACAACCGCCCACGAGAAGATGATGCCCTTTGGCGGCGCGGGCCGCCGTCTACCCGCTGACCCCGCCCAGGTGCGCATTGGGGCGGTGCTGCTGCTGCTGTATTGCCGCAACCAGGAAATGTATCTGGTGTTAACCCGGCGGCGCGAGGATTTACAGTCTCATGCCGGGCAAATTTCGCTGCCCGGTGGGCGGCAAGAAGGGGTAGAAACTTTATTTGAAGCTGCCCTGCGCGAAACTGAAGAGGAGATTGGGGTGTCCAGCACGGCCGTTTCTTTTGTCGGTCAGTTGTCGCCGATTTACGTCCCGCCTTCCGGCTTTCTGGTCCACCCCTTCATTGGCTGGTATAAGGCCAAACAACAGCCCACCTTCCGGCCGTCCCTGGACGAAGTGGCCGAGATTATTGAAGTGCCGGTGCGCGAACTGCTGGATCCGGCCACGGCCGTTACCGAAGCCTGGGATTTTCACGGCAGCCAGGTGATGGTGCCTTATTTTGCCGTGCAAGGACACAAAGTTTGGGGCGCAACGGCCATCATGCTCAGTGAATTCGTGGAGCGCGTGCGGGTGGCCGGCAGCAACGGGGTGGAAGCGGGCTGACGTCTCAGGCGGCGCGGCCACCGTTCGACATGGCTTGCTGCCGCTGCACCGGCAGCCGGACGACAAAAGCGCTGCCCCGCCCTGGCTGGCTGTAGGCGCGAATCGTGCCCTGGTGGGCTTCCACCAGTTCCCGCACAATGGCCAGACCCAAACCGGAACCGCGACGGCCGTTATCCCGCACCCTGGACTTATCCGCCTGATAAAATCGCTCGAAAATGCGCGGCAAATCCTCCGCCGCGATGCCCGTTCCGGTATCTTGCACCTGCACCTCAACGGCTTCTGCCCCGGCCGGTTTCAGGCTGAGATGCACCCGCCCGCCCGCCGGCGTGTGGGTCAGCCCATTATCCACCAGATTGGTAAACACCTGCATCAGCCGATCGTAATCCCCCCAAACAGGCGGCACCGGCTGCAAATCACAGGTCAGAAAAGTGGCCTGCTCCTGCGCCCGCCGGGCCAGGTTATCGTGAACCTCGGTTAATACCTGCTGTAAATCCACCTGGGCATACGTAAGCTGCAACTGGCCAGATTCGATGCGCGCCAGGTCGAGCAGTTGGGTCACCATGCGCTGCATCCGTTCGGTCTCGTTGTGGATGATGGTAGCGGCTTGCTGTCGTTCGGCGACGGTGTCGGCCGTGCCGTCCAACAGCGCCTGGCTCCAGCCGCGGATGGAGGTGAGCGGCGTTTTGAGATCGTGCGAGACGTTGCTGACAAAGTCGCGCTGGGCCTGCTGGGTCATTTTGACCTGGCTGGACATGCTGTTGAAGCTGGCGGCCAGGCGCTGCACTTCGGCCGGGCCGTCTAGTAACAACTGCTGATCGTAATCGCCGCGGGCTACACCTTCGGCGGCATTGTCCATCTGGCGTAACGGCCGTGTCACCCAATTGGCAATGCCGGCCGCCAACAAAATCGACAGCAGCAGCGCCACGCCCGCCCCCACGGCGATAGGCCGGAAAAATGCCTGCCGAAAAAACGCCAGGGTGGTTGGTTCCGGCGCGGCGTAAAAGATTTGCAGACGGCCGAAACCCAGGCTGGAAACGGGCTGCGAATACACCAGCCAGCGCGAGCCGTCTGTATGCTCAAAGACGCCGGTAATGGCGTTGGTATCGACGTTGGGCAGCAGGCGGCGCAAATTTTGCACGCCTTCGATGGTGTCGCCCAGCCAGCTGTTGATTCTTTGGCTGTCGTAGAGGATTTGTTTGGTGGTGATGTCAGCGATGATGACGCGCACGTTGTTGTCGACGGCCGTTTGCTCCAGCAGCCGTTCGTAAGCGGCCGTGTCCGCGCCCGTCTCCACCAGGCGAAACAACTGCTGACGGTTGCTGGCCCCCACGGCCGCCAGATGCTGCATGGTCGAGAGGTAGCGCACGCCGGGCCGGGAGGCAAAAAAGAGCAGCGCCAGCGTGATAACCAACAGCGCAATGGCAATCACGCCGATGTACGATAGGAGCAGTCGGCTGCGTAACGTGTTGAACATAACAGCCTTAGTGTACCCCCGCTAACTGAAGAGCGGATGAGGAATGTGTAACGAGTTTGTAAAATGGGACGAGCAGCAGGGAGCAAATAGCAAGTGGCGGCAGCGGTATTCATCGTTCATCGCTCACCGTTCATCATTTACAGTCACCAGTTTATACCCTTTGCCCCACACAGTTTCGATGGTTAGACCGCTGCCTTCCAGCTTTTCGCGCAAATGGGCAATGTGGACGTCGACGGTGCGCGTACGGCCGTAATACTCATAGCCCCACACCAGGTCCAACAGTTGGTCCCGCGAGAGCACCAGATTCAGATGGTCCATCAGGGTGATGAGCAAATCAAACTCTTTGGTGCGCAAATTGATCCGCTCGCCGGCTACCGTTACCTCGTGGCTGGCTGGATCCACCACCACGTCACCGGCCTGTCGCACTTTGCCGACGGTGGGGTCGGCAGGCGAGGCCACCCGGCGCAAAATGGCACGCACGCGGGCCACCAATTCACGCGGGTTAAACGGCTTGGTCAGGTAATCGTCTGCGCCCATTTCCAGGCCGACAATTTTGTCGATGTCGTCGTCGCGGGCGGTGAGCATGAGGATGGGCAGGCTGCTTTCGGCGCGCACGCGGCGGCAGACCTCCCACCCGTCCACTTCCGGCAGCATGAGGTCTAGCACGACCAGGGTGGGCGGCGTTTGTTTAATGTAGGCCAGGGCGTCACGGCCGTTGACCACCGTGTCCACGCGGTAGCCATCTTTTTCCAGGTACATCCGGGCCAGTTCCCGGATGTTGGCCTCATCGTCCACCACCAGGATGGTCTCTTTGCTCATGTATCAGGTCTGATCAGGCAGCAAAGCGATGGCTTCGATCTCCACGCGCGCGTCCAGCGGCAGGGCGGCTACCTGCACAGCCGAGCGGGCCGGGTGGCGTTGGGTAAAGTAACGGCCGTATACCGCATTCATCGCCGCAAATTCACCCATGTCTTTCAGGAAAACGGTGCATTTCACCACGTCATCCAGGGTGGCTCCGGCGGCAGAGAGAACGGCCGTCAGGTTTTGCAGCACCCGCTCCGTTTGCGCCGTGATGTTGTCCTCAACCAGCTTGCCGGTTGCCGGGTCCAGGCCCACCTGCCCGGCCGTAAAGATCATATTGCCCACTTTGACTGCCTGCGAATATGGGCCAAGCGCCGCCGGCGCATGGTCTGTGTGAATAATTTCTTTGCTCATAAAGGGCCTCCTATGCGTTTGGACTGGTAACGTGTGTAAGATTTCAGGTGTTCTGGTATCCAGGTGTTCTGGTGTTAAGTATTTTGTTGCTGCCTGAACACCGCATCACTTGAGCACCTGAACACCACATCCTACCTATTTTAACATGGCTGCAAAATATGATAAACTGGATTCATGAACGGTTGGCCGCTTGTCATCGAATTAGGCAGCTTCTCTATGACCAGCGTGACGCCCCTGAATGAATTGTTGTGGTTCATCGCCGGGGTGGTTCTGCTGGCTGGTTCATCGGCGGCCGTCTTGTGGTGGAACCGGCGTGCGCGCCGCGATCCCTTCGTTTAAAATTTCCCTGCCGGTCAGGGCATCAGCCAAGGATTTTCATAATTTATATTTAAAAATAGGAGCGTCAAAATGATTGATGTCAATCAATTACGTCGTGGGGTCTCCTTCACCCTCAACGACAACCTGTATAAAGTAACGGAATACAGCCACAACAAACCGGGTCGTGGCAAAGCGACCATCCGCGTGAACGTCAAAGATTTGCGCACCGGCTCAAATTTGCAGTTGACCTTCACCTCGGGTGACCGCGTGGAAGATATTCGCCTGGACAAAGCCACTTTTCAATATCTTTACGATGATGGTCAGTTCTACGTATTCATGAACAACGACACCTTCGAGCAGAAACAGGTAGCCCATGCCGTGTTGGAAGACGACCAGCATTACCTGCGCGACAACATGGAACTGGAATTACTGTCCTATGAGGGCGAAATCCTGGACTACATCCTGCCAAAGTCGATGGAATTTGAAGTCGTGGAAGCGGAAAATGCGGTAGCCGGCGATACGGCAACTGGCGCCACCAAGGAAGTGGTTACCGAAACCGGGCTGCGGGTGAAAACGCCGCTGTTCATCCAGGTGGGCGACCGCATTAAAGTCAACACGGAAACAGGCGAATACAGCACGCGCGTGTGATCAACCTGGCGCGGCTGTTTTAGCCGCCAAGGCCAGAATATTATGATGGGAGACGGCCGTTACACGGCCGTCTTTTCGTTTCTCGTGAAAAACGCGTTCGTTTCGCGTCATCTGGTGCGCTTCCCCCCTTGTCAGTCATCGGCCAAATATGTTATAGTAATTTTTACCTTTATGTTAAGGTGTGGCCGGGCACAGCCCGGCCGGCAAATTGGGTCGGTTTTGCCGTTACCACAACGGCCATTTCACAACACGCAGGAGGAAATATGCAGATCGTCCAACGCTTTCGCAAGCAGAAGTTCATGTTGGTCCTACTGTTGGCGTTTGTGCTGCTGCTGGGGCTGACCGCCACCACACAGGCAGCGCCGACCCAACAGGCAGGCGGCGTTTACCACACCGTCCGGTGGGGGGAAACGCTTTCGGGCATTGCCCGCTATTACGGCACTACCGTGCAGGCGGTCATGGCCGCCAATCCGCAAATCTGGAACCCCAATCTCATTTTTGCCGGCACGGTGCTGTTTATCCCCAATTGGGTCACACCGCCACCCCCGCCGCCGCCTCCACCGCCCACGTACTGCCGCTTTTATCACACGGTGCAATATGGCGACACCCTGAATCGGATCAGCGCCTGGTATGGGTCGAATCCCTGGTCCATTGCCCAGGCCAACCGCATTTACAACCTGAACCTGATTTACGCCGGGCAGGTGTTGTGCATTCCATAAGTGGGTAGTGGGCAGTTGTTAGTTGACAGAAAGACCTGCGGGACCGGCGTCTCGCAGGTCTTTTTAATTGCCAACTCCCCACTCACCACTCCGAACTATCAACTAACAACTACATTCACCAGCTTGTTGGGCACGATGATGACTTGCTGGATGGCACGGCCGTTAACATACTTTTGCACATTGGGCGCAGACACGGCCGTTTCCTCCACCTCCTTGTCCGCCGCATCCACCGCCACCACAATCCGGTCGCGCACCTTGCCATTCACCTGCACGGGCAGCGTCACCTGGGCGGCAATCGTCAGCGCCGCGTCGAAGGCAGGCCACGCCTGCCGGTGAACCGAAGACTCGCGCCCCAGCGTGATTTGCCACACCTCCTCGCTGATGAACGGGCAAATCGGAGCCAGCAGCAGCGTGAAACTCTCCAGCGCCCGCCGCCACTGCGCCGCCGGAATAGCTCGCTCCCGGCAGTCGGTCAGGTAATTCAGGTATTCCATCAGGGCAGCCACGGCCGTATTAAAGCGAAACTCCGCCATATCTCCGGTCACCCGCTGAATCACCTGATGCCGCCGCCGCTCAAACTCCCGATCCTCCTTTGTCCCTTTGTTCCTTTGTCCCTTTGTATTAAACTCCCCCGCCAGCCGCCAAAACTTATCCAGAAAGCGCGTCACCCCGCGGATCCCGGCCTCGTCCCAGGTCACTTCGGCGTCGAACGGACCCAGGAACAGCAGGTAGGCGCGCAGGGCGTCCGCGCCGTAACGGGCGATCATGGCGTCGGGGGTGACCACGTTGCCGCGCGATTTGGACATGCGACGGCCGTCGCTGGCCGCCAGCAGCATGCCCTGGTTACGCAGTTGGCTAAACGGTTCCACAAAGTCGATCAGCCCGGCGTCGGCCATGACTTTGGTCCAGAAGCGGGCGTACAGCAGGTGCATCACGGCGTGTTCCGCGCCGCCCACGTAGGTATCCACCGGCAGCCAGCGGCGCACGGCCGTTGGGTCAAACGGCCCCTCATCGTACTGCGGATTGGGGAAGCGCAGGAAATACCAGGAGGAGCAGGCGAAGCCGTCCATCGTGTCGGTTTCGCGCTGGGCCGGGCCGCCGCACTGCGGGCAGGTGGTTTGCACCCACTCGGCGATGTGCGCCAGAGGGGAACGGCCGTCGCCCGCCGGCGCAAAATCATTGGTGTCCGGCAGCAGAACGGGCAGTTGGTCTTCGGGCACGGCCACCGGGCCGCACGCCGGGCAGTGAATGATGGGAATGGGCGCGCCCCAATAGCGCTGCCGCGAGATCAGCCAATCGCGGATTTTGGTGCTGGTTTGCGCCTGCCCCTGGCCGTGCGCTGCCAGGTCGGCCACGATGGCCGCGCCGCCGGCGGCCGAGGTCTGCCCGGAGTAGGGGCCGGAGTTGATCATCACGCCGGGGTCGGTGTGGCAAACGGCCGTGCCCTGCACTGTCCCATCCGCGTTGACCACCTCGACGATGGGTAGATCATACTTCTGGGCGAAGGCGAAGTCGCGCGTGTCATGGGCGGGCACGCCCATCACCGCGCCGCTGCCGTAGCCGGGCAGCACATAATCGGCCACCCAGACGGGGATTTGCCCGCCGTGCAGCGGGTGGCTGGCGTAAGCGCCGGTGAAGACGCCGGTTTTTTCCTGTTCGGTTGATTGGCGGTCGATGTCGGTGCGCTGCTGGGCGCGGGCGACGTATTGGGCAACGGCCGTTGCCTGCTCCGGCGTCGTCATCCTGGCTACCAGCGGGTGCTCCGGGGCCAGCGCCAGAAACGTCACACCGTACAGCGTGTCCGGCCGCGTGGTAAAGACGGCAATCGGCTCGCAGTCCGCCACGTCAAACAGCACTTCTGCGCCTTCGGAGCGGCCAATCCAGTTGCGCTGCATGGTTTTGATGGCTTCTGGCCAGTCGATGGTGTCCAGGTCGGCCAGCAGCCGGTCGGCGTAGGCGGTGATTTTGAAGTACCACTGCTCCAGCTCTTTTTTGACGACCGGCGTGCCGCAGCGCCAGCAACGGCCGTCTTCCACCTGCTCATTGGCCAGGATGGTCTGGTCGGTGGGACACCACCACTGGCTGCCGGGGGCGCGGTAAGCCAGCCCGCGCTTGAACAGCAGCAGGAAAAACCACTGCGTCCAGCGGTAATAGGCCGGGTCGGTGGAGCTGAACTCGCGCGACCAGTCGTAGGAGCATTCCAGCAGCTGCATCTGCCGCTTGTAGGTGGCGGAGAATTGGGCGCTGCTCTGGCGCGGGTGGATGCCGTGGCGGATGGCGTAGTTTTCGGCGGGCAGGCCGAAGGCGTCCCAGCCCATGGGATGCAGC
>Ga0209607_1001283_pt1 | contig 21153 bp, 20 predicted proteins | sample AD_UKC117_MetaG_FD_184413 | JGI IMG/M metagenome (GOLD analysis project Ga0209607, IMG submission 184413) | Active sludge microbial communities of municipal wastewater-treating anaerobic digesters from Hong Kong - AD_UKC117_MetaG (SPAdes)... | ecosystem: Engineered > Bioreactor > Anaerobic >... | reverse complement strand
ATTCACCGATCAGTCGACCGAATCCGAAGTGCTCGTCACGGGCATCAAGGTGATCGACCTGCTCTGCCCGTACGTGAAAGGCGGCAAGATCGGCCTGTTCGGCGGCGCCGGCGTGGGCAAGACGGTTCTGATCATGGAACTGATCAACAACATCGCGAAACTGTTCGGCGGCTACTCGGTGTTCGCCGGCGTCGGCGAGCGGACCCGTGAAGGCAACGACCTCTATCACGAGATGATCGAATCCAAGGTTATCAACCTGGAAGGCGAAAGCCGGATCGCCCTGGTCTACGGCCAGATGAACGAGCCGCCGGGCGCCCGTGCCCGTATCGCTCTGACCGGTCTCTGCCAGGCAGAATACTTCCGCGATGAAGAAGGCAAGGACGTGCTGTTCTTCGTCGACAACATCTTCCGCTTCACCCAGGCCGGCGCCGAAGTGTCGGCTCTGCTCGGCCGTATTCCTTCGGCTGTGGGCTACCAGCCGACGCTGGCCACCGACATGGGCCAGCTGCAGGAACGCATTACCTCGACCAACAAGGGATCGATCACCTCGGTCCAGGCCGTTTACGTTCCGGCTGACGACCTTACCGACCCGGCGCCTGCAACCTCGTTCGCCCACCTTGACGCGACGACGGTTCTCAACCGCTCGATCGCTGAAAAGGGCATCTACCCCGCTGTGGACCCGCTCGACTCCACGAGCCGTATCCTTGACCCGATGATCGTCGGCGAAGAGCACTACAGCGTGTCGCGCGGCGTGCAGGAAATCCTGCAGCGCTACAAGGAACTGCAGGACATCATCGCCATCCTCGGCATGGACGAACTGTCGGAAGAAGACAAACTGGTCGTGGCCCGTGCCCGTAAGGTGGAACGCTTCCTGTCGCAGCCGTTCGACGTGGCCGAAGTCTTCACCGGTTCGCCGGGCGTGCAGGTGAAACTCGAAGACACGATCAAGGGCTTCAAAGGCCTGATCGCCGGCGAGTTCGACCACCTGCCGGAGCAGTCCTTCTACATGGTCGGCAACATCGACGAGGCCAAAGCCAAGGCCGCCAAGATGATGGCTGACGCCTAAGCGGACGGGATAGATGGCCGACAAACTCCACTTCTCGCTCGTTTCGCCCGCGAAGGAGCTGTTCTCCGGTGAGGTCGATCACGTGATCGCTCCGGGTACGGATGGCGAATTCGGTGTGCTGGTGAACCATGCGCCGTTCATGACGACGCTGAAGAACGGCGTCGTGCGCGTGCTGGAAGGCGACACGGTGAAGATGCGCATCTTCGTGCGCGGCGGCTTTGCGGACGTGACGTCTGCAGGCCTCACCATTCTCGCCGAGGAAGCCCGCATGCTGGACGGTGTGAAGGTCGAAGACGTGCAGGCCGAAATGGATGCAACGCTCCTGAAGATCCAGTCGATGGACAAGGACGATTCCAACCGTGCTGTCCTGCAGGCCCATTTCGACTATCTCGAAAGCCTGAAGGCTGCGCTGGTCCACTAGGACGCGCCAGACCCCAATTCGAAGACGCCGCCGGAAACGGCGGCGTTTTTGTTTGTGGACTCAGTCGCCGGTGAATTCCGGATCGCGGCCTTCGAGGAAGGCCTTGATGCCTTCGCGGAAATCGTCCGACCGTTGCAGCAGGGCGAAGGCTTCGAGGTCGCGGTGCGCGGTGGCCTTGGCGAGGGCGTGGGCGGCGACGTTCACGTCCTGCTTCACCATCTTGAGCGCCGTAGGCGGCAGGCGCGAGGCAGCCTCGGCAATCTCGCGGGCCTTGTGCAGGCTGGTGCCGGCCGGGACGACATGGTCGGCCAGACCCCAGTTGAGCGCTGTCTCGGCATCGACCTTCTCGCAGAGGCCGGCGATCCGCTTAGCGCGGGCCGGTCCGACAAGGGCGACGAAGCGCGGAATGGAGCCCCAGCTCATGTTCATGCCGCGCTCGACTTCTGGCACGTAGAAGGTGGAGTTCTCCGCAGCGACGCGCAGATCGCAGGACGTGGCAACAGCCACCCCGCCGCCGACGCACCAGCCTTCGATGGCGCAGATGGTCAGCGCATCGATATTCTCCCATGCCTCACACATGCGCGGGCCGCGGCGGAGGAGAATCCTCCGTTCCCGGAGTGTAGATTTCGCGGCGGCGGTGCCGGCAGGGTCTTTCAGGTCAGCGCCCATGGAAAACTGGTCGTCGCGTCCGGTCAGGATCACGGCGGAGATGTCCGGCGCATCGTGGAACTGCAGGGCAGCTTCGGTCAGTTCCTGCATCGCCTGCTGGCTGAGGGCATTGGCGCGGGCCCCGGTGTCGAACCGCACGATGGCGATGCGGCCATCGATTTCGGTACGGACGAGCTCACTCATGCGGCGGCGGGCGGATTTTCGGCCGCGTGGCGGATGAAGCGGGCGAGCTTCTCTGGCGTTTCGGCGCCTTGCGCAGCGAACTGGCGGTTGGCGATGTAGGTCGGCACGCCGGTGATGCCGAGTTCACGGAAATAGGCCTCTTCCATGCGGGTATTCTCGACATCCGCATCGGTCGGCAGGAGATCCGCCACGATGCTCGAGTCGAGGCCGACCTGCCGGGCGATGTCGACCAGGATCCCGTGATCGCCGATGTCGCGCCCGTCGTGGAAAAAGGCCTTGAACAGGGCTTCCTTGGTCTCCGCGCCTTTCTGCTGGCCTTGTGCCCAGCGGACCAGCCGGTGCGCGTCGAAACTGTTCGGACGGCGCGTGATCGCATCGAACCGGTAGGGGATGCCTTCGGCCGTGCCGTAGTCGATCAGGACCTGACGCATGGCGCTGGAGCGTTCCTTCGCTTCCGGCGAGCCGAAGGCCTTGCGCATGTAATCCTTGTAGTCGACGCCGCCCGTCGGAATGGTCGGGTCCAGTTCGTAGGGGCGGAAGACAAGCTCGACCTCGATGTCGGGCACGAGGGCGATAGCCGATTCGATCCGGCGCTTGCCGAGCCAGCACCAGGGGCAGACCAGATCGGATACCATTTCAATTGTGACTGTCATGGGCCGGAGCGTATGCCCCGCAGCGGTCATACGCAACCGGGGAGCCGTTGGCGCGGCATCGCGGGTTGACAAAATGCCAATATACAATCAATTGTACAATAGATTGTATATTTGCGGTACGGATGAGCAATTCGAGTTTCACAGACACACACCGGCTGGGCACCGCGTTCATCGCGAAACAGCTTGAGCAGCTGGCCGAGCAGATCGTGGGACAGGGAGCGGACATGCTGGAAGCGGCCGGGATCACTTTCCCGTCGCGCGCCGTTTCGGCAGTCCTGTTCCTGGGGGAGAACGAACCGGCTTCGACCGCCGACATAGCGCGCGCGCTCGGGCAGCCGCACCAGGTCGCGACGCAGCGCGTGGACCTGCTGATCCAGCTTGGCATCATCGAACGCGTCGACGATCCGGAAGACGGCCGCCGCAAGCTGCTGCGCCTGACGCCGAAGGGCAGGGACCAGTTCACGATCCTGGCCGGACGGCTCGAAAAAGCCGGGCAGGCATTCGATGCGCTCTTTGCCGAGATCGGATGCGACTTGCCGGAGGTGACCCGGCAGGTAGCAGAGGCCCTTCAGAACAAATCCCTGCTCAACCGCATGAAAGACCTGTGACATGATCAGACTTGCCGCCGCCCTCGGTTCCGCGCTGTTGCTTGGAAATATCTCGGCCTGCGGAACATCAGGGCCGCCGGTCCAGGCGGTGCCGTCTGACCTGTTCGCACAACCGTGGAACAGCGGCGTCGATCCGCATGAGCCGCCCTTCCAGGTTCAGGTGATCGATGCGGACACGTACGTACTGCGCCAGTCCCTGCGGACGAGTTTTGAAGCCCCGTTCCTCTACCTGCTGTTTGGCGGCGACAGGGCCTTGCTGATCGACACGGGCGTTGAAGGAGTGGACCTGCGCGGAGAGGTCGACCGGCTGATCGCCCAACACCTGGCAGATACCGGGCGGACGTCGCTGCCGCTTGTCGTCATGCACACCCACGGTCATGGCGACCATGTCGGCGGCGATGCGGAATTCATCGACCGGCCGGATACAGTGATTGTCGGACACTCGGCAGAGGAGGTTGCCGCATTCTTCGGGATCGCAGATTGGCCGGGAAGCACAGGCGCACTCGATCTTGGCGGGCGGATGGTCGAGATCCTGCCGACGCCGGGGCATCATCTCTCCCATGTCATGGTCTATGACGCTGCCACGCATATCCTGTTCAGCGGCGATGCCATCTATCCCGGCCGGCTGTTCTTCGAATGCGGCAAGACAGACGAATACGCGGCCTCGATCGATCGGGTGACGCAGTTCGCAAAGACCCATCAGGTCGACTGGCTGCTCGGCGGGCATGTCGAGATGAAAGCGCAGCCGGGGCAGGCTTTCGGGCAGCAGACAAAATCGCGCCGTGGCGAACACGTGCTGGAGCTGCCGGCAAGCGCCATTGGCGATGTGCAGGCCGCTTTTGCGGGCATAGGCGACTACCCGCGCGTAACGCCGTTTGCCGAGTTCGTGCTGTTGCCGCACCCTGCCGATCCGCAGGGAAAAACCCCGCCGGACTGGTGCAAGCCCTCCTAGAGCGTCCCGTTCTGCCCGGCAGAATCGGGGAAGACGAAGCCGTCGCGCTCCAGCGTGCGGCGGATGTCACCGGCGAGCCAGAGGTTGTCGGCGCGGCTTTTTGCATGACGTGTCTGGAGTTCGAGCCCGAAGGGCAGGGAGACCTTGTCCGGCTTTCCGGCGGGCACGATTTCGGGCTCGGAGAAAAGCGAGCGCGGGGCCGGTTCGGGGATCATCGCGGCGAGCGTCAGGCCGATGGCGACCATGGCGCCCGTCCAGACGTTCGACTTGAATACGGCCAGCGCGGCGCCTTCGCCATGGGCTTTCAGACGCGAGACCTGTGCTGTCGCGTGGGCGAGGAAGGCGAGCGAGGTGATCGCGCCCATCCGCCCGGCGCCCTGCATGGCGGAAGCTGCCGCGATCAGGGCTGCGGCGCCGACGAAGAAGCAGAAGCTGTAGAGAATGGCGTGGCGGCCGAACAGTCGGGCGGTGGATTTCACGCCGACCAGTGCGTCGTCCTCGCGGTCCTGCAGGGCGTAGATCGTGTCATAGGCCACCGTCCAGCAGCCGAGGCCGAGATAGAGGATCACGGCCGGGAAGCCGACCGTTCCGGCGGTCGCGACCCCGACAAGGACACCCCAGTTGAAGGTCGCCCCCAGCCAGGCCTGCGGCCACCAGGTGAAGCGCTTCATGAAGGGATAGGCCGCCACCAGCGGGATGGACAGCATCGCCACCAGCTTCGCGTCCCCCGGCAGGCAGAGCCAGACGAGGAAGCCCACAGCAAGCTGGACGCCGAGGAAGATGTGCGCTTCCCGAAGGGTAACGAGTCCGGCCGGCAGCGGGCGCAGGGCCGTGCGCTCGACCTGTGCGTCGAAATCCCGGTCGGTGATGTCGTTCCAGGTGCAGCCCGCCCCGCGCATGGCAATCGCGCCGATCAGGAACAGGACCGCCCAGAGGAGGTCGTCGATATAGAGCCCCGTCCGGATGCGCGCGAAGGCGAGGCCCACGAGGCAGGGCAGGTAGAGCAGCCAGATGCCCACCGGACGATCCCATCGCGCCAGCATGGCATAGGGGCGCACCCAGGGCGGCAGGCTCGAAAGCCAGCCCGGCAGGGCGCTGTCCGCTGGGGTGAGGTGGGTCTCGGTCATCGCAGCGGCTTATAGCGCGGATTCCCTTAACGGACAGGGCATTGCACCGCTCAGGCGATTGAGACCGTTTTCCGGTTCACGAAGGCGCGGAGGCCGTCAGCGGCGAGTTCGCGGCCGTAGCCGGACTCCTTGATGCCGCCGAAGGGCAGGCGCGGATCCGAGGCGACCATGGAATTCACGAACGTATTGCCGGCTTCCAGTTCGCGCACGGCCCGGTCGATCTCCGCCTCGTCCTGCGAGAAGAGGGCTGATCCGAGGCCAAACACGCTGCGATTGGCGCGGGCGATGGCGTCGTCGAGGCTTGTCACCTTCCAGAGGTTGGCAACCGGCCCAAACATTTCCTCGTCGGTCGAGGGTGTGCCGGCATGCCCGTCTGCGAGGATCGCCGGGGCGAACCAGGCGCCCTTGCCGGGCAGGGTGCGTGTATGCGTCAGGCGGACAGCGCCGCCGGCGAGCGAGCGCTCGACCTGCTCGGCCAGTTCGTCACGGATCTTCACGGTGGCGAGCGGCCCTACATCGGTGTCGGCCTGCATCGGATCGCCGACCTTAAGGGCGTCGAAGGCCGCGACGAAACGGTCGCGGAAATCGCCGTAGATCGCTTCGTGCACAAAGAAGCGTTTTCCGGCGATGCAGGACTGGCCGTTGTTCCGGATGCGGGTCGTGACGGCGGTGGCCACGGCCTTGTCGAGATCGGCGGAGGGCATGACGATGAAGGCGTCGGAGCCGCCGAGTTCGAGCAGGCTGGGCTTCAGGCTTTCGCCCGCTGTGGCGGCGACGCTGCGGCCGGCGGGGCCGGAGCCGGTCAGCGTGACGGCCTTCACGCGCGGGTCACGGATGACGCCCTCCACGGCGGAGGCGCCGATCAGCAGCGTCTGGAATACGGCTTCCGGAAAGCCCGCGCGGCGGAACAAATCCTCGATATTGAGGGCCGAGCGCCAGACGTTCGAGGCATGTTTCAGCAGGCCAACATTGCCCGCCATCAGGGCCGGCGCGGCGAAGCGGAAGACCTGCCAGAAGGGGAAGTTCCACGGCATGACGGCAAGGACCGGGCCCAGCGGCAGGTGGCGCACGAAGGCGCGCCGTGCCTCGGTCGATAGGTTTCGTCCTGCATGTAGGCCGGGCCATGGTCGGCATAGTGCCGGCAGACGCTCGCGCATTTCTGCACTTCGGCCACGGCCTGCGAGAGCGGCTTGCCCATTTCGAGCGTGATGTCGCGGGTATATTCGGCCGCCCGGGCCTCAAGCACGTCCGCAGCGCGGTTAAGAAGCGCCGAGCGTTCGTTCAGGGGCACATTGCGCCAGGCGCGAAAGGCCGCGGTGGCCTTGTTCAGGGCCGCATCGATCCCCGGCGCGCTGAGCGGGGTGAAGCTTTCGATCACTTCCCCGGTCGCCGGGTTGATCGATTGCACCTGTCTGTCTGTCATGGCCATGCTCCTGACTTAACCTCGGTGCGCGGGCAGCCTATACCGCACACATGAGCGCAACACCCCGACTCTTCGTCACGTCCGATCTTTCTGCCGGCACTGCCATCGCCATGGACGATGAGCAGTCGAACTATCTGCTGCGCGTTCTGCGCCTTCAGGTGGGCGCGCCGGTCCGCGTGTTCAACGGGCGGGATGGGGAATGGGCAGGCGAGATTGCCGTGGTCCAGGGCAAACGGGCGAGCCTGGTGCCGGTGGAACAGGTGCGTCCCCAGCCGGAGCCGCCGGCGAGCGCGCCTGTGCTGCTGTTCGCGCCGGTCAAGAAGGCGGAGACGGACTTCATCGTCGAGAAGGCGACCGAACTTGGCGCGACGCGGATCTGCCCGGTGCTGACCGAGCGGACGCAGACCCGAACCGTGCGGCTCGACCGGTTCCAGAAGATCGCGCTGGAGGCCGCAGAGCAGACCGAGCGGCTGGACCTGCCCGAAGTCGAAGACCTTCAGCCGCTGGCGGGGGCGCTGGATGCGCTTGAAGCGGGCACGCTGGTGATCTTCTGCGACGAGCGGGGGGACGAGGAAGGCGCCCCCTGGGGCGGCGATACGGGTCGCGCGGGGCCGGTTGCCGAAGTGCTGGCCGGGCTGGGCGATCAGAAGGTTGCGATCCTGATCGGCCCGGAAGGCGGCTTCACGCCGGAGGAGCGGACCTGGCTGCGCGGACGCAGCGATACGCGCGCCGTCAGCCTCGGGCCGCGCATCCTGCGCGCGGAGACCGCGGCGGTGGCCGCACTCTCTGTCTGGCAGGCGCTCAGAGGCGACTGGCGTTAGTTGACCGGCCGGACCAGCACGGTCTGGAAACGCTGGTAGCCGAGCTGCTTCTCGTTCACTTCCTGCCGGAAGGCGCGGTATTCACCGAGAGAGGACGTGCCGATTCCGTTGGCTTCAAGGATCGTAGCGACATTCTGGGCCCGCCGGAGCGCGAGGGACTTGTTGTCGAACCGGCGCAGTTCGCCTGCCGTTGACGCATAGCCGACAACTTCGACGTTCTTCACCGACCAGCGCCGGAGCGCCCAGAGAATGTCCTCCATCACGGGCTGGTTCGCCGGAGAAATGACGTCGCTCGCCTGTTCAAATCCGATCAGCGGCAGTTCGGTCACCGGGGGAACCACTTCTATCGTCCAGTCCGGGAAGTTGGCGGAGAGGCCCGCTTCCAGCGTCCGGTAGGTGGCGATCGGAAGGGCCGGATCCGGAGCGGCAACTAGGACGGCTTTGCGCCGGGCGGCGTCGATGTCCGCTGCGCTGGCCGGGAACGGGATGGCGGTGCGAAGTTCGGCTTCGGTCTGACGGATCTGGCCGAACTCCTGTAGCCGCGAAATTTCAGTGCGCAGGGGTGCAGCAAGAGTCGAGTCGGCGAGGCGCAGGAAGGCCTCCTTTTCCAACTCCTTGTCCTCGTCGATCAACACCTGATCAAGATTGACGTCGACCTGACGCGCAAGGTCATTGGAGAGCTCTGCGACCAATGCCTGCTCTGCTCCCGGAACAAGGGACTTGGTCAGCACGGTCGCATCGACCTGCACGTTGGCCTTCCTCGGAAAGATGACGGACACGTCCGAGATGCGCGCCTCTTCACCGTCGAACGGATCGAGCAGCTTGTCCTTCACCGTGTTGATCGTGCGGGTCTCGTAGGCGATGTCGTTGAGCGTCAGGCCGAGCGGAACGGACAAGGCGCCGAACACGAAGATGATCATCGCGCTTTGCCAGACGGTCGCGCCGCGGCCGTGGCTGGAGCCGAAGCTATAGAAACGCGAGATGATGGTAGCCGAGAGCGCGATCGCCAGCAGGTTCGTCATGAAAAGGAAGAACGCGCCGCCCGCGACGCTGGCAGAACCCACGGCCAGGCCGTAACCGGTCACGGCGAGCGGGGGCATCAGGGCCGTGGCGATGGCCACGCCGACAATGGTCTCGCCCTTGCGGTTGATCGCGGCATAGCCGCCGGCGAGGCCGGAAAAGATCGCAACCAGGAGATCGAACAGATTGGGCCGTGTGCGCGCGACGATCTCTGATGTGGCTTCGCTGAGTGGCGACAGGCTGACGATCAGGAACGAAATCGCGAGGGCGGCGAGCACGCCGCAGCCAAGGGTGAAAATGGCTCGCCGCATCGCAGCGAGGTCAAGAATGCTGAGCGAGAAACCCATGAGCATGATTGGGCCCATCAGGGGTGAAATCAACATCGCGCCGATGATCACCGCAGGCGATGACAGAAGCAGGCCCAGCGTCGCGATGGCGCACGACATGACGATCATGAACACGAAGCGGCCGGACATCTGGCCTTCTTCGCGCGCATGCTGGATCACTTCGTCATGATTGACGGCCCGCGAAAGCTGCCGGAAAAAGGCTTTTCGCCAGCGTTGGAGGTCATTCAGCCGGGCGACCAGATGTTCCCTGTCGAAAACCATGATTAACCTTGCATTCTGCAATATTGATGCAGGAACCGTTCACGCATCCGGCGCCACACTTCTTGCGAAGAGCGGCGAGACTCTCAGAAAACATGCAAGATTCAGGCTACTAATTCGCGCGGATCAGTAGAACCAGCGCTTGATCGGCTTGGGGGTGGAGCCTTCCCAGCGGCGCTTCCAGTCGATGGCGAGGCCAACGCGGTGGTTGATCTTGCCGTCCCAGACCGGTTTCAGGCCGACCGACTGCAGCACGTCGAACAGGCGGCGGCCGATGGCGATGGAGTCCTCCGAGGCGGCGGTGGCGTCTGCCGCGCCGTAGCTGATGTAGAGGCTGCCGCTTTCGACTGCGCTTTCGGTATCCTGCTGGTGGAAGAAGACATAGCCCCGGGCTTCACGGCCGGCCATGTCCTCGAAATCGTCCATTTCCGCGCCGATCTCGGCCGCACCGCAGGTGCCGCAGCAGGTGAAGTTCTGGCGGGCGACGATGTCCTCATCCTCCAGAAGGTCGAATGCCAGCTGCAGTTTGTCGAAATCGGTCAGGACCGGCCAGGCATCCTGTTCCTGCACGAGAACGGACACAGCATGGACGAGGGCGCTGCGCACCTCGATCTGGCGGTCGCGGTCACTCAGCGGGCTGCGGAAGTCCTGCGCGTAATCCAGAAGGATCTCCTCGATCTCCTCCAGCGGCTCATAGCCGCCGCGGACGTGCAGGCGGGCCCACATTTTCAGGTCGTCGCGCTCATCGGTGGTCATCTTGGACATGGGCAGGCTCATTCACTAAACGAATTCGTGAGAATAACGCGGTTGGCGGGGAAGAGAAACATCCTTATCTGCATCGCTCATGATGGCTCCAGGGAGGGCACTGGATGAGTACGCCAACGTCGGACATCGACGAAGCCGCCCCGCGGATCGCCGGAAAACACGAGCTTGTCGAATACCTCGAGGCAGGCAGCAAACCGGCCGCCGACTGGCGTATCGGCACCGAACACGAGAAGTTCGGCTTTATCCGCGATGGCCTCCGCCCGCTGCCCTATGAGGGCAGGGCCTCGGTTCTGGCCATGCTGGAAGGCCTGCGCGACCGCTTCGGCTGGGAGCCGATCGTCGAGGGCGGCCACCTGATCGGCCTGAAACGTGACGGCGCCAGCGTGTCGCTGGAGCCGGGCGGGCAGTTCGAGCTCTCCGGCGCGCCGCTGAAAACCATTCACGAGACCTGTACGGAAGTCGGCCGCCACCTCGAAGAGGTGCGCGAGATCGCCGATCCGCTGGGCGTTGCCTTCCTAGGGCTTGGCGCGAGCCCCCTGTGGAGCCTTGCCGAGACGCCTGTAATGCCAAAGGGCCGTTACAGGATCATGATGGAATACATGGACAAGGTCGGCCGCCTCGGCCGCCAGATGATGTTCCGCACCTGCACCGTGCAGACGAACCTCGATTTCGGCTCCGAAGCGGACATGGTGAAGAAGTTCCGCGTGTCGCTGGCACTGCAGCCGCTGGGCACGGCACTGTTCGCCAACTCGCCCTTCCTGGACGGCCGCCCGAACGGCTTCCTGTCGTACCGCTCGCAGATCTGGACCGATACCGACCCGGACCGCACGGGCATGCTGCCCTTCGTTTTCGACGAGGGCTTCGGGTTCGAGCAGTATGTCGACTATGCCCTTGATGTGCCGATGTATTTTGTCCGCCGGGGTGGCAAATACCTCGACGCGAGCGGGCTCAGCTTCCGCGATTTCATGGACGGCAAGCTGTCCATCCTGCCGGGCGAGCGCCCCGCCATCGACGATTTCGCGGACCACCTCTCCACCATCTTCCCGGAAGTGCGCCTGAAGCGCTTCCTGGAAATGCGCGGCTCCGATGCCGGCCCCTGGTCGCATCTCTGCGCCTTCTCGGCTTTCTGGACGGGCCTGCTCTATTGCCCGGTCTGCCTCGATGCGGCCTGGGACCGGGTGAAGCACTGGACGGCGGCAGAACGCGAAGCCATGCGCCAGTCAGTGCGGACACTGGGACTGAAGACGCCGATCCCCGGCGGGGCAACGATGCAGGACCTCGCCGTCGAAATGCTGGACCTTGCCCGGATCGGCCTCAACAACCGCAACAACCTGTCTGCTTCCGGCGAAAACGAGACCGGTTATCTGGCAACGCTCGATGCGATCGCCCGATCGGGGAAAACGCCCGCCGAACGCCTTCTGGAGCGCTATTACGGCGTCTGGAACCGGGATGTGCGCCACGTTTTCGCGGAAGAGGCCTATTAAGGCACATCCTGCCCTCGCATCGGCTGGTAAAAAGCAGAAACTGCCTTGAGCGGCTGGACCGTGCATGGTCAAACTCATCGTTTACAGGCTCCCTAAGGGGGGCTGCCTGATATTATCCGGCCGGGGAGGGCCTCATGGGTTTTCTGAACATTGTCATCGTCCTGGGGATCGTGATTACCGCGATCACCTGTATTCCGGTGTTCACGCAGATGCGGCACCACCCCAAAGGTCTTCACATCCTGTTCTTTGCAGAGATGTGGGAGCGGTTCTCCTATTACGGGATGCGGGGCCTGCTGATCTTCTACCTGACCCAGCACTTCCTGTTCGATGACAGTTTCAGCGCCGGCCAGTACGGCACCTATACTTCGCTGGTTTACCTTCTGCCGCTGATCGGCGGCATGATGGCCGACCAGTTCCTCGGTACCCGCAAGGCGATCGCATTCGGCGCATTGCTTCTGGTGGCGGGTCACTTCCTGATGGGCGTGGAAGGCAAACCGGCCCAGCAGCAGATGACCGTCGCGGGCGAGACCTACCTGTTCGATGCTACCGGCACGCAGGCGGCCCGCCGCGTTTCCATCGATGTCGGCGGCACGGTCTGTGCCTTCAATCCGCCCGCGTCGGAAATGGCCGATGGTCAGTGTACGCTGACCGCCAACAAGGACGGCGACCTGATTTTCACCAACCTGCCGGAAACGGCGCCGCTGCCGGCCGTTATCGCCAAGACAGATTATTCGCTCGAAGTGGTGAACCGCTCGCAGCTGTTCGTGAACATCTTCTACCTTGCGCTCGCCTTCATCATCATGGGCGTCGGCTTCCTGAAGGCGAACATCTCCTCCATCGTGGGTGAGCTCTATACCGAAGGCGATCCGAAGCGCGATCCGGGCTTCACGCTTTACTATTACGGCATCAACCTCGGCGCCTTCTGGGCCTCTGTTCTGTGCGGCATTGCCGGTCAGACGCTCGGCTGGTGGGCGGGCTTCGGTCTGGCCGGCGTCGGCATGCTGGTTGGCTGGCTGGTTTTCACGCAACGCCGCCTCCTGTTCTTCATTCCGGGCGAGAAGCAGCTGCCGGACCATGTCGGTCTGCCGCCGGAGCCCGAGAAGCTGAAGAAGTCCGTGTTCGGACCGCTCAATCTCGAGAACTTCATCTATCTTTGCGCCCTGATCGGCGTTGCCGTCGTCTGGTTCATCGTGCAACGCCAGGAACTGACCGGCGCGATGCTGGCCATCGGCTTCATCCTGTTCGGCGGCTACATGATCTGGTTCATGGCGACCCAGTGCAATCGCAAGCAGATCGAGGAACTTCTCCTCGCCATGGTGCTGATCGTCGGGGCAATCATCTTCTTCACCCTGTTCGAACAGGCCGGTTCCTCGATGAACCAGTTCGCCGAACGCAACACGGACCTGCCGAACGACGGGTTCTTCACCGTCACGGCCGCGCAAACGCAAAGCTTCAACGCGGGCTTCATTCTCCTGTTCGCGCCTGTCTTCGCCGGCCTCTGGTCGTGGCTGGGCAGCATGAACAAGGACCCGAACACGGTACTGAAATTCGGCCTCGCGCTCGGTCAGGTCGGGCTCGGCTTCCTCATCCTCGCCTGGGGCGTGATGTTTGCCGACAATGACTACAAGGTGCCGCTGATCTTCCTGGCGCTCGCCTACATGTTCCACACGACGGGCGAACTGTTCCTGTCGCCGGTCGGCCTGTCGGCGATCACCAAGCTTTCGCCCATGAAGGTCGTCTCCTTCATGATGGCGGGCTGGTTCCTGGCCAGCGCGGCGGCCCAGTATGTCGGCGGCATTATCGCCCAGCTGACGGCCACTGAAACCGTTGCGGGGCAGGTGCTCGATCCGGCCAAGGCGCTGGAGACCTATCGCAACGTCTTCTCGACCATTGGCTGGTGGGGCGTCGGCCTTGGCGTGGTGTTTGCGGTCACCAGCTTCTGGCTGAAGAAGCTCGGCCATGGCAAGGCGGGCAATCTCGACCACGCCATGGCAGTCGAAGCCGGCGGTCCGCGCGTCGAGAAGGCCGACTAGGCCAAACAAATCCGGATACAGAAAGGGCGGCTCCTCGGAGCCGCCCTTTTCAATTGTGCGCCGGAAGCCGGCGGCGTGCCTTAGCCCGGATCAGCGGTCCGGCGGGATGAACGGATCGGTCGGCAGGCCACGCTTCAGCCAGCCTTCGCCGCTGATCTCGTTGCCGCTCATGCCTTCGGAAATGTCGTAGACGTGGGTAAAGCCTGCCTTTTCGAGGCGGGCCGCCGCCTCGTGCGAGCGGGCGCCGGAGCGGCAGATCACCGCGACGGGCTGGTCGAGGTCACCCAGAACCGCGCCGCGGGCCTGTTCGATAAAATCCCGGTCCTGAAGGTTCGTGCCATGGCTGTCACGGGGGAGGCCGGTCATGGCCCATTCCGAGGGCGTGCGCACGTCGAGCACGACGAGATCGCCGCGCTGGACCATTTTCCAGGCGGACTCGGCCGGAAGGCTACCGGGTTCGGCAAGGGCGGGGGCTACAAGGAAAGTGGCGCCGAGGAGTGCGCCCGTCAGTCTACGCATGATGTCACCGTTCTCCACGATCCGGATCTTGCGGGTGATTCAGGAATCGCCGCCGCCCGGTTATCGCCCGAAAGTGACAAAAGGGACACGCTCTCGCAAGAGCCAACCCCCGGACATGACAGCAATTTTATCCTGCGCCGCCTACGGTCAGGGCGCCGATCTTCAAAGTCGGCTGGCCAACGCCCACCGGAACCGACTGGCCGGCCTTGCCGCACATGCCGACCCCGTCGTCCATCGCGAAATCGTTGCCGATCATGGAGACGTCCTGCAGCACCGTCGGGCCATGGCCGATCAGGGTGGCGTTCTTTACCGGGGCGACGACCTTGCCGTTCTCGACCAGATACGCCTCGGTGCACTGGAAGACGAAGTTGCCGGACGTGATGTCCACCTGGCCGCCGCCGAAGTCGACCGCCCAGAGGCCGCGCTTGATCGAAGAGACGATTTCCTGAGGGTCCTTGTCGCCGCCCAGCATGATCGTGTTGGTCATGCGCGGCATGGTCTGGGACTCGTAGCTCTCGCGCCGGCCGTTCCCGGTCGGGGCGACGCCCATCAGGCGGGCGTTGAGCCGGTCCTGCATGTAGCCTTTGAGGATGCCGTCCTCGATGAGCACGGTGCGCTGGGTCGGGGTGCCCTCGTCGTCGAAGGAAAGCGAGCCGCGTCGGGCCTCGATGGAGCCGTCGTCGATAACGGTCACGCCCTTGGCAGCAACTTGTTCGCCGATCCGGCCTGCATAGACGCTGGTGCCCTTGCGGTTGAAGTCGCCTTCTAGGCCATGGCCGACGGCTTCGTGCAGCAGCACGGCCGGCCAGCCGGGGCCGAGCACGACTTCCATCTCGCCCGCTGGGGCGGGAATGGACTGGAGGTTGACTGAGGCCTTGCGGATGGCGCGGCGGACCATGTCCTGCCAGCGTTCCGGGCGGATCCAGTCCTCATAAGCGGCGCGGCCGCCAGCGCCTGTGCCAGCCGATTCGCGGCGGCCATTCTCTTCCAGCGTCACCGAAACATTCAGGCGTACCAGCGGGCGCACATCCGAGAAGACGGCGCCGTCCGGGCGAAGGATGTCGACTTCGGTATGGCTGCCGGAGAGCGAGACCGATACCTGCACGACCCGCGGGTCCTGTGCGCGTGTCCAGGCGTCGATCTCGGCGAGGAGCCCGGTTTTTACGGAGAAATCGGGGGCGGCGGTCGGGTCGATCGGCTGGTAGAGGCGGCGATTGGTGGGCACCGGGCCCGCGGCAAGCTTGCCGGAATAGCCGCGCTTGGCCTCGGCGGCCGTGTTTGCGGCGCGCTTGATGGCATCCAGGGAGAGTTCCGAGGCGTAGCCGGATCCCTGCGCCTCGCCGGCCACGACCCGCAGGCCAAAGCCCTGATCGGTGTCAAATGCCGCCGATTTCAGCCGTCCATCGTCGAAGACGAAGCTCTCGGAGCGGGAGCGTTCGACATAGAGGTCGCCGTCATCGCCGCCGCGAACGGCGTCGGCAAGGATTTGGGAGGCCTGGCGAAGGTCGAAAGGGAGCGCGTTATCTGTCATCCGACCTAGATGCGCGCCCCGGCGGGAGGCGGCAAGGGGCGGGCGTGCAGTTTCCGCCCCGGTGCCGAGGTGTCAGTTGCTGACCGTGAAACGGGAAAGCTGCCATTCGGCGCGCTCGAAATCCGGCTTCAGTTCCAGCGATTTCTGGAAATCGAAATAGGCGCCCGGCACGTCGCCCGTGTTCTCCTTGGCGATCGCCCTGTTGTAGTAGGCGGCGTAGAGGTCCTGGGTTTCCAGTTCGATGGCCTTGTCGAGTGAGACCAGCGCAGTTGCGTAGTCCTTGCGGAAAATGTGCGCCGCGCCCTCGTTCAGCCAGATAGCGCCCAGCTCAGGCTTGAGGTTCTTGGCCACGGCATAGTCGGCAAGGGCGGCATCATATTTTCCGGCCCGCATCCGCAGCACGCCGCGATTCGTGTAGGTGGCTGCCCGGTTCTCGAGCTTCATCACTTCCGATTCGATGGCTTTGGTGCAGATCTTCTCGCCTTCCTGCGGCGAGACCTTCGAAAACAGGGCGGCTTCGTAACAATCACGGGCGACTCCGCCACCGATAACCGAAACCTGTGCAGATGCAGCAGGCACGGCCAGGGCGACCAGACTGGCGGCGAGCAGGGCAAAGCGGGTCATGTTGGGCCTCCGGGGTGACAGGATCACTTGGGGATAGTTTAGCACCAATGCGATGGCGCGACGACAGGCTGCGACAATATTGAGCGCGGAAAGTGGTAGGTTGCGGGTAATACGTATTGTAGATACAGGGGCAGAGATTCCAACGAGACGAGGATTCCTTCGTGCGACACATTCTTGCCGCTCTGAGCGCTGCATTGTTCGCCGCTCCGGCCTTCGCATTCGAGCCGACGGACGGTGCGCTCGGTATGCAGCCGGCCGCGACCCGCATTGCCGAGCGTATCCATATTTTCCACACGTTCCTGCTGTGGATCATCATTCCGATCACGATTTTCGTGCTCATCCTGCTTCTGTGGGTGATCGTATTCCACAACAAGCGCGCCAACCCGACCCCCCGCAAGTTCAGCCATAACACGCTGATCGAGGTGATCTGGACCGTGGTTCCGGCGCTGATCCTGGTCGCCATCGCCAGCCAGTCGTTCCCGAACCTCTACTACCAAGACGTTCCGCCGAACCTTCAGATGGTCCAGGACAAGGCCAAGACGCTGCTCGCTGACGGCAAGTCGGCTGAGTACGAGCGCTTCGTGAAAGAGTACAACCCGGATGCCGCCGCCAAGGGCTTCGTGAACGTCAAGGCGCAGGGCAACCAGTGGAACTGGACCTACACCTATCCGGACATTACGGACGAGGGCGGCAACGTTCTGGAATTCGTTTCCAACCCGCGTCACGTCGGCCTCGAGTCTGACCCGACCGATGCCGGCCCGCGCAACCTGTCGGTCGACTACCCGATGGTCGTTCCGGCTGGCCGCTACATCCGCTACTACACGGCGGCTGCTGACGTGATCCACTCCTTCGCCGTGCCGGCTTTCGGCATCAAGACGGACGCTGTCCCGGGCCGCCTGAACGAGGGCTGGTTCCTGGTCGAGCAGCCGGGCGTGTACTACGGTCAGTGCTCGGAACTGTGCGGCGTGAACCACGCCTACATGCCGATCGAAGTCCGCGTCGTGCCGCAGGAACAATTCGACCGCTGGGCGCAGCTTATGCTGACCGGCGACTACGATGCTGCGACCGCTTCGGTGCAGAACATCGCCTCCATTGAGCCGGCGACCAAGTTCGCCGCGATCTCCAAGTAATCCCGAGAGAGAAGAGTACGTCCCATGCCCATGGATGAAGTCGCCCTCGACCACGCCCACGACGCACACGATCACAAGCCGGGGTTCTTCACCCGCTGGCTGTTTTCGACGAACCACAAGGATATCGGCACGCTGTACCTCGTGTTTGCGATGATCGCGGGCATTGTCGGTTACACGCTGTCCGGCCTGATCCGCTGGGAACTGGCGCAGCCGGGCATCGGCCCGATGCTCTGGATCCAGACGCAGTTCTTCGGCCTTGAAGGCGACGCGGCTGTCCAGCACGCGAAGCACTTCTACAACATGGTCATCACCTATCACGGCCTGGTCATGATCTTCTTCATGGTCATGCCCGCGCTGATCGGCGGCTTCGGCAACTGGTTCGTTCCGCTGATGATCGGCGCACCGGACATGGCCTTCCCGCGGATGAACAACATCTCGTTCTGGCTGACCGTGGCCGCCTTCGTGCTGGCCTGTATCTCCATGTCGATCCCCGGCGGTTCGGCAGGTAACGGCTTCGCGGGCGGCTGGGTTCTCTATCCGCCCCTGTCGTCGACGACCGGTCACCCCGGTCCGGCCATGGACCTCCTGATCCTGTCGCTGCACACGGCCGGTATCGCGTCCATTCTCGGCGCCATCAACTTCATCGTCACCATCCTGAACATGCGCGCGCCTGGCATGACCATGCACAAGATGCCGCTGTTCGCCTGGGGCGTTCTCGTGACCGCTGTCCTGCTGCTGCTGTCGCTGCCGGTTCTGGCCGCGGCGCTGACCATGCTGCTGACCGACCGTAACTTCGGCTCGCAGTTCTTCAATCCGGCCGGCGGCGGCGACCCGATCATGTTCCAGCACCTGTTCTGGTTCTTCGGTCACCCCGAAGTGTACATCATGATCCTGCCGGCCTTCGGCATCATCAGCCACATCGTCTCGACCTTCTCGAAAAAGCCGATCTTCGGCTACCTCGGCATGGCCTACGCCATGGTGTCGATCGGCGTCATCGGCTTCGTCGTGTGGGCGCACCACATGTACACGGTCGGCATGGACGTTGACCTGAAGGCCTACTTCGTGGCTGCCACGATGGTCATCGCAGTTCCTACCGGCATCAAGATCTTCTCGTGGATCGCCACGATGTGGGGCGGCTCCATCGAGTTCAAGGTCCCGATGCTCTGGGCGATCGGCTTCATCTTCCTGTTCACCGTCGGTGGCGTGACCGGCGTCGTGCTGGCCAACGCCGGTATCGACCACACCCTGCACGACACCTACTACGTGGTGGCGCACTTCCACTACGTGCTGTCGCTGGGCGCCGTGTTCGGTCTCTTCGCCGGCTGGTACTACTGGTTCGAGAAGATGTTCGGCATCAAGTACAACGGCTTCCTCGGTGGCCTGCACTTCTGGTTGATGTTCATCGGTTCGAACGTCCTGTTCTTCCCGCAGCACTTCCTCGGCCTACAGGGCATGCCGCGCCGCTACATCGACTATGCCGACGGTTTCGCCACCTGGCACCACTGGTCGTCGATCGGCTACGCCATCACCATGGTCGCCACGCTGGTCTTCTTCGTCGGTCTCGCCGAAGCGATGATCCGCCGCCGCAAGGGTGTTGCCAATCCGTGGGGCGAAGGCGCCACGACGCTGGAATGGACGCTGCCTTCGCCGCCGCCGTTCCACCAGTTCAACGAACTGCCCCACGTGACGACGAAGGGCGGCCACTAAGCCTCCCCGTCACCACGGTAAATGACACTGTTGCATCCCGCCATTTCTCCGATGGCGGGATGTTTCATTGAATGGACCAGGGGACAGGCAATGTGTGGAGAACCGGAATGCCTTCCGATCAAGCAGTGAAGGGTTCGTTGTGGCACCGCATGTTTCCGGACCCGGTGTCAGGGCTTTACGCAGGCACGCTGGCCCTGGCGCTGATCTTGTTTGCGATACTGGGATTGGCGCCGCGAAACGCGGATATCGATCATAGTCTTGCCGACACCTATTACATCGTCCTGCCATGGCGCCTGAAGCTTCCGCTCTGGGTGTCGCTGATCGTTTATCTTCTGGGTTTCCGGTTTTTCCGTGCAGTTCTGGCTGTGCCTTACAGACGAGGCTTGGCGGTCGTGCAGTGGCTGTCGATGACGCTTGGCTTCGCGTTCCTGCACGCCCCGCAAGTCTACCTGAACACAATAGGTGTCCCGGCAACCTATCTTGACGCCCCGCAGATGTTCACCCGGCTGCATGGTCTTGCCAGCACCGGCTACCTTCTTTCGTTGCTGTCTTCGGGCCTCTTCGTTATTTGCGTCGGCGAAGCCCTTTGGAGAAGGCTCAACGGCGCAGGCCCGCGCTCACCGGAAAGGACCGCCCCTTGAACCTCCGCCTGCCCATCGTGATCGGCGTCTATGCCTTCATCGTGGTCTTCCTGCCGCGCAATCCGGAGGTCGACCGCTGGTTCGACCAGGTGCGCCGGATCGACCCGAATATTGCGATTTCGGTCTCGGTGGCGGCCATGGTTGTTGCCTGCTTCCTGATGTGGCTGCTGTGGCGCAAGCCGAACGGCATCATGCACCGGCGCCCGACGCGGGTGCTGGCCGTGCTCCACTACGGCCTGATCGGCGTGCTGATCTCCGGGGCGTTCGACATTATGGAACGCGTCTCCGGCATGGCGACCGACCTGATCAGCCTGATCCTCGTGCCGGTCGCCTTCATGATCGCTGAAGGCGTCTATCTTGCCCTCGAATGGCGCCTGAACCGCAATTTTGATAAGGAATGACAGTTCGCTTGGGCCCCAAGGCCCAATTGTCGCGCTGACAGCGCTGCCCCTTCGCCCCATACCAGATTGACCCCGATGACAGATGCCCCCGCCACCCCGCAGAAACGTTACGGCACCGCCGGCGACTATGTGCAGCTGCTGAAGCCGCGCATCATGATGCTGGTCGTGTTCACGGCCGTGGCCGGCCTGATCGCGGCCAGCGGCGTGACAGGGCAGGCGATGAACCCGCTGATGGCCGGCATAGCCGTCCTCGCGGTGGCGCTCGGCTCTGGTGCGGCCGGCGCGATCAACATGTGGTACGATTCCGATATCGACCAGGTGATGACCCGCACCTCGACCCGTCCGATCCCGTCGGGCGCCGTGCCGCGCGAAGAGGCCATCGCCATGGGCCTGATCATGAGCGGCGTGTCCGTGCTGCTGATGTGGCTCGCCTCGAACTGGCTGGCCGCAGGCCTGCTCGCGCTGTCGATCTTCTATTACGGCGTCGTCTACACGATGTGGCTGAAGCGCTCGACGCCGCAGAACATCGTCATCGGGGGCGGAGCAGGGGCCTTCCCGCCGGTGATCGGCTGGGCCGCAGTGACGGGCAACACGCCGCTGGATGCGTGGATCCTGTTCGCGATCATCTTCTTCTGGACGCCGCCGCACTTCTGGGCGCTCAGCCTGCTGGCTCATTCCGAATACGAGAAAGCCGGCGTGCCGATGCTGCCGGTGACGCATGGCGCCAAGGCGACGCGCCTGCAGATGCTGCTCTATACAATCGTTCTGAT
>Ga0209607_1001279_pt1 | contig 21209 bp, 14 predicted proteins | sample AD_UKC117_MetaG_FD_184413 | JGI IMG/M metagenome (GOLD analysis project Ga0209607, IMG submission 184413) | Active sludge microbial communities of municipal wastewater-treating anaerobic digesters from Hong Kong - AD_UKC117_MetaG (SPAdes)... | ecosystem: Engineered > Bioreactor > Anaerobic >... | reverse complement strand
GTTCGACATGCTCTTTACCTTCTTGGCCGGCTGCTTGCGCCGGGCCGCTTGCTCAATGTGCCTTTACCTTATCGTTTAGGGGGTATGGGCGTATAGGTTCGAAAGTATTGTTTGGGGGTATTGTTCGGCTGGCTAATACCCCTCAGATTCGTAATCCATTTGGGGGAAAACGGCCGTTTCCGGCGCAAGTACGGCGGCGGCGGCATCCTGCTTTAGTTCTGCCAGCAAAAATGCAGTCGTGAAATGGCTGATCAGGTCATGGGCCTGCTGCCGATCCCAGGTGGTATCGGCGCAAAATTCGCCCGCCAGCGGCCGGGCATACCAGCGAATCGAGGCGCACGGATTGGTGAAAATCATGTGCTCGGCTTCGTCCAGGGCAATGCGTACCTTGCGTGAGCTAGACACGTGGTCATACGTCGGTTGGGCGCTCCATTCGTAGGGGGAATCGTGATCGGCCGTACCGCCAATCGCCAGCACCGGGGCAACAATTTCCGCCAGCCCCGCTTCGCCGAAGAAGAAGGCGTCCCCCGCCAGCGCCACAACGGCAGCCACCCGCGCATCGCCCCAACCGGGCCATAGCGCCGCCGGCAAAGCGTCCAGTCCGGCCAGCGCTGCCATCTCTGGCAGATGCGGCAGCAGCATGTCGCACAACCAGGCGGCGGGGTGTTCTTCGCGGGCCGCGTCTGCGCAGTGTGTGGCAAAACCGGCGGAGTCAAACCGCGCTCCGGCCGCTGCTAGCGCCGTGTAGCCGCCATAGGAGTGTCCCAACAAGGCCACTGTCTCCGCATCGACCAGTCCGGCCAGCGTGCCGCCGGGCTGCGTTTGGGCATCCACGTAGGCAAAAACGGCCTGAATTTCTTGCGGCCGTTTTACCGCCCCTTGCCACAAGCCCGTTTCCGGATTCATCTGCTCGTCATGTTCCACGGCCAGCACTACAAAGCCATACGACGCCAGATGTTCGGCCAGCCAGCCATAACTGGAGGCGCTCATCGCAAACCCCGGCGACAAAACCACCAGCGGGTACGGGCCGCTGGCCAAATCGTAGGCCGCATCGGGCACGGCGTAACTGGCATCTGTGGCGATGGTCAGCGCACCTACAGCCGGCAGTTTAATTTGATAAGGCTGGGCAGAACTCTCCCCCGCACCTGCCACCGCCGGATACCAGATGGGCAGCTCCAGATGGGGTTCCTGGGCCATCTGGAGGACGCGACTGCCTACCGGGTAGGCGCCGGGTACGCCGTAAGTCGGTGCGTCGGGACGGTGTTCGGCGCAAATGCCATTAGCGCATTTTTGCGGCCTCACGCCAAAAAACAGGGCCACGGCCACCAATATTGAGAACAAACCAAAGATCCACTTCTTGCTTGTCACCATTTCCTGCTCCTTTCACAACGTTTGAGATGTGTGGAGCATAATTGCCAGGCGGTATTGGCGACCAGGCACGAAAGTATGGTAAGGGGTATTGTTTTGGGGATATGCAATTGGCAAATAGGTCGGATTGGTGATGGAATGCTTTTGCTACGACCGGAAAATCAAGGCTTTAGAGACAAAGGACTGTCCGGCAGCGGACTCCCATCGGCCCAGACTGCGGCAGGAGCACGTTAGCGCAGCAGGGTATTTTTGCCGAAGCCAATCCTGGTGGCCAATGGCCGGATTGGTAAGCGTACGATTTGTTTTCGTCATGATTTCCTCCAATCTAGCGCGATCCAAGGCCCTAAACATTGTGCGAAAGCAGGCCGCGTTTGTGGCATTTTTTTACGGCCGCCGTATACTAGCTCGCTCGCGCATACATGCGCCAAAAGGAGCCTGAAATGACAACAATTCAACATACAAAAAATGCAGCCGCGCCACGACGCGTGTTGTACGAATTACTACTGGTCATGGCTATTTCGGTGCTGCTGCCGCTGTTAGTCCCTGGGACAGAGCTGATTGCCATCCTGATACCCGTGGCCTATTTACTCATCGAGGGGCGTTTGCGCCATCAGCCCATTGTCACTCTGGGCTTTAATTGGCGCGGTATCCCCGCAGGTCTGATGGCTACCTGGCCACTCATTCTTTTGGTTAGCGTGGGCATCCAGATAGCGGTGCCGCTGCTGGGGGCGGCGTTGTGGCCGGATCTGTTAACGCACATTCTGGCGCGCTTACCACAAATGCCTGCCGGGCAAATCAGCATCCTCTTCCTGCTGCTAATCCTTTCCACGCTGGGTGAAGAGGTGGTTTACCGGGGATTTTTTCAGCAGCGCCTAGGCCTGTTCACCGGCACGACCATTGCCATCTTGCTCAGTTCACTGGTGTTCGGTTTTGCCCATTGGTCCCAGGGCAGCCTGGCTCTCGCGGCTGTGGACGTCGGCCTGGTGGTGGTGGATAGTATTCTTTACGGCCTAATCTTTGCCCGCAGCCGTAATCTCTATGTGGCCTGGCTAGCCCACCTGTTGGCCGACTGGGTTGGCTTGATGATGTTGCTGCTGATGTAGGTATCGACCCGGCAGCCAAAGTCCGAAACCAGCAGGACTAAAAGAGCTACGAGCGGCAGCCTGCGCGTCCAACCTTGCCACCGCTTAGCCGTCAGCCTGCGGCGTGCATGGTTCCGGCTCGCTTATGCGTTGCATGTTCATGTCCTACCTCCGTTTTAGCTGAAAGATAATTGCAATATGCGAAAACGGCCGTCTCAACCTCAGGCGTCAACAGCCGCCTGCAGGCCATCACCCGCGCCCGTGACCTAGATTTGATCTGAAGCCACCTCCTCACAGAAACGGCCGTTGAGCCACGCTAGATGATGATAGAGGAAGCGTGAAATTGAAACCGTTTATGAGCTGTAGAAAAAATCGTCTTGGGAGAGTTCGATGCAAAGTTGAGACTTTGAGAGTAAAATAGCTGTGATTTGTCTGTATAAACACCCGTCACTGCACCTTGATAGCTTCGCAAATGCTGTCTGAAGATCCTGAAGGATGTTCCTCGCATCAGAAAAACGCGAAGAGCGCAAATAAGATCATGATGGTCAACGAGAGATGATTTGCAAGCTCCTGCCTTATCATTTGGTGTAGAAAAACTCATTGGTATAGTAGCTAACTGAAAAATTCTCTACTCATTGGCAGCAATATTTTGCGGCTTGGGGAGACCACTGGAAAGAAAATGTTCGTTTTGCGTCGTTTTCGCCTGCCTTTCTATTTCTTTAAACACAGGTTCAAGGAGACAAAATGAGACAGAAATTGTTAATGATGGTCGCGTGTGTGACGGTTCTGGCCGGTTTGCTTACCATGAGTATTCCGTTGAAAGCTCAAACGGCCGTTTTCATAAACGAAATCCATTACGACAACACCGGCACCGACGCCGGAGAAGCCATCGAAATCGCTGGTCCGGCCGGAACAGACATCAGCGGTTGGACCGTGGTCCTGTACAACGGCTCAAATGGCGCTGTTTATGATACAGACCCCCTAAACGGGGCAATTCCCGACATGGGGGGTGGTTTTGGGGTTGTTGTTTTAAATTATCCGAGCAACGGCATCCAAAACGGTTCGCCTGATGGCATCGCTCTGGTTGACGCTAACGGTCTGGTGGTGCAGTTCTTGAGCTATGAAGGCGTGTTCACCGCCGTGGGTGGGCCGGCTGATGGCCTCACGAGCACCGACATTGGCGTTTCTGAAAATGGCTCTGGCGCAGTTGGTGCTTCGCTGCAACTGACTGGTTCGGGAACTGTCTATGAAGATTTCACCTGGGCGGGCGAACAGCCGAACACCTTCGGCGCCGTCAACTCCGGGCAATCGTTTGCATCTTCCGGCACCGCCATCCTCGTCATCAACGAAATCGACTACGACCAGGCCAGCACCGATACCGCCGAGTTTATCGAAATCAAAAATGTGGGCACAGGCAGTGCCGACTTGAGCGAATATACGTTGGAATTAGTTAACGGAACCGGTGGAGGCGCCACCGTCTATCAAACGATAGCTTTTCCGGCAAGCACACTACCGGCCGGCGACTACTTTGTCGTTTGCGGTGATGCCGCAAACGTCCCCAACTGCGATCTGGATGTATCCCCTGACAGCAATCTGGTGCAAAATGGCGCTCCTGATGCAGTCGGGCTGCGTCATCAAGGTGATCTTGTAGATGCCGTGAGCTACGAAGGTGACAGCGGCGCTCCATACGTTGAAGGCTCTGGCGCCGGTCTGGTTGATGATCCCGGAATTGAAGCCGCTGGCTTGTCTCGTCTTCCTGATGGCATTGATACCAACATCAACAATGTCGATCTGAGCCTTCGCTGCATTACTCCTGGCGAGGCCAATAGCTCCGGGACCAGTAATTGTGTCACGGTAATCAATACCAACCTGGTTATCAATGAAATCGACTATGACCAACCGGGCACAGATACGGCAGAGTTTGTTGAAATCCGCAATAACGGCGACGCGTCTGCCGATTTGAATGGTTGGACCCTGACTCTGATCAATGGCAACGGCACAGTCGTGTATGCAACATTCGATCTTTCCGGCCATACCCTGAGTGCTGGCGATTATTTTGTAATCTGTGCCGATACGGCTACGGTAGCCAACTGTGACCTGGACGTTTCTCCAGACACAAACCTGATCCAAAATGGTTCGCCCGATGCCGTCGCTCTGAGCTTTAACGGCCAGTTGATTGACGCAGTTAGTTATGAAGGCGATACAGGAGCGCCTTATACCGAAGGGTCTGGCATTGGCCTTGAAGATCCCGGCGCCGCTGGCAGTATCTCCCGCTGTCCCGACGGCGCCGACACCAACCAAAATAACGTTGACTTAGTCTTTACTGCTAGCAGCACGCCCGGCGCTGAAAATGGCTGCGTGCCGCCACCGCCTCCCGAAGCGTGCGGCGATCCATTCACCCCAATCTATGTGGTTCAAGGAAGTGGTGGGACCAGTCCGCTAGTAAGCACCGAGGTGGCTATTGAAGGCATCGTTGTGGGCGATTTCCAAAACAATGCTTCCCTGGATAATGGAAATCTGAACGGTTTCCACGTTCAGGATCCGGCCGGCGATGGCAACCCGGCCACGTCAGACGGCATTTTTGTGTACGCGCCGCTTGCCTCGGATGTGAGCGTGGGCGACGTGGTGCGCGTGCGCGGCTCCGTTTCCGAATTTAACGGTCTGACGGAAATCAGCGCCACCCAGGTCTGGTTGTGCGCCACCGGCGGCAGTATCGCGCCAACATCCCTCTCCCTGCCGGTAACAAGCCTGGATGACTTTGAAGCCTACGAAGGTATGCTGGTCACATTCCCCCAAGATCTGGTCATTTCTGAATACTTCAATTTCGATCGGTTTGGTGAGATCGTCCTTTCCACCGAGCGACAATACACGCCGACCGCGGTCGAAGAACCGGGGGCAGCTGCCAATGCCCTGGCGGCGGAACAGACGCTGGCGCGCATCACGTTGGATGATGGGAGGACTACCCAAAATCCGGATCCGGCCATCCATCCTAACGGCAACGTCTTTGACCTGAGCAATACTTTCCGCGGTGGTGACCTTGTGCAAGGTGTGACCGGGGTGATGGATTACTCTTTTGGTCTTTACCGCATTCAACCTACCCAAGGCGCAAATTATACCTCGCTGAATCCGCGCACCGCGCCAGAGGCTGTTGGCGGCAGTCTGAAAGTTGTTAGCGCCAACGTCCTGAACTATTTCACGACCATTGACACAGGCGCTTTCATTTGTGGCCCTGCGCAAAACCAGGAATGTCGCGGCGCTGACAGCCAGGAAGAATTGGACCGCCAGCGGGCCAAAATTCTGGCGGCGCTGTCAGAAATGAATGCCGATGTGGCGGGATTGATTGAGATTGAAAATACCAACTCGGAGGCCGTCGCCGATCTTGTGGCGGGTCTGAATGACATCTTTGGCGCTGGGGCTTATGCCTACATCGATACCGGTACGATTGGGACAGACGCCATTCGGGTGGCCCTTATTTATAAACCGGCCTCTGTAACCCCGGTCGGCAGCTTTGCCATTCTGGACTCGTCGGTAGACGCGCGTTTTCTGGACACGAAAAACCGCCCGGCGCTGGCCCAATCCTTTAGGCAAAACAGTAATGGGGCTGTTTTTACCGTTGCTGTGAATCACCTGAAGTCCAAAGGTTCCGACTGCAATGACGTGGGCGATCCAGACTTGTTTGATGGGGCCGGTAACTGTAATCTGACCCGCCTGGCAGCCGCGCAGGCCCTGGTTGATTGGCTGGCGACCGATCCCACCGGCAGCAGCGATCCTGACTTCCTGATCATTGGTGATCTTAATTCCTACGACAAGGAAGACCCGATCGACGCCATTCTGGCCGGATCTGATGACCTGATGGGAACGGCCGATGATTACGTGGACCTGGGCGCTTTCTTTGGCGGGGAGTTTGCCTACAGTTATGTGTTTGATGGCAAACTGGGTTATCTGGATTATGCCCTGGCAAACACCAGTCTGGCGGCGCAAGTCACCGGGGTCACAGAGTGGCATAACAATGCCGACGAACCCGACATCCTGGATTATGATACCAGCTTTAAGCTGCCGGCTCAGGCTGCTTTATATGAACCAAATGCTTATCGTGCTTCGGATCATGATCCGGTGATTGTGGGGTTGGACCTCAATGCGCCACCTGACGCCACTGGCGCATTTGCCAGCCCGGATACGTTGTGGCCGGTGAATCACAAGATGACGGCCGTTACCATTCTGGGCGTGACGGACCCTGATGGGGATCCGGTTACTATTACGATAAATGCGATTTATCAAGATGAGCCGGTGAATGATACTGGGGATGGCAGCACTGCTCCGGACGGAGGGGGTATCGGTACGGCTACCGCTCTGATCCGTGCTGAACGTAATGGCGGGGGTAACGGCCGTTATTACCACATACTGTTCACCGCCACAGACAGCTTTGGTAACACGTGCGAGGGTGTGGTTAGGGTCAGTGTGCCTGTCAATCAGGGAGCGAATGGGGCCGCGGTTGACGATGGTCCGCTTTATGATTCGACGGCTATGCCTTAAGCAATAAATTGGTTGTAGCGAGTTACAAAAGAGGCTGCGTGAACGCAGCCTCTTTTGTTCCCTACCGGTGTAGTGTGATTTGGGAGCTTGGTGTTTTTGGTTTTGGGTTTTGTTGGGCTTCTGTAATGTCTATGCGAAATACGTCTGAATGCCAGGAACCTGGCCAGGCGCTAAGGCCGTCCCACAACCAACGGTAAATACAGCCCAAGCCCTGAGACCGCTCTGGGGGCCACGCCAACCACAGCACCGCGTTCGGCCGTCACCACCACCGGCGGCACAGCCGCCGTTAACCCATCCGGCAAAGCCACATCCAGCGCATAGCTCCCCAGCACGAGGCCGTAGAAGGCGAAACGGCCGTTCGCATCCGTCACCACCGCCGCTCCGTCCAGCGACACACTCACCCCGCTCAGCGGCGCTTCCCACGACTGGCGCAGCCCATCATCATTGGCATCGTGCCACACCGTGCCGCGCACCACGCCGCCGGGCACGGCCCCCAGCACCACCCCGCCACCGCTTTGGGGAGAGACGGCCGTTCCCGCCACCGCCCCATACTCCGACCCCAACGCATAATTACCGCCACCTCCCAGAACAGGAACTTGCCCGCCCGCAGCGTGGTCGTTGCCGTGCCCAGCGTCATCGTCACCGGGAACACCAGCTGGCCGGGCAGCAGGCAGCCGCGCTGGCGGACCACATGGCCTACTTCGCCGGTCATCTGGCGGCGCGGGAAACGGCCGTGACCGGCCCCGAGCAGGCCCAATTTCTGCAGGCCATCAACCGCGAGGGAGAAAATGTGCGGCTGGCGTGGGAAACGGCCGTGCAGCAGCAGAATGTAGGCGCTCTCAGACAGATGGCCGGGACGCTGTTCCATTTTTACAGCAAACACGGCCGTCAACGAGAAGGCTTTGCCGTGTTCGATGCAGCGGTGACGAAGCTGCAAGCCGGCCCACTGACACCAGCAGCGGAGCGGCTGCTGGCGGCCTGCCTCATCTGGCAGGGGCGCTGCGGCGAATTGATCCATCAGGGCTTTGCCGAGCCGGAGCGGCTGCTGCAGCGCGGGCTGGCGCTGGCGCGGCCGCACGAATTACGAGTAGAAATGGCGCAGGGCTTGATGGGGCTGGGGTTGCTAGCGCTGATTCAGAATCGGCAGGTGAAGAGCGACGCCTATTTTCAAGAAAGTCTGGCGATTTGCCAGCAGGCCAAAATTCCCTGGACGGCGGCCAACGTGCTGCAGTTGACGGCCTGGCTGCGAACCAGCCAGGGTGAGGCAGCGCAGGCCAGAGAAATGGCCTTGCAAGCCATCGCTTTGCAGCAGGCCACCGGCGACCTGAACGGCGAAGCGGCGGCGCTGAACACGCTGGGGAAGGTGGAGTCGGATTTGGGCGACCAGGCGGCGGCGGAGGCGGCGTATGCTCGCGCCTGGGCGCTGTGCCGCCAGACGGGGCATCGCGTGGGGCAGGCGCAGGCGCTGACCGGGTTGTTTGGGGCGTGTATGCGGCAGGGAAAGGTGGAAACGGCCGTGGCCCACGCCCAGGCCAGTTTGCAGCTCAATCAGGAAGCGGGAAACCGGCTGGGGGAAGCCATTGCCCGGCACAATTTGGGTTATGCATGTGCGGCTGGCGGAGATCATCGACAGGCTGTGGGCCATTTCCGGCAGGCGCTGGCGATTTACGACGCAATCGGCAGCAGCCAGCAGCGGGCGGAGAACACCCGACGTTACCTGACCACGAGCCTGGCCTGGCTCACGGAAACCGACCCGGATCAGGGCTGAGATGTTGGAATCAGAATCGTATTCATGAGCAAGGGAATGCGCAAAGGTCACGCTGCGTTCCGCTTCCCAGTCAGCGCTCCGCTTGGGCGGCTGCCATCAGTAGCGAAAGTTTTGTCTCAAGGCACGCATCAGGAGATTACTCCTGTTAGCAACCAGATTGGTCCAATCTGGGAGAATGGACCAATCCGGCTGAATCGGGCGTTAACGGCCGTTTACACCCGCCAACTCCCCAAACTTCACCCCCGTGAGTTCTTCAGACACTTGCCACAATCGGCGCGCGTCGGCCTCGTTGTGGGCATCCTCGCTGGATTCCACAACGACGGGATAACCGCCGCGTTCGTTGGGACCGTCAGGGCCAAAGTATTCGCCACCCTGGGCTGCCGGATCCACCGCCGCGCGAAGAGTCGGCAGCGCGCCCATCGCCGCACTTTGCAGGAACAGCGGCGCTGCCAGCATGACCGGCTTGTAATACCAGCGATCGGCCATATGGCCCATCAGGTTCGTTTGGGAGATGCCCGGATGGGCCGCCGTCGCCCGCGCATCGACCCCCAGCGCAGCGAAGCGGCGCTGCAGTTCGTTGGTGAAGAGGAGATTGGCGAGTTTGGAACGGCCGTAAGCCCCCATCGGCGTGTAGCCTTCCCCATTTTCATACATCAAATTGTCAAAATCCATGCTGCCTCGATGATGTGCAGCGCTGCTCACAGTCACCACCCGCGCCCCCGGCGTCTGGATGAGCAAATCAAACAATAGCCCGGTCAAGGCGAAATGCCCCAGATGATTGGTGCCTAACTGCCGTTCAAACCCATCTTCGGTGGCGCCGTAAGGGACCATCATAATGCCGGCATTGTTGACCAGCACGTCCAGACGGTCATACTGCGCCTTAAACGCCGCCGCAAACTGCCGCACCGACGCCAGACTGGCGAGATCCAACGGCATGATTTCAGCCGGCGCGTCAGGAATTTCGGCCCGGATTTCCGCCAGGGCAGCTTCGGCTTTATCCAGGCTGCGGCAGGCTAAAATGGTACTCGCCCCGTGGCGCGCAAATTCTTTCGCCGCTTCCAGACCAATGCCACTGTTAGCGCCCGTTATAACGATCACTTTGCCTGTCAGGTCGGGCATATCGGCCGTTGTCCACTGGCCCGATGCGGGCGCCTTGTCACGTTGTCGGGCGCTGATCAGTCGATACAGACCGATGCCGGCCAGAACGGCCGTTACGCCACCAATTAGTTTCTTGTTCATGTCATCATCCTTTATGTGTATGTGTTCAGGCCCAGTCAAGTGGGGCTTAAAATGAATAGTGAACGCCTGTGAGTTCTTCCGATATTTCCCAGAGGCGTTGGAGAACGGCCGTATCCTCAAGCGTATCATTACAGCGTTGCTCTGCCGGGTATCCGCGCATGCGGAATGTCTTCGGACCATAAAACACCCCGCCTTTAGCCTCGGGCGCGGTCGCCGCGTATAACTGCGGTAAAACGCCCATGCTGATATCGTGGGCTAGCAGTGGCCCTGTAATGCCATACAGTATCCGCTCTAAAAATGGCGCTCCTGATTGATTCAGGCTGTTGGTTTGTAAATTGGTTCGCACAAAACCTGGATGCGATGCGTTGGCTATCGTGTCGTGACCGGCAGCCTGGAGCCGGCGGTTCAGTTCGGTGGCAAACGCGGCATTGGCCAGTTTGCTTTGTCCGTAGGCTGTCCAACGGCCGTATGCCTTCTCCCCCATCAAATCAGCAAAATGAATGGACCCGTTGAAGGCAGCACTGCTGGCGGTGCTGTGGACGCGCGCGCCCAGTGTGCTTGTCAGCCGGTCCAAAAGCAGCCCCGTCAGGGCAAAATGAGCCAGATGGTTCACCCCGAACTGCATCTCAAACCCATCTTCCGTTTCTGCTCGTGGAATGGCCATGACGCCGGCGTTGTTGAGCAAAATGTCTAGACGGCCGTATTTTTCCCGAAACGCCCCGGCAAACGCCCGCACCGAAGCCAGGCTGGCATTATCCAGTTCCATCACGTCCAGTTTGGCCTGGGGCGACATTTGCTGTACCTCTGCCCTGGCTTGTTTCGCCTTGTCCAGATTACGGCAGGCCATCACCACCGCCGCCCCTTTAGCCGCCAGCGCTTTGGTCGATTCCAGTCCCAACCCGCTGTTGGCCCCGGTAATTACAACCACCTTGCCGGCCAGGTCGGGGATATCGTTTTGGGTCCATTGATCACTCATGCGAAATTCTCCTAATTTTGCAGCGCAGATTGATTAGTCAGTCAAAACCGTCGAAAAAAAATTTTAGGGGGTTACGCCCCGCCAGAAGATCTCGAATCCCTGGGTAATGTGCCGGGTCAACGGCATGTCGGTCAGATTGTGTTCGGTGGCGTAGGAAACGGCCGCTTCCAACTGAGCATAAAAAATCCGGCCCAGATACGCCGGATCCATAACAACCAACTCTCCGGCGGCAATGCCCTGCACAATCATCTCGTAGGCAAACGCCAACTCCGCCTCCTGGCTCTGCTGCATCTCGTGGCTGACCAAATCAGACAGCTTGAGCTGCATCATCAGGCTGTACCGGAGGGGAAAATGCACTCCCCAATCGATATGTCGAAACCAGATATGCTCTACGCGCTCCTTGAGCGTGCCCTCTTGGGGAAAACCAGCCAGCACGTGCGCCCGCCACTCCTGTTTGAGCTGCCTGTATACCGCATCAATCAGCAAGTCTTTGGACTCAAAGTAGTTGAACAGCGTGCCGGTAGCCACGCCCGCATGTTTGGCAATGCGCGACGTCGGCGTGTTCCAAAACCCTTCCTGGGCAAAAAGGTCAATGGATGCTTCGATGAGCTGCATTTCTTTCTCGTTCATGGGCGGTACTATACAACAGATTGACTAATCAGTCAATACCTGGTTTTTGCCGCCGGGCCAAACTCGACCGGCCACCTCATTTCAGCCATACCATTTGCCTGAAAAACGGCCGTTGGCAAAATAACGCCTCGCCGGCCCGCGTCAAGAAGGCATGGGTCAGATTCGACTCCTTTACTGCCCGCTTAGCAGCGATTCCAACGGCACACCATTTACGGTGATGGCAACAGCATTCACCGTCTCATATTGTCGGGCTGTCTGCTCTAGCTGGGCTTGAACCCGGGGGTTATCGCACACACCGCCCAGTTGCAAGTCGCCCGTCAAATGAATGACGGCTTTGCCGTTGTCGATATTCACCCCCTCCACTTGCAAGGCAGACTGGTATAGGGCATTGTACAACCCAGACTGGCCATAGTATTGTTCGTCGAGACTCAATAATGTTTCCAGGGCCGCTGTCAATGGCGCTATTGTCGGCTCAATTTCCACGGCAACAGGGATGACGCTGTCGTTACAGCCGATCATGTCGCCGCTTTGTCCTGCATCTTCTAAAGCGATCAGGAAGATGTTGGTGCGGGTGAACTGCCCGTTGACCGGCTCATTTACGCCGCTAGCGGGAACGGCCGTTGCCCCATCATCTCCGACAATCAGGATCGGATCGGCAATGACTTTGCCATTGTTCACGTCCGCCACAAAAACCCATTCCTCGCCCGGGGTCACGTAGTCGGGCACGGCAATTTGGGTGGTGAAACGGCCGTTGCCATCAACCTGAGCCGTCCCAATAATCTCGTACTCCGACCCGATCGGCCCTATACCGATTTGCGCAACCACGCCGGCCGGATAGCCGGCCCCGTTCAACGTCACTTTTTCACCTGGCAAGGCGCTGGCCACGTTAACCAACAAGTTGGCCCCGCGCAAATCTGGGGTTGCTATTCCCGTTGTGTCGCCGCCAGAAATGGCCGTTGCAGTCAGGGTTGGCTCGATTATGGGCGAGGCGGTCGGTGTGGATGTGGGAGGGATGGGCACAGGTTGGGTGGATGTTGGCTCGCCGCTGCCTGTGCTGCCGCAAGCAGCCAGGGCAAAACAGAACAAAGAGAACAGCCCAATAATCACGGTCCAATAAAAATATTTCATAAAAAATCTCCCGAATGCTATCCAACAAGTAATTTCTTCCGTACTTTTTAGTGATTCAGTAGAAAGTTAACAGTAGACCCGAAGGGTTTGAAACCTCGGATACTCGACTCAATTGATGCAAAACCCTTCGGGTCTAATTCCCAAAACTTTTTGCGGTTTACTTCACCATTACCATAGCGGGAAAACGCTGGTTAACCTATGTATCAATTCACACAAACGGGATACAAACTGGATAGAGATTAACACATTCGCAGCCTGGCGCAGGGGTGCGGCAAACAAAATAAAGAAAGATTGTATCTTCGATTAGGTCCACTTTTTATAACCTGATACATGCTGTTCATGGCTCTGGTATGGTACGTTTGGAAGCGTAAATGTAAACCAGTCCAGCCAGGCTCTCAGTTCACAAAATATCACAAAATACGGTTGGTCTGAATATGATTGGTCTGATGCCAGAAGTCACGTATCACGTCACGCCTCACACCTCAACGGATATCAACCCCTGAACGGCTGAAGAGCCAAGTTTACAAGTAAGCATTCAACTACTGATTTTATGATTCGCTCATGACCCAACTCGCCCTTCCCCAAAAACCATGGACCCAGACCGTCCAGGCAGTCGTCGACCAGCTGGAAGTTGATCCCAATAGCGGCCTGGATGATCAGGCAGCAGCGCGGCGGCGAAAGGAATACGGCCGTAATCGTCTGCGTGCAGCTGAGCGGCGCAGCGCCTGGCAAATCTTCATCGAGCAGTTCAAAAGCCTGGTCGTGCTGCTGCTCATTGCGGCGGCGGCGCTATCCTTCGCCTTCGGCGAATTCATAGACGGCTCTGCTATTCTTGCTGTCGTGTTGATCAACGCCTTGCTGGGATTCTTCACCGAACTGCGCGCCGTGCGCTCTATGGAAGCCCTGCAGGAAATTGGGGACGTGCAAGCCAAAGTGCGGCGTAGCAGCAAGGTGCGCGAAGTCGACGCTGAGGAACTGGTGCCGGGCGACATCGTCATTTTGGAAAGCGGCGACGTGATCACGGCCGATTTACGGCTCTTGGAAGCGGCCAAGCTGCAGGTCGATGAGTCGGCGTTAACCGGTGAGTCAGTTCCCGCGGGCAAGCAGGTCGAGCCGGTTGAGGCGGGTGCGCCTTTGGCCGAACGCGCCGCGATGGTATTTAAGGGCACGGCCGTTACCCGCGGCTCCGGCGTTGGCGTCGTGGTGACCACCGGCATGCAGACCGAGTTAGGCGAAATTTCGGCCCTCGTCGAGGAAGCTGAAGAAGAACGAACACCACTGGAGGAGCGGCTCGAAAAGCTAGGGCAGCAGCTCATTATCGTCACGCTTCTGATTGCCGCCCTCGTAGCCGTTTCTGGCATTTTGCAGGGACGCGAGGTCCTGCAAATGATCGAAACCGCCATTGCTTTAGCCGTCGCCGCCATCCCTGAAGGCCTGCCCATCGTAGCCACGATTGCCCTGGCCCGCGGCATGCGCCGCATGGCTAAACGTAACGCCCTGGTAAACCGCCTGGCGGCCGTTGAGACCCTGGGCGGCACCAACGTCATCTGCACCGACAAGACCGGCACGCTCACCGAAAACCAGATGACGCTCACCACCATGGCCCTGACCACCGGCGACATGCGCATCGGCGGCGACGGGCTAGAGCGCAAGGGCAGCTTTCACCACAACGAGGAGGAAATCGCGCCGCTGGAAAACGACGTCTTGCGCCGCGCCCTGGAGATCGGCGTGCTCTGCAACAACGCCGCGCTGCCGCCGGGCGACGCAGACGCAGAGGCAATCGGCGATCCGGTTGAAGTGGCTTTGCTCGTTGCCGGCGCCAAAGCTGGCTTGCAGCGCGACGCCCTGCTGGAAGAACAACCCAAAGCGCGCGAAGTCGCCTTTGATCCAGAAGCCAAAATGATGGCGACCTTCCATCGCCAAAATGGGGGCTACCGCGTCGCCGTGAAGGGAGCGCCGGAGGCGGTGCTGGCGGCCAGCAGCCGGCGGCCAACGCAAGACGGATCGGCCGAAATCACGGACGACGAGCGCGAAGCGTGGCTCGAACGCAATCAGGCGATGGCGCGTGACGGGCTGCGCGTGCTCGCCATCGCGGAGCGCTCCGCCGACGACGTGGAAGACGACCCCTACCAGGCGCTGGTTTTTCTGGGGCTGGTCGGTCTGCTTGATCCGCCGCGGGAGGAAGTGCGCGACGCCATCCAAAGCTGCCGGCGAGCCGGCATTCAGGTCGTCATGGTTACCGGCGACCAGGCAGCCACGGCGCGCAACGTCGCCCTGGCCGTGGGCTTGGCCGATGAAGAGGAAGCCAGGGTACTGGAGGGACGTGAATTGAAAAACCTGAGGGAAAACAGCGACCCTGCGCGCATCAAGGCCGCGTCAATTCTGGCGCGCGTCAGCCCCAAGCAAAAGCTGGACCTGATCGACATTTACCAGGATGAGGGTCTCGTTGTTGCGATGACGGGCGATGGGGTCAACGACGCCCCGGCCTTGAAGAAGGCCGACATCGGCATAGCCATGGGCCAGCGCGGAACGCAGGTGGCGCAGGAAGCGGCCGATATGGTGTTGCAGGATGATGCTTTTACGACAATTGTAACGGCCGTTGAGCAAGGCCGCGCCATCTTCAACAACATTCGCAGGTTCGTGCTCTACCTGCTCTCCTGCAACCTCAGCGAAATCTTCTCCGTGGGCCTGGCCTCGCTGCTTGCCCTGCCCTTGCCGATTCTCCCGCTGCAAATTCTCTTCCTCAACCTCGTCACCGACGTATTCCCGGCACTGGCTTTAGGCGTAGTCGAGGCTGAAGAAGGCGTGATGGCGCGCCCGCCGCGCGCTCCTGACGAAGATATCATGCTGCGCCGACATTGGATGGCAGTCCTCGGCTATGGGGTGCTCATCACCCTGGCAGTGCTCGGCGCGCTATGGGCATCCCTCAATTGGTTCGACATGTCCCGCGGGCAGGCAGTTACCATTTCCTTCCTCACGTTAGCCGCAGCCCAATTGTGGCACGTCTTTGATATGCGCGACATAGCCACCAACCCACTGCGCAACAAAATTACCACCAATCCCACCATCTGGGGCGCGCTGACACTGTGCACCTTGCTCCTGCTGCTGGCCGTCTATCTGCCCGGCCTCTCAGATGTACTGCAAACTGACAATCCCGGCCTGAACGGCTGGCTTCTCGTGCTGGGCATGAGCATTTTACCCACCATCATCAGCCAGATTTTGAAGGAGCTGGGTTGGGGCAAAATTTAGGCGTCATCGTGAATCGGACCTTGTTGATTGGTTGGGCTAAGGCGTAGAGCCAAAGGAAAAGTAAAATCATGCGCGAAAATGACAAGTTGAAAGAATACAAGGAGAAACGAGATTTCCGCAAAACGGCCGAACCCCAGGGCAACACACGTCAGGCTTCGGACGAACCTATCTTCGTCATCCAGAAACACGACGCCAGCAATCTCCACTACGATTTCCGCCTGGAAATTGACGGCGTGCTCAAGTCGTGGGCTGTCCCCAAAGGGCCATCCACCGATCCCGGCGAGAAACGGCTCGCCCTGCCGACAGAAGATCACCCACTCGATTACGCCGATTTCGAAGGCGTCATCACCAAGGGGGCGTATGGCGCCGGCACGGTGCTGGTCTGGGATACCGGTCCTTACCGTAATTTACGCGCCGAAAAAGAGGAAGATGGTCTTTCGATGACCGACGCACTGCAGGATGGCAAGCTGGAGGTATGGCTGACGGGCAAAAAGCTGCAAGGCGGTTATGCCCTTATTCGCACCGGTTCAGGTGACGACGCGCGCTGGCTGCTAATCAAGATGGACGACGACGAGGTGGACGCGCGGCGCAATCCGACCAGCACCGAACCAAAGTCGGTGCTCTCAGGCCAGACGCTGGAGGAAATCAGGGAGGCAGTGGAGGAGGAGGCATGAACACCTGGCAAGAGAGCCTGTCTGAAAAAGAACGCCGGCTGCTGGTAGAAAAAGAACCACCAGCCTGGGTAGAGCCCATGTTGGCAACGCTGACCGATGACCGTTTTTCTGATCCCGACTGGATTTTTGAGCGCAAACTAGATGGGGAGCGCTGTCTCACTTTTGGCGATGGGGAGGCGCTGCGCCTGATGTCGCGCAACGAGAAACAGTTGAATGTACACTATCCTGATTTGGAGGCAGCGCTGGCGACGCTGGAGCCGGAACAGTTCATACTCGATGGCGAAATTGTAGCCTTCGAGGGGGACGTAACCAGCTTTTCACGCTTACAGCAGCGCATGCACATCCAAAATCAAGAAGAGGCGCAGCAAAGCGACGTGAAGGTTTATTACTACCTTTTTGATCTGATTTATCTTGACGGCTACGATACCTCGCAGCTTCCGCTGCGCGTGCGCAAGTCGCTTTTGAAACGCGTGTTTGCTTACGCTGATCCGCTGCGCTACATGGCGCACCGTAATGAGGTGGGGGCGTCTTATTTTGATGAGGCATGCGAGCGGGGCTGGGAGGGGATTATCGCCAAGGACGGGACGCAAGGCTACGTCAACGGCCGTTCCCGCAAATGGCTCAAGTTCAAATGCGTCAACCAACAGGAGCTTGTCATCGGCGGCTACACCGACCCCCACGGCGAGCGCATCGGCTTTGGCGCACTGCTGCTCGGTTACTATGCCGCGAACGAGCTGCAATACGCCGGCAAGGTGGGCACCGGCTTCGACGACGACACCCTGCGCCGCCTCCATCAACGGCTGCAAGCTTTGGAGCGCGAGACGCCCCCCTTCGCCACCGAAGACCTGCCCACCTCCGAGGTACACTGGGTCGCGCCCAGACTAGTGGCCGAAATCGGCTTTGAAGAGTGGACGGAAGACAAGAAGTTGCGCCAGCCGCGCTTCCTGGGTCTGCGCAGCGACAAGGATGCCCGCCAGGTAGTGAAGGAGGAACCCGCATAAGCGACTAAGAAATGGAAGTAAACGGCCGTAGGAACCACGATCGGCTGCGTAGACATCATTGATTATTCTAATACGGGTGGGTTGCCATCTCTTTAGCTGAAGGGCCGCGTTCGCCAAGCAGAAGAGCCTCTCCAAAGAAACATTCAAAAGCTCACATATTAGGTTAAAATCAAGCTCTATGAGAGCTGCCAAACTTAACAAGAGGATTTGGGCAAAACGAAATGGCTGCCGCTAATTTGCCGATCCAATTGACCAACTTTATTGGACGCGAGCAAGAGTTGGCGTCTTTGGAGCATATTCTCTCCACCACGCGGCTTGTTACACTGACCGGCGTCGGTGGCTGCGGCAAAACACGCCTGGCGATCCAGTTAGCTAATCAAGTCAGCCAAACCTTTTCCGATGGCGCCTGGTTCGTAGGTCTGGCCGCGGTGCACGATCCCAGCCTCGTGCCACAGGCGGTCGTGGAAGCCCTCGGTTTACATTTGCTAACGAATCAACCGCCATTGGAAGCATTAAAAAACCATTTACAACCCAGGCAGCTGCTGTTTGTTTTGGATAATTGCGAGCATCTAAACCTGGCCTGTGCCGAACTGGTTCAGCAGTTGTTATCCCATGCCCCGGACCTGCGAATTCTGGCAACCAGTCGTGAACCATTGGCACTTGTTGGCGAAACGATTTACCCAATTGTTGGCCTGGACTGGCCTTTAATCGACTCAGACGGTGGGCAAACCAGACAAACGCCCCTGACCCTCGAAGAATTGATGGAGTATGACGCTGTACACCTGTTTGTGGCCCGCGCCCACACCATCTCACCACATTTCACGCTCACCGCAGAAAACGCGATGACCATCGCCGCAATCTGCCGCCATCTGGACGGCCTGCCTCTGGCTTTAGAACTGGCCAGTGCGCGCACGAACGTTTTAACGGTTCAGGAAATTGCCGACCGCCTGAATGACCGGTTTTCCTTCCTAACCTCCGGAGGGCGAACCGGTTTTGAGCCGCGCCACCACACCTTGCGCGCGACGATTGATTGGAGTTATGAGCTGCTTTCGGCGGCGGAGCGCACGCTGCTAAACCGCCTGGCGGTGTTCGCGGCAGGCTGCACACTCGACACGGCCGAACTCATCTGTGCGAGCGAGGAGATCGCGCCGGAGCAAATTCTCGATTTGTTAGCTTCGCTCGTGACCAAGTCGCTTGTTCTGGCCGAAACGACCGGGCGCAGCCATGCACGATACCGCCTGCTGGAAACGATCCGCGAATATGCCCTCAGAAAGCTGGAAGAAGCAGGTGAAATCGGGCGAATACGCGACCGCCACCTGGCAGTGTATCTGGCCCGCGCCGAAGAGGCGATGCCGAAACAGTTTGAGGCTTATCAGCAGCTTTGGTTAAACTGGCTGGAAAGTGAGCACGATAACCTGCGCGCCGCGCTGGCCTGGGCATTGGACAGCGGACAAATCGAAGCGGGGCTGCGCCTGGCGAGCGCTCTCACCTTATTTTGGGAAATTCGTGGTTATGTGCAGGAAGGCGTGAGATGGCTTGAGCGCCTGTTGGCTGAGGCAGACAAGACAGTGTCTCTGAAGGTTCATGTGGATGCGCTTGTTTTTGCTACGTTTCATTGTATGTTGCTTGGCAACGCTCAAGCGGCTATGACGTTTGCCCGCCAGGCGGTGGATTTAGCCGAGGCTGCCGACGATCCTCACAGCCCTGTTCTGGCTTTCGCCAGAGATGGTCTGGCTTCTGCGGCCAGATCGGCTGGTGATTATCAAACGTCATTCAACATTACAGAACAAACCATCTCATTTTATCGCCAGGCGGGGCCGCCATTTTATTTAGGGATGGCTTTGCTGGCGCAAGGGGAAAACGCCATCCAATTGGGGGATTATGACGTTGCCCGAGAAAAATTGAACGAGAGCCTGGCGCTGGCTCATCAAGATGGCGATGCGTTTCGTACTGCTCACGCGCTGAACACGCTGGGGGATTTAGCCCGCCTGGAGCAGAAATATGCCGAGGCCGCTGAAACTTATGCGCGGGGGTTGGCGTTGTTGGGCGAGTTGGATGCCCAACGGGATCGGGCCTCGCTCTTGTCCAATCTTGGTTTTGCTTGTTTGCACCTGGGAGATGTTGAACGCGCCTACAGCCTGTTTCTGGAGTGCATGGCTATTCAGCAGACCCAGCAGAACCAGCCTGGTATGCTTGAATGTCTGATCGGTTTTGGGGCAACGGCCGTATCCGCCAGGCAGCCGGCTGTTGGCGCGCGTTTGTTTGCCACGGCCGTCGCGCTCAGCGAGCAGCCTTCTGTATCAATCTGGAAAGCCACGCGGGCGGAGCTAGAACATTATCTCGACCTTGCGCGCAGCCAGCTAACAGACGCTGACTTCCGCGCGGAGCAGGCGACCGGGCGCGCCTTGTCGCTGGAACAGGCGGTGGCATACGCGCGGCAGCTCCAGGTCGACGCAGGGCCTCCGCCGCCAAACAAGGAACCGCCAGGCGCGTTAACCAGCCGCGAGCGCGAAGTCACGGCACTGATCGCTGAAGGAAAATCCAACGGGGAGATTGCGGCGGAGCTCGTAGTGAGCAAACGCACCGTTGAGAAACATATCGCCAACATCTTGTCCAAACTGGCCCTGACCAGCCGCGCCCAACTTGTGCGTTGGGCAATGGAAAACGGGCTGCCGCCACGTTGACCTGACGGCCAATCAGGAAACGGCCGTGTCAAAACACATCTATTAATTTTCTCGCCTTCGAAAATAATTTAACGCAGAGACGCTGAGGCGCAGAGAAAAATCTGCGTTATCGGCGAAATCTGTGGATTTTCATTCATGGCGTTGAGCCTACGCTCATGTCGTCTCCTAGAAATACGTGCAAACAAATACGTGCCTGCACGCATGACAGGTCACTCCCCGTCTGGCAAACTAGAAACAGAAATATAAAGACTGAGAGGCCCACTAATGACCGTTCCCACGCAGCTTCGTGCGGCGGCGATCCTGCTCTGGTTTACCGCTCTGGGTTTTGGCATATTTTGTCTGCCCGCAATCGGCAACCTGCTGGCCGGCCGCGGCATCCCCTACGTGTTGGGATTTCCCGCCTACGGCGAAGGGCCGTTTGAACGGGTCGGTATTCCCACGACGGTTCCTCTCCTGGCCGCTTTTCTTCTGGTCTGTATCCTTGAAGGGTTGGCAGGCTGGTTGTTGTGGCATGGTGATAAATCAGGCGCCGTCCTCGCTTTGGCGCTGGTCCCTGTCGGAGCATTTTTCTGGTGGGGCTTTGCCCTCCCCATTCCCCCCATCGTGGCGCTCGTTCGCACCGTTCTGATTGTATTAAGCTGGCAGAGCCTCAGGTAACCTCTCAAGTAATCCGCACATCGCTTGCTCTCACCCGATAGAACGAGGAATTTGCATGGATGCAAAAAATATCATCTCCGAACAAGTTGTGGCCGGCTGGCTGCTGATTCTCAGCGCTATCATCTTTGTGCTCAGCGGTCTTTTATTTACCGGCAGAGTCATTTTTAAATGGCCGGCGGCGCAATCCAAGAGCTATCTTTATTGGGAAAGAGGGCTGGTG
>Ga0209607_1001278_pt1 | contig 21213 bp, 16 predicted proteins | sample AD_UKC117_MetaG_FD_184413 | JGI IMG/M metagenome (GOLD analysis project Ga0209607, IMG submission 184413) | Active sludge microbial communities of municipal wastewater-treating anaerobic digesters from Hong Kong - AD_UKC117_MetaG (SPAdes)... | ecosystem: Engineered > Bioreactor > Anaerobic >... | reverse complement strand
GAGGCCGATCTGCCGGCAGGCTTCGAAAATGCTTTCGTCCTCGACGAACTCGGCGACGGTCTTCAGGCCCATCACCCGGGCGACGTGGCTGATGGCTTCGACCATCGCCCAGTTCACCTGGTCGTGACGGATATCGCGCACGAACTGGCCGTCGATCTTGAGCACGTCCACCGGCAGCCGCTTGAGGTAGGCGAATGACGACAGGCCGGCGCCGAAGTCATCCAGCGCGAAGCGACAGCCATAGGAATGCATGCGCTGGATGAACTCGCGCGCTTCGCTGAGATTGGCGACGGCTTCGCTTTCGGTGATCTCGAAACAGAGCCAGTCGGGCTGGCGGAGCAGCGCCACCTGCTCCTCGACGAAATCCCGGAACTCCGGATCGCTGACCGACGAGCCGGACAGGTTCACCGCCACCATGCGCAACTCGGGCGCCTGCCGCGCCTGGCGGTCCAGCATCCAGCTGACCACCTTCGACACCACCCAGCGATCGATGCGCCCCATCAGTCCGTAGCGCTGCGCCGCCGGCAGGAATTCTCCGGGCGGGATCAGCTTGCCGCTGGCGCCGGGCAGCGCGATCAGCACTTCGAAATGCCGACCGCTGGGCCGGCCTTCCGCCATCGGTACGATGTCGTGCGCGAAAAGCACGAAGTCATCCACCTCCAACGCAGTCTGCAGGCGAGGGATCCAGCGCATCTCGCCTTGCCGACGCGCCATGTCCACGTCCGACGGCTCGAACACATGCACGCGGTTGCGGCCGCGCTCCTTGGCCACGTAGCAGGCCGCGTCGGCAGCCATCAGTACCGATTCCGGATCACCCGAATCCTGGTTGACCGGCGCCACGCCGATCGAGCCACCGACGCTGAACAGGCGGTCGTTCCACTCGAAGCGCAGACGAGCCAGGCGGTCCAGAAGATCGTGCGCGCGCCGCGCCGCCTCCCAGGCACTGTGGAAGGGAATCAGCACGCCGAACTCGTCGCCACCCAGACGGGCAAGAATTTCTCCATCGACCAGACGTGAACGCAGGCTCTCGGAAACCTCCTTCAGCAGGGCATCGCCGGCGCGGTGTCCGCAGGTGTCGTTGACCAGCTTGAACTGATCGAGATCGATGTAGCACAGGGCGTGCTCGCTGCCGTTGTTCGCCGCCTCCTGCACCAGCTGCTTGAGCTGGCGATCGAACTCTTCTCGGTTGTACAGGCCGGTCAGCGAGTCGTGGCTCGCGCGATAGGCCAGCTCCCGCAGCAGCGCGGCCGTCTGCGAGGTATCGCGGAAGGTCAGCACCATGCCGCGTGTCGATCCTTCATCACTGGCCGCGTCGCTGCGGATGGGCGCCATCGACAGTTGCACCGTGCGCTGCCCGCCACCGCGCTCGACGATGCCGAACGGATTGCTGCCGAAGCCCTGGTACCACTCGGCGATATGCGCGAGATCGGCCGCGGACGATGGCGGCGGTCGCGGCGAATCCGGCCGCAGCACCTCGTAGACCGGTCGACCATGCGCCGTGCCCTGGTTGAAGCCGGTGGTCATCTCTGCCGCCGGGTTCAGGTACTCGACGCGACCATCGGCATCCACCGCGATCACGCCATCGGCAATCGAGCCCAGCGTGGCGAGTGCGCGCTCGCGCTGGCTGGCCAGCTGCTCCTCGAACTGGCGTCGCTCGCTGATGTCCCGGCTGGCGGCCACCCAGTGGAGGATGCTGCCCTCGTCATCGAAGGTGGCGTTGAGACGCGTCTCCATCCAGATCCAGCGACCATCCTGATGGCGCATGCGGCTGCTCAGCGCGCGCTCGGAAAGCTTGCCCAGCGCCGGATCGTAGAGTTCGGCGATGAAGCGGTCGGTATCGTCGGGATGCTGGTAGTCGTAGATGCTGGTGCCGAGCAGCGACTCGGGCGAATAACCCAGCGATTGACGGACCGAGGGACTGATGTAGCTGAGTACGCCCCCGGCATCGCCCATCGCAATGATGTCGCTGGTCTGCTCGGCCAGGATGCGGAACAACCGATCACGCTCGCGCGTGCGGTATTCGCTGTTGAAGCGCTGCTTCGCGGCGCCAATCAGGTCCGCCGCCGTGTGCAGCGCATCCAGCTCCGGCTGCGTCCATTGGCGGGCATGCACACAGTCGTCGAAACCGATGAAACCGCTCAACCGGCCATCACCCTGTATCGGAAGGCAGGCCAGCGAGCGGATGCCCTGTGCCGACAGCAGCGAGCGTTCGGATTCCGGGAAGTCTTCGACCACGCCGAAGACCGGCTGCCCCGCCACCATCAGCTGCTGCCAGCGTTCGAAACCGATCTCGGCAAAGCTCGATCCCTGCAGCGCGGGATTGTCGATTTCCGAGGCGACACCTTCGGCACACCACTCGAAGCGCTGCCAGATCCGGAAGCCGCACGCTGCGTCTTCCTCGACATCGAACAGGTATGCACGACTGACATCCACGGCGGTGCCGAGACGGCACAGGAGTTCCGGCATGGCATCGGCAAGGCATTCCGCATTGAGCAGCGCGCTAGTGCCGACGGAAAGCGCCTTGAGGATGTCCGCCGCCGCCACGCCTTCGACGCCCGGGGAGTTGTCGTGTTCCTGGCTCATGCGAAACCGCCTGCGACGCAGGACGAGAACCCCTCAGCCGTGAACGGCAACGCGGGTTTCACCGATCGGGATTCGGTTTCGATGGCCACCATGAATTCCACTATCGACCTGCCCGCATCCTAGCAGGCTGCTGTCGGAATCAGGCAAGCCCGGAACCAGACGGTGTTGCCACAGCGCCGGATATCGCAAGCCGCACGGAAATCGCGACCCCGGAAAGATAAAACCCTCCCCTTGCCTGGGCAACAAGGGGAGGGCGATGACACGCGACCGTGGTCGCAGAACTTCGGAATCGAGGCGGGCCATGACTGCAGCCTGGGCTGCGCGAACCGGTCGCTACGTTGGCAACCGGTGATGCGCCGGCAGGACCAGGCCTGCCGGCGACAACCATGGCCCGAAACGTCACATCACCGGCGCGACCGGTGCGGCCGGCATTGCCGGAGCCGCCTTCTTCTTGCTGGCGGACTTGCGCTTGGCGGCCGGCTTCTTGGCAGCCTTCTTGGCGGCCGGCTTCTTCGCGGCCTTCTTGGCTGCCGGCTTCTTGGCCGCCTTCTTCGCTACCTTCTTGGTCGCCTTCTTCGCGGCCTTCTTGGCTACTTTCTTGGTGGCCTTCTTGGCAGCTTTCTTGGCTACCTTCTTGGTCGCCTTCTTCGCGGCCTTCTTGGTTGCCTTCTTGGCTACCTTCTTGGTCGCTTTCTTCGCGGCTTTCTTGGCAGCCTTCTTGGCAGCCGGCTTCTTGGCCGTGGACTTCTTGGCGACCTTCTTCTTCGCCGTTGCCTTCTTCGCTACCTTCTTTGCAGCTTTCTTGGCAGCCTTCTTGGCTGGTGCCTTCTTCGCTACCTTCTTGGCAGCCTTCTTGGCGGCCTTCTTGGCCGGCGCCTTCTTCGCTACCTTCTTGGTCGCCTTCTTCGCGGCCTTCTTGGCGGCCGGTTTCTTGGCGGTTGCCTTCTTCACTGCCTTCTTGGCAGCGGCCTTCTTGGTTGCTTTCTTAACAGCCATGGTTGGTATCACTCCTCGTCAAATGGCCAGGTACAGGTACAGCCCAGTACAAGCGTGCCGGCCGGACGCTTGCGCGCCGACCGACCCTCCCCGACGACCTGCCTGCCAGGAAGGCATGTGCCGATCATCGAGCGCCGCCACGGAAGCCATCCCATGACGTGCGATCACGCCGCGACAACTTGTCGCTGGCGAAAAAACAAAACCGCCCGCACCGGATTCGATGCAGGCGTTGTCGTGTCGTGAAATTGAGTCGTCGATTCGGCGCAGGGAATGCGGCCGGAAAACGAAGTGAGAGAAGCATCGTGTCGCGGTGCGATTGCCGCGAGGCTGGGTCGTGCCTTTCTCTTTGCGATTCGCCATAGCGCAGTGACGACAGAAGTTGGGCGAACGCTAATCACGCGTCATGCGACTGTCAACACATTGCGACGTCCATGTCATCGTCCGTACACGCTGTCGTTATCGAGTCGGCGGCCGATATCGCTTTGAACGTTCTCTTCAACAACGCGCAACGCACAAGCAATCAACGCGAAGGAAGTCGTCGCACAAAGAACGTCGCGACAAAAAAACAAGCAAACATGCGGCTTGTAGCGTCATGCCGATTGACGCTGCGACATCACGCCAGACAACAGTCGATTGATTCGTGAAAACGAAGCTGCCCGAACACCACGCACAAGCCACGGAAAAACGCGCGCGAAAAAAATTTTTCGGACGCACTCCAGTCGTCAACGTTTCTGGCGTCGCACAACGAAAAATGCGCAGCTTTTTGTACCGTTTCGAATCGTCGTCGGTTCGGTCAGCGCCTTCGCGATCAGGCAACGACGACTCGCATCGTCCGACTTCGGGAACGCAAGCGATCAGGCAAGAGCGGCAGCGAGGGCGTCCGCGAAGCGATCGAGATCCGCATCGGTCTTGGTTTCGGTCACGCACACGAGGAGCGCGTTGCCGAGATCCGGGTACTCGTCGGCGAGATCAACGCCGGCGACGATGCGCTGCGAGGCAAGGCGCTCGATCACTTCACCCGCCGGCTTCGGCAGGCGAACCGCCAGCTCGTGGAAACCGGCGCGTTCCGGGAACAGGCGCTCGACGCCGGGAATCGCCAGCAGTCGCTTGGCCAGCGCACGCTGGCCGCTGGCCGATGCGGTCGCGACACGACGCAGACCTTCCGGTCCGAGCAGCGCCATGTAGATGGTGGCGGCGGTGACCAGCAAACCCTGGTTGGTGCAGATGTTCGACGTCGCCTTGGCACGGCGGATGTGCTGCTCGCGCGCCTGCAGGGTCAGCGCGAAACCTTCCTTGCCGTCGAGGTCGAGCGTGCGACCGACGATGCGTCCCGGCATCTGACGGACCAGCGCCTCGGTGCAGCAAAGGAAACCGAAGTACGGACCACCCGACGACAGCGGTACGCCCAGCGGCTGGCCATCGCCACAGACGATGTCGGCACCGCGCGCTTCGCCCGCACCTTCGCCCCACTCGCCCGGCGGCTTCAGCAGTGCCAGCGAGGTGGGATTGACCACGCCGATCACCAGCGCACCGCGTGCATGTGCCCAGGCGGTCAGTGCGTCGACCTCTTCCAATTGCCCGAAGAAGTTCGGCTGCGGGATCACCAGCGCGGTGAACGGCGTGTCGGCGAATTCGCCCAGGCTGTCCGGGCCACTGCCATTCGGATCGAGGAAACCATCCGGACACGGCAGCTCGACGACTTCGATGCCTTGGGCGGCGACGATGGTCTTCACCGTCTTGCGGTAGGCCGGATGCACCGACTCGGGAATCAGCACGCGCTTCGGCCCCTTGCGAGTGCCGCGCTCGGCCATCAGCACGGCTTCGGCCAGCGCGGAAGCACCGTCGTACATGGATGCGTTGCTGACCGCCATGCCGGTCAGTCGCGCCATCATGGTCTGGTATTCGTAGATGAGCTGCAGCGTGCCCTGGCTGGCCTCGGCCTGGTACGGCGTGTAGGCGGAGTAGAACTCGCCGCGGGTGACGATCTGCCAGATGGCCGCCGGGATGTGGTGCTCGTAGGCGCCAGCGCCAGCGAAGTTGAGATCGACCTCGTCCAGTCGCGCGCGCTCGCGCATGAGGCGGCTCAAGGCCATCTCGTTCATGGCCTCCGGCACCTTCGACAACTCACCGATCTTCAGTGCTTCGGGAATCTCATCGAACAGGTCCTCGATCTGCTCGACGCCGATGGCGGCGAGCATGGCGCGGACGTCGGCGTCGCTGTGCGGGATGAAAGGCATGGTCCAATCCAGGGCGTGTTCCGGCAGAACCCGTGAGGTTCACTCCGGCGATGCAGTAGGTGGGCAACGGCGACCGGAGCAGCAGCCCCGGACGTCATTCCTCGTGTCGATCACCCGAACCGGGCGACCGGCGGACTCAGTGTTCCTCGTCCTCGATCTGGGCTGCGTAGTCTTCCGGACTCAGCAGCTCTTCCAGTTCGGCGGCATTGGACGGTTCGACCACGAAGATCCAGCCATCGCCGAACGCGTCGTCGTTGATCGTCTCCGGACTGTCGGCCAGCTTTTCATTGACCGCGACAATGGTGCCGCTGACCGGCGCGTAGACATCGGACGCGGCCTTGACCGATTCGACCACGGCGCAGCCGTTGCCGGCTTCGACGTCGTCACCGACTTCGGGGAGTTCGACGAACACCAGGTCACCGAGCAGGCCCTGGGCATGGTCGGAAATACCGACGGTGACGTGGCCGTTGTCCTCGACCCGCGCCCACTCATGGGACTTCAGGAATTTCAGATCACCGGGGATTTCGTTCATGGGGATGTCCTGTGCGATGGAGAGCCACGTGGGCAGCGGATGGATTTTACAACAGCGTCCCGGCGCTTCGCCGTGACGCGATAGGGGAATCTCAGGCGTCGACGATGCCGTCGCAGGCCTTGCCGTCGCGCACAAAGGGCGCCTTGACCCGGCGCAGCGGCAGCTCGCGACCGCGGATGTCGACTTTCAGCTCGTCGCCAGCACCGGCCGGCACGCGCGCGAAAGCGATGGCCTTGCCGATGGTGGGCGAGAAACTGCCGCTCAGGATTTCGCCGTCGCCTGCATCGGTAATGACGCGCTGGCCATGGCGCAGCACGCCGCGCTCATCCATCACCAGCGCCACCATCCGCCGCGGCACGCCGGCAGCCTTCTGAGCTTGCAGTGCTGCACGACCAATGAAATCACGATCCGCCGGTTCCCATGCCACCGTCCAGGCCAGCGCGGCCTCCAGCGGCGTGGTGCTCTCGTCCATGTCCTGGCCATAGAGGTTCATGCCGGCTTCAAGACGCAGCGTGTCGCGCGCACCGAGGCCGGCCGGCTGTACGCCGGCATCCAGCAGCGCCTGCCAGAAGGCCTCGGCTTCACTTTCAGGCAACACGATTTCAAAACCGTCTTCACCGGTGTAGCCGGTACGGGCAACGAACCAGTCACCGAAACCGTGTGCGGCGAAACGCGGCAGCGCCTCGATGGCAGCGCGCTCGGACTCCGGCAGCACCGACATCGCCTTGTCACGTGCATTCGGACCCTGCACTGCGATCATCGCCAGCTCCGGGCGCTCCATCACGACGACATCGAACGCTGCCGCCTGCTCGGCGATCCACGCCAGATCCTTGTCGCGGGTGGCGGCATTCACCACCAGGCGCCAGTCGTTGTCGCCACGACGGTAGACGATCAGGTCATCGATAACGCCGCCATCGGCATTGAGCATGCAGGTGTACAGCGCGCGACCGTCGCCCTTCAGCCTGTCGACGTTGTTGGCGACGAGGTGGCGCAGGAAGTCGCGGCAGCGCTCGCCGGACAGATCGACCACGGTCATGTGCGAGACATCGAACATGCCGGCATCGCGGCGCACCTGGTGGTGCTCGTCGATCTGGGAGCCGTAGTTGAGCGGCATGTCCCAGCCACCGAAATCCACCATACGCGCGCCAAGGCGGCGATGGGCGTCGTTGAGTACGGTCTTCTGGGTCATGCGGTGTCCGGGCTGGGCTGCGACTGGCTGGGAAAGCCGGGGCGCGGATTATCGCAGATGCGCGGACGGGTTTCCGCCCGTGAACGGATTGCGCTCACGGGCGGGTTATATGATGTCAAACGCCCTCGTGCTCGACCTCGAAGCGAGAGCCGTCAACCCCGATGATGCGGACCCGCGAACCGGCCGGCGCATCGGGGCCAGTCACCGCCCACAGCGTGTCGCCGACGTGGGCACGGCCGCGGCCATTCTCGATGGCGGTCTGCAGGGTAACGACCCGCCCGACATACTGCTGCGCACGGCGATTGAGCAGCGGCTGGTCGGTCGGCTTCTCCACATGCTGCTTCTTCCAGCGCCAGCCGAGGTAAACCGAAAGCACCGAGAGCACGCTGAACAGCGACCACTGGATCCACGGATCCAGCGGCAGGAACAGCGTCACCGCTGCCACGCCAGTGGCGGCGAACCCCAGCCACAGCATGAAGACACCCGGCAGCAACGCCTCGGCCGCGTACAGCGCGAAGGCAAGCGCCCACCAGAACCAGCTGGAACGGAGCACATCGTGCATGGTCGTCTCCTTCTATATATGCGTTGCGCGCAGTGGCGAGGTCCGTCAGTTGTTGACGAAGGGATTCGGCTTGCCGCCCGGCGGCTTCGGCGCACCACCGCCCTTGCCGTCGCCGAGGTTCTTCGCGAGTTCAGTGATGCCTGCCAGCGAGCCGAGGATGCCGGTGGTTTCCATCGGCAGCAGCAGCAGCTTCTGGTTCGGTGACTTGGCGAATTCCTTCATCGCCTCGACGTACTTCTGCGCTACGAAGTAGTTGATCGCCTGCACGTCGCCCTTGGCGATGGCCTCGCTGACCATGGTCGTCGCCTTGGCCTCGGCCTCGGCCAGTCGCTCGCGCGCCTCGGCGTCGCGGAAGGCGGCCTCGCGGCGGCCGTCGGCTTCCAGCACCGCCGACTGCTTCTCACCATCGGCGGTGAGGATGGCCGACTGGCGATGACCTTCGGCTTCCAGGATGTTGGCGCGCTTCTCACGCTCGGCCTTCATCTGCCGCGCCATGGCGTCGATCAGGTCACGCGGCGGCTGGATGTCCTTGATCTCGATGCGGTTGACCTTGATGCCCCACGGATGGGTGGCTTCGTCGACCACCACCAGCAGCTTGGCGTTGATCTCGTCGCGCTTGCTGAGTGACTCGTCGAGGTCCATGGCGCCCAGCACGGTACGCACGTTGGTCATGGTCAGGTTGAGGATGGCCAGTTCCAGCTGTGCCACCTCGTAAGCGGCCTTGGCGGCATCCAGCACCTGGAAGAACACCACGCCGTCCACCTTCACCACCGCGTTGTCCTTGGTGATGACTTCCTGGGACGGCACGTCCAGCACCTGCTCCATCATGTTCATCTTGCGTCCGACGCGGTCGAACCACGGGATGATGAAGGCAAGGCCCGGATTGAGCGTGCGGATGTAGCGACCGAAGCGCTCGATCGTGTACTCGTAGCCCTGCCGCACCACGGTCACCGACTTCAGCACGGTGATCACCGCGAAGGCGAACAGGAACAGCGTCAACATGGTGGAACCGGACATGGCTTTCTCCCTTGAAATGTCGGCCGCGCGTCTTCGGCTGGGCGAGTTTACCCCAGCCAACGCGCCCGCCCATGATTCTGCGGATACCGGGCAAGACGCCCACCAGTCGGGCATGTGACATCCCGGCTGCGACCATTTCGCCGACTGGCGCATCATGATCCCTGTGACCACGCATTCGACCTTCGCCATCGACGTGCCGAACCGCCTGCTTGCTGACGCAAGGAACGGCTCGATGCCGGCGTTCGAACGCATCTACCGGCTGTTCGAACGGCCGGTGTATACGCTCGCGCTGCGCCTGCTCGGCGACCGCGACGAAGCCCAGGAAATCCTCCACGACACCATGCTCAAGCTCTTCCAGAACATCGACAGCTATCGCGGCGACTCGCCGTTCTGGGGCTGGCTGCGCCAGATCGCCGCCAACGAGTCGCTGATGCGGCTGCGCAAGCGGGCGCGACTGGCCTACGTCGAGGATGTGCCGGAACCGGTCGAGGACGAGCCATCCACGCTGTTGCCACCGGCAGCAGCGGATGCGAGCCGACTGGTCGAAGCCATGCAGCGCCTGCCCGATGCCACGCGCAGCGTCCTCTGGCTTTACCACGCCGAAGGCTACACCCACGAAGAAATTGCCGGCCTCATGCAGCGCAGCGTGAGTTTCTCGAAATCGCAGGTGGCGCGCGGCACGCGTCGCCTGCGCGAACTACTGGAGGTGGACGAACATGCAGCCGCCTGATCGGTACAACAACGCTGGCCGCGAGCCGGTCGAGATCGCCGACGCACTGCAGCGCGCGCCCCTGGAAGCACCGCCGCAAAGCGTCTGGCCGCAGCTGCAGGTTGAATTGAGCCGCAGCGAACAACATCTGCAGGCGCGCAGTGCGCGGCGCCATCGCCACTGGCTGGCCATGGCCGCAACCCTGCTGCTGGCCGCCGCGATACCGGCTTTCTGGCTCGACCAATCATCCGATACCAGCAACCAGCAGCCGGTCACAGCTTCCGGCGACCAGCCGACGGCGACTTCCACCACCACGCCATCGCCAGATGCCAACGAACTGGCATTGCTGCGCCAGGAGTCGGCCGCGCTCGAAGCCTGGCTGGCCACGGCAAGCGATGACACCGTGATCAGCGCTACCGGCGACGGACTGCGCGAAGCCCTGACCGGTCGCGTGCAGTATGTCGACGCCCTGATCACCGACCCGCAGACCAGCCCCAACACGCAATTGCCCCTTTGGCGTGAGCGCGTGCTCCTGTTGCGCCGCCTCGCCAGCATTGAAAGCAGCGAACAACTGCTGGCAGTCAGCGGTGATGCCGACGACAGCCAGTTGGTGATGGCTTTCTGAAACGCCCCTTCGAACACCTCCTTCCCTCCCAGGAGATAGAGATGAATCGCTTTCCCTCACTTTCCAAGACAAGCCGACGTCGCTTTGCGTACACGTCCGCGCTCGCGCTGCTGATGGTGATCCCGCCCGTCGGCGCCACCACAGGCAATGCCAGCGAGCACGAAGCCGAAGCCCGACGCGCCCAGCTTGAACTTTCACGCCAGCAACTGGAGCTGGCAGCCCAGAGCAAATCGATTGCTGCCGACGCCATGAAGCTGGCCATGGCCGATCAGCGCGCGGCCGAAGGCGCCCGGCTTAGCGAGGCAGAACGAGCTGAACTCGATGCCGCACGCCAGCGCCTTGAGCAGGCGCGGGAGGAAATGCAGGAAGCGTCGCGTGAAGTCGCGGAACTGGCTCGCAAGGCCTCCGCCGAGGCGCTGGAGATGAAGTTGCGGCACCCCGCCTTCTCCCGGGCCGGCATTGGCGTGGTACTTGGCCCCGATGAGGCTGCTGGCGTCGCTGTCGTTGCGATCACCCCGGACAGTCCGGCCGCCAAGGCCGGTCTGCGCGCGGGCGACCGCCTGCTGGTCTTGAATGGCCAGACACTGGATGGGGAAAGCGCCACGCGTCGACTCGAACAGGTGCACGAAGCGGTCAGCCAACTCGAAGATGGGCAGGAGATTGGCGTCGACTACCAGCGCGATGGCAAGCGCCGACACGTCGAGCTGCAGGCGACATCGCTGCCAGGGCTGGTCTGGCTACGTGGTCCGACCCCGGATATGGAGCGCGCCGTGGCCCGCGCCGCGGAACTCCGCGAGCTACCGCAGTTCGATGCACGCGTCCTGGACATCACGCCCTTCGCGGCCTGCGAAACCGAGGAATGCACGGAACTTCACCTGTTGTCCAACTTGCGCTGGCGTGATCTCCGCCTGACCGAGCTGGACAACGGCCTGGGCCGCTATTTCGGCACCGACAGCGGCGCGCTGGTGCTGCGGGCTTCCGGCGATGAACTGGCAGCCCTGGAGGTGGGCGACGTCATCAAGCGCATCGATGGGCGCGATGTCGACAGCCCCCGGCAGGTGATGGATCACTTGCGCGATGTGCAAACAGGCCAGCGGATTCAGATTGAGGTCCTGCGCGACCACAAGAAACGCTCACTGGAAATCATCGTGCCGCAGCAACGGAACTGGCGCTCACTGCTTCCGCCAGCGCCGCCGGCACCACCCGCGGCGCCGGCGGCACCTGTTCCCCCTGCACCGCGCCCAACACAGCCCGGCGCCGTGCCGCCTGCCCCGGCAGCGCCGCCAGCACCGCCCAACCCACCGTCCCCGCCGCCTGCACCGGAGGACGATGAGGGGCTGCTGCAACGGGTGATCGGATAAGCAAGTCCGGAATCGTCATATCGCCGCCGCTGGCGTCGATACGCACATTCGTCATAATGATCGCCGCGCCTCATGGCGCGGCATTTTTTTGGACGACACCGGCGAATGGAAAAATTCCTGCTGCTCGCGCTGATCCTGGCCGCCCTGGCGCTGTTTGCGTCGGAGAAGGTCCGCGCCGATCTGGTTGCCCTGGGCCTGCTCCTCGCGTTGCTGCTGACCGGCATCCTCGACGTCAACGAAGGTTTCACCGGCTTTGCCAGCCCCGCTGTGATCACCGTGGTCTGCATGTTCGTGCTGTCCGGCGCACTGGTACGCACCGGCGTGGCCGATTCGCTGGCCTCGCTGGTGCTGTCCAGTGGCGTGCGCGCCGAGCTGGGCCTGATGGTGATGGTGATGGTGATGGTCGGCGTGATGTCGGCGTTCATGAACAACATCGCTGCGGTCGCCATCCTGATGCCCAGCGTGTTCGCCATCGCGCAGCGCGCCGGCCTTGCGGTGACGCGCCTGCTGATACCGCTGTCGTTCGGCTCGCTGCTGGGCGGACTCAGCACGCTGGTCGGCACGCCGCCCAACCTGCTCGCCTCCGAAGCTCTGAACCGCGCCGGCTACGAGTCGTTCAAGATGTTCGACTTCCTGCCGACCGGCAGCGCGGTGTTCGCCATCGGCATCCTCTACATGCTGCTGATCGGCCAGCGGCTGGTGCCGATCCGCACGCCACAGGCGCTTCCCGAGGATGCCAGCCTGCGTCGCTACGTCACCGAAGTCAGCGTGCCCAAGGGCAGCTCGTTGATCGGCAAGACCGCCACGCAGGCCAAGCTGCGCGAGGTGCTGGGATTGTCGCTTCTGCGCGTTCACCGGCAGTACGACAAGGACAAGAACCAGTCGCCGATCAGCAAGCCCTGGCAGAGCCATGGTCGTTACGGGCGCGACGAAGGCAACGGCTGGTACAGCTATGTGCCGTGGCCGGAGGCGACCTTCGCCGCCAACGACCACCTGCAGCTGGAAGGCGATCCGTCGGCACTGCTGAAGCGCCAGGGCGATGGCTTCCTGGAAATCCTCGACTCCGAGAAAGGCGGCGAGATCGACGTCACCGGCATGCAGACTGGCGAAGTGGCGCTGGCGCCGGGCTCACGGTCAATTGGCGCCACGCTGGAAGATGCCGCGTTCTCGCAACGCTACGGCGTCACCGTGCTGGGCATCCGCCGCAATGGCCGTCACCAGGTCGAGCGGCTCACTGCCGCGCGTCTTGAACCCGGCGACGTGCTGCTGGTGCGCGGCACTTCCGAAGCGCTGGCGGAACTCGCGCACAACCCCGACTTCCTGGTCGTCAATCGCCTGGAACACGCCGAGCGCGATTATGGCCGCCGCCTGCTTGCCCTGCTGATCATGGCCGTCACCGTCGGCTTGGCGGCCACCGGAACCATGCACATCTCGGTCGCCGCACTGCTCGGCATGCTGGCGATGATCGCCAGCGGCTGCATGCCGGTGCGCGACATCTACACCCAGGTCGACTGGCGCGTGATCTTCATGATCGCGGCGATGATGCCGCTGTCGCTGGCGATGGACGACAACCACACCGGCGCCGGTCGCTGGATCGCCGAAGGCCTGCTCACCATCTCCGGCGGCAAGAATCCTTACGCCGGCATGATCGTGGTGATGCTGCTCACGGTTGGCCTTACGCAGGTGATGTCCAACGCCGCCTGCGTGGTGCTGGTGGCGCCGATTGCCATCGCCACCGCCACCGGGATGGGCGCGTCGCCATATCCCTTCGTGATGGCGGTGGCGATTGCCGCCAGCACCGCCTTCATCACGCCCATCGGCCACCAGGTGAACCTGCTGGTCTACGGCGTCGGCAACTACCGCTTCAGTGATTTCGTGAAATCCGGCGGTCCGCTGACGGTGATCCTGATCATCGCCAGCATCCTGATCGTGCCGCGCGTATGGCCCTTCTTCCCGACCTGATGTCAGCGCCATTGGCGCTGGCGATTCACGCCTGCTCGGCACCGTCGATCATGGCCTCGGCCAGCTCGCCGTAGAACGTGGCCCAGGCCGTTTCCATCGACTCGTCCCACTCCTCGCCCAGCCGGTGACGCAGGCAGATCAGCAGCGCCGTGCCGACCGCATCGTAGTCGGACTCTCGCACGCCGTAGCCAACATGCCGCTCACCCAGCTCCCGGGCCGCGACGTCTGACTGCGACGCCGAATCCAGCATGTCGACCAACGAGGCCATCATGGTCACGAACTTGGTGCGCTGCAGGGCCATGTCCACGGTGAAGAGGCCGCGGGCGTCCGGCGCAATACGGAACAATTCGTCATAGAAGCGCCTGGCGAAGCCATCAGCATCCGCGGCCAGCAGGGCGAAGCCGCGACGCAGGCGCGTGATCTGTTCCGGATTCATGGCGAAGTCTCCATGGCACGCTGCAGTAGCGCTCGCGAAGTCAGGCGCGCTAACGGCGGATACGGTGGATCGATGATCTCGGACAAGTCAACTGGCGCGCCAAGGTCTTGGCCGTCATCGGCACCTTCCCGGCGAAGCTCCCAGCCTAGCAGGCTCAGCTCATCAATCCATTCGTCAGATTGCGACGTGGCCCGCAATGCCCGCTCATAGGCCTGCCGGGCGGCGCCGATGTCGCCGCGGCGATAGGCCGCACGCGCATCGAGCAGGGCAACCAGGCCGGTTGGCGTTACCACGTTGGCAGGCAGGGATATGTCAGGCAGGTCGGCATCGCTGAGGCGCAGCTCGTACAGGCGCACCCAAGCCCACATCGAATCCACCTCGCTGCGCCCCGCCACCGCCTGGGCCGATGCCAACGCCTGGCGGCTGGCATCGGTGTTCCCGGAGAACGCATAGAGCTGGGCAAGCATCAGGCCCAGGTCCACTTCATCCCGGCGCCATCCACTTTCCTGCATGCCGGCAAGTGCGCGCTCCAGCAACTCGATGGCGTTCGGATAGTCGCCATCAACGACAGCAATCGCGCCAACATTAGCGGCACAGCGGTTCACCAAATCAAATCGGGCCTCGCGACGCCCACGATCCTCACAGCGAAGGAAATCCTGCTTGGCGCGCGCATAGTCCTTCTGGCTCCACGCGATCCGGCCGCGCAGATAGTCGATGCGCGGCGTGTCGGCCAATCCCTTAGCGTCCAGGTCCGCCAGTACAGCGGCTGCGCCGTCGGCATCGCCAAGCGATGCGCGGTCAGCCAGCGCCATCACCTGCTTTCGGTGATGCAGGTCGCCGAAATCCAATCGCGCGAGTTCTGCGGCAGCGGCATCTCGATAGCCGCTATAGAGCATCAGGTGTGATCGCGCGAGGCGAAGCTGCCAGGCGTCCGGCCGCAGGTCCAGCAGGGCGCCGGCGCGGCGCAGGATTTCCTGCGGCTGGCCGCGACGCTCGGCTTCGACGTACGCAAGCAGTGCCCCCAGGTAGGCGTCATCGAGACGATCCGTGCGCAGCTGTGCCTGCATCAGCCAGCGATCGGCCTCAGCATTGTTGCCTCCACCGACTGCCCAGAGCGCAAGGAAAATGGCGGGCACCGGAGTCGTGGCATCGCTGGAATACACCGTTTCCAGCAGCGCACGGGCACGGGCACGATCACCCTCGCCTTCGCGTCGAAAAGCATCGGCGATCAACCGCGCCGTATCAGCTTGTGTTGCGTGCAGGTCCGGGGCTTTCAGCGCATACCCCACGTCGATGATGTCCGTCGGCACCAGCTTCGGTGCCACAGCCCATCGATAGACGAAGGCCGCCAGCAGCAATGCGGCCAGCAGCGCCAGAAGATAAGGAAGGCGACGCCTCGCCTTCCCGGATGGCGATTCCACCGGTTCCGATGGGAGAGCCCGTTCAACGCACTCAGGCGCCGTCACCGCCGGCTCTTCGGAAGCTGGTGACGGCACGAGCTCATCAGCATCGCCATCAACCCCTAGCAGTGCCACGTCGGCATCGAGACGGAAGCCCGCCCCGCGAATGGTCACGATATGGGCCGCATGGGCACCAAGAACGGCCCGGGCCCGGAACACCGCCTGCGTCAGCGCCTCGTCGGCCACCAGTTGACCACCGGGCCATAGCCGGTCCATCAACTCCGCCCTTCCAAGGGTCCGGCCCGGTGACTCGCAGAAAATCAGCAAAAGATGCAAGGCGCGCTGGGAGCACCGGCAGGGCCTGCCATCGACCTCGAGCCGGGTCGCGCCCTCGTCTACCACGACACCGGCGAAACGATAGCGCCGGGCGACTGAACTTCTCGTATTGATAGCAACCGCCATCTTGCCCCCTAAAGGCACGTCTGTAGGAGCTCGACAACCACCGTGCCGACAGATGAACAAACGCGCAGGCCACTGATATTAGTCGAAATATTCGGCTCTCGGTCAAAAAATGTTTCTGCAATTTTCGCGTAAGGACAATTGGCAGGCCCAGCGGCATCCTGAGGACATCGAGCACCGAAATAGCACTGTCTCGACGCATTCCTCAGGAGTACCGACCATGCAGATCCTTCCCGACACGCTGCGCTACATCGTTATTGTCCTCGTAGCGCTGGCGCTGTCACTCCCAGCATCGGGCCTGATGGCCGAACCGTTCGAAATCGACCCCATGCCAGCGGATTTCGACGGGGTAGTGACGCCCTGGCACACCACGAACGCGCCGGTTGCCGTCGATTTCAACGGTGACGGCAAACCTTCCTGGTACGCCGGTGGCAATCAGATCGCCCACCAGCAGCCCCACGGCTTTCTCAATCCGTTGCGCTACGCATCGACCGCGCTCCCCAACATCGGTATAGGCGGGCTTTGCCCCAGCTGCAAGGCCCAAGGCAACGGGTTTGCTGTCGGCGACGTCAATCGCGATGGTCGTCCGGACATCGTGCGCATGGTTGGCTGGGACGGCCACTCCTTCTATTACACGCTGCAGGTGTACCTGGCTCGCGCCGACGGCGGATTCGACCTGGGCTGGCGCCTGGACGACGACGACATCGCTAACAGTGTCTTTGGCCAGCATCGATTCCAGATGATCCTTGCCGACTTTGATCGTGACGGCGACAACGACCTGGCGATTCTTGCCCTATACGAAACCACCGATATGACCGGCTCGCCATGGGTTGACGGTGGCAGTCTCTATATCCGCTGGAACAACAACGCCCAGTTCGGCAACAAGACCACGCTGGCCGCCGGCAACTATGACGAGCTAGGCGCGCTTGCTGCGGGTGATTTCGACCGCGATGGCGACATCGACCTCCTGGCCGATCGCCTTGTCGACTGGACCGCGAACGGTGGCAATGGCTCCGTTGATGGACGTCGATACGAAAACGATGGCACTGGCAACTTCTCAGCCAGCGCGGTGAGCGACTTCTGGTTCCCGATGGCTTTCGTGGACCTCAACCGGGACGGCTGGAAAGACTTCGTGGGGTCCTGGGGTGGGGGCTCTGGCGGTATTGCAGTGGGTTGGCGCTCCAACGACGGGGCCGGGCAGTTCTGGGGGAAAGGTCCGCTCGCACAGTCCGATACGCAGTGGATCATGAAAGCCGCCTTGATCGCTGATTTCAACGAGGACAGCCGTCCCGATCTGCTCACGATCGAAGACGATGAGAATGGTCAAGGCCACCAGCTGGTGATGCGGCGTGGCAATGGCAACGGTGTGGCGAACGTGCCAGAAACTATCGCGACCTTCGTCCAGAATATCGTCGGATTCGGCCATGGCGACGCCCGTTCGGATGCCGACGAAGACGTGTTGCTCAGATTTGAAGACGGTACCTACCAATTCCTGCGGAACACGGCCCAGCGACTTCGACCGGCAGCGTCCGGCGCAGCACTGGCGTCAGACTTGTCCAGCGTCACCCGTCTCGAGGTCGCCGATGCCAATCGAGACGGCGCACCTGACATTTTCGCGCTCCAGCCTGGGGCCAAGCACCTGAATCGCGCACTCGCTTCTGGGCATGCGGGCGCGTATCTCACGCCCGAGTTCAAGATCGTTGCCACCGGCACGAGCGACTTCACCATTGGTGACTACAACCGCGACGGTCGCACTGACCTCGCCTGGGTTGTCCCGAGCACGGGCGCAGTCCGATGGGCGCGCCAGACTGACGATGCTTACTTCTTCTGGCCGGAGGCCAACGTCGGCAACTACCCGGGCGCAGAACACGTCCTCACCGGGAACGGCGCCTTGATGGATGGGCGTCCCGACATCCTGGTATCCAGCGGCACCACCGGTGGATTGTCCTGGTTCCGTAACCAGAACAACGCCGCGTCCTGGACGCCTTCGGAAGTAGTAGCCACCCAGGATCCAATACCCGACACCCTCGCACTCGTGCCGTTCTACTACGGCTATGCCGACGCCGCGTTCGGCTGCGGCGACAGCGGCGGATTGTTCGAAATGAACGGGTACAGCAACGTGCTGGGTTGGGGATTGGCTGCCAGTGTGGGCGAATTGGCGGACAACCCGCTGGTGCGCGTCTGCGCCGCAGCGGACATCGACACCGGCGGCGGACTGGAACTGGTTTTCCAGGATGGCGAAGGTCGTTTAGTGTGGTGGACGCCGACCAACTCGCCGCCGATTGCGAAACACATTATTGATGCGGCACCACCGATCGGCCCGATTAACGCCATCGAACCCACCGACTGGAACCGCGACGGCCTCGTCGACTTGCTGGTAGCCAGCTCTGGCGGCTTGTATCTCTACAGCCGAGAGGATGCCACCGGAACCTGGAACCGACGTTCTCTTTTCGCGACCGCCGTGCAAGACGTGGTTGCGGTCGATGCCTACCAGGACAGCCGACCCGATGCGCTGATCGCCACTGCTGGAGTTGTAGCGCTGATCACCAACACCTCCAGCATTGCCCAGCTAAGGGACGCGGTAACTGGTCCGGATCCTGTCCAGGTCACTAATGGCGAAACCGCTGTGGCGGCTTCCCTGGAAATCGTGAACCCCGGCGTGTTCGACGAGGATGCCAGCATCGCCGTGTCCGGAATGCGCGTCGTTTTCCGTAAGGCCGTTTTGGATGGTGTAGGCGGTTGGACGCGTGGGCCGGCAATGACCAAGGCAGAGGTGCAGCAGGCCGTGACCAGCGTGTCGATCCGCATGGGCGGGCTTTTGATCGGAACCGCCGGCACCGCGGCCACGGCAGCGGACGGCACCCTGCAGATCAACTACAGCGGCCTGGGCAATGCCGTGCCGATCCCGCCGGAAGAATCACGCTATGTTGATATCCACGTAAAGCTCCGAGCGGATGCAACTAGCGCGAGCTACAGCCAGCTTTACGTCGATACCGCTGACTCCGGACCCATACGCATCAACGTGCTCCACGACGAGCTGCCCGTGGGCAAGCAGGAAATGCTGGCACCACAGGTCCCGCTTGGCAGTCGCCTGCAGATCGTGGACCCACAGTCGCTGCCTGACGTCTTCGCTGACGGCTTCGAATAGTTTCGCGGTTCCTCCGCTAGTAGTGTCTGGCTTTGACCGCCCGTGTCGAGCCGGCCTTCTTCATGAGGTCGCGGTGCATGGCCACGCCGAGCACCAGTGCCGCGACCTCCACCACCAGCAGGAAGCCATAGGTGACCCAGGCCAGTCGTCGCGGCGTTTCGAACGGATTGAACACTTCGGAAAGGAAGGCGACGACAAAGAACATCAGCAAAGTCAGGATCAGCAGCGCGGCGCCCCGTAGACCAAGGTCGATGATCGATGTCCACACGAACACGCCGCCAAGCTGCCGCCAGCGCCGGACTTCAATCGCCGTGGAAGCGCCCAGCATCACGGCACCCACCACGAAGGCCCAGACCAGGCCGCTGGCGATGATGGTGTCGCCGAGCCCTGGCAGGCGTTCGCGCAGCAGCGCCGTGCTTGGTGAGCCCGCCTCGCTGTCCCAGGCAAACGCCAGCGCGAATGATCCAACCACCACCAGCGTCCAGAACATCGTCAGCTTTGGCTTTCGCGCACTTTCGGCAAAGCGGTCGCAGTCGACGAACACATAGGCCAGCAGCAAGCCCAGCCAGAACACCAGCAGGAACTCGAAAGCCATCGGCATCCACAGGTAGGCCGCACCCAGTTCGCCTTTGGTCAAGGCCCGCGCCAGCAGCCCATAGACGATCACCAGCGTCACCGCACGTACCGCGACACTGGCGATATCGGATCGTTGCGTCCGCACGAACTCCGCGTCGAACTCCGCTTCCGAATAGCCGCCCAATTCACGGCGCTCTTCCGACTGCTTCTTGCTGCGCTGACTGCTCATGCCGGCTCCAATGCGCTAGCGCGATCACGCGGGTTCGATCAGAACCCAGAGATTGCCATACAAATCGGCGAACACCGCGACGCGACCAAAGGGCTCATCCGACGGCGGCCGCACCAGCGTGGCGCCTGCCGACTCGAAGCGCGCGAAGTCGCGGTCGAAGTTATCCGTGTGCAGGAACAGGAACACGCGCCCGCCAGTCTGGTTGCCGATCCGCGACACCTGCTCCTCACCCACCGCCCGCGCCAGCAGCAGCGTCGCCCCGGAACCACCCGGAGGCGCAATCACCACCCAGCGCTTGTTCTGCTCCGGCACGGCAGTGTCTTCGATCAACTCGAAACCCAGCCCGCCGACGTAAAACGCCAGCGCCTCGTCGTAGTCGCGCACCACTAGGCTCAGCATTGCGATGGATGGCATGACGCTCTCCCTGATCACGAACACCGACTGTGGCACGAACGTGGCCGATCCGACACGACGGCCCAACAGCGCACCGCCGAGGATTTGCATGCCCCCAATAGCGGTGTAACATACGTTATAACTATGTTCCAACGCACCCGGAGCACACGCATGAAGCTCAAGATCACCACCATCGGCAACTCCGCCGGCGTCATCCTGCCCAAGGAACTGCTGGCCCGCCTGCGCCTTGAAAAAGGCGACGAACTGCTGGCCCTGGAAACCCCCGACGGCATCCGCCTGACCATCTATGACCAGACCCTGGCCGAGCAGATGGAAGTCGCCGAAAAGATCATGCGCGAGGATCGCGAACTGCTGCGCAAGCTGGCGCAATAAGCCGCCATGATCATCTGGATCAACCGCGAGCTGGCGCTTGCCATCCACGAACGTCAGCTTGCCGAACACGGCGGCATCGAGGGCGTGCGCGACGAGTCATTGCTCGAATCCGCGCTCGCGCGCCCGCAGCAGGCGCACGCCTATGGCGACCCGCCGCCCGACATCGCCGACCTCGCAGCCAGCCTCGCCTACGGCATCGCCCGCAACCATCCCTTCGGCGACGGCAACAAGCGCACCGCCCATGTCTGCTACCGCGTGTTCCTCGCCCTCAACGGCGTCGAACTCAATGCCAGCGCCGAAGACAAATACGTCGCCATGCTCAGCCTAGCCGAAGGCAGCACCACCGAAACCGAATTTGCCGGCTGGCTGCGCAAGAACATCGCGCCGCACGACAATGCCGTGAATG
>Ga0209607_1001275_pt1 | contig 21218 bp, 22 predicted proteins | sample AD_UKC117_MetaG_FD_184413 | JGI IMG/M metagenome (GOLD analysis project Ga0209607, IMG submission 184413) | Active sludge microbial communities of municipal wastewater-treating anaerobic digesters from Hong Kong - AD_UKC117_MetaG (SPAdes)... | ecosystem: Engineered > Bioreactor > Anaerobic >... | reverse complement strand
CGCTGGCCTCCGCCGTTCCGCACAAAACCCACCACTTTCTTCCGCCGATCGACACTGTAGGTCATGGTGTACAGTGAACCTCTGTATTCTCAAGAATTGTTATGGAAATTATACGGAATTACTATAAGTGTTATGGAAATTATACGGAATAACTATAGATATCAATTGGACAGACTATACATTCCAGATTGATCGCTGACTCGCGCAGGCAAAACGTCGCGAATCACGACCACTGGCTTGATTTGGCGTCCCCAAGGGGATTCGAACCCCTGTTACCGCCGTGAAAGAATGGCTAGACCGTCTATCAGCGTCCACCACCGTCTAGTTAACCAATTGATTCCGTTAAAAACCGTCTAGGGTTGTCTATTCCCGTCTTGCACCGTATATTGGGCAAATATTGGGCAAAAACTGGAAGGGGAATCCATGGCAAAAACGGTACGGGACGCCCGGCTTGATACCCGCGCCGCGCGTGCCCGTCTGACCATTCGTGGCAAACCCTACTGGCGTGGAGTCGATCCCGGAACACACCTTGGCTACCGAAAGGGCAAGCAAGGCGGAAAGTGGCTGGTGCGCTGGTACGCTGGCGATGAGCGCTACCGGGAAGAGTTGATCGGCACCGCCGACGATGGTGCCGACGCCGATGGAGTCGGCATCCTGAACTACGCTCAAGCCCAGGCCCAGGCCCGCCACCGCGCCACCGCGTTCGCCAATGCCGCCGCCGGGTTGTCGCCCGACCGCGAAAAGTACACGGTCGGCGAAGCCCTCCAAGCCTATCTGGCTTGGATGGAGCACCACCGCAAATCCGCCGCCGATGCTCGAAACCGCGCCGAAGCCTTCATCCTGCCGGCGCTGGGTTCGATCCCGATTCGCCGCTTGACCACTGATCGGATTCGCGATTGGTTGAACGACCTCGCCAACCAGCCGCCACGGGTGCGGACCCGTGCGGGGAAACCTCAGCAATACCGCGACACCACCCACGATCCCGAAGCCAGCCGCAAGCGGAAGGCCACGGCCAACCGGGTCTTGACCACGCTCAAGGCCGCGCTGAATCAAGCCTGGCGCGATGGTTTGGTTGCCGATGACACCCCCTGGCGCAAGGTCAAGCCGTTCGGCCAAGTCGATGCGGCCCGTGTACGCTGGCTCACCGTGGAGGAAAGCCAACGCCTGATGAACGCCAGCGGCCCGCGCTTCCGTTTGCTGGTGCAAGCGGCGCTGGCCACTGGTTGCCGCCATGGGGAACTGGCGCGGCTGGTGGTGGCGGATTTCACCCTGACCACCGGTACCGTTCACATTCGCGAAAGTAAGAGCGGGCGCGGCCGGCATGTGGTGTTGACCGAGGAAGGCGTCGAACTCTTCCAGGACCTGGCCGCCGGAAAACCCGGCAATGCCCTACTGCTGTCGCCTGAAGACGGCAAGCCCTGGACGCATAACCTCAACCAGCGGCCCTTGAAAGACGCTTGCGAACATGCCCGTATCGATCCGCCGATCAGCTTCCACATCCTGCGGCACACCTACGCCAGCCTGTCGGTCATGGCGGGCATGCCGTTGATAGTCCTGGCTCAAAACTTGGGGCACCGGGATACCCGGATGGTGGAAAAGCACTACGGGCACCTGGCCCCCTCCTACGTCACCGAAACCGTTCGCAGTACCGCGCCCCGGTTCGGGTTGGGCGCTTCCACCAAGATAGTGAGCTTGCCAGTGACGAAAACCCGATAACCGATTAGGCCGCGCCTAGCCTGGCCCGTGAAAAGCGGGATTCCCTCTTATCCCGCCTGGCGCGGCTCCTTCTCTCCAAGAGGGGAGCGTGTAAGAGGGCACATTGTGGATTCCAATTTAATATTTTCTCTTAAATCTGAATTTACGCTCAGAGAAGCGGCTATGGCACTAGCTGGCGTAATGCTTTGGAATAAAGACACGGATAAAGAAGAAAGTGAAAAATGCAAATGGATACTTGATGCGCTCATAATGTCTGCAAGAAATGGTGAGATTAATAGCAAAGTTAAGCATTATATGAATGGACGTGAAAAAAATGGAGAAACAAAGTGTATTATAGTGATAAGCTCTCCTAATAATGAGAGAGAATGGGGAAAAGTTGAAATAACACGCATTGATTTAATAGAATGGTGCAAAAAACGTGGAATACACCCACCATTTCTATTTCCAAAACCACCAGCAGAAGAAAAACCCCCACACGCCAGTGAAAAAAATACCCTACTAGCTATCATCCGCGCCTTTGCGGAGTTGCGCGGTATCAAGTCAGGCCGTGATGCTTATAGTGGAGATGCCGCCGAGCTGTTGAGGGTGCTTGGCAAGGCTGGAATCGAAGCGCCTTGCAACGAAAAAACCTTGGCAAAACATCTATTGGCAAGCTTCAAGGCGCAGTAACAAATTTTGTTACCGAAAAAGTTTACAGTAATACCGCACAAGCCAAGGATTTTTCGTTAGTTTCGCCTCATCAACATGGATAGAGGCGAACAATGCAAACCGATATCACCATTCAGCGATTGGCGTACAACGTCCCGGACGCCTGCAAGGTTCTTTCCACCTCCCGGCAAACCCTCTATGACTTGATCAACCAAGGCCGGCTGCGCTCGTTCACAGAAGGACGGCGGCGCTATATCTCTCGGCAAGCCATTGATGACTATATCGCCGCCCAAGAACAGCAACGGGGGAATGTCGCATGACCGCCACCACCACTACCCCTTGCACCGCACCACAAACCGGCCTATCCTTCTCATCGGCGCCTGAGAAACGCCAGATAGAGCGGCCAACCGTCCCCGAAAGCGATGGTATTTTTATGCCTGGAATCCGCCCGGATTCCGGCTGTTGTAGCAAGCCAGTCTCCCGCAATGCTGGGGCTGGCGGGATGCGCGTTCCGCAAGGCCGCGCGCCGCTCTCTATCGCGGTTTCTCAGACCCGCCAGTTCCCGGCACCACGCCGGTTCTAATCCGTGAATGTGGAGACTGCGCCCATGAATGATTTTTACGACCTCAAAGAAAAGACCGCCGAGCGTTTGGACGCTGCATCAGTTTATGCCGCTCAACTTATCGAGCATTTCAGGAATTTGCCTAATTCCAACAAATCCGGCGTGATGGATCAACGTCATGGACTGGCTGCCGCGACGGCCATTGGTACTTTGCTAGATCAGGCGTTTGAAGATTATTCAGACATTTTTTATCGTGAATTAAGCTTCGCGGTATCTGATTCTGAAGCTGAAGCCCTCAATCAGCTTGCCAAGGAATGGGGCTGTTCTCGGAATGAAGCCGCAACCCGCTTAATTCACGAAGCGTTGCGGAATCTGCTGAATCCAAACGCCGCCAACTAAAAAGCCGACCGCTTTGCAGCGAGTCGGCCCCATAGAATTCCTGCCCTGAACAAGCGGAATTCTATGGGATTTCCGGCCCGCTGTCACCTCCGACAGTGAGTTTTTCATGATCACCTTAACCGTTTTCACGTCGAAAAAACCCGCTCGACTCTCGAAGCGGTTCACCCTGGTGGGTGGGGTACCGATCAAGGAGAGCGGGGGAAACATGACTCAGGGTGTCGCCCAACGCCTGACCGTCAACCCCGAAGAATTCGCCCGACTGTTGCCGACTCTCAAGCCCAATCAGGCGGCCTGCTACGGCGTTTCCGACCACGAACAAGCCCAAGTCTTTCCCAAGGAAACGATCGACAAGGCCGGTTCCGATTTGCCCACCATCGCCCGCACTCGCGATGATTTCCATTGGCCGGAAGGCCCCGGCGTGTTGATGCTGGACTACGACCCCGCGCCCGACGGACCGCCCTTGGCGCGGGACGATTTGATCGACGCCTTGGCGACAGCCTGTCCCGAATTAAACACCGCGCCGATGGCCTGGCGACCCTCCGCAAGCTCCTGCATCTATGCCGGCGAACAGGAATTGGTCGGCGTGGCTGGACAACGGGTGTACGTGTTCGTCCTGGATGCCCGCGACATTCCGCGAGCAGGGCAAGCCTTGGTGGACCGGCTTTGGCTGGCGGGTTATGGACGCTATGAATTGTCCAAGAGCGGCGCATTCCTGGCCCGGACCACGATTGACGCCAGCGTGTTCCAGCCCGAACGGCTGGATTTCTGCGGTGGCGCCGACTGCGGAAAGGGGCTGGTCCAGAAGCTCCCCGATCCAGTTTTGTTCAACGCCGACGCGCCCTATCTGGACACTACGCGGATTGCCGACCTGACCCCCACCGAGCGGCAACGCATCGAGGACGCCCAAGCCGAACTGCGGCTGCAACTGGGCGAAGAGCAGGCGCGGGTTAGGGAAAGCTGGATCGAATCGCGGGTGCAGGATCGGATTAGCCGGCTCCCGGAACCCGAACGCACCCAAGCCGCCCCGGTTTTGGAGCGGGTTTACCGGGCAGCGGCCAACGGCGGATGGTTGCCGCCTGATTTTGAGTTGACGGTTGTCCCCAAAGGCAGCAAGCAACGCAAGGCACTGACCGTCCGGGAAACGTTGCTGCATCGAAAAAAATACCACGAAGCCACCACCCTCGATCCGCTGGAACCCGATTACCCCGCTGGCCAAGGCCGGCTGGTCGGTTGGCTGAATCTGAACGCCAAACCGCCCTATCTGCAAAGCCAAGCGCACGGCGGAACCCGGTACCTGCTAGGCGAGGGACCCGTGGCCACGGCGGTAGACCCGATCCTTGCCGCGCAGTGCGGCCTTGAGCCGGAAAGGGATACCGGCGCACCACAGGCCGCAGTCTGGCAAGCTCGCTGTCAGACGGAACTACCGAAAACCTTGGTGACGGTGTTCGATCTGCTGGAGAACGATCCCAAGCTTGTTTTCGGCTACAACGCCTTCCGCCAGTGCATCGAAAAACGCGACCCGCCGCCCTGGAATGCCGACGTGGGCGCGTGGACAGACCGGGACAGCGTGGAATTGATGATGTACTTGGAACGCACCACCGGCACGGCCTTCGGGCGGGACCTAGTGGATTTGGCGGTCATCGGCCTTAGCCACCGCAACCCCTTCAACCCGGCGCAAGATCACCTCCGCGCCTTGGCGGACCAATGGGACGGAACGTCCCGGCTGCGGACCTGGCTTGTTGATTACGTATCGGCAGCGGTGAGCGACGGGAACTGCGAATACTTGGCTGAAATTGGCGAAAAGTGGCTTAAGGGGGTCGTGGCGCGGGTGCTGTATCCGGGCTGCAAACGGGATGACGTTCTGGTGCTGCGGGGTCCACAAGGTTGGTTTAAATCAACCGTGGCTGAAGCGGTGAGCGCGACCGTTCATCCCGAAGCCTTCACCGACAGCATAGATCTTGGCAACCTGGCTGAAGCCAAGATCCAGATTCGGGGAATCATCGTTGCCGAGCTGGGAGAGTTAGCGGGGCTGGCCAAGGGCGAGGTGGAAGCCATCAAGGCGTTTGTCAGCACCAAGTCTGACCACTTCCGAGAAAAGTTCGGGAAGTTCGCCCAGGATTACCCCCGCACAGTCAGCTTTATCGGCAGCACGAATGATCAATCCTTCTTGAAAGACCCCACCGGCAACCGGCGCTGGTGGCCGGTTACGCTCGCCAGTCCAATCGACATCCCCCGCGCCAAGGCGATTTTGCCCCAACTTGTCGGCGAAGCCGCAAGGCGCGTTTTGAGTGGTGAATCTTGGTTCGTCTCCAACAAAGACGCGCTCGCCCAAGCGGAACAGGTCCGAGAGGCGCATTACGACCAAGACGTATGGACCGATGCGGTGATGCGATTCGTTGATGCCGCTGAAGCCAACGGCGTCACGATCACCAGCGCCGAGGTCTTGGACGCCCTCAACATCCCTCGACACCAGCAGTCAACAGCGAACCAACGCCGCGTGGCGGGCATCCTCAAGGTGCACGGCTACGAAGAGGCGCGGCAGTGGGTTGACAAGGGAAAAACCCGAAGAATTCGTATCTGGAAAAAATCTACACACACACGCGATCCGGTCCCATCCGGTCACCCGGTCCCCACCAGTCAAACAGCGGGTAAACAAGGGGGCCGGATGGGGACCGGATGCGAAGATGATCCGGTCCCCAACATGCCGGAAACCCCAGAGGGGACCGGATGGGAGGATGACCCGGTCCCCATCCGGTCAACGGAATCGCTAGGCAAACACTGGCGGGGACCGGGTGACCGGATGGGACCGGATGATTCCTATAGGGGGGAAATCGACGAAAAGAAAAAAACCGAAAATCCGGGTTTCTCACCCGATGCCTTGGCAACCCGCATCCTGAACACCTTGGCGGGTTGCCCCGGTGGCATGACGCAAGAGGACTTGGCGCGGCTAGTCGGCAACAGCAAGGGCGACTCGCCTGCGATGGTTGAAATGGTGCTGGTCCGACTGATGAAGGAAGGCGCGATTGGGAAGCTGAACGGTCGGCTGGTAGTGAATCTGTGATGCCACAACCCCCGGCAAGAACAGCCGGGGTCCCTATGAGATACCCCAAATACGGGTACGCAGAGTCGCGCCTTTTCGCTAGCTGTTGGCAATAAAGTGCCTTATATTCATAATCTTAGGAATATTCATTGATATGAGACTCACTCAAATTCAACTAGCAACTGGGCTTGGAATTTCACAGGCCAACGTCAGCAAATTAGTTCGGCTGGGAATGCCCCAGCATTCGATTGCAGCGGCCCGTACCTGGCGGGAAAGCAATCTTGACCCCGCCCGCGCCAAACCAGCACCGCGAGCGCCGTCGCTTTCGGCCCTGCTGGAAGAGGCTGAGGCGTTGCTCGATGTGGGCGGGGACATCGGCCCGCTCATGCCTGATCTGCGCCTGGCCTTGCGCCAAATACCCGGCTATCAGCGCGCCGCCGTCGGCATGAGCGAGGCTTTATGGGACGCGTTGACCGACCCTGTCGGGTCTGCCTTCGAGCGTGAAACCGCCGAATCCCTCACCACGGCGGAAGCTGAGGGCATGGGAGCATTTTGGTTCGCGGCCGCCGCTGGCTATGTTATATTTCCATAATATTGGAAATATAGAACTATTCATGTTATGGTTCGCCCATGAACTCGAAACGCGCTCAACTGGCGGTTGAAATTTCCCACGATTTGCGCCGGCAACTGAAGGTTGTCGCCGCTCAACGTGGGGTGAGCGTTCGGGACCTACTAATCCCGGCCATTCGCAGAATCGTTGCTGAAGAGCACGAAGTAACCCGCGATTCCGACCATGGCCGCAAGTGAAACCCCTCGCGATCCGCCAGCGCGCGATCCGCCAGCGCGCGATCCGCCAGCAGGTGACCCGCCGGGTTTCGCTTCGCCCCCCAAGCTCAATGGTGCCCCATGCAAATCTTTGTCTATGGAGAGATCGAAACCGCGACGGCAAAGACGTTCGCGGAAACACTGGCCGCGCATCCGCGCCAAGCGATGACCATTCGTGTCAACAGCCCCGGTGGCGACGCGTCGGCTGGATTGGCAATGGCCAACGCCCTGAAAGCGCATGTGGGACCAACGACGGTCCAGATTGAGGGTCTCTGTGCCAGCGCCGCCACGCTGTTGGCCTGTGTGACGCATACCCGGATGGCGGAAAACAGCCTGGCGATGATTCACCACCCGTGGAGCGCGAGAGGCGGGAATTCGAAGGACCTTCGAGAGACGGCGGCCGTTCTGGACAAGCTCACAGTCAACGTGGTGAACATGTATGCCGCCAAGACCGGCAAGAGTGTCGGGGAGATTCAAGGCATCCTGGACGCTGGAGAGCGCTGGTTCAACGCCCCCGAGGCGTTGGCGTTCGGTCTGGTGGATGAGATCACCCAGGAGTTGAAGATTGCGGCCTGCGTGGGTCTGTTGACGATTCCGCCGCGCTTCAAAATGCCCATGACCGACCGGCTTCCCGCCGATGAGCTTCAAAAACTGAACGCCCGCGCCCTTGATGTCTATCGCCAAAGTTGGGGACTTCGGCAACGCTTCAAGACCCCGGAAGCCTTCGTCCAACGCTGCGTGGCGACGGTTGTCAATCGCGCTTGATTCCAATCTAGTGAGGATCTTATGAAACCCGTGAAGGCCGATTTTGATATTTTAGTTGCCAGCATTAGCGACTTGCGAGGCACCCGCGCGAAACTGGAAGCGGATCGGTGTGCGATCGGTGCGCGAATGCGCGAAGTTTTGGAGGCTCCGCCAGATAAGGGGGTCTTGAAGGGCATGATGCGCCGCGTCATTGAGGGGTTTTCCGAGGTCTGGAATCGGCCCCTGATTGAGCGTCTGGAGTGTTTGAAGACGGGAATAACGCCTGATGAATTCGTAAACCGTCATGTGTCGGTGGCCCGCAATACCGAGTTCGTTCAGGACAACGGCTGGTTTTGTCTACTCGCGCCCGCCATGCTGCATAGCGTCGATCATTTTATTGATCGGCTCGATTGGCCCGATGGACTGTCCGACGAAGAGCGCGCCGCGCGCCTGGCGAAGTTGCAGGCCGAGCTTGACGCGAATGTCGCCAAAATGACTGCTATCGATGAGCAATTTTCGCAGATGGGGGTTCACCCTATTCGGCCGGACAAGGCTGTCGTCTGACAGGGGTTCGTTGGGGATTTATGAGCACCAAGCAGGTAGCGTTCACCCTACACACGGAAGACCATGACCGCCTGAAGAGACTGAGCGCGTCCATGGACCGGACCTACAGCCAAACGGTGGCCTTGGCGTTGCGTCGCCTGGAGGAATCCAACCAGCCGGACGCTAGCGGCGACGCTAGTGACGGACTAGCCTACGCGCAACTGCATCCCGACCAGCGCCGCGCCTGGCGGTCGAAAATGCGGGAGTTGCGCGCCTTTGGCCTCAGTTTCGGGGAAATCAGCCGACAGCTTTACCGGGACCATGGCCTCTGTGGACTGGATCGGCTTCCGCTGAATCCTTCGAGCATCCGGTCGGCCTGTGCCTTGTGAGCCGGACTTTCGGGTAACAGGGGAAATCTATCCACGACCGTCTACCCCCGTCTTGCACCGTATATTGGGCAAATATTGGGCAAAAAGCGGTGGTTATTTTATAACTTGTTGTTTTGTATGGCGTCCCCAAGGGGATTCGAACCCCTGTTACCGCCGTGAAAGGGCGGTGTCCTTGGCCTCTAGACGATGGGGACAGAGAGAAAATGCCGCCGATGAAAGGTAACGGATAATGATGGTGGAGCCAGGCGGGATCGAACCGCCGACCTCCTGCATGCCATGCAGGCGCTCTCCCAGCTGAGCTATGGCCCCAATCGGCTAAGGTCGCGAACTTTAAAGTACTTCCCTTGTTCTGTCAACCCTCGATAAACGCCAGTGCTCGCTCAATGCGAGTCAAGCTCCGGCGCCGGCCCAACAACTCCAGTGTCATGTCGATCGGTGGCGAAATCGCTGTGCCCGACACCGCCACTCGCAGCGGCTGCGCCACCTTGCCCAGTGCCAACCCGCCCACCTCGGCCACCATCTTCACTGCTTCGTGGATCGGCCCGGCCCGCCACTCCGACAGCGCCGCCAGCGCCTCGTGCAAGCGTCGCAGTGGCTCCCCAGCGGCGGCGGTCAGGTGCTTGTTCGCCGCCTTGGCGTCGTACTGTTCGAATTCCCGGTAGAGAAAAATCGCGGCCTGCGCCATGTCGTGGAGAGTGTCGGAACGCTCGGCGAACGCCTGGACCACATCCGTCAACTGTGGTCCCTCACTGGGATCGATTCCCAACTGGCCCAGGTGCCAACTCAAATGACGGGCGACATGGATCGGGTCCAAGGTCTTCAGATAATGCTTGTTGAGCCAGATCAGCTTGGAAGGGTTGATCGCCGACGGCGCCTTATTACAGTCGTCGAGATCGAACAGTTCGGTCATCTCGTCCAGCGAGAAAATTTCCTGATCGCCGTGCGACCAGCCCAGTCGCACCAGATAGTTCAGCACCGCTTCCGGCAGATAGCCCATGTCACGGTACTCCATCACGCTGGCGGCACCGTGACGTTTGGACAGCTTCTGGCCATCCGGTCCGAGAATCATCGGTACGTGAGCGTACCGTGGGGCCGATGCACCCAAGGCTTTGAGAATGTTGATTTGCCGAGGCGAGTTGTTGATGTGGTCGTCGCCGCGAATGACATGAGTGATGCCCATATCCATATCGTCCACCACCACGCAGAAATTGTAGGTGGGCGTACCATCGGCGCGGGCGATAATCAGATCGTCAAGTTCAGCGTTCTGGAACACGATTTTACCGCGGATCAAGTCCTCGACCACCACCTCGCCGTCAATAGGATTCTTGAAGCGCACCACCGGCTCCACACCCTCGCGCGGTGCTCCCTGATAATCGCGATGACGACCATCGTAGCGCGGTTTGATCTTGTGCGCCATCTGCTCGGCACGCAGTGCCTCCAATTCCTCCCGGGTGCAATAGCAATAGTAGGCCTTGCCTTCGCGCAGCAACTGTTGCAACACCTCCCGGTAGCGGTCGAAACGCTGGGTCTGGTAGAACGGCCCCTCGTCGTAATCCAGCCCCAACCAGTTCATGCCCTCCAGAATGGCGTTCACCGCCTCCGGGGTCGAGCGTTCGAGGTCGGTATCCTCGACGCGCAGCACGAAGGGTCCGCCATGCCGACGGGCGTACAACCAGGAAAACAAAGCGGTGCGAGCGCCGCCGATGTGCAAGTAGCCGGTGGGACTGGGAGCGAAGCGAGTCTTAACCATGGCGGCTCGTCCAAGGTGCGAAATCGAAGGGAAAAGGGGTGGGCGATCTAGCTCTTCCTTGGCTTGACCGGCCGCTGCCAGTGGGCCACATCCTTGCGCGGGGCGCGAGTCAGGCACAGGCTACCGTCCGGCACGTCGCGGCTAACCGAGGACCCCGCGCCCACGGTGGCACCCTGGCCGATCCGCACCGGCGCCACCAGCGAACTGTTGGAGCCGATGAACGCGTCGTCGCCAATCAGGGTCTTGTGCTTGTTGGCCCCATCGTAGTTGCAGGTGATGGTGCCTGCACCGACATTAACCCGCGTGCCGATCTCGGCATCGCCCAGATAGGTCAGGTGGTTGACCTTGGAACCCGGACCGATGCGGGTCTTTTTGGTTTCGACGAAATTACCGATATGCACGCCCGCCGCCAGTTGGGTCTCGGGCCGCAAGCGGGCGAAAGGTCCGATCTGTGCCCCAGCGCCTACTTCCGCCCCTTCGAGCCGGCAATGCGACAGAATTTCGACATCGTCGCCGATCACCGTATCCCGCAGCAGGCAAAACGGCCCGATCCGAACCCGGTCGCCCAGGCGCACCGTCCCCTCGAACACCACATTGGCGTCGATCACCACATCCCGACCGGTGGTGACCGTGCCGCGTACATCCACACGCGCCGGGTCCAACAGGGTCGCGCCGCCACACATGAGTGCTTCGGCCCGCCGCCCCTGATAGCAGCGCTCCAACTCCACCAGTTGCCGGCGATCGTTGACCCCCTGCGCCTCCGCCGGATCGACCACCGTGAACGGCTCGACCGGTACGTCGTCGCGCACCGCCAGAGCCACCACATCGGTTAGATAATACTCGCCCTGGGCGTTATCGTTACCCAGCCCGGCCACCCATTCGCGCAGCTTCGCCGCAGGCGCTGCCAGAATCCCGGTGTTGACCTCACGCAGACCGCGCTCCACCGGCGTGGCGTCTTTTTCCTCGACGATACGTCGCACCTGTCCAGATTCGTCGCGAACGATGCGACCATAACCAGCCGGATCGGTCAATTTGACCGTCAGCAGCGCCAATCGGCCGCGCCGGGCCGCTTCCACCAGTGGCCGCAAGGTCTCGGCTCGGGTCAGGGGGACATCGCCGTACAGCACCAGCACCACGCCGGCTTCGGCCAGCAGCGGCAAGGCTTGCGCCACCGCGTGCCCCGTACCCAATTGCTCGGCTTGCTCGACCCAGAGCACTCCCTCCTCGCCCGCACAGGCGGTTTTGACGGCCTCGCCCCCATGGCCGTACACCACGATCCGGGTAGCCGCCTCCAAGCAGCTCGCCGTGGCCAACACATGGCCCAGCAACGGCTTGCCGCCCACCGCGTGCAACACCTTGGGTAAATCCGAAACCATGCGCTTACCCTTGCCGGCGGCAAGGATCACGACCGAAAGCTGCTGCATAACGGGTAGACCTCTCATCAACATATTGCCGGCTATTGTAGCGAACGTCGCCCGTAAGATCGCCGGTTCCGGGGCCACCGCGCCGACGAACAGGGAATTCCGTTGTCAGACAAAAATAAAAAAGGCCGTGACGACGTCACGGCCCAGAGGGGGTCGAACTTATTGTTGTTGTTAGCTGGAATTAACCTGATTTGCGCTGCTTACGCATCTTCGCGATGGTCTGCAACTGCGCGATCGCCTCGGCCAATTCGGCTTTGGCCCTAGCGAACTCGAACTCGCTCCGGCTATCGGCGATCACTTGCTCGGCACGTTGCTTGGCGGACTGCGCGGCAACTTCGTCCAGATCCCTGGCTCGTTCCGCCGTATCGGACAGGATGGTCACCACATGGGGCTGGACTTCCAACAATCCACCCGACACGTAGAACAACTGTTCCTCGCCGCCCAGCAGCTGAACCCGAACCTGACCAGGCTTCAACCGGGTCAGCAACTGGCTATGGCGCGGCAAAATACCTAGCTCGCCCAATTCACCCGGCGCGGTCACCATCTCGACAGCTCCAGAGAACAATTCTTTCTCCGCGCTGACGATGTCGACGTGCAGTGTCATGGCCATGGTGCGTCCTCTTGTCAATTGCGAATGGAGCGCGGCAGTTCCGGCGACGATACACCGCCCCGGGCCGCAATCCCATTACAGCTTGTTGGCCTTTTCCACGGCTTCGTCAATCGAGCCGACCATGTAGAACGCTTGCTCGGGCAAGTGATCATACTCGCCAGCCACGATACCCTTGAACGCCGCAATGGTATCCTTGAGCGCAACGTATTTGCCGGGTGAACCGGTGAACACTTCGGCCACGAAGAACGGCTGCGACAGGAAGCGCTGAATCTTGCGGGCACGCGCCACCACCAGCCGGTCTTCCTCGGACAACTCGTCCATTCCCAAAATGGCAATGATGTCCTTCAGTTCCTTGTAGCGCTGCAGCGTACTCTGCACCGCGCGGGCGGTGTCGTAGTGGTCCTGTCCCACCACTAGCGGGTCCAACTGCCGGGAGGTGGAATCCAGCGGATCCACCGCCGGGTAGATGCCCAGTTCGGAAATCTGGCGGGATAGCACCACCGTGGCATCCAAGTGGGCGAAGGTGGTAGCTGGCGAAGGGTCGGTCAGGTCGTCGGCGGGCACATACACCGCCTGGATGGAGGTGATGGACCCAGTCTTGGTCGAGGTGATGCGCTCCTGCAACACACCCATTTCCTCGGCCAAGGTCGGCTGGTAACCCACTGCGGAGGGCATGCGGCCCAACAGCGCGGAGCACTCGGTGCCAGCCAGGGTATAACGGTAGATGTTATCCACGAACAGCAGTACGTCGCGGCCTTCGTCACGGAAGTTCTCGGCGATGCTCAGACCGGTCAGGGCCACGCGCAACCGGTTGCCCGGCGGCTCGTTCATCTGGCCATAGACCAAGGCCACCTTGTCCAGCACGTTCGAATCCTTCATCTCATGATAGAAGTCGTTGCCTTCGCGGGTCCGTTCGCCCACGCCAGCAAACACCGAATACCCCGAGTGCTCAATGGCGATATTGCGGATCAACTCCATCATGTTGACGGTCTTGCCCACGCCGGCACCACCGAACAGGCCCACCTTGCCGCCCTTGGCAAACGGACAGAGCAGATCGATGACCTTGATGCCAGTTTCCAGCAATTCGGTCGCGCCCGACTGATCCTCATAGCTGGGCGCTGGCTGATGGATGGCACGGTAGGTGTCGGTCTCCACCGGTCCTTTATGGTCGATCGGTATCCCCAGCACGTTCATGATCCGGCCCAGAGTGGGCGTACCCACTGGCACCGAGATCGGTGCCCCGGTGTTGGAAACGACCATGTTGCGCTTCAGCCCTTCGGACGCTCCCATGGCGATGGTGCGAACCACGCCGTCACCCAACTGCTGCTGTACTTCCAGGATCAGCCCGTTTTCATCAAGACGCAGCGCGTCGTAGATCTTGGGCACCGACCCGCGGGGGAACTCAACGTCCACCACCGCGCCGATGATTTGCACGACATTGCCAGAACTCATGCTTTGGGTTCCTCTTATAACTTGTTTCACCGCGCGCCCGCGCCCCAAAACGGAAGCAGACGCGCGCCGTGACCTTACACCGCCGCAGCGCCACCCACGATTTCGGCCAGTTCCTGGGTAATCGACGCCTGCCGGGCCTTGTTGTAGATCAATTGCAACTCATCGATAAGAGCGCCAGCGTTGTCGGTTGCGCTCTTCATGGCCACCATGCGGGAGGCCATCTCGCAAGCGACATTTTCCACTAGGGCCTGATAAACCACGGATTCACCGTAGCGTCGCAGCAGCAGTTCGATGAGTTCCTTGGGATCGGGTTCGTAGATGTAATCCCAACGATGAGCGGGCGCGGCTTCCTGCACATCGGCGGTGACCGGTACCAGTTGCTCGATTTTGGGCTTCTGACTCATGGTGTTCACGAACTCGTTGTACACCAGGTGAATAGCGTCCACCCGCCCCTCGGCGAACGCGTCGGCCATAACCTTAACCGGACCAAGTACATCCTCGAAACGGGGAGCATCGCCCAGTTGGGAAACATGGGCGACAATATTGCCTTTCAACCGGCGGAAAAACTGAAATGCCTTGGTGCCAATCGTACAGACATCGATCTCGACCCCCTGGCTCCGCCATTGCTGCATGGCAATGATGGTAGTCTTGAACAGGTTGGTATTTAGCCCCCCGCACAAACCACGGTCGGTCGAAACCACAATGAGCCCAACACGCTTGACCTCGCGCTCCACCAGCCCCGGACTACGATATTCGGTATGGGCATGGGCCAGGTGCGAGATGACGTTGCGAATCTTGGTCGCATAAGGCCGAGCCGCTCGCATGCGCTCCTGCGCCTTGCGCATTTTGCTCGCCGCCACCATTTCCATGGCTTTGGTGATCTTCTGAGTACTTTTAATACTCTTGATTTTGGTTCGTATCTCTTTGGCACCGGCCATGCTGCACCCGTTTAGACGAAGTGGGCCCTGAAATCTTCCACGACCTTCTTGATGCCGCTTTCGATCTCATCGTTGTAATCGCCCGTCGCGTTGATCTGGTCGATCAAGGCGGCGTGGTTGGCTCGCGCGAACGCCAGCAACCCGGCTTCGAAGTCGCCAATCTTGTTAAGCGGCACATCGTCCAGATAGCCTCGATCCACCGCAAACAACGAGATCCCCATCTCGGCCACCGACATCGGCGAATACTGCTTCTGCTTCATCAATTCGGTCGCCCGCTGGCCGCGTTCGAGCTGCTTGCGGGTCGCCTCGTCCAGGTCGGAAGCAAATTGGGCGAAGGCCGCTAACTCACGATACTGCGCCAAGGCCAATCGGATACCACCACCGAGCTTTTTGATGATCTTGGTCTGGGCGGCGCCGCCGACCCGGGACACCGAGAGGCCTGGATTAATGGCGGGCCGGATACCGGCGTTGAACAAGTCGGTTTCCAGAAAAATCTGGCCGTCGGTAATCGAGATCACGTTGGTGGGCACGAACGCCGATACGTCACCAGCCTGGGTTTCGATGATCGGCAGAGCGGTCAGCGAGCCGGTCTGGCCCTTCACCGCACCGTTGGTTAGGCGCTCGACTTCATCGGCATTGATACGGGAAGCCCGTTCCAACAGGCGGGAGTGCAGATAGAACACGTCACCAGGGAAAGCTTCGCGACCCGGCGGGCGGCGCAGCAACAGCGAGACCTGGCGATAGGCCACGGCTTGTTTGGATAGATCGTCATAGACAATGAGAGCATCCTGGCCACGGTCGCGGAAGTACTCGCCCATTGCACAGCCGGAGTATGGCGCGGTGTACAGCATCGCGGCCGATTCGGAGGCGCTGGCGGCAACCACGATGGTGTGGTCCATCGCGCCGTGTTCTTCCAGCTTGCGCACCACGTTGGCGATCGAAGAGTTCTTCTGACCGATCGCCACATAGATGCACTTGACGCCCGTACCCTTCTGATTGATGATCGCGTCGACCGCCACTGCGGTCTTGCCGGTCTGGCGGTCGCCGATGATCAATTCGCGCTGGCCACGGCCAATCGGCACCATGGCGTCAATGGCCTTCAGACCGGTCTGCACCGGCTGACTGACCGACTGACGCTCGATAACGCCAGGAGCGATGACCTCGACAGGCGAGGTCTCCGTGGCATTGACCGGCCCCTTCCCATCAATGGGCTGGCCAAGAGAATTGACCACACGTCCCAACAGCGCCTCACCTACCGGCACCTCAAGGATACGGCCAGTGCAAAGCGCCTTGTCGCCTTCCGCCAAGTGTTCGAAGTCGCCCAGAATCACGGCGCCAACGGAATCCCGCTCCAGGTTCATGGCAAGACCATAGGTGACCGGGTCGCCTTCCCGCGGTGACGGGAACTCGATCATTTCACCCTGCATCGCGTTGTCGAGGCCATAAATCCGGGCAATGCCGTCGGCCAGACTGACGATGGTGCCTTCCGTGCGGGCTTCGGCGGTCGCCTGGTAACCTTGCAGGCGCTGCCGAATCAGATCGCTGATTTCGGATGGTTTGAGTTGCATAAAACGGTTTTCCCCCTACTGGCTTAAGGCCGTGGCGAGTTTGTCCAGCCGGCCGCGCGCCGAACCGTCGATCACCAGATCGCCGACCCGAATCACCGCGCCCGCGATCAGCGACTCATCTTGCTTGCAGTCCAGCACAACGTCGCGCTTGAACCTCGCCTTAAGTGCCTTGATCACGATCTTGCGCTGGGCGGCGGTCACGGCGGCGGCACTGACAAGCTCGGCGTGAACGGTGCTTTCCGCCTCCGCGCGCAGCCGCTCGAACAGAACGGCGATACTGGGAAGTTGGTGCAGGCGATGATTCTCGGCCAGCACCTTAAGGAAGGTGATGAATGCGTCCGGCGCTTCCACGCCGCCGCGGACATCGCGGCATAACCCCCCGACCAACTCGGCTTTCTGCTCGCCGCGCAGCACGGGGTTCCAAGGCCCCAGCAAGCGGTGCAGGGTGGGATCAGCCGCGATAGCGGCTGCCACCCACAAAAGCTCGGACCAGAGTGGCAATTCCCGCGCGGCTTGAGCATCCTCGAATGCGGCGCGGGCATACGGCCGAGCAGCGGCGGTGGGTCGGACGACGGTTGTCGTTTCAGCCATTGGCGTAGTCCGTGTGGTTAGAGCTGCGCGACCAGGTCATCCAGCATGGCAGCGTTGGCTGCTTCGTCAACCTCGCGCTTGAGAATCTTACCAGCGCCGGCGACGGCGAGATTGACAACTTGACCGCGGAGTTGCTCGCGGGCGCGGTTGATCTCCTGCTCGATTTCCGCTTGGGCGGCGACGAGCTGGCGACTGCCCTCGGTGCGGGCATCCAGTTTCGATTGCTCGATGATTTCGTTAGCGCGCTTGTTGGCTTGGGCAACGATGTCGGCGGCTTGCTGTTTGGCTTCCTTGAGCATCTGCGCGGCCTTGGCTTGAGCCAATTCCTGCTCGTGGACACCGCGCTCGGCGGAGGCCAAGCCATCGGCGATACGCTTCTGGCGATCCTGCATGGCCTGGATGATCGGCGGCCATACATACTTCATGGTAAACAGCACCAGAAGGCCGAACGTGATCATCTGCCCAATAAGCGTGGCATTGAAGTTCACTCGGTTACCTCCTCAGCTATACAGATTGGCGTATTGATCGGAAAATCCCGAAGATCAATGGCTCAGAGCCTGCTGCACCGGGCCGAGGAACGGGTTGGCGAAGGTGAAGAACAGCGCGATACCGACGCCGATCATGGTCACCGCGTCGAGCAGACCGGCGACGATGAACATCTTGACCTGCAGCGCGGGGATCATTTCCGGCTGACGCGCGGCGCCTTCCAGAAACTTGCCGCCCAACAGGGCAAAACCGATGGCGGTTCCCAGCGCGCCCAGGCCCAGAATCAAAGCCACGGCGATAACGGTCATACCCTGCACGTTGGCAATCAGGCTTGCAGCTTCCATTATTGTCTCCCGTTTATGAGGTTGGGGTGTGGTAAAAAGCCAGTTTTGGTTGGCGAAACCGACCCTGTCGCGGGAGGGGTCGGTTTCAGAACGATCCGCCTAGTGATCCTCATGCGCCATACTGAGATAGACGATGGTCAGCACCATGAAGATAAAGGCTTGCAGGGTGATGACGAGGATGTGGAACACCGCCCACGGCCAGCCCAGCGTAAACTGAATCCACCAGGGCAACAGTGCGATCAGGATGAAAATCAGCTCGCCAGCGTAGAGGTTACCGAATAAACGCAGACCGAGTGAAATGGGCTTAGCCAAATCCTCGACAATCCGCAACAACAGATTGAAGGGCATAAGCCACTTACCGAAAGGATGGGTCAACACCTCCATCGTAAAGTGAACTGGGCCCTTGACCTTGATGCTGTAGTAATAAACCAGTAGCAACACCGAGATCGACATACCGAAAGTCGAATTTAGATCGGTGGACGGCACCGAGCGCAAATAATGGATACCGAATAGGCTGGCGATGGAGGGCAATAGATCCACCGGCACCAAGTCCATGGCGTTCCACAGGAATACCCAGACAAAGATGGTCAGCGCCAGCGGGGCGATTACTGGATTACGACCGTGAAACGAATCCTTAACCTGAGTATCGACAAAATCGACCATGATTTCGCAGAAATTCTGTAATGGCCCCGGCACATCACTGGTAGCCGACTTCGCGGCTTTCATAAACAGCCATAGGAACAGCGCTCCCAGACTAGCCGAAAAAAACAGGGTGTCGATATGAAGCGCCCAAAACCCTTCGCCAACCTTGAGATTGGTCAAATGGTGAACGATGTACCCTGTTGCGGAATGACCACTTTCGCTCATAGCGTCCTCACCGAAGCGTCGTATGTGAAGGGTAATGCCAGCCAGTACGCCATCAGCGCCGCCATATACGCCAGCAAGAGCGGAAGGGGTGAAACATCGAACCAAAGCAAGGCGACGCTCAACAGAACAACCGTCAGCAGCATTTTGACGACTTCGCCCACATAGAACGCTCGGGCGATTTTAGCGGCGGGTGCGCCAATACGGACCGCAAAGACCTTACTGGCAAAATACAGGGTGGCAGCAATGCTGATACCGCCTCCGACCAATGCGGAGTAAGCGGCCTGAAGGCTGTTGAAGGCAAATGAAACAATAGCGGCCAACAGCGTGACGAGCAGTTGGATGATAATAATTTTTCGGGTAACCTGTTTTGCGCCCATGGTTCGCATTGGTTCTAATTGTCTAGATACCGCAGTGCGCCGGGCATCTTTAGTGATTCAGTTATTAGTCTATTTTGATTATGAAATTCTTTTCTCCACGCAGCACCGAAGCCTTCCTAGCATCCGCTGCCCCGGCCTTTCCCCAACAGCGCGGAGTGGCACGAATTATAGGGAATTTGCCGTATCGGGGTCAACGAAAATTACCACATTATTTAACGCGGGTAATGATGCCATCCAACTCGTCCAGCGAATTGTAGTGGATCACCACGCGCCCCTTGCCAGAGGCGTTGTGCCGCACCTGCACCCGTGCGCACAACCGCTCCGACAAATTGTCTTGCAGCCGACGCAAGTCGGGATCGGCCGGCTTCGCTGGCGGGGACGGCGCGATGACGGACTGCCGCAGGCGACGCACCAGACTCTCGGTTTCCCGCGCCGACAGCCCGCGCAGCAACACTTGATGGGCGGCCTCCCGCTGCAGTGGGGGCGACAACGGCAGCAGCGCGCGCGCGTGTCCCATGTCCAGCTTGCGCTCCCGCACCAACTGCTGCACTTCCTCGGTCAATTCCAACAACCGCAACAGGTTGCTGACCGCTGCCCGCGACCTCCCCACCGCTTCGGCGACCTGCTGGTGGGTCAGCGCGAACTCTGCGGCCAACCGCTGGAGGGCGACGGCCTCCTCCAGGGGATTGAGATCCTCGCGCTGGATGTTCTCGATCAGGGCCACGGCGATGGCCGCCTGATCCGGCACCTCACGGATCACGGCCGGCACCTCGCGCAAACCGGCGAGCTGCGCCGCCCGCCAGCGCCGCTCGCCAGCGATCAGTTCGTAACGATCCTCTCCCAGCGGCCGCACCAACAACGGCTGCACCACTCCTTGGGCGCGGATGGATTCGGCCAAATCCCGCAGGGTGTCCTCGCGCAGGTCCAGTCGCGGCTGGTAACGACCCCGGCAGATTCGTTCGACCGGTAACTGCCGCAGGGTTTCGGTCGGTGGCGGATTGAGTGGCACCTCGCCGCGCGCCGCCGCGCCCAGCAGGACGTCTAGACCCCGGCCCAGGCCCCCTTTCCTCTTCATCATGCGCCCGCCTCCTTCATTGCGGGAGCGACGGATCGCCGCAACCGTTTCCTCAATTCCCGCGCCAGCTCCCGGTAGCTTTGCGCGCCGCGCGAGCTGTCGTCGTAATGGATGATCGGCAGGCCGTAGCTGGGAGCTTCGGCCAAGCGCACGTTGCGGGGAACCAGCGTCTCGAACACCACCTCGCCGAAGTGTTCGACGATCTGGGCGGATACATCGTTGGCCAACCGGTTGCGCGGGTCGAACATGGTCCGCACCACTCCCTCAATGCGCAAGCCGGGGTTGGTGGAACGGCGCACTTTTTCAATGGTATCGAGCAGCGCCGACAAGCCCTCCAGCGCGTAGTATTCGCATTGAACGGGGACAATGACCGACTGAGCGGCGGTCAACGCGTTGACGGTCAGCATGTTCAACGACGGCGGACAGTCGATCAAAATCACATCGAAGTTCCATGCCACCGGAGCAAGCGCGTCGCGCAAACGGTTGGGGGCATTGTCCGTTTTCAACAGGTTGACCTCGGCGGCGGTCAGGTCGCCGTTGGCCGGCAATAATTGCATTTGTGCTTTTTCGATCCACCGCAGCGCTTCGGTCAGGGTAGCTTCGCCCAACAACACGTCGTAGCTGGTGGCGGTGACGGTATGCTTATCCACACCACAGCCCATGGTGGCGTTACCTTGGGGGTCGAGATCGACCAGCAACACGTTTTGCCGCAGCGCGGCCAGACAAGCGGCCAGATTGACGGTAGTGGTCGTTTTGCCGACCCCGCCCTTTTGATTGGCAATAGCAATGATGGTGGCCATGGATGTAGCGAACTCAATCTCGGCGGGCGGGAGTCAAATGGACCAGATGGCGTTCGGCATCCAGGTCCGG
>Ga0209607_1001269_pt1 | contig 21265 bp, 12 predicted proteins | sample AD_UKC117_MetaG_FD_184413 | JGI IMG/M metagenome (GOLD analysis project Ga0209607, IMG submission 184413) | Active sludge microbial communities of municipal wastewater-treating anaerobic digesters from Hong Kong - AD_UKC117_MetaG (SPAdes)... | ecosystem: Engineered > Bioreactor > Anaerobic >... | reverse complement strand
GGATTGCTCGGCGACCCATGCCTGTTCACGACTATCCCGGCGAGCGGCCCGAACTCCTGAAGTCTGCGCTTGAGCTGCTTGACCAGGCAGGTGTACCGCTGACCCAGGTCGCGGAAGACCTCCAGATGACGCCTCGTCACATACGACGGCTAGCTGACATCGACGATCCCCAGCCCAAGCTGACGCTGGTGAAAGACCATCCAGACGCCAGGAAGTAATGGGCAGTAGTCCCATCCGAGAAAGGAAAGATCGTGACAGGACCCAACAAGCGAGTAGTCCAGCGCCGAGACGACGGCGACTGGGAGGTGCGGAAGCCAGGAGCCGATCGTGCCAGCGCCGTAACCTCCACACAGGCCGAAGGCATTCAGCGCGCTCGCACCATCCTCGGCAACGACGGAGGCGGCGAGCTACAGGTCCGTTCGCTCAAGGGGACGATCCGCGCGCAAGACACGATCGCACCCGGGAACGACCCGAGGTCATCCAAGGGCTGATCGCGACGCGCTTGTTGGCAGTCGTGCTCCTTGCGTAGGCGAAGAAGAGAGAGGCTCGATGTGGAATACCGGACCGAGGATGTCTGGGCGACGCCGCACGTGGCGGGCAAGAACGTAGTCCGTCAGTTGCTGGTTCCGGCGTATGACAACGTCGAGGCACTTGAGGCTGAGTCGGGCCTCGAATTGGTGAGCACGCCCTTCGGACAGTGGCCCGTAACTCGCGCCGCTGAACCCCCAACCGAGGGGCCGCTTGCGGCGAGGCTTCCGGTCCGCCGATCAAAGAACGCCCAGATCAAATGGGCAGGTAGTCGAGAGGCAGTTCAAGCGAGCGATGTCATCCGATCCTTCGACGGTGCCATTGGATTCACCGCTCATGATCAGCCCCACAGCCTGAGGCGCCCGCAGATCGCGGCACTTCATTCCATCGTCGGCTATCAGTCGTCCGGTCTATCTGAGCCTGGGATCGTCGTCATGCCGACCGGCACTGGGAAGACAGAGACCATGCTGGCGTGGCTGGTTGCGCAACGCCCCGAGCGCGTGCTCGTGGTAGTTCCCTCAACCGCGCTTCGAGATCAGATCGCGACCAAGTTTGAGACCCTGGGAATCCTTCAACTCGAAGGCATTGTCGACCGCTCCGCGCTACGCCCCAGGGTGGGACGGCTAGAGGGGCGGTTCGCCGACGATGCCGAGGCGAGAGCCTTTGTCGAAGCGGCGAACGTTGTGGTCGCGACCCCAAACGCGATACACGCCAACGAGCCGGAGGTGCGCGGGGTCTTCTTCCAGGGATTCACGCACCTACTCGTTGACGAGGCGCACCACGCTCCGGCTCGAACATGGACAGAGATCATCCGGGTCTTCGCGAACCGGCCGACGCTTCTGTTCACTGCAACGCCGTTCCGTCGCGACGGACTGACGCTGCCGGGCCGGGTCATCTTCCGCTTCCCGTTACGCGAAGCCCAAAAGGAGGGCTACTTCAGCACCATCGACTTCAGTGCGGTGCTCGATCTGGACGATGACGATGAGGCGTTGGCTGTGGCCGCGGTTTCGCGGCTGCGAGCAGACCTGGCCGCTGGTCACGAGCACCTGCTGCTGGCACGGGTGGGGTCGAAGGCGAGGGCAGATGAAGTTCACGCGCTCTACACACGCATTGCCCCCGAGCTGACGCCGAAGGTCATCTACGACTCGATGTCGGCCCGTCGTAGAGCAGAGACGCTTGAGGCGATGCGAGCCCGGACCAGCCGCGTGATCGTCTGTGTTGACATGCTCGGAGAAGGGTTCGATCTACCGACTCTAAAGGTGGGGGCATTCCACGACGCGCACAGATCGCTGAGCCCGATGGTGCAACTCATCGGCCGTCTCGCCAGAACATCATCTTCACTCCCGATTGGCAGGGCGAGCGTCTTCGTGCGCCAAGAGCCACGCCACGCACTCTCGCCGATGCGGTTCCTTCTTCGCGAGGACCCGGACTGGGACAAGGTGCTCAGCGATATCACTGAGCGCGCCACTGAGCGCGCGAACGAGGTTAGCGAGTTTGAGGCATCATTCGTCGACAATCCGCCGGATGTACCCGTCGGACTCCTGGAACCCAAGATGAGCGCCAAGGCCTTCGCGACATCCACTACCGACTGGAACCCGCTCGCGGCACGGGACATCTACAAGGAGTCCGTGCTGGACGACATCATCAGCCTCAACGCAGAGAACACCATTGCCTGGTTCGTTGTCGAGACCATTTCTGACCTGCGGTGGGGAGATATCCCGTCGCTTCGGGCCACTGATTACACGCTGGTCGCGATGTACCTCGATCGCGGTCAAGGCATCCTCTACGTCCACTGTTCCGACACGAAGCACAGTCTCGATGACCTCGTCGAGGCGGTGCTCGGCCACGAACCGAGACCAGTCAGCGGATACGACACCTTCAAAGTCTTCTCGAAGCTGGACAGGCTGATTCCCACCAATATCGGCCTTCTCGACGCCCGCGATCGCGACAAGCGCTTCTCGATGCACGTCGGCAGTGACGTGGAGACGGCACTTACGGAAGCTGAGCGCACGCACAAGTCCAACACGCATGTCGCAGCGAAAGCCTTCGAGGAAGGTGAGCGTGTCACCATCGCGGCGTCGCTCTCGGGGAGGTTCTGGTCCATGCGTACCGCTCCGAACCTCGCTGAGTGGCGCACCTGGTGCCGACAGCAAGGTGCAAAGCTGAGCGACGGCAGCATCGACGTTCATTCGCTCTTCCGCTCCATGATCATCCCGATCGACGTAAGAGAACGACCAGCATTCCCAATCCTCGCGATGGAGTGGCCTTGGAAGCTGTACCTGGGAAACGGCACATCATCCAGGATCAGCTACAAGGACTCAAGCGTGCTTCTGACCGATGCCGAGTTCAGGATCGACGACTATGGCACCAGCGGACCACTCTGCTTCTCGATCATGACTCCCACCTGGGAGCTCGCCTATGAGGGACATTTCGGTTCGCAGGGCCTGCACTACCGCGCGAAGGGCGACGACGCCGAAGTTGTCGGCTGGCGAGACGTGAGAACGCCTTTCTCAACCTGGCTCAACAGCGACAAGCCGACCCTCTTCCTATCGGGAGATCGTATGGTGACCGGAGACGATCGGCTCCTGGCACCACGGACGGAGTTGCCTCCCTACCCGCGCGAGCGACTCCGTGCGCTCGACTGGGCGAGCAATGGCGTTGACATCGCAGTGGAGTCGCAAGGGATCGAGCGCAAGGCAAACTCTATTCAGGCGTACATGGCCAGATTCCTGTCGCAAGACCAGACCTTCGACATCCTCATCGACGACGACCGCGCTGGCGAAGCCGCCGACCTTGTAGGTATCCGCGTCGACAAGGGTGATCTTCATATCACGCTGGTGCACTGCAAGTACTCATCGAAGCCCACCGCCGGCTCACGCCTCAGCGACCTGTACGAAGTATGTGGCCAGGCGATGCGTGGAGCACGATGGCGCGACAACGGGGCCCTTCCGCTGCTGGAGCACCTTGATCGCCGAGCGAAGGCGTACACGAGGAGAACCGGTCTGAGTCCCTTCGAGATCGGCGACCGGGAAGCTCTGTTCGGAGTCCGGCAGCAAGCTCCCCAACTGTTCCCTCGTATCTCGACTGTCATCGCGCAACCAGGCCTCAGTATCAAGGCATCCTCGGACGAACAACTCAGGCTGATTGCTGGTGCTGCGTCGTATGTGCAGAGCGTGACCAAGGGCAGCTTCGATGTTCTCGCATCCGAATAGAGCGCGCCTACCGGACCCGCCGTGCCCGTACGCGCCCTTCCCGCAATCAAAGGAATCCAGGAATCGGAGTGACAGGCCACCGTCTATCTATCGCACGTCAGCTGACGCTTCGTATGAGTTCTGCCTGAAGGTTTTGGTCGTGAGTACCACGTTCGGCCTGATTCCTGGTCTGGCGCTCCCGCGCGCGAGCCTTCGTGAGGAGAACGACGCTCACGGGGCCGATGGCCAGCATCTTAAGAGCGTTCCAGATGCAGAGCAGGACTACGAGGTGGAGCCACCCTGGGCCGCCACTCTCGATGAGCGTGGTGCACCAGAAGGCGACGGCCAGGTAGGGGCCGGCAAGAAGCATGGCTGGCACGCCCCACTTCAGTCCCTTCCGGGTGCGGATCAGGTCGAGCAGGACGTTGCTCGGCATGTTGCGGCGCAGGAAGTAGCGAACCTCGGCGCTGGCTGTCCACAGTAGGCGGATCATGATGGGCTCCTCTCAACACGCGAGTCGTCGGCGAGACGGTGCGTGGAGAGTGACCCGAAGGTCTGCCGCGAGCGGCCCAAAGGTAAGGAGAAATCCGCCTCACCTTCAAGGCTACGCCGCGGGTTGGACATTAGGAAGGGTCAGATGCTGCGCCCAGGCGCGGACTGGTCGCGTCTGACCGCCTGGAGACCGGCCTCTGCCTGACGGCGCTCATCAGCGACCAACTGACGTACCTGGTCGAGCGCGAAGCGCGCTCGCGCGGCGTCGATCTTCTGTGCGGCCGTCTCGGGTGGCGCGCCGAGTGGTGTGTTGTCCGTGATGCGGTAGCGGTCTCGGTAGGCGGCGACTACGCGTGCGGACTTGCGCCACGCGGCGGCTCGTCGTCGGTCGGTAGGCTGCGTTCCGAGTGCCGTCGTCCACGTTGCGCGCTCGGTCAGCGCGACTTCGAGTATGGCGTCGGCGCGGCGCTCGATCAGCCCTTCTCGCTCGTCGAGAGCCGCTCGCATCTCGGCGTCGATGACGCCGTGCGCTTGCGGGACGAGGCCGGCGATGAGTCGTGCTGGCTTGCGAGTCCTGCCCGACCCTGCGGGTCGCGCCGTCGCGCGCTCGGCTCGGTAGTGGAGGACGGCGGCGATGTCGTCCGCGTCGCCGAATCCACGCGCAGCGACGAGGCGCGGCAGCAACGCATCGACATCGTGATGGTTCGCTTCAGCCCGGCGGAGTTCAGCCGTGAGCGAGCCGAACGCCTCGGACTCGATGGCGCTCTCTGCCTGTTCGTCGGTGAGCCCGGAGCCGCGGATGAGGATGGCCCAGCGGTCGTGTTGAGCTGCGGCGGCGATGGTCTCGTACTCAGCAGCGAGCTGCGCGATCGAGCCCCACTGCTCCTGCTCGGCCACGATGGTCTCGTGCGCCGAGAGTTCGGCCCCGCTGTGCTGCAGAACGCCGTAGAGGACGCTTCGCGCGGTGGCATGCGGGTCATCGCCAGGGTGCGGCTGCGCGTGGTCGTCGGCGCGGTCGAGGGTCACGTAGGCGTAGTTCGAGTGCCGTCCCCGGGTCATCGCGACGTAGAAGGTCTCCCTCGTCGAGGTCGGTTCCACCAACACATGCGCGGTGTCGGTGGTGATGCCTTGGGCGCGGTAGGCGGTGACTGCGTAGCCGAGATCGACATGCTCGGCCACGTACGAGGCCGGGAGGACGATGGTGCCGCCGAACCTGCGCCCACGCCCGCGAGCCGTGATGGTCCCGTCGTCGCGGACGGTGGTGCCGGTCCCGTAGTCGCGTGCGATGGTGATGGTCCCGTCGTCGCCGACAGCGGTGATGGTCCAGATGTCGCCGTTGCGCACCCAGTCCCGCCCGGCCTGGGTACGGAGGTTCCGGTTGTTGAGGCGCGTGATGATGGTGTCGCCGACGCCTGCGGCGGTGCCGTCGCGCAGCTCGACCTCACGTTCGGGCGTCAGCGTCTGGTTGAGGATCAGGTCGGCACGGGCGCGACCGTTCAGCGTGGTCACGTCTTCGTGGGTTTCGGCGATAAGCACGGACACCAGTCCCGCGTCGCGGTCGGCGCGCCAGGCGTTGTAGGCCGTATCAGTCATGGCCTCGGCCTCGCCGTCGGTGATGCGCTCGTGGCTGAGGTAGGTGTCGATGGCTTGGGTGCGTCCGTGGCGTAGTTCGAGGGAGGCGGTCTTCTCCCAGGCGTGGGTGAAGCGGTGAACATCGGCGAGCTCGGGGGTGTCTGCCCGCTCTCGGGCGACCATCGCGAACGCGCCGCCGGCGTCCACGGATTGCAGTTGGGCGTAGTCGCCGACCAGCAGCACCTTCGCGCTCGCGTCTTGGGCGAGGTGGGTGAGGCGGTCCAGTGACAGGGTGCCGGCGAGGGAGGCTTCGTCGATGATGACGAGCTGGCCCGCCTCGAACGTCGTGCCGTGGATGAGGTGGTTCTGCCACCACTTCGCAGTGTTCTCAGTACCGATCCCGAGATCATCGGCGAGAACCTGGGCAGCGACCGCTGACGGCGCGAGACCGACGACTGAACCGGAGCCGTGCTCGGCTTCCCACGCTCGTCGGAGCGCGTTCATGGCGGTGGTCTTGCCCGCCCCGGCGGGACCGACGAGTACGTCGAGTATCCGGCCTGACACTGCGATGCGGGTCAGTGCGTCGGATTGGTCGTCGCCTAGCATCCGACCGTCCGCATCGGGGCTGCGCGTGATCTTCTCAACCATCGTGAGTGGCACCGTCGGCCCACTGACGTTGGCGGCTCGTTCGAGGAGTCTGTCCTCGGCCGCGAGCTGGGATTCGGAGGTGAACACGGTCGAGCTCTTCGGACGGAACACCGAGGTGCCGTCGGACCGGCGGAACACGACCGGAGAGGCGGCGAGTTCAGGTGGCGTCAATCGGAGCGAGACGAGCTCGGCGGCGTCGGCGACCATCGCGACGACGGCTTCCCGGTCCTGCATGGTGGCGAACCGCCAGCCCATCGTCTGCCGGGAGGCCTCGGCCATGAGATTCCACCGTCGCCAGGTCGAGCGCTTCTCACCGACGACCTCGACGACTGACTGCCCCAGCTCGCCGATCACGTCGAGGGGCACGTCGTCGGCACGCAGTAACAACGGCTTTCCGTTGTCGGTGACCTCCTGAGCCCACGTCGTCGCATCCCGCCCCAGCGACTTCGTGGCGCGCTCCCGCCACTCGGAGGTGAGGGCCGCCAAGGATCGGACCTGCTTCTCGGGGCGTGTCGCGAGTGTGGCTTGGGCTCGCAGCTTGAGGATCGTCGCGTTCGACGGCTGGCGTCCGTGCTGAGCGACGTACTCGGCGATGAGCCGGTTCTTCTCCGCGTCGATGTGGCGGGCGCGAGTGGAGAACTCCGCGACCAGCGCTTCCGGAACCTCAGTGACCGCCCACGCTGGGTTCCGGTCCCGGCCCATCTCGCGCGCCTCCCAGGAGACGCCGAAGGTGCGTGTCATGTGGTCGGCGAACACGGCTTCGTGTAGTTCGGAGAGCGCCACCACGGCGGCGTGCATCGGTCTGCCGTCAAGCGAGCGCCACCTACCGTCAAGGACGGTCTTGGCCTTGTTGCTGATGACCACGTGCGTGTGGAGGTGGGGGTCGCCGGCGCGGGAGTCGAAGTGATCGAACGCAGTCGCGATCAGGCCGGTGACATCGACCTGCGCAACCGCACCGTCCCCGGCGGTTGCCCCCGTGCGAGTCGCTGCAACCTCACGCTCCATGAACGCAACCACCTCCGCAACCGCCCGATGATGCGCCTCGGCGATCAGAGCCTGGACCCCGGCATCGGCGACCGCCCACAACACTGACGCGGACTTCGGTATCGAGAAGGTGAAGTCGAAGCCCGCCACCGCACGCCGTGTGGTTCGGGCAGTCTCCTCGGCAACGATCTGTGCCACGGCCTCTCCCTTGGCGCCGGGCGTCATCGTCGGTTCCAGGTCGGCGATCCGCGCCTCGATCCGCTCGTCCTGGCCCTTGTAGCTCGGGAACGCTCGACCGAGCGGCTCGTTGGTGATCGGATCATGGCCAGTCCCCATCAGGAGCTGGAGTTGGTGGTCTGATACCCGGTCGCCCACCTGAATCTCGCCCTTCCCGAGGGCAGCTACGCCTGAGCCGAGCCATCGCCCGGGTGGTGTGCCTTCCTCCAGGTAGTAGCGAGTGAGCGGCGTCGAGAGCCGCCTGTTGCCGTCGGCGGCCGCGACCGTCTTGAGCAGGTACTTGTAACCGTCACCAGCCGACATCACACGCATCGAAACCGTCATGCTCACCTCCGCTCCTGCGCGACAGGTGAGCACGCGCACCCTGCGGCAATGCCCGGCTTGACCTCGATCTGCAAGACGCGTGTGACCTCGGAGGGCGGTCGGAGCTGAGGTCGGAGATGGAGGCATCGGACGGCGGCAAGCGGGGGCTCAGTTGAGCAGCGGGCGCGTGTCGGAGTCGTGCACCTGACAGGTGACCAGCTCGGCATCAGTTCTCGATGAGGCACGGATGCCGGGGACGACCGTCACCGGAGCGGACTTCATGCACGACCTCAACGCCAGCGGCGGCTCAGAACTCAGGATCGGGTCGCTGTTCAGCGGCTACGGCGGCCTCGACCTCGGCGTCGAGCACGTCTTCAACGCCAAGACCGTGTGGTTCTCCGAACTCAACGAGACCGTCGCTCGCGTCTTCTCGCGGCACTGGCCCGATGCGCCGAACCTCGGCGACATCACCACCATCGACTGGAGTCAGGTCGCGCCCATTGACATCCTCATCGGAGGGTTCCCATGCCAAGACGTGTCCACCGTCGGAAAGCGCGCCGGCCTCGCACCCGGAACGCGCTCGGGTCTCTGGGCGCACATGGCCGCAGGCATCGACGCGCTCCAGCCCGAATGGGTCGTCATCGAGAACGTCCGCGGGCTGCTGTCCTCACCCGCCACGCGGCCACCCGCAGAAGGAGGCGCTCATGAACGACGCAACTCCGGCGACGCAACCCCCGACGGCGCAACCCTTCGCGGCGTGGAATCCGACCCGTGGCATCTGGGAGACAACGCAGCTCGACCTCTACGGGCTCTCGGCGCCGTTCTCGGCGATCTGGCCGACCTGCGGCTGGATTGTGCGGTTGATCGGCCTACCGGCTTCTCTTGTCGGCGCTCCTCACCAACGCTTCCGCGTCTTCGCCCTCGCCCGGCGCGCTGTTCTGCACCCCGCTGGCGACGGACTCATCTCGCGGCCGGGAGACTCTCGACCAAGTGCGAGCGAGGCGCGGGACGATCGCGCTGTCGCACCAGATCATCGACTTCGCACTCCACGGACCGGCTGGCTCGCCGAGCAGGAGAGGCGAATCGGAAACGCTGTGGTCCCTGATCGACGGACTGTTCAGCGCTGGGGACGCTACGCCGACGCAATCGCCCGCTGGGAACACATCACCGGACGCCCCGCGCCAGCGCCAGCGCTCCTTAACGACGCCGACGGCCTCCGCCCAGCACCAGCATTCGTCGAATGGCTCATGGGCCTGCCCGCGGGGTGGGTCACGGCACCGACAACCTGACGCAGAACCAGCGGATCACCGCGCTCGGCAATGGCGTTCTGCCGCTCCAAGCCACCTCGGCGCTGTCGATATTGGTCCAGTAGGGGTGGGCGTGGTTCTCTGATGCGAGACTCAGCACTCCCGCTACGTGAATATTGGTGTACCGCTGTGGCGAACGCCGTAGCGCGTTCCGAGGCGTTCTGCCGCCCGATCGATCGCCGCATCCGGTACGCCAAGTTGGGTGAGCGATACCAGGGTGATGACGATCCAGTTCGCGTCCCGAATGCTGCGAAGGAGTTCACTCTCTTTCCAGATGTTCGCTCCGCCGGGAAGTCCCGAAGCTGCGTGCGCGATTCCGTTCCTCGCCTTGATGAATAGCTTGATCCACTCATCTACCTCGACTCGGGAGAACCGCCACTTCTCGGGCGCTACGCCCTGGATCAGACTCTCAACTTTCGAGCGGAATATGGTCCTATGCAGGTCCCCCTTCAATCTCGCGATCGCTTCACTCTGAGCGCTATTCATGCCACTCAGCGAGTCCAGAGCAGTAATGATCGGCTCAGCCTCCTCAACGCTCAATGGGGGCCGAGAAGCGCCCAGCGCGGCAGTAGCCAAGGCCTCGATCGCGGCCGCGCTCAGGATAGCGTCCGCTTCGACATATCCAGGCTGGTAGCGCAGGCCCGCGATGATCTGCGTGACCGGGAGCAGCTCGTCACGAGCTTTCCACCACCCGTCGATCACTCGCTGAGTCTGATCGCTGACGAAGCGGAGTGAGAATTCAACCGGCTTCCGCGTCTTCCCGTTGAACGGCTGGTACTTCTCCCTGCCGAAAACTCGAACATCATTGCCTGAGCGGTCGGTCAGTATCAAGCTCGTTCGACCGCACGGCTGGTCGGCTGCAAACGTGAGTAGGTCCTGGAATGTGGTGAGCTGTGCCTCGAACGCTTCCAAGGGCACGGGCGCATCTGCGGAAAGGGTGATGGCCGTGGCGCGACAAGGTAGCTCCGCTCGCATTCCGGGTGCATCGTCGAGAGCTGGGAAGGTGAGAGCTTGATTGGCGTCGCGCGCAGCGCCGTCTTCTGGTCGATACGTGCACGCGGAGGCGAGGTGCTCAAAGTTGGCCGTGGCAGAAACGTACTCTGCATCCGGCTCCACTGATCCAACCCTCAGTTCATCCACGCGAAGACCGAGGTCGCCGTCGATCGCGAACACCGAACCCCGTATCTGTGCCGGTTCGCCGTTGAGAGTTGTACTGAGGATGCGCTGTTCAGACTGACCGGTGGCTCCCGAGAAGTGTCCGGGCGCTTTCAGAATCCAGCGATCGCCCTTCTCCACGAGTTCCGCGTCGCCGTCACGGGCCCCAGTGGACAGAGAAACGAAGCTTGTGACTGGGTCGGGCCACTGGAAGGTGGAAGCGTACAAGGGCACGGAATCCTCCTACGCTGTGACGAGCTGCATCAGCTCGGTGTAGTCGGTCACCACGTCGTAGGTGACGTCGTTGCCGTTCTTCTCGCTGAGGGAGGCGAAGAACTTGCGGGCGCACTCGATCTTGGCGTCCTCGACGCCCTTGAGTTGGAGTGTGGATAGCGAGCCCTTGGTCTCGGCGACGAAGTAGACGTGCTTGACGCTGCCCTCGGTGAAGGCGATGGCCCAGTCCGGGTTGTAGTCGCCGACTGGTGTGGGGATGAAGAACCCTCGCGGGAGCTTCGCGTACACGGCGACCTCGTGGCTGGTATCGAGTTCGGTGACGAACTCACGCTCGATCTTGGAGTCAGTGACCACGTAGTCGTAGACATGCTTCTTGAGCTTCGACCCGGCCTTCGAGAAGTCTTGGGCGGTCTGGTTCTCGGTGAAGATCGCAGAGTCGAAGCGGTCTTCGAGCGCGTCGTAGGCGAGGTGCTCGACGATGACCGTGGCCTTCTGCTCGTTGATGAGCCGGGCCGCCTCGGTGATGAACTGTTCAGGGTTGAGGCGGAACTTGGCGAACGTTCCTGGCGTGACGCCGCGGAGGATCGCGGCGACCGTGCGACGGGTGAGCTGGGTCTTCTCGGTGATCTCGCCCAGCAGGTCGTACTTCACCTGCGAGCCGGCGCTCACGGTCTCGGTGTGCGTCTGGGTGGTCTGCACCGCGAAGCCGTAGCCGCTGGTCAGGTCGTCCGCCTCAAATTGCTCGCGCTGCTGGCCGGCTTGCACGACGTATTGCAGTGCGGCGACATTGAGGTGCTTGTCGAGGTGGTCGATCGCCTTGCGGATCAGTTCGCCCGAGTCGAACTCGACCTGGTAGACGGCGCGGTGGTTGATCCTGCCCCACAGTGCCTGGAACTCCTTGCGGGCGAAGTTGGCTTCGTTCAGCGGTATCTTCTTCGGCTTGCGGTCGTCGGTGGGCACCGGCAGGTCGAGGTAGAGCACATCGATCAGCGGCCACACGAAGTCGATCACCGGCAGGAGCACCTCGGACGTTGGCGCGGCGAGGGTTCCGTCTTCCTTGGCCTGCTTGTAGGTGTCGGAGATGGTGTCGTCGTCGTTCACGTAGTCGTTCTTGACGAGGTACTTGTAGAGCGCCTGCGCGACGGCCTCTTCGATGACCGATTCGCCCGAGAGCGTCTGGATGGTCTTGCCGACGAAGAACTTGACGCTGGCCTTGCGCGGCCGCGCGGCGAGCGATTCGGAGATTTCTCGTTGGAGGCCGGTCACGAAGTCGGTGTAGGACTCGTCGGTGACGACGGTCAGCTCGTTGATGTCGTGCACGGTGACGGGGTTGTCCATCCTCTCGCCGTGCTGGTCGACGGCCAGCCGCAGCCCACGTCCGATCTCTTGGCGGCGCGAGACGGTGTTGTCACTCTTCTTGAGCATGCCCATGACGAACACGTTGGGGTTGTCCCAGCCCTCGCGCAGCGCGGAGTGGGAGAAGATGAACCTGACGGGTTCGGCGAACGACAGCAGGCGTTCCTTGTCTTTGAGGATCAGATCGTAGGCATCGGTGTCAGTGGACTGTCCCTTGTCGTCGCCCCGGCCGGAGACCTTGCCGTCGATCTGGTGCTTGGTCTTCTTATCGATGGAGAAGTAGCCCTCGTGCACCCGGCGCACATCGTCGCGGCGCAGGTAGCTCTGGTACTCCTCGGTGGCCGCGTCGATGGCGAGTTCGCCGAGCACCTCGTCACGGATCGCGGCGTACTCTTCCTCGAATATGCGCGCATAGTCGCCGAGGGTGTCCTCGCGGCTGTAGTCGCGGTACTTGGCGACCTCATCGATGAAGAACAGCGAGAGCACCTTGATGCCCTGGCTGAACAGCTCGCGCTCCTTGTCCAGATGCGCCCGGACGACCTCGCGAATCTGGATGCGCCGCTTGGTCTCCTCGGTGACATCCCGGTCGGCGAGCTGCCCGGCCACGACCACATCGCCGTTGCTCAGCTCGATCACGTCGCGGTTGGCGTCCACCTCGGTGATGAACAAGCCCTTGTACGCCTCGATCCCATTGGAGACATCGTGAAGGTTCGCTCCCATGTCGAGGCGCTTGACCTGCCGTTTGATGCCCGAGGCCGTCTGTACCTCGATCTCGACCCGCGCCCGAGGCTTGGCACCCTTCGCGATCTCGATCGCATCCAGATACAGGTAGGCAGTCGAGCCGGCGAGTCCCTTCACGGTGAGACCACGCACGGCGATCTTCTTCACGAGCTTCTGGTTGTAGGCATCCAGCGCGTCGAGTCGGTGCACCTTGGTGTGATCGACCTTGTGCGTGGCCGAGTACCGCAGCAGCATCAACGCGTTGAACTCCGCCAGCGCCTTGAGCGACTTGTCGGCGCCGATCTTCTGCGGCTCATCGATGATCACGATCGGGCGGTTGGCCTTAATCACGTCGATCGGACGACGCGACTGGAAGTCATCGAGCTCGTCGTAGATGCGGCGCTGATCCTTGCCGGTGGCATTGAACGCCTGGATGTTGATGATCATCACCTGCACCCCAGCATCCGAGCTGAACCTCTCCAACTCGTGCAACTGGGATGAGTTGTAGATGAACGAGCGCGGCTTGGTGCCGTAGAGCTGCTGGAAGTGCTCGGCAGTCACGTCGAACGACTTCTTCACTCCTTCGCGGATCGCGACCGACGGCACCACAATGATGTACTTCGACCAGCCGTACCGCTTGTGCAGCTCCATGATCGTCTTGATGTAGACGTAGGTCTTGCCCGTGCCCGTCTCCATCTCCACGTCAAGGTTCGGTGCGCCGGGAGCGGCGGCACTGGAGGCGAGCTTGGCCGACAGCGGGAGGTTCCGTGACCGCTGCACTGCGTGCACGTTCTCCAGCAGTTGCGCTCCCGACAGGACGATCTCAGCGTTGCGCAGACCGGCGTCCGAGCGCTCCTCGGCCGCGAACAGTGCCGGGGCGGTCACGGGGCGGACCTTGCCGGGGTCGATCCGGTAGGAGATGCCGTCATGCTTCGGCTGCCCGGCGAAGGTCTCGACGACAGCATCGACGGCATCGGTCTGGTACTGCTGGACCTTGAACTGGAGCTTCATCGAGTGTCTTTCTTTCTGCAATCGGCGCTGTTCGTCGTCGCTGCTAGAAGGTTGCGGGCGGCGGGGATGCCTGTGTTCACGCTGATCCCGGCCCTCTAGCGGTACCGCCGACGTCGTCAGCCTTCTTGCGTGAGGGCTCGGACTGCGCGCCTTCGTCGCCTGCGTAAGAAAGCTCCCATCGTGGCTTCGTGCGGGTGCCCCGGTTGACGATGACGCCGTGGCGTCGCAGCTTCGTCAGAAGGTTCGTGATCTTGGTTGCCTTCTGCTGCTCGGTGAGTGCCTCGCTGAGCGCTGGCCGGAGCAGGGCCTCCACGTCGCTGCGGTCTGCGTGTCCTTGCGCGCGGAGGAAGTCAGTCAGCAGGGCGGTGTAGTGCGCGTCCGCCTGGGGGCGGGTGCGGATGTAGTCGGCCATCGCCCCGGTCGCTGCTGCGACGCGAGGAGTGATCCGGCGGTGGGGCTTACGGCCCTCGATCAAGCCAGCTCTCCGCAGGTGGCGGGCAGCCTTCTCGCTGATGTCGAGCCGCTTCTGCACCCGATCCAGCGCGAGCACGTCTTCGAGCGGAAGATCGGTTCGGACCATGAGCAGCTGGGAGTAGGACTCATCGATCACCGCGCCAGGGATGGTGAGCTTCACCTCGCCAGCGGTACTGAGATCGTAGTCGGGCAGAGGCAGGAAGCGACGGACCTGGTCCTGCACCATGCGGTGGATTCCATAGCCCATCTGGTCGATGAGGTTCAGCTCGGTCATCGCCTCGACGAGGAACGGGTTGCGGTACTGCCGTGGGGTCCGCTCATCCAGGGCGTAGTCGTCGGGTGCGCCATCGAAGAACTCGCCCACGCTCTCGAACACGATGCGGTCGGCATGCTCGGTGACGATGATCCGGGAGTGTCGCGTGTAGTCCTGGTGCGCGATGCAGTTGTAGAGCGCTTCGAGCAGGCTGCGTTCGTCGTACTTACTGATCTCTCGATAGATCAGCTCGTCAGGTGGCAGGAGCCGGAGCTGCACGTTGCGGATACGCTTCGCGAGTGCCGTCGTGTTCAGCAGGAACGGCAGCCGGAAGTGCTCGTTCGCCCGCTGCTCGCCAACGAGCTTCCAGGTCATCTGCGCCGGGTGCGGGGTCAGCAGATGCGTCGAGGTGTCAGCACCGAGCAGAAGAAGCGCGGCTCGGGTGATCTGGCCGTCGCGAGTCAACCGGGCCTTGGCCAAGAAGGTCGCGTCATCCCATGCGTCGATGTCAGCAGCGGGGATACGGGAGGCGTATCGCTCGGTGAACCCCTGACGCGCGCGTGCGATCGCCGCCGGATTGAGGTGAGCGAGCGTGGCGTCAGGAACCACGACCGCCGACCAGTCAGCGCCGATGGTCTGCCGCCGAATCTCGTCCAACTTGTCGAGCGAGAGCGGCACCAGGCTCTCACCGGCACGGGCGCGGTAGTCACCCTTCCACGAGATCGGGATGCCGCGGGGCGCAGCCGGCACTTCCAGAAGCACCACGCGCTTACCCGAGTGCATGACCTCATAGACCTCACGGACAGTCAGCCCTTGGTCGATCGACTGATGGATGTGGTGCTTCAACGTCTGGCGCTGCTGCACGTCGATGAGATGCGTCGTGCCGACAACCTGCCGAGCGTTCGAGACCCCGAAGACGAGCCACCCCGAGGCGAGTCCGCGCAGGTTCGCCTCATTGCTCAGCGCCGAGACGTACTCACCAGTCTTGTCCGCAGAGAACTGGCGCGCAGCCTCCTTGAACTCGACAACCTCGTTCTCCCAACCGGCCAGCAGCCGGTCGAGGAGTGTCGTGAGTTCGTCGTTCGTCAGAGTCATGTCGTTCCTCAGATAGTCCTTACCTCGGTCGCGGGCGACACCTCACGGAACACCTGCTCTGCGTTGATTCGTGCAGCGTCGGACTCGAAGGCATCATCGCGGAAGACCGCCCGCAGCGGGCCACTCTCGGCGATCACTCGCACGACTTCCGGGGTCACAGACTCCGCGAAGCAGGCGATCAGCGCATCATCGTCAACCGCGAACACCTCGTAACCATCAACCTCGTCGCGCACGATCGGAAGCGACAGCTCAAGGCCCCAATCGATAAGCACCTGAAACAGGAGGTCATCGCCTGTACGACCGGCCACAACACTCGGCTCCAAGGCACTGAGTTCGAGTTGCTCGGTGTCATCTGCTGCTCTCAGCACGTCGGTCCTGTTGCTGCTATCTACGTGCAGCGACCGGAAGCCAACATCCTCACCTTTGCGAAGGTTTCCCAGAGTATTCGCAGCCTTTCGAAGGCGCTCGCGGCCGATGTCCGCAATCGTTCGAAAGCCGTGCTGGGCCGCAACTGAGCCAGTCTGGCAATCCTCGTCAAGCTGCACAGAGATGAACTGCCGAGGAATAGTCAAGACCTGTGGATTGGCGTGTCATGCGACTTGCTGATCGCCTCCTGATTCGTCGGGTCGTTCGACGAGGACGCCCTTGTCGAACGTGGCGCCCGCGCGGACAAGAGCAACCAGGTGGGGTGCGTTGACTGCACGCCACCTGGTTTGTGCGGACTCGATGAGTTTGAACGCCATCGCGACCCCGGCGGCCCTGGAACCGGGGCCCTTGGTGACGCGCTGCCGCAGCCGGACGGTGGCGAAGGTCGACTCGATCGGGTTGGTGGTGCGTAGGTGGATCCAGTGCTCGGCGGGGAAGTCGTAGAAGGCGAGGAGGACGTCGAGGTCGTCGGTGATCTTCGCGACGGCCTTGGGCCACTTGGTGCCGTAGTCGGCCGCGAACGCCTTCGCCGCGGCGGTGGCGTGGTCCTTGTCTTCGGCGTTCCAGATCTCTGCTAGCGCCGTCTTCGCGCCCGGTTGGGCGGACTTGGGAAGGGCGTTGAGGACGTTGGCGATCTTGTGGAACCAGCAGCGCTGCTCACGGGTCTCGGGGAACACCTCACGCAACGCGGCCCAGAACCCCAGCGCCCCGTCGCCCACGGCGAGCACCGGTGCCCGCATACCGCGGCGCTTGCAGGTGCGGAGCAGGTCGGCCCAGGACTCGGTCGATTCGCGGTGTCCGTCGTCGAGCGCGACCAGCTCCTTGGTGCCGTCGGCGCGGACCCCGATGATGACCAGCAGGCACACCTTGTCCTGCTCGAGTCGGACCTTGAGGTGGATTCCGTCGACCCAGCAGTAGACGTAGTCGGTGCCCTTCAGCGGCCGCTTGTTGAACGCCTTGGCCTCGTCTTGCCACTGCGTGGTGAGCCGGGTGATCGTCGCTGCCGACAGGCCCGCCCCGGAACCGAGGAACTGCTCCAGCGCCGGGCCGAAGTCGCCGCTGGACAGCCCGTGCAGGTACAGCAGCGGCAACACCTCGGCGACCTTCGGCGACTTGCGCGCCCAAGCCGGCAGGATCGCCGAGGCGAACCGCTTGCGCTCCCCGGTCGTCTCATCGGTGCGCTTGTCGTTGACCCGCGGAGCCCGCACGGGAATCGCTCCCGCTGCGGTCATCACCTCCCGCGGTTCGTGGTGGCCGTTGCGGACCACGAGCCGACGACCCCGCTCGTCGAGCTCGTCGGCGAACGCCTCTATGTAGCCGGCAACCTCGGCGTGCAACGCCGCGGCCAACATCTGCCGAGCGCCGTCGCGGACGATCTCGTCCAGCAGCGACCCACCGGCCGGCTCGCCTGCCTCCGGGGCGTCGTGGACTACCTTGAGCATGGGTGCACCTTCCCGAGCCGGCGCGCCAACGCCGACCCCGATTCGAACTTGAGCATGGGCTTCGATCTTGCTCGGGAGGTGCACCTACTTCACGTCACCTCGCCGAGCGCCATCCACAGGTTCTGATCATTGCTCGACGCGACGCCCGAGAGGTGCGGCCACCCGCACAGAGGCAATGCGGGTCGCAGGCGCGCGGGTGGTCCAGCGGTAGGTGTGGTCACCTTCTCTGGCCCCGGGTAGGCCGCTGATCGTCACGGATTTGGGCCCCACCCTGGTGGCCGCGGTGACCTGTGTGTGGGGTGGGTGTGTCGTCGCGAATGTTGGCCCCACCCCCGGTCAGGGTCTTCACGTCAACGGTTGTCGGCGTGGAGGTTCCAGTGAGGCGACGGTCCAGGGTGGAAGTCTTTGAAGAGATCCGGCGGGATGCTCGGCTCGAGCCGAGTGTGTCGGTGCGGCAGCTCGCGAAACGTCACGGGGTGCATCGGCGGGCGGTGCGTCAAGCGTTGGCCTCGCCGGTGCCGCCGCCGCGCAAGCCTTACCCCCATCGGTCACGGCCGGCAATCGACCCGTGGGTCGAGGTCATCGATGGCTGGCTCATCGGCGACCAGGGCGTGCCCCGCAAGCAGCGGCACACCGCCCGTCGGGTGTGGCAGCGCCTGGTCGCCGAGCACGGGGCGGCGCTGTCGGAGGTGACGGTCTCGCGGTACGTCGCCCGCCGCCGGGTCGAGCTCGGCCTGGCCACGAAGGACGTGTTCGTCTCGCAGGTCCACCCGCCTGGCGCGGAGGCTGAGGTCGACTTTGGCGAGTTCGACACCACTATCGCGGGCTCCACGATCACGGTGTGGATGTTCGTGATGCGGCTGTCGCATTCAGGCCGGGCGTTCCATGTCGCCTATGGCACGCAGGCGCAGGAGGCGTTCCTCCAAGGCCATGTCGAGGCGTTCGCGCACTTCGGTGGGGTCCCCGCTCGGGTGCGGTATGACAACCTCAAGCCGGCCGTGACCCGGGTGCTCAAAGGCCGCGGCCGCCAGGAGTCGGACCGGTTCGTTGCTTTGCGCTCTCACTACGGGTTCGACTCGTTCTTCTGTGTCCCGGGCAAGGACGGCGCCCACGAGAAGGGTGGCGTCGAGGGAGAGATCGGCCGGTTCCGCCGCCGTCACCTGGTACCCGTCCCGGCCGTGGCCACGATGACCGACCTGAACGACCTGATCCGCGCCGGGGACCTCCTCGACGACGACCGGGTCATCACCGGCCATCACGCCACTGTCCGTGCGGAGTTCGACGCGGAGGCCCCCCTGCTGGGGCCGTTGCCGGTCGAGCAGTTCGACACGGCGGTGGTCGAGGACCGCAGGGTCGACCACCGCAGCCGAGTCTCGGTCCGTCAGAACCACTACTCCGTGCCGGCCCGGTATGTCGGACGCCGGCTGGCGGTCCGGTTGACCGCAACCACCGTGACGCTGCTGGACGGCAGTACCGTCGTCGGGCGGCATGAGCGGCTCTTCGGGCGCTACCGCGAGGCGCTGAGCCTGGATCATTACCTCGAGGTCCTCGTCCGCAAACCCGGTGCGCTGCCGGGGGCGACCGCCCTGGCCCAGGCCAAGGCCAGTGGGGCGTTCACCCCGACCCATCAACGGTACTGGGACGCGTCCCGCCGGGCCATGGGCGACGCCCGCGGCACCCGCGCCCTGGTCGAGGTGCTCCTGGCTCACCGGACCCTGCCCGCCGATGGCCTGGCCGCGGCCATGGACACTGCCGTGACCACCGGAATCGTCAACCCCGAGGTCGTGATCATCGAGGCCCGCCGGCGCGCCACCCCCACTGCGTCGAGCACATGGGCAGCGGCGACGGACGCTCAGGTCGCCAACGGTCACGACCTGAGCCGCCACGACCGGCCCGCGCCGTCCCTGACCGGCTACGACGACCTGCTCACGTCACCGACACGAAGGGCCCTGCCATGAGCACCCCCACGAAGAACCGACCCCTCGCGGACACCGCCGCCCAGGCTGCGGTCGATGCCGCCGCCCGCGAGCTACACCTGCCTACCGTGCGGGAGGAAGCGATCCGCCTGGCCGAGGTTGCCGTGCGGGAACGGCGTACCCACCTGGGATACCTCGCCGAAGTCCTCGCCGCCGAGGTCGAGGACCGGCAAACCCGACGGCGAGCACGCCGGGTCGCGGAGGCCAAGTTCCCCCGCCCCAAGCGGTTAGCCGACTTCGACACCGGCGCCTCAACCATCCCCCCAGCCACCCTGGCGCACCTCGCCTCCGGGGCATACCTGGACGCCGGTGAACCCGTGGTCATGCTCGGGGACTCCGGCACCGGCAAGACCCACCTGCTGATCGGGCTCGGCCACGCCGCCTGCGAGCAGGGACGACGCGTGCGGTACGCCACCACCGCACAGCTGGTCAACGAGCTCGTCGAAGCCGCCGACGACCGCGCCCTGTCCAGAATCGTCGGCAAGTACGCACGCCTGGACCTGCTCTGCCTGGACGAGCTCGGCTACGTCCACATCGACCCCCGCGGCGCGGAACTCCTCTTCCAGGTCATCACCGAACGCGAGGAACGCGCCTCCGTCGCGATCGCCACCAACCTGCCCTTCAGCGAATGGGGCACCGTCTTCCCCGACCCCCGCCTCGTCGCCGCCATCGTCGACCGCGTCACCTTCAACGCCCACATCCTCGAAACCGGCACCCAGTCCTACCGCCTACGCACCAGCAAGACCACCACTCGCCGAACCCACTGAAGACACACACCCAGGGGGTGGGGCCAACATTCACGACCACAGGTGGGGCCAGAGAACTTGACGAAACCCAAGCGGCGTGCTCGGGTGCTACGACCGGCCCACGCCGCCCCCACCGTGGCGGACGCGGCATACCGGATGGGAGTGTCGGCGGGTGTGGAGTGCTGGGCGACCGTCGAGGACTCGATGGTCATCCTCGGCCCACCGCGATCCGGAAAGGGTCTGCATCTGTGTATCCCGATGATCCTCGACGCCCCGGGGGCGGTGGTGACGACAAGCACCCGCCCGGACAACCTGACCGTCACCCTGCAGCGGCGTCAGGAGCGGGGGCCGGTGGCGGTGTTCGACCCGCAGGGGTTGGCGCCGGGGATCCCGTCGCAGACCCGGTGGTCACCCATCCGCGGGTGCGACAGCCCGCAGCTGGCGATGCTGCGGGCGAAAGCGTTGACCACCGGGAGCGCGGCCGGCACCACGGACGCGAGCTTCTGGCAGGCATCTGCCGAGCAGGCAGTCCGCTGCCTGCTGCACGCCGCCGCCCTGGCCGGTTGCACCACCAGCGACCTGTACCGATGGTCCCTGTCCGCGGCCCACGCGCGGGAGGCGGTGACCATCTTGGTGTGCGACCGACGCGCCGCGCCGGGGTGGTATCAGGCGTTGGATGCGATCGTCTCCGCCGAGCCACGCCAGCGTGATGCGATCTGGTCGATGGTCACCATCGCGTTCAGCGCACTGGCTGACCCGCGCGTTCTGGATGCCGTATCCCCCCGCGAGGGTGAGCATTTCGACCCGGAGGCCTTCTTGACCGAGTCGGGCGCCCTCTACTTGCTGGGCACATCCACGGGCGCAGCTGCAACGTCGGGTCTGGTAGCGGCGTTCGTCGAGGATGTCGTCGAAGCCGCTCGTCGGATCGCGGCACGGTCCACCGGAGCTCGCCTGGATCCGCCGTTGACGCTGCTGCTGGATGAGGCCGCGAACTACCCCCTTCCGTCGCTGCCGTCGCTGATGTCCGACGGCGGGGGGAGCGGGCTCTCCACCATCGTGGTGCTGCAGTCGCTGGCCCAAGCCCGGCATGTGTGGAGCGAACACGCCGCCGGCGC
>Ga0209607_1001268_pt1 | contig 21282 bp, 19 predicted proteins | sample AD_UKC117_MetaG_FD_184413 | JGI IMG/M metagenome (GOLD analysis project Ga0209607, IMG submission 184413) | Active sludge microbial communities of municipal wastewater-treating anaerobic digesters from Hong Kong - AD_UKC117_MetaG (SPAdes)... | ecosystem: Engineered > Bioreactor > Anaerobic >... | reverse complement strand
CGCCGGGTCGATCCTGCCGGGACGGGCCAAGCTGTCCGACGGCACCGAGATGGACGTGACGATCATCGACGCCTTCGAGGCCGTCGGCGCCTGCGCACGGGGGCTGATGTCCCGGGACGACGTCGACGCGATCGAGCGGGCTATCTGCCCGGGCGAGGGCGCCTGCGGCGGCATGTACACCGCCAACACCATGGCCAGCGCCGCCGAGGCGCTGGGCATGTCGCTGCCCGGCAGCGCCGCCCCACCGGCCACCGACCGCCGCCGCGACGGGTTCGCCCGGCGCAGCGGTGCGGCCGTCGTGGAGTTGTTGCGCCGCGGCATCACCGCCCGCGACATCCTGACCAAGGAGGCGTTCGAGAACGCCATCGCCGTGGTGATGGCCTTCGGCGGGTCCACCAACGCGGTGCTGCACCTGCTGGCCATCGCGCACGAGGCCCGGGTGGAACTGTCCCTGGCCGACTTCACCCGGATCGGCTCCAGGGTGCCGCACCTGGCCGACGTCAAGCCGTTCGGCAAGAACGTCATGACCGATGTCGACCGGATCGGCGGCGTTCCGGTAATCATGAAGGCGCTGCTGGACGCCGGGCTGCTACACGGGGACGTGCTGACCGTCACCGGATCGACCATGGCCGAGAACCTCGCCCACATCGCGCCGCCGGATCTGGACGGCAAGGTGCTGCGGGCGATGAACAACCCGATCCATCCCACCGGCGGCATCACGATCCTGCACGGCTCCCTCGCGCCGGAGGGCGCGGTGGTCAAGTCCGCCGGTTTCGACGCGACCGTCTTCGAGGGCACCGCAAGGGTTTTCGACGGCGAACGGGCGGCGATGGACGCCCTCGAGGACGGCACCATCACCGCCGGGGACGTGGTGGTGATCCGCTACGAGGGCCCCAAGGGCGGCCCCGGCATGCGGGAGATGCTGGCCATCACCGGGGCGATCAAGGGCGCCGGGCTGGGCAAGGACGTCCTGCTGCTCACCGACGGCCGGTTCTCCGGGGGGACCACCGGCCTGTGCGTGGGGCACGTCGCGCCCGAGGCCGTCGATGGCGGGCCGATCGCCTTCGTCGCCGACGGCGACCGGATCCGCCTCGACGTCGCCAACGGCACGCTGGACGTCCTGGTCGACCCGGCCGACATGGAATCCCGCGCGGTCGGGTTCACTCCCCCGCCGCCGCGCTACACCACCGGGGTGCTGGCCAAATACCGCAAGCTGGTGGGTTCGGCCGCGCGCGGCGCCGTCTGCGACTGAACCGCCCCGCAGGCAACCCTTGCCAGGCCGGTCCAACCGGCGCACAGTTGCTCAGGTGAAGACTTCTGGGACCGACACCGCGCTACGCATCTGCCCACTCTGCGAGGCCACCTGCGGGCTGGTGCTGAGCGTCGCGGACGGAAAGGTCACCGCTGCACGCGGGGACCGCGACGACGTGTTCAGCCGGGGCTTCCTGTGCCCGAAGGGCGCCAGCTTCGCCGAACTGGACAACGATCCCGACCGGCTGAGCGCACCGCTGGTCCGGCGGGAGGGCGAACTGGTCGAGACCAGTTGGGAGGAGGCCTTCGACGCCGCAGCCGAGGGGTTGCGTGCCGTCGCGGCCGAGACCGGCGGCGGTTCCATCGCCGTCTATTTGGGTAACCCGAACGCCCACACTATCGCCGGCGCCCTGTACGCGCCGGCCCTCATCCGGGCGCTGGGCACCCGAAACGTCTACACGGCCAGCACGCTGGACCAGATGCCCAAGCAGGTCGCCTGCGGCTACCTCTACGGCAACCCGTTCGCCTTCACCGTTCCCGACATCGACCGCACCGATCATCTGGTGGTGATCGGCGCCAACCCGTTGGTGTCCAACGGCAGCGTGGCCACCGCCGCGAATTTCGGCGGCAAACTCAAGGCGCTCAAACGCCGCGGCGGAACGCTGACCGTCATCGACCCCAACCGCACCCGCACCGCGGCGCTGGCCGACCACCATCTCGCCCCGCGGCCCGGGACCGACGCCGCCCTGCTGTTCGCGGTGGTCAACATCCTGTTCAACGAGGATCTGGTGGACCTCGGCGCGCTCGCCGGCCACGTCGGCGGCCTCGAACAGGTGCGGGCCGCCGCCGTGGACTTCCCGCCCGAAGCGGTGGCCGAGCACTGCGGGGTGCCGGCCGGGGAGATCCGCCGACTGGCCCGCGGAATCGCCGCGGCACCGCGCGCCGCGGTGTACGGCCGCATCGGCACCGCCACCGTCGAGTTCGGCACGCTCACCAGTTGGCTGGTCGATGTGATCAATGTGCTGACCGGAAACCTGGACCGCCCCGGCGGTGCGATGTTCGCAACCTCCCCGATCGGTTCGGCACCCCGCCCGCCCAAGCCGGGTCGCGGCTTTTCGATCGGACGCTGGCACAGCCGGGTCACCGGCCATCCGGAAGTCGCCTCCGAGCTGCCGACGGTTCTACTGGCCGAGGAGATCCAGACCCCCGGCGAGGGCCAGGTTCGCGCGCTGGTGACCATCGCGGGCAACCCGGCTCTCTCCGCGCCCGACGGCGAACGGCTGTCCCGGGCGATGGCGAGCCTGCGATTCATGGTGTCGGTCGACCCGTATCTCAACGAGACCACCCGGCACGCCGACGTCATACTCCCACCGCCCCCTCCCACGTACGCACCGCACTTCGACGTCGCACTGTCCGGGGTGGCGGTGCGCAGCACCGCGCGCTACTCACCGCCGGTGTTCGACCTTCCGGACGGTCGGCCGGGCGAGGTGGAGATCCTGTCCCGGTTGGCGCTGCGGTTGATGGGAATGGGTCCCGACGCCGACCCGGGGATCGTGGACGAGCAGGTGATCGCCGCCACGCTGGGCAAGGAGGTCGCCGATCCGCATTCGCCGGTGTCCGGCAGGGCCGTCGAGGAGCTCACCGCATTGCTCCCGCAGGGGCCGGGCTACGAGCGCCGTCTCGACTTGATGCTGCGTCTCGGCCCCTTCGGTGAGGCGTTCGGCGCCAACCCCGACGGACTGACGTTGCAACGGCTGCGCGACGCACCGCACGGCATCGACCTCGGAGCGCTGACACCGCGCATCCCCGAGGTGCTGCGAACACCTTCCGGCAGCATCGAATTGGCCCCGGCCCCGATCCTCGCCGACGTCCCGCGACTCCATGCCTCGCTGGGCTCCGGCGGGACCGGTCTGCTGCTGATCGGCCGGCGCCATCTGCGGTCAAACAACAGTTGGATGCACAACCTGCCGTCGCTGAGTGGCGGAACCAACCGGTGCACGCTGCAGATCCACCCCGACGACGCGGCCCGGCTGGGTGTGACCGACAAGGCGGTGGTGACCGGCCCTGCGGGGACGCTGGAGGTCCCGGTGGAGATCACCGATGCGATCCGCCCCGGAGTGGTGTCGTTACCGCACGGCTGGGGCCACGCCGCGCCGGGCACCCGGATGTCGGTGGCGGCAGCGCAACCGGGAGTCAATGTCAACAGCCTTTTGGACGGTTCCCTGACGGACCCGCTGTCGGGCACCGCGGTGCTCAACGCGGTTCCGGTCGAGGTCAGGGCCGCCGGATAGCCGCTACCTGATCCGGGCGATCAGCAGCCCGTCCCAGCCCTTGGCGCCCACGGTCTGCAGCGCCGCAGCCTCCAAACACTCTTGACCGCTGAGCATTTCGAGCATATCGCGCACACCACGCGCCTGCTGGTCGTCCTCGGCAGGTACGACGACACGGCCCGCGCGCACGACGTTGTCGACAACGATCACGGTGCCCCGGCGGCCAAGCCGGATCGCGTGGCGCAGGTATGCGGAGTTGTTCTCCTTGTCGGCGTCGATGAAGATCAGGTCGAAGGCCCCGGTCAGACCGGGCAGGGTGTCCAGGGCTTCCCCAACGACGATCTTCACGCGGTCGGCAACCCCGGCCCGGGCGAGATTCGCCGCGGCGACGGCGGCGTGGCGCTGCCGGGACTCCAGGGTCACCACACGGCCGTCGGCACCGACCCCGCGCGCCAGACAGATGGTGCTGTAACCGCCGAGAGTCCCGATCTCGAGCACACTTCGCGCCCCGGCGACCGTCGTCAGCAGGTACAGCAGACGGGCGACCTGCGGGGAAACCTCGATCGGGGGAAGGCCGGCGGACGTCGAATCATCCAGCGCCGCAACGAGCGCGGAGTCCGGTGCGCAGTCCTCGCCGAGCAACAACCCGTCGAGCAGGGTCTCGACGGGAAGCCAGTCCTCGGGACCGATCGGGCCATCCATGGTGTCCACGGTAGTTCGTGACGGTGTGGTTAGCGCACGCCCTGCTTGGCGTAGACGACGCGCAGCACATGCCCTGCCTCCGGCCCCATCACCGCTGCCGCCAGTACGCACAGCGTTGCGACGAAGTCGGGGCCGTGTGCCGGCCCGCCCGGCTCGCACAGGTGATGGGCTACCTCGTGCAGGACGACGAGTTCGCGCAGCGCCCACTGCGCACTGACCCGGTCCGGGATCGCGATGACCGCGTGGTCATCGGTGCGCTCGTAGTGCGCGGCGGTTGCTGAGCGCCGCGGCCGCACGACCACGGGACCCGCCCCCGGGCGGATAGCATTCACCGCGGGCATCGCCAGCACCTCGTCGACGTAGCGCTGCACCGCCGCCACCGAGGCGAACCTGGCTTCCGGCGGCAGGGTGATCGAGGTTCCGAAGAACTCGACCGCCCGCGAAGAGTGCGCGGCGGCGCGGTCGAACATCGTGCGGACGAACTCCTCGGCCGCGTAGACCCTGGACCGCTGGCTGTCCCGCGGGCTCACCTGTTCAGTCGGCTCCGGGCTCCCGGCAACTCGGGGGCAGCGCCCAGCCTGGCCTGCCGGCCCGCGCGGTCGCCGGCCCGCCGCGCCTCCGATGAATAGCCCGCCGAGGCCCTGCTGGCGCGCCAGGTTCCGCGCGCCGTGGAGGCCTTGCGGTAGTGGTCGCGCAGTTCGACTTCCTTGTTGCGCAACGCCAGTGCCGTCCCCGTCGTTGCGGCGGGCGATCGCGTCGCCTCCTGCCTGGCCTCGTCGCGGGCCTCGGCGAGCCGGCGGCCGATACGGGCGCCGAAAGCGAGCTGGAAGTTCAGGCGTGCGGTGATAGTGGGCGTCGGGCGGTGTGCGCCGGTGGCCAGGTAGGCATCGCAGGACCGCACCATCTGGACGACGAGGCTGGCGTACAGCGCATGACTGGCGTCGATGTCCTCGGGAAACCCGTAGGCGTAGACGAAGGTCGAGTTCGAGGCCACGTCACAGCGCACGTCGTTGGCCGCGGCGATGACAGCGAACAACTGGACATAGGTTCTCAGGCCCCGGGCGCCGGGCTCGCCGATGGTGATCGTCCGCTGGGTGGGGTCCTGCGCCGCGGTGCGGGTGGCCGAGTGGGCACGCGCCACCGCGAGGTCGATCGACGTCGCCGTCGCCAGCCGCTGGGCGGCGGCCATGAACGCCTCCGCCTCGTGGGTGTTATCGGTGCCCTCGGCCTGGCGCAACAGCGCGGCGATCCGGGCCAACATCCTGTCGTCGGTCATGGCCTCAACCTAGGCCACCGCGCCGACGACCCCGGTCTCGACGGCGTTCCCGCCAGGGGGCTGTCCCCAGAACGGGACTGCTGCACAACCCTCGCTCACCTGGTGACGAAGGTGTTCAGCGCGGCGGTGAGTTGCGGTGACAGCGGGGCCGGCCGGGCGTAGTTGGCGACGTTATCGGTCGGGTCGTCGCGCAGAACGTGGTTGACACCCTTGAGTTCCACCAGGTCGAGGTCGGTGTGCGCCAGCGCCCGGGCCAACGGTTCCATACCCGGGCAGTTGGCCTGACCGTCGGAATCCGAACAGGTGAGCAGTACCGGGGTGGCGTCGGGAATCTTCGCGGCCAGTTCCAGCGGGTCGATGGCGTCGGCTTCGGCGACGGCCTTGACGTTGCCGGGATTGACGATCGCGCCGAGCCCGTCGGGCAAGCTGGCCGGAGCCGTCCCGGAGTCCCGCACCAGCTCGACCGCGGCCTGCCAGGCCGACTGCACCCGGTCGGCCTGCTGCCGGGTCTTGGCACCGGCCTTCACCGCCACCGCGAGGTCGGCGTCGACCCGTCTGCTGATCAGATCGAGGTAGCGCGCGGCGAGCGGTTGCAAGAGTCCCAGCGAGTGGATGCGCGGCGCGCCGGCAGAGGTGTCGTCAGCCAGCGACATGGCATGTACTGCGCCCTCCCCCACCGCGTACACCGAGACCCGATCCGGGTCGGTGTCGGGCTGTCCGGCCAGGAAGCGCACCGCCGACCTTGCGCCGGCGGTGTAGACGGCGCTGCCGACCTCGGCGGGCCGGTCCGCATACGGGCCCAGGCCGGTGGCACCGGTGCCCACCTTGTCATAGCGGAGGCTCGCCACCCCGTGATCGGACAGGAACTCGGCGAGCTGGCGCATGTTGCCGACCGGCCCGGCGACATTGTTGTCACCGTTGCGATCGGTGACCCCGCTCTCGGAGATCAGCAGTGCGGCCGGGCCCGCCCCCGCCCCGGAGAGGTGCCGGTAGGTTCCGTACAGCGTGAGGCCGTCGGCGACGAAACTCACCTCTTCGTCGACCCAGAACCGCTCGGCGGTGCCGGATCGCCCGCACCCGGCCAGCATCAGGCATGCCAGCGCCGCGGCCATCGGGAGGGCCAGCACCCGCCGAATCACAATCGGGCCTGGATCCAGGTCACGACATCGTCGATGACCCGATCACGTTCGGGCTCGTTGAACACCTCGTGATAGAGATCCGGATAGACCTTGAGCTCGCGATCGGTAGAGCTGACACACTGGACCAGCCGCCGGCTGCCGTCCGCCGAAACCAGTTGGTCGTCCTCGCCGTGCACCACCAGCAGCGGGGCGGTGATCCCGGGCGCGCGCTGCGGCATGGTCTCCCCAACAAGGAGCAGCGCCTTGCCGATGCCCGCCGGGACCTTTCCGCGGTAGACCAGCGGATCGGCCTTGTAGTCGGCCACCACATCCGGATCCCGCGAGACCAGGTCGGGGTCGATCGACTCGATCGGCAGGTCGGGAAGGATCGATCCGACCGCCTTGCCGATCACCGCCTTGGCCCTGGACACACCCTCGTGAGCGGCGATCGCCGGCCCGGACAGAACCATCAGGTCGTACTCGTCCGGGTGCTGCACGCCGTAGGCGAAGGCGATCCCGCCGCCCATACTGTGCCCGAGCACGATGCGGGCGACCCCGGGATGCTCCGCGGTCGCGATCCCGACCAGGGTTCGGTAGTCGGAGACGAACTCCTTCATATCGCGGACCCGGACCCGCTTTCCCCCGGCACGGCCGTGGCCGCGGTGATCGAGGGCATAGGTGGCCAGACCGGCCTCGCCGAAACGCTCGGCGACATGGTCGTATCGGCGGGCGTGCTCACCGTAGCCGTGCGCGAGGGCGACCACCCCGCGCACCGGGGCGTCGGGAGTCCAGACGTCGTAGACGATCCGGACCCCGCCCATGCCTTCGAAGGACCGCTCGGTGCGGGTTGTATGCATACGGCGAGGGTAGCGACCGCCGGGGGCCGCTCAACCGATGCCTAAGTCGCCCCGGCGCCCCGGAGCCGAACGACTTCGGTGGCGGGGACTTCAGTGGCGAACGGTGGTGTCCCGGCGGCCGGTGATACCGACGTAGACGGCGATCAGGATCGCGGCGGCGCCGACCCCGACGAGGAACGGCAGGACGGCGAATCCGCCGTTGGCGTTGTGGTAGCCGAACATCCCGGTGACCCAAGCCCCCAGGAACGATCCGACGATGCCGAGCAGGATCGTGATGACCACGCCGATGTTCTGCCGGCCGGGCAGCAGCAGACGGGCCAGTCCACCAATTACCGCCCCCACCACGATGGCCCAGATTATTGCTCCGATCATGCCTACCTCCTATAGTCGGTCTGCCAACTCCGGGGTGGAGTCGCATTCAACAGGTATTCCCCTCGGCAGCCGTCATAACCACCAGCTCGCGATCACGCCGAATCTGGCTGCGGCACTGCGTGATACGGCTGAGGCTCCGCGGTAATCACCCCGTGACAAATGTTGACAGTGGTGCGTGTGTGAATATCGTTGACTGCGCTGGCCCTTCACCGAGAGGCGTATCGTGTCGATCCCCGCGACGGTGGCCCGCCGCTTCGGACGCGTGCTGGCCACGGCGACCGCGCTGGCGGTCGCGCTGTCCACCTGTCCGCCGGCCTCGGCCGCGGATGGCCGGGACCGACTCGCACAAGCGATCGCCAACACCCGCGGCAGCTATCTGGTCTACAACTTCGGCAACGGTTTCCCCGCCCCGATGCTCAACGCGGCCGGCAACTGGTACGAGATGAACAACGGCGGCCATCTGATGATTGCCAAGGGGGCTTCACAGCGCCTGTCGCCACGATTACTGGTCGACACTCATCGTGGCGACCAGGCGCGCTGCGAGCAGACCCCGGGAGCGCGCACCTCGGAGGGCTTGAAACAGGCTTCGGAGACCTACGCCCCACTGCAGGCCTGGCAGGTTCTGGGCCGGCCCTCCATCGCGGTCAACGCCAACTTCTTCGATGTCCGTTCCCAGCAGGGCGGCTCCTGGAAGACCACAGGGTGCAGTTCGCCCCTAGGCGCCTACGTGGACAACACCGGTCAACTCGGCCGGACCAACACCGCGGTGACGGGTACGCTGGCCTATGCCGGCAAGCAGGCGCTATCAGGGGGAGACGAGGTGTGGACGGCGCTGAGCACGCTGATCCTGCCGGTTCGCGGCGCGCCGTCCATCGTCACACCGTCCAGCGCGACGGACTACGACGCCGCCACCCCGGTGATCTCCAGGCTCATGCAGAACGGGACCCGGTTCGTCGCCGTCGCCGGGCTCAAACTGTTGGCCCCCGGCGAGACCGGCCAGCTCAACGACCCCGGGCCCAGCGCCGCCCGGACGGCGATCGCCTATGCCCGGGACAAGGACGAGATGTACGTCTTCCAGGGCGGAAGCTATACCCCGGATCAGATCCAGGACCTGTTCCGCGGGCTGGGTTCGGATATCGCTGTGCTGCTCGATGGCGGCGGATCCTCGGCCATCGTGCTGCGCCGGGACAGCGGCGGCATGTGGGCGGGCGCGGGCTCGCCGCGAGGCTCCTGCGACACCATGCAGGTGCTGTGCGACGCCCGCGAGCGGGCGCTGCCGAGTTGGCTGGCCTTCGACTGAACCGTCAGATCCCGAGCTTGGGCGTCAGGTCCAGCGACGTGACGGTGGTCATCTTGGTGACGCGCCAATCTCGGCCCTCGCGCTTGAGTTCCAGTCGGTAGGACAGGTACTTCATCGACGGGATGTTGTTGCTCTGCGGCGAGGTCGAGGTGGTGTTGGTGTATACCAGCGCGGTGGCCTCGTCCGGCACGGGGGATCCCCGCAGGGACTCGACCGCCGCACCGACCACCTGTGTGCTGCTGGTGACCTTGGCTTGCTTGTTGGTGGCCGCGATGGCGTCGACGTAGCTGCGGTACTGCTCCTCGAACCCACCGGTGAGGTACTTGGCCGAGCGCTCGGACAACCGGTCCATGTCCTCGGGGGTGTAGCTCCACAAAGTGGTGATCGCCTTGGCGGCGGTCGTGGCGACCGCCATCTTCGTGGCTACTGTCGCCCGGTCAGCGATGTAAGGCTGCACCGCTGCCCCGGCGAACGCGCCCGCCGCGACGAAGGAGGCGGCGACGGTCCCGATCACCGCTGCGCGGTGACGCCCGAACCAGTTCCCCCCGCGAGCCCGCCCGGCCGTCTCGTCGCCTTCGGCCCCGTCTGGGGCAGGGGCACCATCCGGGGCCTCATCTGGAGCATCGTCACCCGCCGGGCCGCCCTCCGTCTGCCCGGTGCCCTCCTCAGCGTCCCGCTCGTCGGCGACATCGGCGATTTCGGTGTCCGACGGGTTCTCGACCTCCGGTGTGGCCGGGCCCGCCTTGGTGTCGCCGGTCTCCGCGTCGTTCACAGCACCTGAATCAGGTCGCTGACCTTCCACTGCCCACCTTCCTTGACCGCGGTGACCTCCCAGCGGCTTCCGCTCTCGATCTTCTTGCCGTCCGGCATCTTGGTGGTCATATTGGCCACTGCCACGACGGTGGCGCTGCCATTGGGGTTCCACCGTTCGATGCCGAGTTCCTGCACGGTGCCGAAACCCGGCTCCGCCTGCGCCACCTGGATGACGACCTCGTTCATCATCTCGCCGTATAGCTGGGCGAAGTTGCCGGTGCCCAGTTCCAGCACCTTATCGGCATAGGCGTTGGCGTGGAACGGATCCGGGGAGGTGTACTGGGTGATGAACGAGCGCACGAAGCTCAATACCGCCGCCTCACGGATCTCCGCCCTATGCGTGGCCTGCGCCGCGGCGAAGACCCCCGCGCTGGTCGCCAGGCCCGCGGCGACCAGGACGGCGCCGACGGCCGCGATCAGTCCCAGGCCTCGCCGGCGCGGTTGCGCTGCGGGCATCTCGAAGCTCGCGGCCTCACCCGGATTGATCAGCCGCCGCGGGCTCATCGGCCGGCCCCGCTGGGCTTGGGCGGTGCCAGCACGGTCAATGCCGCGATCTTCCAGGCGCCGGCCGACTTCTCGAAGTCCACCCGGACCGATGCGGTGATGAATCGCTGTTGCGGGGCGGGTCCACGCTGGCCCTGCAGGAGGATGAGCATGGCGGCCCGGTCGGTGGTCGCGGAGAGCACCGCGCTGTTGCTCACCCAGTAGTCGTTGTCGACCGGTCCGGCCTCGCGCACCGCCTTCTGCTGTGCGATCAGTTCGGGGCGATAACCCTCAGTCACGAGTCGCTGCGCGTTCGCGAAGTCCTCGTCCACGGTCTTCTTTGTGTAGCTCAGCATGTCGACGACGAGCCTGGGGCCTTCGGCGGCGATTTGCTCGCCGGCCGCCGCAGTGGCCCTCTCGGGTCGGTAAACACCGACATACCCCAGTGTCGCGGCGGCGACGGCCAGCACGGCGGCGACGGCGGCCAGGGCGGCGACCGGCCGGCGAGCGTCGGGTAGCGGGCCGCCGAAGCGACGTGCCTCGGTCCGGGCCAGGATGTCGGCGAATGTGCGGCCCCGTTCGTCGATCAGCGGCCACAACCAGCCAAGAAACAGCGGAACCGTGTCGAGCAAGTGCGCCAGGTCACGTGCCAGCAGCCGCCACGGACCAGGGCGGCCTTCGGCGGTGACGACGGTGATGCCCATGATCGCCCGGCCGAGGCTCCGGCCGGTGAGGGCCGGCAGCACCAGGCGGTTGACCCCGATGGCCACGACGAGGGCGGCGGCGGGCACGAAGCACAACCACCGAACCAACCCGCCCGGTGGGGCCGCCCATCCCACCAGTAGCAGGCTGAGCACCGCGCCCTGGGCGAAGAGCACGTCGATGCCGAAGGCGGCCGCCCGGGCCCACCAGCCCGCCGGCGGCCCTTCGGGAGCGCCCGGAACATCCAACTCGACACCGTCCAGATCGTCGGCGTCGAGGGCGACGGTCACTTGCTCACCGGTTCGATGTTGTCGATCTTGTAGGTTCCGGCGGAAGGCGCCATCCGCACCCGGAGCCGGTAGCTCAGCTCCTGGCCCTGCTGCTGAATGTTGGACATCGATACCCGAGTCGCGACCAGTACGTCGATCGAGCCGTCGTCATTGTGCTTCTCCGATGCCGCCCGCATGTCGACGATCTTCACCTGGGCGTTGACCGCCTGGTAGGCGTCGGCGAGCAGCCCGCTGTACAGACTCGCCTGGGCCACGTAGTTCTCGGTGGCGCAGTCGATGATCTTGCGCTGACTGTCCTTCATTGCCTTGACGTCGGGGGCCTGGGTGGCGGTGATGCAGTCCTTTGCGGCCGCGACCGCCAGCACGTCGTCATTCGCGGCCGCGGCGTTCTGGCGGTGGCCGAACATTGCCAGGACGCCGGCGCCGGCGAGAAGTACGGTCGCGCACAGAATGGCTGCGATGATTCCCGTCACCCACCGCCTGGTGCCCAGACGGGAATCGGGCCCGTCGGTGCCGGCATCGATCAACTGATCGCTGGTACCAGTCTCCGAATCTACGGCCGGTACCGTCTCGTCAGCTTCCAGTGGCGGGGTTGGGGTCAGCTGACCGGAGCCAGCATCTCCTTCCATCCGTCGTCTCCTGTGGTGGTCGAGTTCTTGACGGTGTACTTCGTACCATCCGGCCCGATGAGCTCACCGCTCGAGGCGTTGTAAGTGGCCGAGGTGTTCGTCGCTGTCGGGGTGTAGTCACACTTGCCGGGCTGCGGCCATCCCGGCTGCCACGGTCCGGCGCACTGGACGGTGCCCTGCCCAGGCGGGGAGACCGGGTCGCTCATCGGCGGTGTGGGCGTCTGCGGCAGCAGATCGGCCGGCAGCGGGTTCATCCCGTTGTTGATCGACGGTGCCGGTATCACGGTGCCGGGGTTGACCGGCTGATCGCAAACCGCTCCGGGAGCCGGGCAGTTGAGAATCTGGTTCGGATCGCCGATCCAGGGGTTGCTGCCCAGCGGGGTGTAGGGCTCCTCGTCGCGGCACTCCATCGGCGACGCGGCCCGCTTGCCCGGCACATCGACACAGGGCAGGTTCCGCGCGCCGCGCACGACGTTGGACGGGGTTTCCTGTGGAATCTTGCAGTACAGGCCGCGCTCAACCGCCTTTGTGCTGGTGTCGGCCGGTGCCCGCCACTCCGCGGCCGGCAGGAAGCCGGTGAGGCACGGCGGGGGCTGGTTGATAGACAGCGCAAGGTCGATGCGCGCCTTGCCCGGGAACGTACCCGCAACAGCCTGACCGTTGATCGGGCCCTGGGGAAGGAGCACCAGTGACTGCTCGACGCCCTTGTGGTAGCGGCTCAGCATCTCAGTGATGATCGCCAGATTCGCCAACGTCTGTGGCAGCCCATCCTGAACATCGACGAACAGCGTGTTGAGTTGCTCGGCAGCCGGTGCGCCCTGGGTGAGGATGTCACTGACCGCCGCGTCCTGCTCCTTCGCCTGCCGGGTGAGCGAATTGAGGTTCGCCGCCCAGACGTAGATCGCATCCGCGGACCGCACCTGGCTGTCGAGGATCGGCGGCGCGTTGTCGACGATGTCATCGATGTCGTCGATGTTTTCCGACAACGCGGTGACGAAGGACTGGGTACCGTCCACCAGCCTCTGCAGTGTCGGTCCGAGACCGCCGACGGCTAGGGCCGTTTCGTCCAACAGGGTGGGGATTTTGGTCGACGGGATTGCCGCCAGCGCCTTGTAGGTGTTGTCGAGGGCGACGCCGACCGGTTGCGGGATGGTGCTCTTAGTGACCACCTGTCCGGGCGTGAAGTACTGGCCGGGGTCTCCGCTCGATACGAAGTTCAGGTACTGCTCGCCGACAGCGGTGACCGAGCCGACGTTGGCACTGGCGTCGGTCGGGATCTTGTACTTGTCGCCGATGCTCAGGGTTGCGCGGGCGCCGGTCTCTGTGGGTTCGATGTCGGTGACCCTGCCGACGGTGATGCCCCGATAGGTGACGTTGGCGGTCTTGTACAGGCCGCCGGCGGCCGGCAGATCAACCTTCAGCTCGTACTGGCCGATCCCCGCAACCGTGGGCAGGCGCAGGAAATACACGCCCAGACCCAGCAGAGCGAGAACAGTCAGGACGACGAAAATCACTAACTGCGTCTTGACGAAGCGAGTAAGCAGCATCAGGTCATTCCTTCACTCACTCGCCGCGCTCGACATACGGCCCGCCATCGGTCATGTTCGGGTGCGGCGTGAAGCGGACGTCCGGGATCATCGTCGACGGATCTCGTCCCCAGGATTGCTCCAGCGCCCTCAGCATGCCGGACACCCCGGTACCGGTCAGCACCGCGTTGTCGATCGAGCTGAGCGTCAGATCCAAGGTCAGCGACAGGTTCATGTAGTCGCCGCGGATCACCTTCGGCACGTTGTCGATCGGGTACGGATTGGTTATGGCCAGGCGCAGCGCATCCAGGAAATAGGGTGCACCCCGGCCCAGCTGGACAAGCGGCCGTTGCAGCAGTTCCAAATTGGTCCGGAGGTTCGCCTGTGACGCCGACAAAGTCTCACCGGTGACCTTGCCGAAGCGGCCGAGGGCTATCACCGCGTCACTGACCTGATCGCGGGCCCCGGCCAGGTAGTTCATCAATGGGGGGAGATCAACCAGCAGGCGGTCGATTGTGGTGTTGCGGCTGGACACATAGGTGAACAGCTCGCCGGTCGATTCGATAGCTCGGGCGATATCGTCGCGCTGCTTGTTCAATTCGGCGGTGAATACGTCTAGTTTGCCCAGGAATGCCCTGATCTGATCGGCATTCCCGGTGAGAAGGTCGTTCACCTCGTTCTGGATGATCTCGAGATTCGGGATACCCCCGCCACGCAGGACCGTCGCAACACTCGCCAGCGTGCGCTCGACGGTCGGGAACGCCGACGTACGGCTCAGTGGGATGGTTGCACCGTTGCGCAAAGGCTCCGAGGACGGATCCGGTGGAGCCGCCAATTCGACATGCTGAGTGCCTAGCAGGCTGCTCTGACCGATCTTGGCGGTTGCGTTGGCCGGTAGCGAAACGCCGGGTTCCACGCGCAGTGTCAGCGTCGGGACCCAGTCCTTCAACTCGATCTTCCGCACTGTGCCGACGAACACGTCGGCCACCCTCACCCGGCTGTTGATATTCAGTGCCAGGGTGTCGGCGACCTGGACGTAGATCGTCTCCGAGCCTGCTTGACTGCCCGGCCCCAGATCCAGCGGCACGGCGGCGATGCCACGCCATCCGCAAGACGTCAGGACCATCGCGGTCACAGCCATGATCAGCCCCCGCCGGCCCAGAACCCGCAGGCCTGAAAGAGACGCGGTCACTGTCCACCCCCTGATTCAGCAGGCAGCGCAGGTCCCATCTGCATCGGTGCCGCGGGCGCCGCGGCCGCCGGTGCCGGAGGTCCGATCTGCTGCGAGACCGGAAGCGGTCCGGGTATGACGTCCGGCGCTGGCGCCGGGTTCGGCGGGGCCGGCGGGTACCACGGCGGCGGGAGCGGATTGCGCTGGTCATAGGAGTCCGACGGCGCGCCGCCCCGTGGACCACCCGGCGGGTACGACGTCGGATCGGGGCCACCCATCAACGCTGCCAGCGAATCCGGGGTGAGCATGTTCGCGGTGAACGGTTGCACTTCAACGCCCTGCATTCCGGGTGCGACGATCCAGCCCGGTTCATGGTTCCCGTGCGAGAACAGGGTGTCACGCGACCAGATACCAGGAACCGTGGTGTCCTTGTAGCCCGGCGGCGGACGCAGCCGCTCCTCGGAGTAGGCGACGTACTTCGGCAGCGTCGATGCGCTGGCGAACTGATTGACCCCGAACGGCGGGTAGTTGAACTTCGTCGCGTCCAGGATCGGGGCCAAGTACTCAGCGCACAGTTCCGCGGAATCCTGGTAGCCAAGCCGGCTGCCGGCCTGAATGGCACTGCAGAGGAACTGCATCGGATTGGCCCAACTGGCGATCGCCGGAATCGAGATGAGGCCGCCATGCGCCGGGTGGTAGATGTTGTTGAGATTTGCGGCCAGGTTCGGGTAGACGTGAAGCGCTGTCTCGAGGCCGTTTCGAGGGCCCGGCTGCATTAGCGCGTTGGTGACGTCGGCGAGGTTGTTGATATCTGTGGCCAGCAGCGAGCCGTTGTCGTCGACGAACCGCCGCGCCGTAGTCAACAAGCTGTCGATATCGACCAGGCCCTGCGCCAGTTCCTGGTCGGAGTTGTTCAGCGAGGACGTCAGGGTCGCCAGATTGTTGTTCAGAGCGACGAACTGCTGATCGCTCTCATGCAGAGCGTTGACGAACAACGCCAGGCTCTTGGTCGTCGCGAACAGATCGCCACGCCCTTCGTTGAGGGCGCCCACCGCGTCGGACAACGCCCGGAAGGTGGTGTTGATCTGCTGACCCTTGCCGTTGAGGGTGTCGGCAAGCGATTCGACAAGGTTGCCCAGCGGACCCTTCGGCTGACTCGGGGTCGGGCCGAGCTCGACGGTCAGCTTGTCGAGTTGATTGCGGATGTCATCCCACTCGACCGGCACCTGAGTGCGCTCCATGGGGATGACAGCGTTGTCCTGTAGTGCTGGGCCACCGGTGTAGGCCGGGGACAACTGGATCACCCGGGAGGCCACCACAGTGGGGTTGAGGATCGACGCGGTCGCCTCCGCCGGCACCTTGTACTTGCTGTCGTAGCTCAGCGTCACCTTCATCTTGTCGCCGGCGGCTTCGATGCTGTCGATCTTGCCGACTGGAACGCCCATGATCTGGACCCGGTCGTCTGGGTACAGCGCCATGGTGTCGGTGAAGTAGGCGATGACCGTGGTTGTGGTGGCCTTCTTGTATAGGTGGTAGCCCACGTAGGCGCCGATCACCCCGAGGATGACGGCCAGCGCGGCGATAACTGCACCTCCGCGGGAGAGGTTTGACAGCCGCAGATTACGGACGGACATCGGTTAAGCCCCTCCCATGTCGGTGGGCGCGAGCGCCTCCGCAGGATCCGGCACGTCCGGCACCGGGACCGTCCTGGCACCCGGCGGGCCGGGGGCCAGCGCCGGACCAGGTGCGCCCGGCACCAGCGGACCGGGCAGCCCGGGGATCGCCGCCGACGGCACGCCGTGGTTCGGCGTGGCAGCATCCGGGTTGAATGGAGCCATCATCACATCCGGGGGTCCGAAGCCGCCCGGGACGGGACCGAAGGGACCCTGGGTCGCCGCCGCACAGGGCAGCGGGTTGTCCGGGGTGCCTACGCCACCGACGCCTGGGGTGTAGGAGCACGGCGAACCGGGAGGCACCGCAGGACCCGGGTGTTCGGGGGTTCCCTCCAACGGGGTGGGGGCGGCCGGCGGTGCGCCGTTACCGTGCGGGGTGCCGTTGGGATCCGGGAACTGGAACGCCGGCAGACCGGCGTTGCGCCAGAACTCCTCGGGGTCGATACCGCGTTTCTTGAAGGCGGCGTCGACGAACGGCTGCAATGCCTGGTAAGGGATCAGGTTGACCACCAGAGACTTGAAGAACGGCCCCGAGCCGATCGCCTCGGCCAAAGATCCCATGAACTGTGCGCCGGTCTCGATCGAAAAGGCCAGATCCTCTTTGTGCCGGGCCAGCATGTCGCTGATGACCTGCAACTGCTCGAGCACATGGGTCAGATTCGGGTTGTCGTTGACGAACCCGGTGAATTGTTGAGACACCGCCGAGACGTTCGACAGCAGAAGGTCCACCTCGGCCTGACGTTGGTTGACCGCGGCCAGCAGGTACTGGGCGTTCACCAGCAGCCGGTTGATCTGTTCACTGCGGTCACCGAGCACGCCGGCAACCTGGTTCGCATGGGCCAGCAGATCCTTGAATTGATCGTCACGCTTGCCGATGGTGTCGGAGAATCGCGCAACGCCGTCGAGGGCCGACTTCAGCTCAGGGGCGCTGGCGTCGAGAGTCTCCGAGAGGACGTTGAGCGAGTTCTTGACGGCTTTGAGATCCCAACCGGCGGTCTCGGTGGTCAGATCCGAGAAGGCGTCATACAGCTGGTAGGGCGTGGTGCTTTGCTCCAGTGGGAGGATTCCGTTCACCACAAGCGGCTTGGATCCGCGGGGTTCGATCTCCATGACGCGCTTGCCAAGGATGGTATCGGTGCGGATGGACACCCGGCTGTCGCTTCCGATCCGGTAGTTGCCGAGGACGAATCCGACCTTCACGCGGTCGCCCTCTATGTCGATCGACTTGAGCTGACCGACGTCGAAACCGCTGATGCGAACCTTGTCGCCGGCGTGGGAACCGGCCGCGTCGGTGAAGTACGCGTAGTACATCGGCTTGGCGAACAACATCGGCACGCTGGCGAAACTCTGGCCGACGGCAACGACCATCACCAGGATCACCAAGCCGAGCAGGCCCACTCGAACGCGGTTCGAGCCTTGCAAGGTCATCATTGCGGCGTGCACCTCCCCGACGGCTGTTTCGTGATCCGCACGGTGCGCACCGGCCCGCCGGGCTGAAGGCCGTTGAGCTTCAGGTTGAGATCACACAGGTAGAAGTTGAAGAAGTCACCGTAAATGCCACCTGCGCGGCCGATCAGGTTGATCGCCGTCGGGTATTCCGTGAGCAACTTGTCGAGCTTGCCCGGGTCGTCGGCGAAGGGCTGTTGGATGGTTTCCAGCTTCGGCAACGTTTCCTGCAACAGAGGACGGTCCTCGGCGAGGAGGCTGGCCAACGTTCCCGATGCGTTGCTGATGTCGGCGATAGATTCACCCAGCGGATCAGCGCGGTTTTTCAAGCCGGTGATCAGCACCTCGAAGTTGTCCACCGTCTGGTCGAAATCCTTGTGGTGCTTGTTGACCGTGGTGAGCACGGTGTTGAGGTTCGTGATCACCTCACCGATCGCCCGGTCGCGGTCGGCGAGGGTGGCCGTCAACTGCGCGGTTTGGCTCAGAATGCTTGCAACCGTGCCGCCCTGTCCCTGGAACACTGTGACCAGGGAGGTGGCGATGTTATTGACCTTGTCCGGATCCAGCGACTTGAACAGCGGCTTGAAGCCGCCGATCAGTGCGTCGAGGTCAAGGGCTTGCTGCGTGCGGGCCAGTGGTATGAATCCGCCCGGAGGCAGCACCTCATCGGCGCCGGCGCCGGTGCCCCGGTCCAGGTTGACATAGCGCTCACCGATCAGGTTCGCATAGCGAATCTGCGCCCCCGTCGATTGGTAGATGGGAAGCGACTTGTCAACGGCCAACTTCACCAGAACACGCTGGCCGTTGTCCGCCAGTGTCACATCGGCGACCTTGCCGACCTCGACACCGCCGGCCCGGACGAACTGACCGCTCTTGAGTCCACTGCCGTTGTTGAACTCGGCGGTGTAGGTGTTGTAACGCTGGAAACGCAACTGCCCGAACACCACCACAAGCATCGCGGTGCAGAGGAGCAGAATCACAGATGCGATTCCCAGTTTGATGGCGGTGCCGGTGATTTTCATGGGTTGATCGTGTTCTCCCCGAACTGACGCCCCCACACATATTCGTTGAGGAGCGGTTGACCGAGTTCGAAATGGTTGTACGGGGCGATGGAGGCGCCCGTGTCGGCAACCAAGGCCGGAGCGGGCCAGAAGTCCCGGGTGACCTTCTGCCAGCACCCCGGGGCACCGCCAGGTCCACCACGGGCGTTCACCCGAGGCAGGTTGTCCGGGTACACGTAGGGGTTCGCCGCTCCGACGGGCACCTCCGACAGCATGTCCAGCGAGTAGCCGTTGCCACCGAACCCGGCCAGCGCCATCGGCAGCGTCTCGGCATAGTTGCGCACCATGCAGAACAACTCGGGGCTGTAGGTGTTCAGCAACTGAGAGGTCGGAACCAGGTCGGACATCACCCGCACCAGATAGGGGGCACCACGTTCCAACACATCGGCACCGGTATTGCCGAACCCGGCCGCGGCCAGCAACACCGCGTCGAGATCACCACGCTGGTTGTCCAGGGTGCGCACGGTGGTCAGAGCATTGTCCAGCCCGTCCCAGAAGTCCGGCCCGGCGTCGGTGTACACCTCGGCGAGCCCGGCCAGTCGCTGCATGCCGTACTGGAGACGGGGCATCCGCGGGTTGATGTTGTCCAGCGCCACGTTGGCGTTGACTAGAGACTGGCCCAGCTTTGCGCCCAGACCGGTCAACGCCTCCGCGGTCGCCGACAGGGTCAGGTTGAGCTTGACCGGATCGATCCTCTCGGCGATACCGGTAATCGTCTCGAACAGGGTGTTGAACTCGGTGGTGACACTGCGCGCGTCGATCACATCGGTGCTGCTGATACGCGCCGGACTGGGATTGGTGGGGCTCGAAAGCGACACGTACTTGTTGCCGAAGATGGTGGTGGCCTCGATATTGCCTACCACGTTCGACGGGATCAGCTTGATGTATTTGGGGTTGACCTCGAGGGAGAGCTTGGCGGCCTCTTTGCCGTCCTGCAGTGTCGGCTCGATCGCCTTGACGCGACCGATCTCGACCCCGTTATAGGTGACCTTCGAGTTGGGGTCCATCACCAGGCCGGACCGGGATGCGACCATGGTGAGTTTGGTCTCCGGCGTCAGCTTCCCGCGAAACTGCAGCAGCAGGAAGGTCAGGACGACGGCCAGGATGATGAGCAGGATGCTGCCCGCCAGCCGTATCGGGGGCTTTCTTGACTCGTTCAGGGGAGCTGTCATGGCCGCTACACCGTCAGGTTGAAGTTGGGGTTGGTGCCGTACAGCGCCAACGAAGCGAACAGGACCACAAACTGGATCAGGACAAGAGACGCACGCATTGACTTGCCGACCGCCTCACCGACGCCCACCGGGCCGCCGCTCGCGTTATAGCCGAAGTAGCAGTGGTTGATCATGACAAAGACCGAGATGATGATCACCTCGACGAACGACCAGAACACGTCGTCGGGCCGCAGGAACGTGTGGAAGTAGTGGTTATAGGTACCGCCCGACTGCCCGTAGAGAACGGTGGTCGTCAACTGCGCGGCCAGGAACGCCATGATCAGCGACATCGCGTAGAGCGGGATGATCACGACGCTCGCCGCGACGAGTCGGGTGGAGACCAGGTAGGAGATGGATTTGATGCCCATCACCTCGAGTGCGTCGACCTCCTCGGAGATGCGCATAGCGCCCAACTCCGCGGTGGCACCGGCGCCCACTGTAGCGGCCAGTGACTGACCGGTGACGATCGGGGCGGTCAATCGGACGTTCACCATGGCGGCCAGGAAGCCGGTGAACGCCTCTACCCCGATATTGCCCAGTGACGCGAAGCCCTGGATGGCGATGAGCGATCCGGCGGACAGGGTGATGAAGCCGACGATGGCGACGGTGCCACCCACCACCGCCATGGCGCCCGCACCCATACCGACCTCTGCGATCAGCCGGATGATTTCCTTGCGGTAGTAGCGGATCGCGTGGGGGATCTCCCGGACCGCCTCGATGCCGAACCAGCCGACCTTGCCGGTGCTGTCCATGAAACGACCCGGCATGCTAAGCCATTTGCCGGCATCGAATTTGGGGAACCGTGAGGGAACCGCTGCCGTCGCCATCTAATGCCCCGTCCCGAATCTCACGCCGATGGTCGTGAAGATGACGTTTACCGCGAAGAGCGCCACCACACACAGCACCAGCGTTTCATTCACCGCGATGCCGACGCCCTTGGCGCCGCCACCGACCGTCAGCCCGCGGTAACACCCGACCAGGCCTGCGATGAGGCCGAAGGCGACGGCTTTCGCTACCGCGATGATGACTTCGGGCAGACCGGTGATGAGCGTCAGTGTCTGCATATAGGCGCCCGCCGAGATGTTCTGGAGGAACACCCCGAAGATGAAGCTGCCCACCAGGCCGATGACG
>Ga0209607_1001267_pt1 | contig 21295 bp, 17 predicted proteins | sample AD_UKC117_MetaG_FD_184413 | JGI IMG/M metagenome (GOLD analysis project Ga0209607, IMG submission 184413) | Active sludge microbial communities of municipal wastewater-treating anaerobic digesters from Hong Kong - AD_UKC117_MetaG (SPAdes)... | ecosystem: Engineered > Bioreactor > Anaerobic >... | reverse complement strand
TATCCTGGCAGCAAACGGCCGTGCTGCAATGGCAGCGGCAGCATGGCAACGCCTTCGTCCAGCGGCGGCTGGCGGCGGGGCTGCCCGGCCTCCAGCGCGACTGTCCGCCGGACTGCCCGCGCGAGCCGCGCCGCCGCGTGCCCGGCCTGGACGACGCCACCGTGATCCAGGTCGAAGATGCCATCGACAACAGCAACCCGCAGGGAGCCATCAATCTGGTGGTGAATGCCCTGGCCGCCCAGGGCCGCATTAACACCGGCGAGCTGGACGGCGGCATCATGCGCTATGGCGCTTCCATGACCGACGAGGGCCACACCACATCGTACTGGGACAAAGACCCGGCCACTCACCCCGACGCCAAAATGCTGCCGTTTGAAGTGACCATCGGCCCGGCGGCGCTGTCTGACGTGCCCTGGCTGTACGCCACCGTCATTCACGAATGGCGGCATGTGCAGCAGTTCCGCGTGCCGATGGCGATGGCCGACCGGGACGCCGCCACCGAAGCGGACGCCTATCTCAACGGCATCGAGCAGGCCTGGGCCAGCGGCCTGACTACCGAACAGGTGACAGAATTGTTCAACCGCCTGCGCGACGACCATTGGATCCGCCTGACGAATCCAACGATTCGCGCCAGTTTGCAGCCGCGTTATGATGCGGCCCAGGCTTACGTGAACAGCCTGACGACCAGCGGCCTGGCGCCGCGCGTTTACCAGCAGCTTCATTTTGCCCAGGTCTTCTTCACCACCGGCAGCGCCGCGCTGGACAGCGCCGCCAACGACGAGATCGGCATTATGGTGGATCGGGCCAACCTGCTGCGCGCCGACCATCCTGATTATGACTTGCGCTGGACCATCTCCGGGTTTGCCAGCCCGCGTTGGCAGCACCCGCGCCGTGGCGAGATGCCCGCCGATTTGAACCAGGCGCTTTCGCAGCAGCGCGCCGATGCGGTGCTGGGGCAAATCCAAAATGCCTTCCGTGGGGAGGGGGATGGCGCGTGCGATTTCCGCATTCAGACGTGCGTGCCGCAGGCGGTGACGGTGGACGACCCGACCTGGGATTCGCTGGCGCGGGGCGAAGGTTCCGGGCCGGCGCTGGCCGAAGGGCGCGATCTGAACAGCGACGATCAGCATGACCGGCGGGTAGATATTTTGGTGGAATTTAGTCCTGGCCCGCGCGTGCCGACGCAGCCGCCTGGTTGGTTGGGCGGCGGCGGCGGTGGCGTGTGAGGAGGTTTGAATGAGTAAACATAAGCAGAGATTAGCGCGCAGGCAGCAAGAGAAACGGCCGTCAGCCCCGACCGCCAACACCACCCACGTGGAAACAGCGGCGGCCAACAGCCATCTGCCGGAACACGCTACGACACGGCCGTTGCGCCAGGCCGCCATCCAACAAATGCAGCAAAAGCAGGGCAACCAGTACGTGCAGCGGCAGCTAGGCCACGACGGCGCGTCTGGAACACCGGCGGCCATCCAGCGCATTGCGCCCATCGTGGCCGCCGAATTGGGGGTGGCCGTGTTTTCGGCCGGTGCGCCCGTTGTGCTCAGCGGCAATCTGTCCTCCTCGGCGGCGACCATCAACTACATGCACGAAAACACGCCGCCAGACGCCCAATGGACCCGCGCCACTACCACATTCCGGCTCCGTGTTTGGAATCCGCGCCCGCTGATTGGCGGCGAAGAGTCTGTTTACTTCCGCCTGTCGTATGAATTCAACGGTCACGATTTGCGCGACGTGAGTGTGACCTGCCTGCAAGACGAGTCCATGCGCATGATCACGTCGTCGTTTTCCATTAATTTCAATGCGATGGCCCACAGTCCGTCCACCGATCCGAAGGCGGCCATTCGTTACCAGATTGGCGGCGTTTGGGATCCGGCCGGCCGGGGCATTGATTCGTTTTGGGGCTATTTGCAGGTGAAGTCGGATGGCACGATGCGGCTGCTGGTGCAGTCAGAGCAGGGCTGGGTTTCCAGCGTGGCCACCTCGTTTGGCGAGGTGAGCACGGAGCCGGTGGAGAGCGAACCCGCGCCGGAAACGCCGGAACCGCCGCCGCCGCCGGAACCGGTGATGCACCTGACGGACGTGACCTTTGAGCCGGGTTTGGACCGGATTACGGCTGGCGATGAAGAGGCGCTGGTGACCTGGTATTTGGGGCTGCCGGAAAACGGCCGTCGCCAGATCGAAAACGGCAACCTGCAAATTGTGCTAGAAGGCCACGCCAGCACCACTCAGCCGGGTCCGGCCAACCGCCTGCTCTCGCGGCGGCGGGTGCAGCGCGTGCAAGAAATCTTGCAAGACATCGCCGGTTCGGATGCCCGCTTCCGCACCTTTGCCCGCGGCGAATACGAGGCCGGCACGCCGGATGAAGTGGAAGACGAAAACGAGCGGATTGTCCTGGTTTCGGTGGAAATTGTGGAGGAAAGCGAGACGGGCGGCACAGGCGAGTAGTGGGCCGCGAGCAGCGGAGAACGTGTGATGGCTGATGCAAATATTTTTCAACTAAACATCGTCGGGCCGGATAGAGAGGAAACGCGGCTGCTAGCAGAGGGCACGGCCGTTTTCGGCCGCCAGCCTGGGGTAGACATTTTGCTGGAACATCCGCTGGTCTCCCGGCGGCACGCGCAGATTGTGGTCACGGCCACTTCCTGTGAACTGACGGATTTGGGCAGCAGCAATGGCACGCGGGTAAACGGCCGTGCCCTGCCCGCCAACTCGCCCACCTTCCTGCACCACAACGACGTGGTGGAAATGGGGCCGTTTAAGATGGTGGTGGGGGTAACGGCCGTGCAGCCCCAGCCAGAGCCGGAGATAGAGCTAGAGCAAGAGCTAGAGATAGAGGAAGAGGAAGAGGAAAAACCAGACATCCCCACACCCGCTCGCCCGCTCACCCCTTCGCCCCCTCCCCCGGTCACCCCTTCACCCGCTCACCCTTTCACCCCCACACCCATACCGCCCCCCGGCCTTTCCACCCATTCCACCCGGCTGCTCAACTACCTGCCGGGCATCTACCACACCGACTTGATGAGCCGCTTTCTGGCGTTGTTCGAGTCCATTCTCATTCCGATTGAATGGAATATCGACAATTTTGACCTGTACCTGGACCCGCAAACGTCGCCGGTGGGCTTTTTGCCCTGGTTGTGCCACTGGTTCGAGGTGGTGTTTGACGATACGTGGACCGAGCGGCAGCGGCGGCAGTTTTTGAGTGAGGCGGCGGAGTTATACGGCCGTCGCGGTACCCAATGGGCCATGCAGCGCCTGCTGGAAATCTACACCGGCTATATGCCACATGTAGACGATAAAGCCGAAAAACTCGACCCTTTTACGTTTATCGTAAATATACCTGTAAGGGAAAAAGAGTTGAATCGAACCTTAATTGAGCATATCATAGACAGTAACAAACCAGCCCACACCACCTACAAATTACGGTTTAAGCAGTAAAAGCAGTCGAATAGTCGAGCAGTCTTGTAGTCGAGTAGTCTTGAAGGCGATCAGACTTTTAGAAATAGTTTAACCACCAGACTAACAGACTAAAGGACTATAAGACTACAAGACCACCACACATACCCATGAACAACATAATCGGACAACAGATCGACACCTATCGCATTGAAGCCCGGCTGGGCGCAGGCGGCATGGGCGCGGTTTATCGCGCTTATGACGTAGCCCTGGCGCGGCGCGTGGCGCTGAAGATCATGCACGAGCAGTTCGCCAGCCAGGCACAGTTCCAGCGCCGTTTCATGCAAGAAGCCCAGGCTATCGCCCGGCTTAGTCATCCTGCCATCGTCATCATCCACCGCTTCGATAACAAACAGGGCTACCTGTATATCGTGATGGAGTACATCAATGGCCTGAGCCTGGGCGCATACATCAAACAGTTGGCGAATCGCAACCAGGTGATGCTGCTCAGCGAAACGGCCCACATCATCGCCCAGGTGGCCGACGCGCTGGGGTACGCCCACCGCCAGGGTGTGGTCCACCGCGACATCAAGCCGGACAACGTGCTCATCAAGCCACTAGAGCAGCCGGAACGGGAAGGCGAACCGCCGGTGCGGGCTGTGGTGACGGATTTTGGTCTGGCTAAGCTGCTGCAAGGGGGGATTGAAACGCAGTCCGGCACGTTTATGGGCACGCTGCCTTATATGTCGCCGGAGCAGGCGCTGGCCAAGGAGGTGGACGGCCGTTCCGACATCTACTCCCTCGGTGTTGTCCTCTACCAACTGGCGACCGGCCAGCTTCCCTTCGACATCAAAACGCCCACCGAAGCCGTGCTCAAACACCTCAACGAGGTGCCGCCGCCGCCGCGCCAGCTTCAGCCTGGCCTGCCAGCGGCGCTGGAAGCCGTCATCACCAGAGCGCTGGCTAAAGAGCCAGCCGACCGCTACCAGACGGCTGAAGCGATGGCCCAGGCGCTGCGCGCCGCCGCCGCTGGCCTGACAGCGGAAGATGTCACCGTGTTCAAAACGGCCGCTGCCGCCAACGTTGTCAGCCTGATGACGCAGATCGAAGCGCCAGACGCCAGCGGCGAACCGAGCCAGTGGGATTTTAGCGCCCAGGCTCCTGGCGGTGTGGACCGCCTGATCATTGCTCAGGACAACGAAACGACACGGCCGTACAACCTGGACAAAAAAGCGCTGGTCATCGGGCGCACCGACGAGAACGATGTGGTGCTGCCCGGCAAAGGCGTGTCGCGCAAACATGCAAGATTAGAGAAAACGGCCGTCGGCTGGCAAGTTACCGATCTGGGCAGCACCAATGGCACCTTTTTGGAAGGCAGCAAACTGCTGCCCGATGTGCCCGAACCCTGGGAAGTAGGCGAAACACTGCGTATTGGCGGCTATCATTTGCAGTGGCAGGCAGGCCAGCCAGCGGCCGGATCACAGCCCGGTTTCCCGCTCGGTGGGCAGACTTACCAGGCCACTATGCCTGTCTCCTCGCCGCCTGGCTCGTCGCAAATCCAGAGCAGCAGCGGCCAGTTGGGCATGGTGGTGCATCCCACCCACGTAGACGTAATCCCCGGCCAACGCGCCGACATGCAGGTGGAACTGTTTAACCAGGGTATGACGGTGGACCATTTCAGCCTGAGCATGGAAGGCTTGCCAGAAAAGTGGTCCACTGTGCCGGACGATTCCCTACAGTTGATGCCGGGCGCGCGCGGCTCCATGCCCGTCGCCATCCATCCCCCAGCCGACAGCAGCGCCCGTTCCGGCCAGCATCGTTACCGCCTGGTTGTAACGTCGCGCTCAGATCGGCAGGAGTCGGCGGCCGTTTCCGGCAGTGTGAACGTCAAGCCTTTCACCCGTTTCAGCCTGGATATGCGCCCCAAACGGCTTAAAAGCTCTGGCGCTGCCCGCCTGCTCATTAACAACCTGGGGAATTACGACACGACGTTTAACGTTGTCGGGCGTGATCCCGGAGAGGCGATTAAGTTTCATACACCGCATACCCGCATCCCAATTGTGGCCGGAAATGCGGCCACGGTGGATATGGTGTTGTCGGCGAAGAAACGGCCGTTTCTCGGCGCTAAACAAACCCTACCGTTTGAAGTACAGGTGGGTACGGCGGCTGGCGAGCCGCAAGCCATTTCCGGCCAGTTGGATGTGCCCCCCATCATTCCCGCCTGGGTTCCCGGTGTACTGATCGCCCTGCTGGTGATTCTGTGCCTGGGTTTGGGGGCCGCCTACGCCTACTACAATCAGCAAAACCAGGCGGTTGAAGCCACCGCGCAGGCTGTCGCCGCTGTTCAGGCCGCCGCCACCCAAACCCAGGAAGCGATGCTGTCGGCGGCTGAGCTGGGCACACGCAGTGCAGAAGAGGCGGCCGCCGCTACCGCTACGTCGCTGGCGGGAACGGCCGTTGCCCTCGGCGATGACGATGGGGACGGTCTGAGTAATCAACAAGAACAGACGCTGGGCACCAGCCCCACCAATCCAGACACCGATAACGATGGTCTAAACGACGGTGCAGAGGTCAACCAGTTTGGCACGCAGCCTAAGAACAAAGATACCGATGGCGATACTCTGCCTGATGGCGCGGAAGTCAACGAGCATAATACTTCGCCTACCAACCCAGACACCGACAACGATGGCACGCCGGACGGTATTGAAGTGGCCGCCGGCACCAACCCGCTGCTTCCCCCTACACATACGCCAGCTCCGGTGCCGATCACGCCGACTTTTACGCCCACACCCAGCGCTACGCCGCCAACGGCCGTGGGCATTTGGGATGGCGAATGGGCCAGCACCTGCGGTTTCCTGGAATGCAGCGCTGTCACCCTGACCCAGGCCGAAAACAGCGAAACGGTTACCGGTTCCTTCCAGGCGCTGGACGATACGGGCACGCTGGTGGGCATTGTCGAAGACAACCGGCTGACCGGCACGTGGTCCCTGAACGGCAGCAACGGCACGTTCGATTTCTGGATCGATCCGGCAGGCAGCGTGTGGCAGGGCAACTGGGATAAAACGGCCGATTGGTGCGGCGTGCGTGATGCCGGCGTGCAAGACTTCCCCACGCCTTGCGGTGTGGCCCGCTGGTACGGTGAATGGGCTACCACCTACGACTCCATGAGAATCACGCAAAACGGAACCGAGATTGAGGGCACCTATGCCAATGGCGACGGGACGATCACTGGCACGGTGGATGGCTTGCGTATCAATGGCAACTGGGTGCGCGGTGTTAGCAGCGGTACGCTGGGCTTCTTCATGCAGGGCAGCGGCGATCAGTTCAACGGCAACTGGGACAGCGAAAACGCCTGGTGCGGTCAGCGAAATGAGGCACCCGAACCGGCCACTTGCCTGAACCAGGGTATCAGTATTCTGGTCATTCCGCCGGAGGTGATGGTGACCCTGCAGCCCAACCTGCCCCTGCTACCCATCCTGCCCATCCTTCTGCCTACTCCGACGCCGTGATCGAGAAGCTCCTCCAGACCTGAAGGGGGCGCTAGAACCCTTCAGGTCTCCGACAAACTTCGTTCAAACATGGACGCCAGGATAAAAACAAAGTCAGCGTGGTGGGTAACGGCCGTTACCCTGCTCTGGCTGTTGGGCTGCAACCTGACAACGGCCGTCACGCCGACCCCCTTTCCCCCGGCCACGGCCGTGCCGCCGATTACCGCTGCCCCTGTTTTACCGCCCACTCCCACGGCGACGATTGTGCCTACGGCCGTCGTCATTCCTACCGCTACAACTACCAGCTTGCCGCCGGTGGTGGATATGGCTACGGCCGTGCCCGCTGCCTCGCGCTTCACCAACCTGCGATTCGCTGTCAGTCCGGGTGGCCAGCCGCAAAGCAGCTTCCCCGTGGGCACGGCCGAGGTGTTTGCGCTGTGGGACTTCAACGGCATGAGCAGCAGCGATGTGGTGCAGCGCCTCTGGCGTCGGGATGGTGAGCCGTGGCTAAACCGTGAAGAAACCTGGGCCGCCGGGCCGTCCGGCATCGTTACAGACGTGTCGGTTTACGATAAAAGTTTGGGCGGGCTGGACCCGGGCAATTATGAACTGGAGCTTTATGTCAACGGGGCGCTGGAAGCTTACGGCCAGTTTGTTATCTTGCCACGGCCGGCCACCGGCGACCCCGTTGTGGCCAATCTGCGCTTTGCGGAAACACCCTACGGTGCGCCGCAAACCAGTTTCCCCGCCTGGACGCAGCAAATTTATGCCGTGTGGGATTATCAAAATATGGGCGTCAGTGATGTGGTGCGGCGTACGTGGCTGAAGGATGGCCAGCCCTGGCTGGTGCGCGAGGATACCTGGGATTATCTCCATTATGGGCCGCAAGGTGTGGTCAGCGACGTATCCATTTACGACTTTGAAACGGGTCTGCCGCCGGGGAGCTATGAATTGCTTCTTTCTCTAAATGGGGTACAACAACTGGCAGCATCCTTTACCATCACGCAGTAGAACGAGGACCGAACTCATGGAACGATTGGAACAATTTACTGGGGCGGGAATTCCGACCGGCTTTTACTGGTTTAACCCGCCCGATACGTACCATTTTGGCAACGGGGCCGAGATTGTAACAAACCCGGAGACGGATTTCTGGCAGACGACGCACTATGGTTTTCAGCGGGACGATGGGCACTGTTTATTCACGCGCATCCTGGGGGATTTTACGGTTACCACCCACGTCAGCTTTAAGGCGCGCAGCCAGTATGATCAGTGCGGGCTGATGGTGCGGGTGAATGCGGAGAACTGGATCAAGATGGGGATTGAGGCGGAGGACACGGCCGTTAGCCGCCTTGGGTCCGTCGTCACCAATCTGGGCAAGTCTGACTGGGCCACACAGGACATCAGCGCCGAGGTTAATGAACGCTGGTACCGTCTCAGCCGTAACGGCAACGATTTTTTGCTGGAGCAGGGAGCGGATGGCAAAGTTTGGCAGCAGATGCGCATCACCCATTTGCACGCAGGTGCGCCACAGGTGGAAGTGGGGCTGTATGCGTGCAGCCCCATTGGCCGGGATTTCTGGTGCCGCTTTTCTATGATCGAGGTCACCCCCAACATCTGGCGGCTGCCCGGCTGACGGATGGCGCGGCCGCTAGTTGCGCTCTGTCAGGGGCAGTATGATGGTGAAAGTGGTGCCGACGCCCACTTCGCTTTGGACAGAAATACGGCCGTGATGCTCGCTGACAATCTTTTCCGCAATAGCCAGGCCCAGGCCGCTGCCTTCAGCCTGGCCTTCGCTGCCGGGGATGCGGTAGAAGCGTTCAAATAGATGCGGCAGGTCTTCCGAGCTGATGCCCTGGCCGGTATCCTGAATGGTCAGGGACAGTTGGCTGGTGTTGCAGGCGGCGGCAATGGTAAGACGGCCGTTTGGCCGGTTGTACTTGATGCCGTTGCTAACCAGATTGAGCAGCACCTGTTTCAGCCGGTCCTGATCCCCGATGAGGCAGGGCGAGTCGGTGGCGGCAGGCAGGTTGGGGGGCAGAACGGCCGTTAGCGTAATGCCGCGCGCCGCCGCCTGTGCTTCTGAAAGCCGCACCACATCCCCAATCACCTCCCCAATGCTGACGGGTTTGCTTTCCAAATGCATCCGGCCCGATTCCAGCCGCGCAAAGTCCACAAACTCTTTCGTCAGGCGCGAGAGCCGCGCCGACTCCCGCTGGATCATGCCCACCACTTCCGCCTGTTTTTCCGCCGGAAAATCGGGGCGGGCCAGCAGTTCACTGGCCGTAGTGATGGCCATGAGCGGCGTTTTAAGCTCGTGCATAATTTCGGCTAGCAGATCGGACTGCTGGAACAGGTGGGCGTTAAGGATGGCTACGGCCGATTGAGAGGCCAGCGCTTCCAGGATGGCCATATCTTGGGGGCTGTAGGCGCTGTTATCCGTTTTGTTGATCACTTCCAGGCAGCCAATAATGCCTTTGGCCGTCACCAGCGGTACGGCCAGCATGGAGCGGGTATGGAACTTTAGGTCTTCGTCGACGGTGGCGTAAAAGCGATCATCGGCCTGCACGTCGGCGAGCACCAGGGAACGGCCGTTGCGTACCACCCAGCCCGCAATGCTGTTGTCCAGGGGCACCACCATGTCCTTGGGCATCTGGCTGCCGGTGGAGGCGGCAAAATGCAGTTGGCCGGTTTTTTGATCCACCAGCAGGATAGAGGCGGCTTCAGTATTGGTCAGCTCGGTGGCGACATCCATCACCAGGGCTAGCAAGGTCTCCAGGTGCAGCGTGGAACTGAGACGGGTGCTGATTTCCAGCAGCCGTTGCAAGCTATCGGCTTGAATGGTGGCCGGGAACGGCCGTTTCTCTTGCTGTGTGGTTGTACTCATACGATACCTTCCGTTACAAATGATTGGGCACAAAACTAGCCGCCAGTTCGGGCAGCACGTCGACCACGTCGGCGTGGATCACCACGTCGGCCAGGTAGTCCAGGTGCGTTTCGGCGAAGTTGACGATGATGAGCCTGGCGCCAGCGTATTTGGCCAGCATAGGCAGGTCTCCGGCGGGGGCCACTTCGAGCGACGAGCCAGCGACGATCATCACGTCACACTGGTGGACGTGGCGTTTGGCGCGGTTCAAAACGGTGATGGGCAAGATTTCACCGAACAGTATGATGTTGGGTTTCAAAAGGCCGCCGCAGCCGGGGCAGCGGGGAATACGGCCGTCTGCCAGATAATCAACCATCACCTCATCTGTCTGGTAAATTTGCAGGCAGTGCATACAGGTGGCTTCGCGTAGGTGTCCGTGCACTTCATAGATGGTTTTCGAGCCGGCTCTGGTATGAAGTCCGTCGATGTTCTGCGTGATCACGGCTTGCAGCGGGCCAAATTGTTCTAGTTGGGCCAGGGCCAGATGAGCCGCATTAGGTTGGGCGGCCAGCGTTTTCTGGGCCAGTGGCCGAATCCAGTCATAAAAAGCCTGCGGCGTTTGTTTGAAAGCCGCGAGGGTGGCTACTTCCATCGGATCGTAGCGATCCCAAAGGCCGGACTCCGGGCTGCGAAAATCGGGAATGCCAGATCGGGTGCTAATTCCGGCGCCGGTGAGGGCCACCAGATGTCTGGCTTTTTTCAGGATGTCGAGCGCCTGACGCATTTGGGTCTCAAAATCGTCCACTGCACATTCTCTCTTTATGCCGGGTTTCCCCCAGGCTTAGACACGAAGCGCCGGCTGCGGCTGCAGAATCAGACGCTTATGATTTGGTAGGCCAACTGGCGCAGGTAACCACCTGACATGGTTTGGGCGCTGAGATGGACGAGAGGTTGGGCTTTGTTCACAGCGCGGGTCATTTCGGCCACGGGTATGGAAAGGTTGGCTAGTAAGGGGTGGCCCAGGAATCCTTCAACGGCCGTGCGCGGCAGCTGTGGCCGGTCTGGTCCAAAGTCGATCAGAACCGGGCTGAGTTCGCCGTGGAGCGGCATATTGTCTTGGAGGGAGTTGAGGAGATGGCGTGCGGCCGAGAGGGCAACCCGTTCCGGCCGGAGGCAAACGATGATCCGGTGGGCTTTTTCTAGCACGACGCGGTTCATCTCATTGATGTCTAAGCCAAGATCGACGATGATCATCTGGCTGGTGTGGGTGAGGGTGTCTAGCAGGGTGGCAGTTTGCGGACCGGACAGGCGGGGGAAACGGCCGTTTTGGTTCACCTGACTCAGCAACAGCCGCAAGTTTGGGGTATAGGGCACCAAAAATTCTGGCAGTTGGTTGGCTAGCTCGCTGTCCGACATAGTAGCCAGCGTGTTCAGGCCGCCGGCGATTTTCTGATTCAGGTACAGCCCTACATGGCCTTGCACCATATCCAGGTCCACCAGCGTTGTGGCCAGTCCGCTGCCGGCGTAAACGGCCGCCAGATTAATGGCCACTGTGGTAGCTCCTGCACCGCCGCGTGCGCTCATTACAGCAATGATTTGCCGTTCAGGAGAGGTGGATGGGGCAGCCTCTGGCGGGCGGAGGGCGTCGGAAGCGGGGTGGAGCCGGGTTTCATCGTGGGAACCGGTTTCCGGCAGGGGGCCGTAGGCGGTTTCCAGCAAGGTTTTCACCCGGTCGATGAGTTCAGCCGGTTCGGTGGGCTTATTGAGGTAATCATCTGCGCCCGCGTTGAAGACAGAGAGTTTTTGCTGGGGGTCGTCGACGGCCGTAAACATGATGATAGGCACCTTTGCCATTTCCGGGCGTTGGCGCAGGCGCTGGCAGGTTTCACGGCCGTCCATTACCGGCATCATAAAATCCAGCAAGACCAGATCGGGTTTTATCTGGTCAGCCAGCTTCAGCCCTTCTACACCATTGGCGGCAGTCACCACCTCATAGCCTTGCTGTTCCAAAACTCGCCCAATGATGCTTCGCGTTTCTGGATGGTCGTCAACGATGAGCAGTTTGAAAGTCATGGGTGTTTTTGCTTGTTCAACGCTGGCTGGCCGTTTATTAAATGGGCGGCCAGGGATAATGACGTCCGGGTCCGGGCTGGTTAAATTTGCCTTGCTGGATGACGCGCTGCGTGCGTTTTTGCAAAGCGTTAATTTCGGCCCCGGTTAATAAACTTGCCAGTTCGCTGCGCAGGGTGTCCTGATTTGTGCTGAGTTGTTCCTGAAACTGTGTCAGGGCCTCCATCAGCTCGTCGGGAATCGGTTCGCCGGCGAATTCCCAGATAACGGTGCGCAGCTTGGGGTCTGTATGGAAACAGATGCCATGATCGATGGTCCATAGGCGGTTGCTGCCATCGGCATTGCCGCCTTTTTCCAGTAACACATGCCCGCTTTTGCGGTCTGCGTTGTTTACGATTACGTCAAAGAGCACGATCTTTTGCAGTTGGGTGCGGTATGCGGGATCGCCCTCAAAGGTGAGATAGTGGCTTTCCGGGTCGTGGGTGATGAACAGTTGTACCGAACCTGTTCCATGCGGCCCTTCGCGCAGCACGGTGGGAGGAACGAGGTGCCAGCCGAGTGCCTGGCTGGTGAGGAAGGCGGCCCGTTCTCGCTGGCAAAGTGTGCCCTGGGAAAAGTCCCATAACGGCCGTTCCCCGCGCCGGGGTTTGTACACTGCTTCAAATCGCTGCTTTTCACCGTCGTCTATCGCCCCGCAAACCTGCACCAGAAAGGTGTAATTGGAACTCCAGGGCAGGAGTCCTTCTACTTCTAGCGTGCCAGTTTGTAAGAGGTACAGAATATCAGCCGAAGCCATAAAAGCACTGTTAATGAATATGCCCGTTCCGGTTCGGGCAAAAGTGGCCCTCTGGGTCAATCGGCCGTCCGCAGTTGCCGCAAATGGGTCGGCCTGCTTTCACCACGTCTTCTGTGTGCCGGATGAGCGATTTAACCTGGTCTCGGGAGGCCCAAAAGCTGACGACATTGGGCTCTTCCTCTTCTTCTACCAGTTCATAGGCCACCAGGACGATCTGATCGCTGTCTTCGTTGTAGCCCAGCCCCATGTGGCCTACCCGGAAGAGGGTTTCTACCGGCTGGCGCAGGCGTAGATCAGTCCATACGGGTTCTTGGGAGTCGCGTGTTTCCAGGGGGTGCTTTTCGTTCAGTTCAGCTAACAGGGATTCGAAGCTGTTAGCCAGCATCGACGCCTGCTCTTTTTCGATGACCAGGGTGACAACTTGTGTGCCTTGCCCGCCTTGCAGGTAGAAGGTACGGTGGCCTGGTTCGCCCATTGTACCAACAGTAAGGTGATGGACGGGATTGAGTTCGATATGGTGGGCCATGATTATGCCTCTTTTAGTACGTCATGGTGCTGAGTGTTTTGTGCATTATCGGGCTGTTGCTGCCCGTCAGTTTCGGGATGGGTGGGGGTAACGGCCGTTTTCCCCTCTTCCTTGTCGCCGCCAGGCGGCAGTAAGGGGCCGGTATCATTCAGGCGCAATACGCGCACACCCCCATTAGGCATGAGTGCCAGAATGCTCACCGAAGCCGGCGCGATCACGATGCGCTGAAACAAGTCGATGTGCGTGCCAAGGTAGTGGGCTAAAACCAGTTTAATAACGTCGGCATGGGAAACGACGATGATGGTGTCTTTTTCGTGCCGCGCGCTTAAGGATTCCAAAGCCTGGATGGCGCGAAATTGTACTTCGCGTAGGGCTTCTCCCTGGGGAAATTGGAAGCGGCTGGGGTAATGCTGCACAGCGGTCCAGCCTGGTTTTTTGGCCAACTTTTTGATTTTTTCGCCTTCCCATTTTCCATACCGCACTTCGCCCACTTCGGGCAGTTCGGTGATGTGCAGTTGGTGGGGTTGGGCGATGGTGACGGCCGTTTCCACACAGCGGGCGACCGGGCTGCTGTAGATAGCTTGGATGGGCAGGGAGGCTAAGCGGTCGGCGGCCTGTTGGGCCTGGAGACGGCCGTTTTCATTCAGGTGAATTCCCGGAATCCAACCCGCTAATCTTTTCTTTTTAACCCAATCGTTTTCACCATGACGGACGAGAATAATGGTAACCATGTAACAATGATAGCACATTTACAGAGGCAACGGTAAGCCCGCCGCTGCCCCTAGTTTCCGGTATCTGGCGTTATCGCTTCCGGTTCAGGCGGAACGGCCGTGCCGACAGGCTGCGGCAGAATCGTTTCATCCCCCTCATCCACCGGCTCCGGCGCAAACGAAGTCGGTTCTACAATCGGCACAAAGTGCCGGCCCGTTTCTGGCACAACCGTATCACACGCCCGATTCTCCTGGCGCATGGCCTCTTGCCATTCCGCTTCCGTCAGACCATCTGCATACTGGCCCACGCCAAAATAGGCCGCCATCACATTGCATACCACCGGCGCGGCCCACTGCGAACCCTCTCCTCCGTTAAAAATAAAGGCCATCACCGCAATTTCCGGATTTTCATATGGCGCATAGCCTGTATACAGCGCATGTGTTGGCTGAATAGCCCGTTCTTCAAAACGGCACCATCCCCGCTTAATGGCAATGTTGTCACAATACTCAGACGTTCCTGTTTTCCCGGCCGTAGCAATGCCAAAGTTATCCAGCCACGTCACGTAAGTAGAGCCGGTTCCTATCGGCCGGCCTTCCCCATCCACCGAATTTACACGGCGCATCCCCTCAGCTACCACCTCGATATACTGCCGGTCTACATCCAGCGAATCCACCACTTCCGGCTGAAAAATATAGTTTCCCTCTGCATCGAACTCGATGTTGATGGATGGATCAACCAGCGGATTGCCATCGGCATCCAAAAGAACCGTCTCCCCATTCTCACCGGGATGAGCGCGAGCGACGATCTGGCTGTTATCGTCCACGATCACAATGTTGCCATCTTCATCTGTCATGTGGTGAATGACGGTCGGGCGATATAAAAAGCCCCCATTGGCAATCACCGCCGCCATCTGTGCCACCTGCAGCGGCGTAGCCGTCATAAAACCCTGCCCAATACCCAAATTATAATCATCGCCGGTCGACCAGGGTTCACCGTATACCTGCGCCTTCCAGTTACGGGAAGGCGGCAAGTTACCGGCCGCTTCCAGCGGCAGTTCGATGCCCTGTACCCGGCCAAACCCAAACTGGTTGCCATACTGGGCAATGCGGTCTACCGTCAGCCCTTCGACGTACTCACCGTCCTGGTCGAAGCCGCCGCTGATTTTGTAAAAGTAGACATCGCACGAATTGGCGATGCCCAGCACCATGTTCATCAGCCCATGCCCGGCCCGGTTCCAGCAGACAAAAATCTGCGAACGGCCGGGATCGTTTGGCGCGTAACGGTTCGGTATCTCAATCTGGCCCGGATCGTGCAGCAGTCGGGAAGGCGAAACGACGCCTTCTTGCAGCGCCCCGGCCGCCGGCACAAGTTTGAATGTGGAGCCTGGCGGATAGGTGCCGCTAATGGCGTGATTTACCAGTGGCGTGTAATCGTTGCGCGCCAAGCCGAGGTAGTAGTCTACTGGCACTTCCGTTGCGAAGCGGTTGTTGTCGAACGTGGGGAGGTTGACCATAGCCAGAATCTCGCCGGTCTGGGGCTTGATGACGACCACAACGCCCTGTTCCACTTCGGCAAACGAGCGCTGGCCGGTGATGGTATCCACGCGCACGGTACTAGCGTCTTCCTCCATGTACTGCCGTAGTATCTCGGCTGCTTGCCGCTGTAGTTCCACGTCCAGTGTGAGGTGCAGGTTGACGCCTGCCTGGGGGGGCAGTTCCTCGCCCAACTGTCGTACTTCACGGCCAGTCCAGTCTTGCTCGATCTGTCGTTGTCCTTTCTGCCCGGCCAGTTCAATCTCCATCGAGGACTCCAGTCCGGACCAGCCTACGCGGTCGTCTCGTTCGTAGCCCAACTGTTCGATCCAGCCCTGATTGGGAATGGGTCCCATAAAGCCGACGATGTGGGATGTTAGCTCGCCGGATGGGTAGTAGCGCAGCGGTTCTTGAATGACGCGCACGCCCGGCAAGAAGATGCTTTCTTGCTCGATGGTGTAGGCAAGGGTAACGGGCACATTGGAAGCGATCGTGGCCGGCAAGTATTGGGCAAAGCTGTTTTCGCGCCAGATCGCTTCGATGCTGTTGGGCAGTTGTTCTACGATGCCCGCTTCGTCCAACGTTTCTTGTACGTCGGCGCCGTAAATGTTTGCCAGGCGGGTGTATGTGTTGACCAGTTCCGGGTTTGCGGAGGCGACGAGGGCTTCTTGCTGTACGGTGTTGGTGACGGGGACGCCGGTGAGCAAGGAGAGCCGCTCGAAAACGGCCTGGCGCTCGGTGGGATCATCGGGCAGGAAGGCAGGCGTGATGGTGACGTTGTAGCTGGGCAGGTTAATGGCTATGGGTTCCCCGTTGCGGTCGAACATGACACCACGCGGCGCATTCGTTTGGAGAATGGCAAGCTGGTTGTCTTGGGCGAGCGATTGTAGTGCTGATCCCCGATTTTGTTGCAGCCAGTAGACGCGGTACAACAGCAGGCTGAGCATGATGATGATGATAGCGCGCAAAAAGTATAAACGGCCGCGCAGGCCGATGTCTTCATTTTGTTGTTCTTCCAGCTCTTCTACACGTTCCCAACCCATGCGAGACATAGATATTTACCTCGTTACAGTTCCACCCGGCGGGGATGTATGACCCGATCTATGGAGTAGATTAGCCAGTATACGGGCAGCATAAACCCGGCGTTTAGCAGGATGAGAGGCGCCAGGGTAACGGCCGTTTCCACCGACGATGAAAATCCGAGAAGTCGCATAAAAACCAGGTACACAAGCAAACAAACGGTGCTGCCTAAAGCCGCCATCACCACCGGAATAAAAAAGCGATTTTCCGGCAGCACCCGAATCAGGCTGACGACGGCGAAGATGGCCGCCATATAGGCCACGGCCGTTGTGCCCAACGGCGCAATTGAAAACAGATCCAACGAAATGCCCGCAATAAACCCCCAGGCCAACCCCTCTTCCAGGCCTCGCAGCAAGGCCCAGGACAAAGCCACCAAAAAGGATAATTGCGGCACCAGGCCGAGTATGGAAAAACGGGGCAAGACGGCCGTTTGCAGCACCGCCAGCCCCAACATCACCGGAATTGCCACGTAAATACCGGTGCGCATCGTGCTAATTTCCCGGTGGATTCGCAAAAATATCCACGTCTAGCGGTTGAAAATCGGTGATCACAAAAACCATTTCCAAAGAGTCAAAATCCGTTGCCGTCTGCACCAACGCCCGCTGCGAAAGCTCCGCCTCGCTGCGGTTCACCTCGACTACCCGGCCAATCACAATGCCCTGCGGAAACTCGCCGCCCAGCCCGGAAGTAAGCGCCACTTCCCCCACTTCCACCTGATACTTCAAGTCAATCCAGTCCATCAACAGCGAGCCACCCAATTCACCACCGCGCAGCAGACCAGTCGCCCGCGAGTTTCCCAAACGGGCCGGTACCGCGCTGGCATTGTCGGTAATCAGAGCCACCTGGGCCGAATGGCCCGTCGTGCGATAAACACGACCAACCAGCCCACGCGCGCTTTCCACCGGCATACCCACGCGCACACCGTCTTCGGAGCCTTTGTCGATGATGATACTGCGAATAGCGGGGCTGGTGTCACGGCCAATGACGGAGGCAGTCTGGCGGGTGTATTCGGGGGTTTGGCGGGCACGGTTGAAAAGGTCTAGCAGCAGTTGGTATTCGCCCTGAATTTCGCGGAGTTCTTCATTTTCGCGCTCCAGCTCGTCCACTTGCGACTGAAGCAGGGCGATCTCGCTGCGCGCGGCTTCCAGGTCACGCGGACCGGCCAGTACACCGGCGACGGTGTCGGCGCCACCGGACGTAACGTTGAGCACGGCCGTTAACGGATCTCGCAAAATACTAAAAGCCGCATCCAGATTCCCCGTCGCATCCAGAATAGACAGCAAAATAGCCGTCCCTACCAGAAAAGCTACCGTAATCCAACGAATCCGTTGCGGCGCATCATTAAGGTTCATTCTAAACTCTGAACAATGAAAGATGAACGGGGAACGTAACAAGACGTTCGTCGTTCATCTTTCCCTGTTCCTCGTTCTAATGGTGGGTACTGCCGCGGTGTGTGCCCACCAACACGCGCGAATAATTGTTCAGGTCTTCTAACACCCGACCCGCACCGCGCGCCACACACGTCATCGAATCTTCCGCTACCCAGACCCGCATCTTCACCATATCTTCCAGACGCTCGGCCAGGCCGCGAATCTGCGCCCCACCGCCAGCAATACAGACACCCACTTCCATCAGGTCGGCCACCAGTTCTGGGGGGGTGTCGTCCAGCGCATCACGCACGGTATCGACGATGATGTTGATAGATGGCCCCATCGCCTCGCGCAATTCGATGCTGCTGATTTCCACCGATTGCGGCAGCCCATTAATGAGATTTCGGCCGCGCACCGTCATGGTGCGCTCTTCGGGCAAGGAAAAGGCGGAGCCGATGCCAATTTTCACGCGCTCGGCCATGCGCTCGCCGATGAGCAGGTTGTATTTGCTGCGGACGTACTGGATGATGTCTTCATCCATTTCGTCGCCGGCCACGCGGATGGAGCGGCTGACGACGATGCCGCCCATAGCAAACACGGCCACTTCGGTGGTGCCACCGCCGATGTCTACAACCATGCTGCCGCGAGATTCGATGATAGGTAAACCGGCGCCAATGGCCGCAGCCATCGGTTCTTCGATTAAAAAGGCTTCGCGCGCCCCGGCATTGATGGTAGCGTCGTAGACGGCGCGTTTTTCCACTTCGGTCACACCGCTCGGGATGCCCACCACGACGCGCGGTCGTGGAAAGGGCACGATCATTTGTTCGTGAGCTTTGTCGATGAAGTACTTGAGCATGGCTTCTGTGATCTCGAACTCGGAGATCACGCCGTCGCGTAACGGCCGTATCGCCACAATGTCACCGGGCGTGCGGCCCACCATCTCTCGGGCTTCCGCGCCAATGGCTAACGGCCGTCTGGTGCGCTTGTTGATGGCTACCCAGGAAGGCTCATTAATCACAATCCCCTTGTCACGAATGTAAACCAGGGTATTGGCCGTGCCCAGGTCGATGCCAATGTCTAATGAGAAGAGGCCTAACAGCCAATCTAATGGTCTTAACAAAGATCTTTACCTTATTTCAAAAATATGGTTGTCTCTTCCCGAAAACCAACCAAGCGACGATTATACCATACGCCTTTTCACCTGCACGCATTCCCCAGTTTGCCCTCATAAACGCTGGCAAAAGTCACCGATTCGTCAGTGCTTTGCTTAAAATTGCATGAGCTACTTCTTTGTCAACCGCCAGGAAATTTGTATGATTTTAGAGGATCACCGTTTAGCCGGTAAGGCTTTCCCACCTCGCCGGAAAACAAAGGATAAATAACGCATGGCAAATCAAGCACTTTTTTCTGGCCTCGTTTATGATGAAGATGAGCAGCCCGTGGCCACTACTCTCATCGGGGATGAAGCCCAATATGTCATCGATGACGACGGCTTCTTGCGACACATCAATTCAGAAGACGTAGACCGTCAGGTGATGGGCATCTTTTTGCAGCAGCTAGAAGATAATAAGGAGATAGCCGTCGAGCAAATGCTCAACATGATGGGTAAGGACGATCTGTTTACCAAAGCGGCCGTAGATGCTTCTTTACGGAATATCGATATGAACCAGATCATCGCCCAGGGCATCCCGGAACAGGCACGCAATATGCTAGGAATGCTCGGTTTTCGCATTATTATCAACATCCACGGCGAAGTCGTCCGGCTGGATCAACCGGTCGCACCGGACGAAGGGTAAAGAATGGCCAATGGTTAGAATGGTCAGTTAATAGTTAGCCACTGACCATGACCAATCTTAATAAGCGCCTCGGCCAAACAGCATGTGGGGGACCGTTTGCAGCAGAATACGAACGTCCAGAGAAAGTGACCAGTTTTCAATGTAGTAAATATCCAGCAGGCACAGTTCGTCAAATGTCAGGTCGGCGCGCCCGCTGACTTGCCACAGGCCTGTCAGCCCGCCAATTACGGCGAGGCGCTGGCGGTGCCAGGGCTTGTACTGTTCTACCTCTTCGGGCAGCGGGGGACGTGGCCCGACCAGACTCATGTTTCCCTGCAAGACGTTAATCAATTGGGGTAGTTCGTCCAGGCTGGTACGGCGGATAAACCGGCCAACGCGTGTCAGACGCGGATCATCCTTGATCTTGAACAGAGGTCCGTCAGCTTCATTTAGGGCTTGCAGCGCTTCCTTCTGCCGTTCGGCATCCAGCACCATGGAACGAAACTTGTACATTTTGAAAAGCCGGCCGTTGCGGCCCACGCGCACGCCGGAATAAATGACCGGCCCAGGGGAATCTAGTTTGATAGCTATGGCCACAAACAGGCCCACCACCAGGGAGGGAATTGCCAGAACAGCCATTGCCGCCAAATCCATTGCCCGCTTCAAAAAGCGTTCGAGGGGGTTAATGCTCACTTCCCGAACGCCTAGAATGGGAATACCGCCCATGTTGGTGAACTCTACTCGATGCAGGCTGATTTGCAGCAAGTCGGGCACGGCCTGAGCGCGTACTCCGTGTTTTTCGCAGACGGCCAGCAGGCGGACGGTGGCCTGGTGCATTTCGCCGGGCAGAGCGATGAAGACGGTGTGCAGGGCTGGCAGTTCCTGAAGAACGTTTTCCAGGTCGTGGTATGAGCCGAGATTGGGGATGAGTCCCAGGCCGATGTTGTTTTCCCGGCTGCCATCTACCAGGTAGCCGATGGCCTGGTAGCCCAGGTCGGGGCGGGCCAGCAGGGTGCGGATGAGGCTTCGGCCTGTTTCGCCGGAGCCAATGACCAGAACACGATCAACCCAACGGCCGTGTCGGTAAAAATACGCCAGTACCCAGCGCCGCACCAGCCGCGCCGCGCTGACAAACACCACCACAAACAAAAAGGTCCAGAACAGCATCAACCGGGAAAAGGGACCGTTAGGTTGTAAGAAAAAGGTGACGGCCATCATCAGCACAACGGCCGTCGCCGTAGCATAAGACACCCGCGATATCTCATCTACCCAGAATTCCCCGCGCCGCCGCACCCATACGCGCGACTGAGAAAAGGTGAGGATGAGCAGCAGATTAAGGATAATTTGCTGCCCCAGGTAACGGCCGTATGGCTCGAAAAACTGCACCGGCACCGCCAAAAACCACTGCCACCGGTAACGGGCAATATAAGCTACCAAAAAACCCAGGTTGATGAGGATGACATCGGTAAGAATGGTGACGAAACGTATACGGCGGGTTCTCATCTCAGTTGTAATACCTGACGGTAGAGGACGGCCGTTTGCCGGCCTGCCTGCCCCCACGAAAATTTTGCAGCATGTTCCAATCCTTGCTGCTGCATTCTAGCCGACAACGCCGAATCGTTAAGTACGCTTGCCATACGATCCGCCAGTTCGGCAGCGTTTTGCGGATCAAACAGCAATCCTGCTTCCCC
>Ga0209607_1001266_pt1 | contig 21309 bp, 29 predicted proteins | sample AD_UKC117_MetaG_FD_184413 | JGI IMG/M metagenome (GOLD analysis project Ga0209607, IMG submission 184413) | Active sludge microbial communities of municipal wastewater-treating anaerobic digesters from Hong Kong - AD_UKC117_MetaG (SPAdes)... | ecosystem: Engineered > Bioreactor > Anaerobic >... | reverse complement strand
CGACCACGTGGGCACGCCCATGCAGGAAGGCCTGCGCCTTGTACACAACACGCTGGTGGGCACCGGCCTGCGCCAGCGCATCAAGATCGGCTGCGCGGGCAAGGTGATCACCGCCTTCGACATCGCCCGCGCGCTGGCGCTGGGCGCCGACTGGTGCAATTGCGGGCGCGGCTTCATGATGGCGCTGGGCTGCATCCAGGCCCAGACCTGCCACACCGGCCGCTGCCCCACCGGCGTGACCACGCAGGACGCGCAGCGCCAGAAGGCGCTGGTGGTGGGCGACAAGGCGCCGCGCGTGGCGCAGTTCCACGCCAACACGCTGCATGCGCTGAAAGAGCTGCTGCAGGCTGCGGGCCTGAGCCACCCGGACCAGCTCACGCCGCACCACATCGTGCGCCGCATCGACGACGCCGAAGTGCGCCAGCTCTCCAGCCTGATGCCCACGGTGGCCGAGGGCGCGATCCTGAACGACCTGGCGCGGCTGCCCAACGTGTTCCGCCTCTACTGGCCGATCGCCAGCGCCGACAGCTTCGCGCCGCAGGAGCCGCGCGAGGGCGAGGTGGTGGCCGACCTGCGCGGCACGCCGCCGGCTGGCCGCGGCAACAACGCGCCGGCCTCGGCCTGGGAAGTGGCGCGCCAGCTGCGCCCGCCCGCCACGCCGGCGGCGGCGCCGAAAAGCGCCGTGCAGCCCAGCCAGGCCGACGCGCCCGCGGCCGCGCCGGAATCGGCCACCGAGGTGCCGCCGGGCTGGTCGGGCTCGGACAAGGCGGACGGGCCGCCGGCAGCCGGTGGCGGCTGAGCCGCTGTTGCGCGCCTGGCCGGGCTCGTCAATTGCTATCTTATAAATAGCCGGTTGCGCCCGTCAATTCTGGGCAAAACGACAATTCGATTCTGAATTTCTGATGGTTGGCGTCGCCGGTCCACCGACCGTGAAGCTGTCGAGCCAAGCCATCGCGCAGGCGCTGCGGGGCGAGCTAATCGGGCACGTCGCCTCGAGTTTTCTGAACGACTTGTCACCCTCGTGACGCCACGCGCCGCCCTGCGCCGGCACGGCTCCTTCAGCGGGTAGAAACCCCTATCGGCACACCCCAGCCCCGTCCGCATAATGAATTGTTGTAGTAACAGGGACGCTGGCGAGCTGCATGGCTTCGGACATCCTTCTGGAAACGCGCGGACTCGTCAAGGAGTTCAAGGGCTTTGTGGCCGTCAACGACGTCAACCTGCAGGTTAGGCGCGGCACCATCCATGCCCTGATCGGCCCCAACGGCGCCGGCAAGACCACCTGCTTCAACCTGCTCACCAAGTTCCTGGAGCCCACGCGCGGGCAGATCCTGTTCGACGGGCACGACATCACCCGCGAAAAGCCCGCCCAGATCGCGCGCCGCGGCGTGGTGCGCTCGTTCCAGATCTCGTCCACCTTCCCGCACATGACGGTGCTGGAGAACGTGCGCGTGGCGCTGCAGCAGAACCTGGGCACGGCGTTCTCGTTCTGGAAGTCCGAGCGCTCGCTGGACGCGCTGAACGAGCGCTGCCTCGAGCTGCTCGACACCGTGGGGCTGTCGGGCTTCGCCAACCTCACGGCGGTGGAGCTGCCCTACGGCCGCAAGCGCGCGCTGGAGATCGCCACCACGCTGGCCATGGAGCCCAAGCTGATGCTGCTTGACGAGCCCACGCAGGGCATGGGCCACGAAGACGTGGACATGGTCACGCAGCTGATCAAGAAGGTGGCCGCCAACCGCACCGTGCTCATGGTGGAGCACAACATGGGCGTGGTCGGCAGCATCGCCGACACCATTTCCGTGCTGCAGTTCGGCCAGCTGATCGCCGAAGGGCCGTACGCGGAAGTCTCGCGCAACCCGCAGGTGCTGGAAGCCTACATGGGCAGCTCGGAAGCCGAACTGGAGGGTGCCCATGGCTGAAGCCGCGGCAATGCCGGCCCGCGCGGCCGGCCAGGGCGCCGGCACGCCGGCGATCGAATTCAAGGACGTCCACACCTGGTACGGCGAATCGCACATCCTGCACGGTGTGAGCCTGCATGTGCAGCCGGGCGAGGTGGTGTCGCTGCTGGGCCGCAACGGCGCCGGCCGCACCACCGCCATGCGCGCCATCATGGGCCTGGTGGGCAAGCGAACGGGCTCGATCACCATCAACGGCGTCGAGACCGTGCAGATGCCGCCGCACCGCATCGCCCGCCTGGGCGTGGGTTACTGCCCGGAAGAGCGCGGCATCATGGCTTCGCTCAGCTGCCAGGAAAACCTGATGCTGCCGCCCAAGGTGGCCGAAGGCGGCATGAGCATCGACGAGATCTACGAGATGTTCCCCAACCTGAAGGCGCGTCGGGGCAGCCCCGGCGGCCGGCTTTCGGGTGGCGAGCAGCAGATGCTGGCGGTGGCGCGCATCCTGCGCACCGGCGCCAAGATCCTGCTGCTGGACGAGATCTCCGAAGGTCTGGCACCGGTGATCGTGCAGGCGCTCGCGCGCATGATCCTGCAGCTGCGCCAGCGCGGCTTCACGGTGCTGATGGTGGAGCAGAACTTCCGCTTCGCCGCCCCGCTGGCCGACCGCTTCTACATCATGGAGCGCGGCCTGATCGTCCAGACGTTCACCGCCGACCAGCTGCAGGACAACATGTCCATGCTGCAGGAATACCTCGGCGTCTAGCGTTCTCTTTTTCGCAGTGCACCCATCCAAGGAGACATTCATGAAGCGCAAACTGCTGTCCACCCTGCTGGCCGCCGCCGGCCTGCTGGCCGCCAGCCTGGGCCACGCCCAGGTTTCCGGCAACGTCGTCAAGATCGGCGTGATGAACGACATGTCGGGCCTGTACTCCGACGTGGGCGGCCCCGGCTCGGTGGTCGCCGCCAAGATGGCCGTGGAAGACTACCTGAAGGCCAGCGGCTCCAAGCTGAAGGTGGAAGTCGTCTCGGCCGACCACCAGAACAAGCCGGACGTCGGCTCCAGCATCGCCCGCAAGTGGTTCGACTCCGAAGGCGTGGACGTGATCGTCGACGTGCCCACGTCGTCGGTGGCGCTGGCCATCAACCAGGTCACGCGCGAGAAGGGCAAGGCCTTCCTGGACACCGGCGCGGCCACCTCCGACCTGACGGGCAAGGACTGCTCGCCCAACACCGTGCACTGGCTGTACGACACCTGGATGCTGGCCCACGGCACCGGCAGCGCGGTGGTGAAGCAGGGCGGCGACAGCTGGTTCTTCCTGACCGCCGACTACGCCTTCGGCCATGCACTCGAGCGCGACACCACCGAGGTCATCAAGGCCGCCGGCGGCAAGGTGCTGGGCAGCGTGAAGGTGCCGCTCAACACGCAGGACTTCTCCTCCTTCCTGCTGCAGGCGCAGGCCTCCAAGGCCAAGGTGATCGGCCTGGCCAACGCCGGCGGCGACACCATCAACTCCATCAAGCAGGCGTCGGAGTTCGGCATCGTCCAGGGCGGCCAGAAGCTGGCCGGCCTGCTGGTGTTCCTGTCCGATGTGCACGGCCTGGGCCTGCAGAAGGCACAAGGCCTGCAGGTGACCACCGCCTTCTACTGGGACCTGAACGACAACACCCGCGCCTGGGCCAAGCGCTTCGCAGCGGCCAACGGCGGCAAGTACCCGACCATGGACCACGCCGGCGTGTACGCCGAAATCCTGCACTACCTGAAGGCGGTCGATTCGCTGAAATCGGACGACGGTACCAAGGTGGTGGCCGAGATGAAGAAGCTGCCGACCGACGACATCCTGTTCGGCAAGGGCATGATCCGCGCCGACGGCCGCAAGCTGCACCCGGTGTACCTGGTCGAGGTCAAGAAGCCGTCCGAGTCCAAGGGCCCGTACGACTATTACAAGGTGCTGCAGACCATCCCGGCCGACAAGGCATTCCGGCCCCTGAACGAGGGCAACTGCCCGCTGGTGAAGTAAGCCGGCCCCGGCCCGGCAGCAAGGCGTAGGAACAGCGCACGATGTTCGACATTCCGATCCAGGCCCTGATGGGGCAGCTCCTCATCGGGCTGATCAACGGGTCTTTCTACGCCTTGCTGTCGCTGGGCCTGGCCGTGATCTTCGGCCTGCTCAACATCATCAACTTCGCCCATGGCGCCCAGTACATGCTGGGTGCCTTCGGCGCCTACCTGCTGCTCAACAAGCTCGGCCTGAGCTACTGGTGGTCGCTGCTGATCGTGCCGATCGTGGTGGGTGCCACCGGCGTGGTCATCGAGCGCACCATGCTGGCGCGGCTCTACAAGCTGGACCACCTGTACGGCCTGCTGCTCACCTTCGGGCTGGCGCTGATCATCCAGGGCATCTTCCGCAACGAGTACGGATCCACCGGCCTGCCCTACTCCATTCCGCCGCAGCTTTCCGGCGGCAAGAACCTGGGCTTCATGTTCCTGCCCAACTACCGCGCCTGGGTCATCGTGGCCTCGGCGGTGGTGTGCCTGGGCACCTGGTTCGTGATCGAACGCACCAAACTCGGCGGCTACCTGCGCGCCGCCACCGAGAACCCGCAGCTGGTGCAGGCCTTCGGCATCAACGTGCCACGCATGATCACGCTGACCTACGGCTTCGGCGTGGCGCTGGCCGCGCTGGCCGGCGTGATGGCCGCCCCGATCTACCAGGTGAGCCCGCAGATGGGCTCGGACCTGATCATCGTCGTGTTCGCCGTGGTGGTGATCGGCGGCATGGGCTCGATCCTGGGTGCCATCGTCACCGGCTTCGGCCTGGGCCTGATCGAAGGCCTGACCAAGGTGTTCTACCCCGAGGCCTCGACCACCGTGATCTTCGTCATCATGGCCATCGTCCTGCTGATCCGGCCAGCCGGCCTGTTCGGCACGCAGAAATAAACCATGAGCACCTCCGCTTCCACAGGCTCCGGCGCACCGGCCGCCCCTTCCGCGCGCCCTGGCACCACCATGACGCCGGCCGAGCGCGCGCGCGCCGAAGGCCGGCTGCACCGCAACGTGTTCCTGCTGATGGTCGCCGTGCTGGTGGCCGCCCCCTTCGTCGGCATCTACCCGGTGTTCATGATGAAGGTGATGTGCTTCGCGCTGTTCGCCTGCGCCTTCAACCTGCTGCTGGGCTTCGGCGGCCTGCTGTCGTTCGGGCACGCCATGTTCCTGGGCATGGCGGGCTACGTGTCGGCGCACGCGGCCAAGGTCTGGGGGCTGACACCCGAGCTGGCGATCCTCGTGGCCACGCTCTGCGCGGCGGCGCTGGGCTGGGTGGCGGGCCTGCTGGCCATCCGCCGGCAGGGCATCTACTTCGCGATGATCACACTGGCGCTGGCCCAGATGGTGTTCTTCTTCAGCCTGCAGGCGCCGTTCACCGGCGGCGAGGACGGTATCCAGGCCGTGCCGCGCGGCAAGCTGTTCGGCCTGATCGACCTGTCGCAGCCGATGGCCATGTACGCCGTGGTGCTGGTGGTGTTCCTGGGCGGCTTCCTGCTGATCTACCGCATCGTCCACTCGCCCTTCGGCCAGGTGCTGAAGGCGATCCGCGAGAACGAGCCGCGCACCGTCTCGCTCGGCTACGACGCCGACAAGTTCAAGCACCGCGCCTTCGTGCTGTCGGCCGCGCTGGCGGGCATGGCCGGCGCCACCAAGGCCATCGTGTTCCAGCTGGCCTCGCTGACCGATGTGCACTGGAGCATGTCGGGTGAAGTCGTGCTGATGACGCTGGTGGGTGGCATGGGCACCATCTTCGGTCCGGTGGTGGGTGCCGCCGTGATCGTCACCATGCAGAACTACCTGGCCGAGCTGGGCGCCTGGGTGACGGTGGTGCAGGGCGTGATCTTCGTGCTGTGCGTGCTGCTGTTCCGCCGCGGCATCGTGGGCGAGATCGGCAACCTGCTGAAGAAATCGCTCTGAAGATCCGGCAGACCGGCCGGCGCCCGCCGGTCCGCATGGGGCGGCGCCGGGCAGCCGCTAAGCCTGCAGCAGCGCCGCCGGCTCCTCGCTTTCCAGCACCGACTGCGCCCAGGGCGCAAGCTTGTCGGCGTCGGCGCGCAGGATCTCCTGCTTGACCGGCAGGATCTGCGAAGGGTGCATGGAAAAGCTGCGCAGGCCCAGACCCAGCAGCAGGCGCGTCATGCTGGGGTCGCCCGCCATCTCGCCGCACACGCTCACCTCCTTGCCCGCCGCCTTGGCCTGCGCGATGGTGTCGGCCACCATCTTCAGCACGGCCGGGTGCAGCTGGTCGTACAGGTGCGCCACGGATTCGTCGGCGCGGTCGATCGCCAGGGTGTACTGGATCAGGTCGTTGGTGCCGATCGAGAGATAGTCGAAGTACTTCAGGAACAGCGGCAGCGTCATGGCCGCGGCCGGCACCTCGATCATCGCGCCCAGCTTCACCGGGCCGTAGGGCACCCCCTTCTGATCGAGCTGGGCGCGCGCCTTGTCGATCAGCTCCAGCGTCTGGCGGATCTCGCGCGCGTGCGCCAGCATGGGGATCAGCAGGTACACCTTGCCGTGCGCGGCGGCGCGCAGGATGGCGCGCAGCTGCGTCATGAACATGGCCGGCTCCGACAGGCTCCAGCGGATCGCGCGCAGGCCGAGCGCGGGGTTGAGGTGGGCGTCGTCGTGCCGGTCGTCCAGCGGCTTGTCGGCGCCGACGTCGATGGTGCGGATGGTCACCGGCATGCCGTGCATGCCTTCCACCGCCCGGCGGTAGGCGTGGTACTGCTCCTCCTCGTCGGGCAGCTTGCCCTCGCGGCCCATGAACAGGAACTCGGTGCGGAACAGGCCCACGCCCACGGCACTCACCGCCAGCGCGGCCTCGGTGTCGCCTGGCTGCTCGATGTTGGCCAGCAAGTCGATCCGCTGTCCATCCAGCGTCACCGCGGGCGTGTTGCGCAGGCGCGCCAGGCGGCCGCGCTCGAGCTCGCCCTGGCGCTGCTTGAAGGCGTAGTCGGCCAGGATGATGGGCGAGGGGTTGACGATCATCACCCCCGCATCGCCGTCGATCACCACCCAGTCGTCCTGCCGCACCAGCTGGCTGGCGGAACGCGCGCCCACCACGGCCGGGATGTCCATGCTGCGCGCCACGATGGCGGTGTGGCTGGTCTTGCCGCCCACGTCGGTCACGAAGCCGGCGAACACGCTCTTCTTGAACTGCAGCATGTCGGCCGGCGACAGGTCGTGCGCCACCAGCACCAGCGGCACGTCCTGCGTGTCCTCCAGCAGCAGCTCCGACTGGCGTGGCGCGCGCGGCGGCGGCGGCGCCACGGGCACGGCGGCGCCCTTCAGGTGGCGCAGCACGCGTTCGACCACCTGTTCCAGATCGGCCTTGCGCTCGCGCAGGTACTCGTCCTCCATCTCGTCGAACTGGCGCGACACCTGCTCGAGCTGGGTGGTCAGCGCCCATTCGGCGTTGTAGAGGCGCTCCTTGATCCAGTGGCGCACGCCGGCGCCGAGCTGGTCGTCCTGCAGCAGCATCAGGTGCACGTCGAGCAGCGCGCCCAGCTCGGGCGGCGCGTCCTTGGGCAAGTCCTGCTGCAGGCGCTGCAGTTCCTGGATCACCGCGTCGCGCGCCTCGCCCAGCCGCGTCAGCTCGCTGCGGATCTGATCCGGCTTGATGAAGTAGTGCGCCACCTCCACCCGGCTGGAGGCGATCAGCACCGCCCGCCCGATGGCAATGCCACGGGCCACCGCCAGGCCGTGGATGGCGAAGGTCATGGCCTGGCTCCGGCAGCGGTCTGCATCGGCACCAGTTTCACTCGCCTTCCCCGAACTTGTCGTCGATCAGGGCCAGGATGGCATCCATGGCTTCCTGCTCGCGGTCGCCGTCGGTTTCCACCGTGACCTGGCTGCCGATGCCGGCGGCCAGCATCATCACGCCCATGATGCTCTTGGCGTTCACGCGCCGCTCGCCACGGGCGATCCAGACGTCGCACGGGAAGCTGCCGGCCAGCTTGGTCAGCTTGGCCGAGGCCCGGGCATGCAGGCCCAGCTTATTGCTGATGGTCGTATCGTTCTTGATCATGGATGGCTCGGCGGTACTGGTTCTGCGGCGCGGTCACGGCCACCGGCATCACGCCCTGGCTGCCGCCCGCCAGCGCGCGCTGCACCAGCGATTCCAGCGGCTCGTGGCGGTAGGTCACGGCGCGCAGCAGCATGGGCAGGTTGACACCGGCGATCAGCCGGGTGCTCACGCCGTCGACCAGGCGCTGCGCCACATTGCAGGGCGTGGCGCCGAACAGGTCGGTCAGCACCAGCACGCCCTGGACGGGCAACTGGTCGAGCACGATCCTGGCGGCGGCCAGGGTTTCCTCGGGCGGGGCGTTGGGGTGGACGTCGAGCGCGGCCACGTGCTCGGCGGCGTCCGGGAACACATGCAGCGCGCACTGGCGCAGTGCATGCGCCAGCGGTGCGTGGGCGATGAGGAGGACGCCGTTCATCCGTGCATTATCGGCTGCGCGGCCACACGAAAACCAGGTAGCTCAACACGGAAAGCGCACCGAAGACGCCCATCGCGCCCTGGAACGCCGCCGCCTGGCCCAAGCCCAGGGCGCGCAGGCCGTCCACCGCCAGCCCGATGCCCCACTGCACCAAGAAGATGCCGACAAAAACCACCAGGTTGTAGGCCGACAGCGCCCGTCCTGCCAGTTCGGGCGGGAAGGTCATGCCCACCACCGGCTGCACCTGGGCGGCGGGCGTGGTCAGCACGCAGTAGAGCGCCAGCAGCACGAAGCTGGCCTCGCCCCAGGCCGGGCCGCCCACCACCAGCAGCACCAGCGGCGCGAAGCTGGCCGGCAGGCCCCAGGCCACCAGCCTGTCCACGGTGACGCCGCGCGCGGCCAGCCGCGGCATCAGCAGGCCCCAGATCCAGAAGGTGGCCAGCATGGACACGTTGATCCAGAACAGCCCGGTGGCCGACTGCAGCGGCGAGCTGCCGCCCACGCGCGTCATCCACGGCCCGGCCCACAGCGACTGGATCGCCACCATGCCGCCGAAGCTCACCAGCCCGAGCGGCGCCGCGCGCCGGAAATAGGCGTTGCGCCAGATCGTCGAATAAGAGCCTTTTGGGCCTCCAGCCGTTTCAGGACGGGCGCAGGCAGCTTCATCTTTTGTAGCATTCTGCCAGTGCGGCACGATCAGCCACAGCGCCGCCATGGCCACCAGCACCAGCACGGCAACGGCCCAGAACAGCGCCCGCCAGCCCCACAGCGGCTCCAGCCACTGCACCGGCAGCGTGGAGGCGATCATGCCCAGCGAGCCGCTCATCAGCATCCAGGCGTTGGCGCGCAGCTGGGTGCTGGCGTCGAACCAGCGGCGGTAACCGGTGAGCGGCGCCATCAGCCCGGCCGATACGCCCATGCCCATCAGCAGCCGCGCCAGCATCAGTGCCGTGAAGCCCTGCGCCAGCGCGAACACCGCGCAGCCCAGCACTGCGGCCGCCAGCAGCGCAGTGTTGACCTTGCGCGGCCCGTAACGGTCCAGCCAGTGGCCGAGCGGCAGCTGCATGGCGGCAAAGCCCAGGAAGTAGCCGCCGGCCAGCAGGCCCAGGTCGCCCGCGTGCAGGCTGAACTCGGCCGTGAGCACCGGCGACAGCGTAGCCGTCACCGCCCGCAGCAGCGCCGAGACGAAGTACGCCAGCGCGAACGCCAGGAACACGCGCACCGCGGCGCCACGGCCGAGGCGGTTCACCGCAGCTTCAGGCCGGCGAAGAAGGCATCGGCCACCTCGGGTTGGGGCCTGGGCGCGTACATCACGGCATGCAGCAGCTCGGTGCCGCCGCCCTCCACCGCGTGGGCTGTCCAGACCGCCTCGGCCGCCACGGCCTTGCCGTCGGTGCCCTGCCCCTGCGCCACCAGCCGCTCGGCGTGCGCCAGCGGCAGGCCGCCGGGCGGGCGGAACGGCGTGCGCGCGCTGGCGGCCGCGGCCTGCATGTTGGCCAGCGTGGCCTGCTGCCAGCCGGCCAGCACCTCGTCGGGCGCGCGGCCTTCGGGCAAGGTGGCCACCATGACGGCGAAGGTGGCGCCGCCGGCTTCGCAGCCGGCGACGTCGAGTTCGGTCGGCACGCCGCCCAGCGGCACGCTGCGCGTGGCGTGGTCGGGCTTGCAGGGCAGCAGGGCCACGCTTGTGCCGGGCGCCAGCGGCACCTCGCGCCAGTTGAGCGTGGGGCTGCAGGCGGCCAGCAGCAGGGCGGCGAGAACGAACCAGCGGGGCATCGGCCGATTATGCGTAGCGCCGCCGTCGCCCCTGGCGTGCCGGCGTGCCGCGGGCGACACGGCGGCTGCGCCACAATCGGCGCCATGAACGCACTCGACGGCATCCGCATCCTCGACCTCTCCCGCGTGCTGGCCGGGCCCTGGTGCACCCAGACCCTGGCCGACCTGGGGGCCGACGTGATCAAGATCGAACGCCCCGGCAGCGGCGACGACACGCGCAGCTGGGGCCCGCCCTTCCTGGTGGGCGACGACGGCACCGAATCGCACGAGGCCGCCTACTACCTGGGCGCCAACCGCAACAAGCGCTCCATCACCTGCGACATCGCCCGGCCCGAGGGGCAGGCGCTGATCCGCGAGCTGGTGGCGCGCTGCGACGTGTTCATCGAGAACTTCAAGGTTGGCGACATGGCGCGCTACGGGCTGGATTACGCCGCGCTGTCCGCCATCAACCCGAAGCTGGTGTACTGCAGCCTCACCGGCTTCGGCCAGACCGGGCCGTACGCGCCGCGCGCCGGCTACGACTACATCATCCAGGGCATGGGCGGGCTGATGAGCGTGACCGGCGAACGCGACGACCTCGGCGGCGGCCCGCAGAAGGTGGGCGTGGCCGTGGCCGACCTGTTCACCGGCATGTACGCCACCGTGGGCATCCTGGCCGCACTGCGCCACGCCGAACGCACGGGCGAGGGCCAGCACCTGGACATGGCGCTGCTCGACGCCCAGACCGCCATGCTGGCCAACCTGGGCGCCAACTACCTGGTGAGCGGCAAGGTGCCGGGGCGCATGGGCAACGCACACCAGAACATCGTGCCCTACCAGGTGTTCGAGGTCGCGCCGCGCCCCGACGGCAGCCGCGACTACCTCATCCTGGCCGTGGGCAACGACGGCCAGTACGCCAAGTTCTGCGAGGTGGCCGGCCGGCCCGACCTGGCCGCCGACCCGCGCTACGTGAAGAACCGCGACCGGGTGAAGCACCGCGCCGAGCTCGTGCCCCAGCTGGAAGCCGTGATGAAGTCGCGCCCCAAGGCCGACTGGCTGGCCGCGCTGGAAGCCGCCAAGGTGCCCTGCGGCGCCATCAACGCGCTGGACGAGGTGTTCGCCGATCCACAGATCGCCGCGCGCCAGATGGTGGCGCACTGGCAGCACCCGCTGAAGGCCGATCTGCAGCTGGTCGCCAGCCCGCTCAAGCTCGGCAAGACGCCGGTGCGCGGCCCGGCCAACGGCGGCACGCCACCACCGCTGCTCGGCCAGCACACCGACGAGGTGCTGCAAGAGGTGCTGGGCTGGGACGCGGCCCGCGTGGCCGGCGCGCGGGCGGCCGGCGCCATCTGAGCGTCGATCGTGCGCGCGGAAAAGCTCCTGATGTTGTAGCTGCCTGCGACCGCCATACAAGGGTTGGAGCCCGATTTTGTTCTGAAATTCACACCCCGTAGGAGATCCGCCGCATGGCCAACTACCTGCTCGTTCACGGCGCCTGGGGCGGCGCCTGGTATTGGCGTGACACGCTGTCCGCGCTGATCCGCGCCGGCCACCGCGCCCACGCCGTCACCCTGACGGGGCTGGGCGAGCGCGCGCACCTGATGTCGCCCGCCATCGACCTGGAAACCCACATCCAGGACGTGATCGCCGCACTGGAAACCGAGGAACTGCAGGATTGCATCCTGGTCGTGCACTCCTACGCCGGCATGCTGGGCACGGCCGTGGCCGACCGCCGTACCGACTGGCTGCGCCACCTGGTCTACGTCGACGCCATGATCCCCAGGCCGGGCGAAAGCTGGGCCGCCACGCACGCCAGCGCCACGCGCCAGCAGCGCCTCGGCGCCGCACAGGCCAGCGCCGACTTCAGCTTTCCGCCGCCCGACCCGTCGGTCTTCGGCCTGGAGGGCGATGCCTACGAATGGGTCAGGCGCCGGCAGACGCCGCACCCCGGCCACACCTACGAGCACCCGCTGGACTTCGACGCGGCGCGGGTGGCCAGCGTGCCGCGCACCTTCATCGATTGCACCGATCCCAAGCTGCCCACCATCGACGCCATTCGCCAGCGCGTGCGCGACCCCGGCTTCTGGGGCGGCGCCTGGCTGCCCGGCTCCAGCGTGGTCACCCTAGCCACCGGCCACGACCCGATGCTCAGCGCCCCCGCCGAATTCATGGCCATTCTGCTGGCGCTGGGCAAGCGCACGGGCCAGTCGTAAAATCAGAGCTTCGCCCTTGCCTGTCTTGCGCAATCAGCTATTGATTTTGCAGCAAGGTGGGCGCTGACGACAAGCCGCAGGGAACCTTGCGGCGCCGCCGGCATCCCACAGGGCAGTTGCTGGATCTTGTCGTGAACCCGATGAACACCCCCCGCCGCCAAGCCCTGCTGATGGGCCTGCTGGCCGCCGCCGCCACGCTGGGCCTGGCAGGCTGCGCCAAGGACCCGGCGCCCGAGAGCACCTTCGTGCTGCTCGACGGCGCCAGGCAGAGCACCGCCGACCTGAAGGGCAAGGTCACGCTGGTCAACTTCTGGGCCACCAGCTGCACCACCTGCGTGGCCGAGATGCCGCAGATCGTCGCCACATACAACCAGTACAAGGGCAAGGGCTACGACACCCTGGCCGTGGCCATGAGCTACGACCCGCCGGCCTACGTGGTCAACTACGCCGAAACCCGCAAGCTGCCCTTCAAGGTAGCCATCGACAACACCGGCGCCGTGGCCAAGGCCTGGGGCGACGTGCAGCTCACCCCCACCTCGTACCTGCTGAACAAGAAGGGCGAGATCGTCAAGCGCTACGTCGGCCAGCCCGACTTTGCCGAGCTGCACCAGCTGATCGAGAAGCTGCTGGCCGAGGCCTGAGGGCGCCTGCGCACACCGCGGGCCAGCGCCGGCCCATTGCGGTTTCGGGCATGAAAAACGGCACCAGCCCATGCAGGGCGGACGCCGCCAGCTCCGGATTCAGGAGCAATTTGGATTGTCCGAGGATTGGGTTGCCGCGCCCTGTCGCAGGCCTTGACGGCTGAGTCCAGCCATTCCCCGATGCCTGCGTCTCGGGGGCGCCGCCCCTGTCAATCCTTCCTGAAGTGGTCGTGGCAGGCCTTGCAGGTCTTGGCCGTGGGGCCGAAGGCGGCCTTGAGCTGGTCCAGGCTGCCGGACTTGGCGGCCGCCACCAGCTTGGTCATCTCGCCATCCATGTTCTCGGAGGCCTGCTTGAACTTGGCCTGTTCCTTCCAGATCTCGGGCTTGGCGTCGGTCTTGCCCAGATCGGTGCCCTCGCCGAAGGCGCGGAAGGGCAGCATGTGCACGGCGGCCAGCACGTCGGCATCAGAAGCGGCTGTGGCGGCGTTGTAAGGCGCCTTGCCATTGGCCATGGCACCCAGGCTGCCGAAGTGGCGACCCATCAGCGTGAACGCGGCCTGGCGGTACTTGATGGCGTCCTCGGGCTTGGCGAACTGCGCGGCGGCAGGCAGCGCCGTGGCAGCGGCGGTGACGACGAGGGCGGTGGCAAGCAGTTTTTTCATGCAACAAACTCCTGGGCTGACGTGGGAAGTAGGGACTGTACCCGCGATTCGATCCGGGGACCGTCATGGGAGAATGCCACGATCGTGTGACCGTGGCTTGCCCCACCCGACTATGAACACCGTTCGCATCTGGGATCTTCCCACGCGCCTCTTTCATTGGTTACTGGCTGTAAGCGTGATCGGCCTGATCGTCACCGCCAAGGTGGGCGGCGACGCCATGAACTGGCATTTCCGGCTCGGTTATGTGGTGTTCGCGCTGTTGCTGTTCCGGCTGATGTGGGGCTTCGTGGGCGGGCGCTGGTCGCGCTTTGCCAGCTTCTTCCCGACCCCCGCGCGTCTGGGCCGTTATCTGCGCGGCCAGGCACGGCCGGAGGACCACGCCGGCCACAACCCGCTGGGCGCGTTCTCGGTGCTGGCCATGCTGCTGGTGCTGGCGGCCCAGGTGGGCACGGGCCTGTTCAGCGACGACGACATCGCCTTCGCCGGCCCGCTGACCGGCCTGGTGGCCGGCTCCACGGTGCGCGCTGCCAGCAGCTACCACAAGGACGTGGGGCAGCTGCTGGTGATCGGCCTGGTGGCGTTGCACCTGCTGGCCATCGCGTTCTACTTCTTCGCCAAACGCAAGAACCTGGTGCGGCCGATGGTCACCGGCGACAAGACGCGCGCCGAGGTGGGTGGCGTGACCGCCGCCACCGACGGCTTCCGCCGCCGCGCGCTGGCGCTGGTGCTGATCGCGCTGGCCGCGGGCGTGGTCACCTGGGTGGTGAAGCTGGGCGGCTGAGCCGCGCGCTACACTGGCCTGCCCGACTTCTTCTTCCGCACGCGCGCGCCGACCGCCTGAAGTGGACAGCATCCCCCCGATCGACATCCTCGAAGCGCTGGAGCCCGGCCAGATCGAGGCCGCCCGAACCCTGTTCCAGGAATACGCCGACCAGCTGGGCATCGACCTGCGTTTCCAGGGCTTCGAGGCCGAACTCGCCGCGCTGCCCGGCGACTACGTGGCTCCGCGCGGCGCGCTGCTGCTGGCCCTGGTGGACGGCGCCGTGGCCGGCTGCTGCGCGCTGCGGCCGCTGGACGACGTGGACTACGCCAACGCCGCCGAGATGAAGCGCCTGTACGTGCGCAAGGCCTTCCGCGGCTTCGGCCTGGGGCGCCGGCTGAGCGAGGCGATCCTCGAATCGGCGCGGCAGCTGGACTACGACTGCGTGCTGCTCGACACGCTGGACGAGATGGAATCGGCCCGCGCGCTGTACGAGGACCTGGGCTTCGAGGAAGTGCCGCCCTACTACCACAACCCGCTGGCGGGTGCGCACTACCTCAAGGTCGACCTGCGTTGAAGCGCCGCTGCGGCGGGGGTGATTTTTTGAGCCAAATCGGCCCGCAGCCCATATGCAGCGGTCGCAGACAGCTATAGAATCAGAAGCAATCCGGCGCAGCCGGATCTCCGGTTCAAGCCTTGGCCTGGGCCAGCAGCGTGTCGGCGTCGCTGACCTCGAACTTGCCCGGCGCCTCGATGTTCAGCGCGGCCACCTTGCCGTCCTTCACCAGCATCGAGTACCGGTTGCTGCGCAAGCCCATGCCGCGGCCGGTGAGGTCCAGCGTCAGGCCGGTGGCCTTGGCGAAGTCGGCACTGCCGTCGCCCAGCATGCGCACCTTGCCGTCGGTCTTCTGGTCGCGCGCCCAGGCGCCCATCACGAAGGCATCGTTGACCGAAACGCACCAGATCTCGTCCACGCCCGCGGCCTTCAGGGCGTCGTGCTGCGCCACGTAGCCCGGCACGTGCTTGGCCGAGCAGGTGGGCGTGAACGCGCCCGGCAGTGCGAACAGCGCGATGGTCTTGCCGGCCGTGGCCTGGCGCACGTCGACCGGGTTCGGGCCGATGCTGCAGCCATTGCCCTCGACCTCGGAATACTCCATCAGCGTCACGGCGGGCAGGGAATCTCCAACTTGGATCACGGCGGCTCCTCTCAGGGGGTTCAGGTGCGGCGCGCCCGGGCAAGGGACGCCGGAAACAAAAAAAGCGACCCACATTGTGAGTCGCTTCATGCCGGCATCGCCAGCGCGGCCATGAGAGGCCCCGCCTGCCGGTGGGTCTTGGCGCGGCCCGGCCGGAGCCGGGCGCGCACCCCGTGCATCAGACCTGGGCGGCCTTCTGCACCAGGCGCGTGGCCACCCAGTTCTTGGTCTTCGAAAGCGGGCGGCTTTCGGTGATCTCGATGGTGTCGCCCAGCTTGTATTCGCCGTTTTCGTCGTGGGCGTGGTACTTGCTGGAGCGGATCACGATCTTGCCGTAGATCGGGTGCTTAACGCGGCGCTCGATCATCACGGTCACGGTCTTGGCGCGCTTGTCGCTGACCACGGTGCCGACCAGCGTGCGCTTGAGGGAGGGTTTGGCTTCCGTCATGTCGGTTCCTTACTTGGCGGCGGCCTGTTTCTGGGCCAGCACCGTCTTGGCGCGCGCAATGGCACGGCGCGTGCTGCGCAGCTGGTTGGTATTGGCGAGTTGCTGCGTGGCTTTCTGCATGCGCAGGTTGAAGTGAGCCTTTTGCAGCTCCTTCACCTCGGCCTGCAGACCGGCCACGTCTTTCTCGCGCAGTTCGGATGCTTTCATCTTGGGTACCTCGTTACTGGCCGATCATGCGGCTGACGAAGGTGGTGCGCAGCGGCAGCTTGGCAGCCGCCAGCTGGAACGCTTCGCGCGCCAGTTCCTCGGGCACACCGACGATCTCGTACAGCACCTTGCCGGGCTGGATTTCGGCCACGTAGTACTCGGGGTTGCCCTTGCCGTTGCCCATGCGGACCTCGGCCGGCTTGGTGGAAATGGGCTTGTCCGGGAACACGCGGATCCAGATGCGGCCACCGCGCTTGACGTGGCGCGAAATCGCGCGACGGGCGGCTTCGATCTGGCGGGCCGTGAGGCGGCCGCGGTCGGTGGACTTCAGGCCGTACTCGCCAAACGCCACCGTGTTGCCACGGGTGGCGATGCCGGTGTTGCGGCCCTTCTGTTCCTTGCGGTATTTGCGACGTGCGGGTTGCAGCATCGTTATTCTCCTTTGGCGCCCTCGGCGCCGGCGGCATCGCCAGCCACCTTGCGCACGCGGCGCGCGGCGGGCTTGGCGTCGCCAGTGGCCTCGGCGGGTTTGTCACTGCCGTCGCTCGGGGCGGCGTTGCTGCCGGCGGCACGGCGGCCACCGCGCGCCGGGCGGTCGCCGGCGGGACGGCGCGGGCCGCGCGGGCGGCGCTCTTCGCCTTCGGGGCGCGGCGTGGAATCCAGCGAGGGCGCGTCGTTGCGGCCCAGGTTGTCACCCTTGTACACCCACACCTTGACGCCGATGACGCCGTAGGTGGTCTTGGCTTCGGAGAAGCCGTAGTCGATGTCGGCGCGCAGGGTGTGCAGCGGCACACGGCCTTCGCGGTACCACTCGGTACGGGCGATCTCGATGCCGTTCAGGCGACCGGCCGACATGATCTTGATGCCCTGGGCGCCCAGGCGCATCGCGTTCTGCATGGCGCGCTTCATGGCGCGGCGGAACATGATGCGCTTCTCGAGCTGCTGGGTGATGTTGTCGGCGATCAGCTGCGCGTTGACCTCGGGCTTGCGAACTTCTTCGATGTTCACGGCCACCGGCACGCCCAACTGGTCGGCCAGGTCCTTCTTCAGCTTCTCGATGTCCTCGCCCTTCTTGCCGATCACCACGCCCGGACGGGCCGAGTAGATGGTGATGCGGGCGCTCTTGGCGGGGCGCTCGATCAGCACGCGCGAGACGGCGGCGTTCTTCAGCTTGGACTTCAGGTACTCGCGCACCTTGATGTCCTCGGCCAGCATGCCGGCGAAGTCACGGTTGTTGGCGTACCAACGGCTCGACCAGTCGCGCGTGACGGGCAGGCGGAAGCCGGTAGGATGGATTTTCTGTCCCATAGTGTTCCTTCAAGCCTCCGTTCAGTCGCCGACCGTCAAGTACACATGGCACGTGGGCTTGCACAGGCGTGCACCACGGCCCTTGGCACGGGCGGCCGAGCGCTTGAGCGTCATGCCCTGCTCGATGTAGATGGTCTTGACGCGAAGCTCGTCGATGTCGGCACCGTCGTTGTGCTCGGCGTTGGCAATCGCCGACTCGAGCACCTTGCGCACGATGGGAGCGGCTTTCTTCTGCGTGAAGTTGAGGATGTTGAGGGCCTGATCGACCTTCTTGCCGCGGATCAGGTCGGCCACCAGACGGCCCTTGTCGGCCGAGAGGCGCACGCCGCGGAGGACTGCACGTGTTTCCATGAGTCGGGTCCTTACTTCTTGGCTTTCTTGTCCGCCGCGTGGCCCTTGAAGGTCCGCGTCAGGGCAAACTCACCCAGCTTGTGGCCGACCATCTGGTCGGTCACGTACACCGGCACGTGCTGCTTGCCGTTGTGCACGGCAATCGTCAGGCCGATGAATTCGGGCAGGATCATCGAGCGGCGCGACCAGGTCTTGATCGGCTTCTTGTCCTTGGTGGCCACGGCCTTGTCGACCTTGGTCAGCAGGTGGTGGTCAACGAACGGACCTTTTTTGAGAGAACGAGTCATTTCGTCAACCCCTTACTTCTTGCGACGCGACACGATCATGTTCTGCGTGCGCTTGTTGTTGCGGGTGCGATAGCCCTTGGTCAGGTTGCCCCACGGATCGACCGGCGCGCGGCCTTCGCCGGTGCGGCCTTCACCGCCACCGTGCGGGTGGTCGATCGGGTTCATGGCCACGCCACGCACCGTCGGGCGGATGCCCATCCAGCGCTTGACGCCGGCCTTGCCGTAGCGGCGCAGGCTGTGCTCTTCGTTGGCCACCTCACCGATGGTGGCGCGGCATTCAATGTGCACCTTGCGCACCTCGCCCGAGCGCATGCGCACCTGGGCGTAGGTACCTTCGCGCGCCAGCAGCGTGGCGGAGGTACCGGCCGAGCGGGCGATCTGCGCGCCGGCACCCGGCTTGAGCTCGATGCAGTGGATGGTCGAACCCACCGGGATGTTGCGGATCGGCAGCGTGTTGCCGGCACGGATCGGCGCCTCGGCGCCGCTCATGAGCTGGCTGCCCACCTCGACGCCGCGCGGCGCGATGATGTAGCGGCGCTCGCCGTCGGCGTAGCACACCAGCGCGATGTGGGCCGAACGGTTCGGGTCGTACTCGATGCGCTCGACCTTGGCCGGGATGCCGTCCTTGGTGCGGCGGAAATCGACCAGGCGATAGTGGTGGCGGTGACCGCCGCCCTTGTGGCGCGTGGTGATGTGACCGTTGTTGTTGCGGCCGGCCTTCTGGTGCTGGGGCTCCAGCAGCGGCGCGTACGCCTCACCCTTGTGCAGGTGATCGCGCGTGACCTTGACCTGACCACGACGGCCGGCGGAGGTCGGTTTCAGCTTGATGACAGCCATGATTTACGCAGCCTCCCCGGACAGGTTCAGCTCCTGGCCTTCCTTGAGCACGACGTAGGCCTTGCGCACGTGGTCACGACGACCGACGGTGCGACCAAAGCGCTTGGTCTTGCCCTTGACGTTGAGGACGGAAACCGCCTTGACCTCGACCTTGAACAACAGCTCGACCGCAGCCTTGATTTCAGGCTTGGTGGCGTTGCGCAGGACCTTGAACGTCACGGCGTTGGACTTCTCGGCCACCATGGTGGCCTTCTCGGAAATGACGGGCGCCACCAGCACTTGCATCAGGCGGCCTTCGTCGAACTGGCGCTCGGCGGGCGTGGGATTGACGCGGCTCATGCGAACATCTCCTTGAGCTTGTCGATGGCGCCCTTGGTGACCAGCACTTTCTTGTAGTACACCAGCGACACCGGATCGGCGTAGCGAGGCTCGACCACCAGCACGTTGCCCAGGTTGCGCGAGGCCAGGTACAGGTTCTCGTCGACCTCGTCGGCGATCACCAGCACCGAGTCCAGGTTCATGGCCTTGAACTTGGCAGCCAGCTGCTTGGTCTTGGGCGAATCGACCTTGATCGAATCGATGACGGCCAGGCGACCGTCGCGCGCGAGCTGCGACAGGATCGACGCCATGCCGGCGCGGTACATCTTCTTGTTGACCTTCTGAGAGAAGTTCTCTTCCGGGCTGTTCGGGAAGATGCGGCCGCCCCCGCGCCACAGCGGCGACGAGGTCATGCCGGCGCGGGCGTTGCCCGTGCCCTTCTGGCGGAACGGCTTCTTGGTCGAGTGCTTGACGGCCGCACGGTCCTTCTGGGCACGGGTGCCCTGGCGTGCGTTGGCGCGGTAGGCCACCACGATCTGGTGCACCAGCGCCTCGTTGTATTCACGACCGAACACGGTCTCGGGCGCGTCCACCTTGGACGCGGCCTGGCCTTGCTCGTTCAGGAGCTCTAGTTGCATCACTGGGCTCCTTTCGCTTCGGCCTTGGCCTTGACGGCCGGGCTCACGGTCACGAAGCCGCCGCGCGAACCGGGCACCGCGCCCTTGATCAGCAGCAGCTGGCGCGCTTCGTCGATACGGATGACGTCCAGGTTCTGGGTGGTGACGGTCTCGTCGCCCATGTGGCCGGTCATCTTCTTGCCCGGGAACACGCGGCCCGGATCCTGCGCCATGGAGATCGAACCCGGCACGTTGTGCGAACGGCTGTTACCGTGCGACGCGCGCTGCGAGCTGAAGTTGTGGCGCTTGATGGTGCCGGCATAGCCCTTGCCGATGGAGGTGCCCTGCACGTCCACCTTCTGGCCGACGGCGAACACGTCGGTCACGGGCACGGCGGTACCGGCGGCGTATTTGCCGGCCACGTCGCCGTCGACACGGAATTCACGGGTGATTTCGCCGGCTTCGACGCCGGCCTTGGCCAGGTGGCCCGCCTGCGGCTTGGTCACGCGGGAGGCGCGGCGGGACCCGAAGGTCACCTGCAGGGCCACGTAGCCGTCGTTCTCTTGGGTCTTGACCTGGGTGACGCGGTTGTTCGACACATCGACCACCGTGACAGGCACTGCTTCGCCGTCATCGGTGAACAGACGCATCATGCCCACCTTGCGCCCCAACAACCCCAATCGGTTGCTTTGACTCATTTGTTGCTCCGAAACTTCCGCCGCGCCGAGCTTCAATTGGCCGGTGCGTTTGGTGTGCGAAAGAGAGTTGATAAGCTCACCCAAAAAGGGCAAGCCTTAAATTATAACGCGGGCTTTCCGGATCTGGCAAGCCCGCGTCAAACGCTCAGCTGGCGGCGCCCCGGAGCGCCGCACCAAATGGTTTACTGCAGCTTGATTTCCACGTCCACGCCGGCCGGCAGGTCGAGCTTCATCAGCGCGTCCACGGTCTTGTCGGTCGGGTCGACGATGTCCATCAGGCGCTGGTGCGTGCGAATCTCGAACTGGTCGCGGCTGGCCTTGTTGACGTGCGGCGAACGCAGGATGTCGAAGCGCTTCATACGGGTGGGCAGGGGCACGGGGCCCTTGACCACGGCGCCGGTGCGCTTGGCGGTGTCCACGATCTCGGCGGCCGACTGGTCGATCAGCTTGTAGTCGAACGCCTTCAGGCGGATGCGGATTTTCTGCTTGGTTGCCATGGTTCCGCTCCTTACTCGATGATCTTGGCCACCACGCCGGCGCCGACCGTGCGGCCGCCTTCGCGGATGGCGAAACGCAGGCCTTCTTCCATGGCGATCGGCGCGATCAGCTTGACGGTGATCGACACGT
>Ga0209607_1001263_pt1 | contig 21329 bp, 20 predicted proteins | sample AD_UKC117_MetaG_FD_184413 | JGI IMG/M metagenome (GOLD analysis project Ga0209607, IMG submission 184413) | Active sludge microbial communities of municipal wastewater-treating anaerobic digesters from Hong Kong - AD_UKC117_MetaG (SPAdes)... | ecosystem: Engineered > Bioreactor > Anaerobic >... | reverse complement strand
CTTCCCGCTCCTCTTCAGTTAGATCAACCAGATACTTGTGGGCCATGGTGATTCCTCCTGTTGATCTCAACCATAGGGCACCCACCGCTACCTGTCAAAACTTCTGTGTCAGCCCACTAGCATCATCGTGCCGAGTACCACCGTGTCCTGCAGCTGTTCGCGCGCCTGACCGGGCGTAAGACCTTTATTCTTGCGCAATTCGACCATGCGTTCCACATACCGCTCGCGTACGGCTTCCGGCTCGATAATTTCCACGGTGGGCGGCAGGTCGACACCCTGTCCGGCGGCCACCGCTTCGATGGTAACGCGCGAACCGAGCAGCACACAGCGAGCGATGCCCTTTTCCGCGCATACGACGGCGGCGCGAATGGTGCGCGGTGTCGTCGGCGAGAACCGCGCTCGGCATGTGGTCGATCTGGGTGGCGGTGATAAAACCGTCGTTGGCCACGCTCAGGATGGGCAAGCCGCTCGCGAAAGCGTGCGAGGCCAGCTTGCGATGGATGGCCTCGGTGTGCAAGCTCTCAGACTAGCACGTCGGTACCTTCAGCGGCGCGCAGGCACAAGCCGACGAGGTCTTCCAGCAGATCTGGTTCCTGGCCAGCCGCCAACCGCTCGTCCGCTCGGACGAGCGACACCGGATCGGGCATCTCAATCGCATAGATCGCGCGGGCGAAGTGAAGCGAAGGCTCGTTAGCCGCCTCCTCCTGCGCTACCGGCTTGACAAAGTTGACCCAATACCCCTGTCGTTGCAGGGCGCGGACCACGCCGAGGGCGACGGGCTTCAACCCGACGTTCTGACGGATGGGAATCAGGTAGAAAATCTGCATCACGAACACTCCAGGCGATCACGGGCACCACTTCGCACGCCAGAACTTCGATCGCAGACGATGGCACGTACTCCAACGATCTTGACATCAGGTCACGGGTCCCGGATTGAACAGGACCAGCGCGTTATGCAGCTTCCACTGTTCGGCCCAGGTTTTCTGGCACCCGCTGGCCACCTCCAACAGCTGGCGGAACAGCTCCCGGCCGACTTCCTCAATGGTGGCTTCGCCGGTGGCGATGCGGCCGGCGTCAACGTCCATGAGGTCATGCCAGCGACGGGCCAAATCGTTGCGGGTGGCGACCTTGATGACGGGTGCGGCAGCCAAGCTGTAGGGCGTACCACGTCCGGTGGTGAAGACGTGCAGCGTCATGTCCGCCGCCAGTTGCAGCGCGCCGTGAGCTGGTCGATGCCGGCGCGTACTTCGGTGATTTCGGAGAACAGCACGGTGGCGCCGGCCCGGACCAGGAGATCCGTGCAAAAACCGACGGCCGGGTTGGCGGTGACCCCGGAAAAGGCGTCGCTGCCGCCACATTGCACGCCCACCACCAGCTCCGAGGCCGGGCAGGTTTCGCGCCGGTGTGCGTTGAGCTGTTCCAGATGCGACTCGGCGCGGGTCATGATCGAGGCGATCATCGACATAAAGCCGATGTGATGATCGTCTTGCAGACACACGACGTCCAGAGGAGGCTCGGCGTTTTCGCCCACATCGGCCACGGGACGTTCGTCGATGATCGGGATTGTGCCTGGCGGCAGTAGGCGCTGCGGTTGCAGCTTCTCGCAACCGAGACTCACGACCAGGACCTCGCCGCCGAAGTTGGGGTTGAGGCTGAAGTTGCGCAGGGTGCGGATCGGTACGACTGTGTCCGGCGCATCAATAGCTACGCCACAGCCATAGGTATGCTCCAATCCCACCACATCATCGACGTGGGGATATTTCGGCAGCAGCTCCTCCCGGATGCGCTGGACCACGACATCGACCACGCTCGCCACGCACTGCACGGTGGTGGTGATGGCCAGGAGATTGTGCGTACCGACCGAGCCGTCCGGGTTGCGGTAGCCCTCGAAGGCTACACCTTCGAGGGGTGGCGGCGCTATCGGTTCCCGGGTAGCGATGGGTAGGTCATCGAGCGCACGCGCCTCGGGCATTCGCAACCGCCGCTCATGCACCCAACCACCGGCTGGAATGTCCTGCAGGGCGTAACCGATCGTGGCGTTGTAACGGAGCACGGGTTGCCCGGCGGCGAGCGCGACCAGCGCCACTTTGTGGTCCTGTGGTACGGATTCGGTCAGGACCAGGCCGCAGGGAAAGCGGGCGCCGGCTGGCAGACCGTGGGTATTGACGACGATCGCCACGTTGTCTTGGGGATGGATTTGATGCAGAAGGGTTCTTCGGTAGAGGTTTGCGGGTGGCTGGACATGAGGGTGGACGCTCCTGATCGAATCGGTGGCAAGGGGTCGGCGGAACCTGTTTTTGCGGCGCCCGGTCCTGCGGGTGGCGCGGCGTTATCGGGCAACGCGGGGGCATCACGTCGCTATGTTCAGCGCAGTGGTAGGTGAAGATGGCCACGCCATCGCCGGTGATAAATCCGTGCTAGGTGACTTCCCGTTTACAGAAAGGACACCTTTCGACCGGGATCGATGAAAATCTGATGCGATTATTCATTAGCGCACACTCCATTTACCGCCTGGCGGGTTCGGTCACCAGGATCGCCCGAAAATCATTGACGTTGGTCAAGGTCGGCCCGGTGATCACTGAATTACCCAAGGCTTGGAAAAAGCCATGACCGTCGTTGTTGGCTAAACGCTCGCGCGGCTTAATGCCTTGCGCCCAGGCGCGGGCCAGGGTGTCCGGCGCGAGATACGCGCCGGCGATGTCTTCCTGACCATCCACCCCGTCGGTGTCGCCGGCCAGGGCGTGGATGCCGGGCTGACCGTCCAGGGCGATACCCAGCGCCAGCAGAAACTCGACGTTGCGCCCGCCGCGTCCCTGACCACGCACCGTCACGGTGGTTTCGCCGCCGGAGAGCAGTACGCAGGGCGGCGAAAACGGCTGGCCGCGCAAGGCGACCTGCCGGGCAATGCCGGCCATGACCGTCCCCACGTCGCGCGCTTCGCCTTCCAGACTGTCACCCAGAATGTGAATGGCGAGGCCCGCCCGACGGGCTACGGTGGCAGCGGCTTCCAGCGCCATTTGCGGGGTCGCGATGAGATGCGTCTCGCCGCTGGCCAAACGCGGATCGCCCGATTTGACTGTTTCGCCCACCCCGCTTTTCAGCAGCGTTCGCGCGGTGGGCGGCGCGTCGATCCCGTAGCGGGCAAGAATCGCCAAGGCGTCGGCGCAGGCGGTCGAATCGGCCACGGTCGGCCCGGAGGCGATGTCCATGGGGTTGTCGCCGGGTACATCGGAGATCAGTAGCGTCACCACCCGGGCCGGGTGACAGGCCGCCGCCAGCCGGCCACCCTTGATCGCCGACAGGTGGCGGCGCACACAGTTTATCTCCGAGATCGTCGCCCCACTGTTGAGTAAGGCGCGATTGATCGCCTGTTTGTCCGCCAGGGTCAGTCCTTCCCCTGGCAGCGGCAACAGGGCCGAGCCGCCGCCGGAGATCAGGCACAGCACCACATCGTTGGCGTTCAACCCACGCACCTGGTCGAGAATTCGCCGGGCGGCGGCAAGACCGGCAGCGTCTGGCACTGGATGGGCGGCTTCGATAATCTCGATGCGCGGGCAAGGCACGGCGTAGCCGTAGCGGGTCACCACCAACCCCTCTAGCGGACCGGGCCAATGGTCTTCCACCGCCTTAGCCATGGCTGCCGACGCCTTGCCGGCGCCAATCACGATCAGCCGGCCGGCGGGCGGTTCTGGCAAATAGGGCGGCACACACCGCGCCGGTTGGGCGGCGGCAATGGCGGTCTCGAACATCTCCCGCAATAACGCCTGGGCGTCGACAGTCTTCGGTGTGTCCATGATCTTCTCCGCGGGGGGTGATACCGATTCTCAATGGAATTTGAAGTGTGAATTCTGGTTCTGTTACGTTAGCTGAGAGGGTCCGATTTCGGTAAGCTACACGGCCCCTGTTCTGACTTGAGAACCCGCATGATCGACTTTAGAGGCCACCGCTTTGAACGAGACCTCATTCTGACGAGTGTCCGGTGGTACAGTCAAACAGTTTTTAGATAGTTTTAAAAACCGCTGTTAGAGCATCAAAAAGATTTTGGCAATTTAGAAGGATTTTTTTCAATTTTCCCTTGAGAATAGCCCAATAGTTTTCGATAGGATTCAAATCAGGTGAATAAGGAGGTAAGAATAACAATTGGTGCCCATTTTCTTCAATAATATTTCTTGTCTCTTCGGATTTATGGAAACTCGCATTATCCATAACGATAATGCAATTTTTTGGAAGCACAGGGATTAGGCATTTCTCAAGCCAATTATTAAATATCTCCGTATCCGTATTACATGCATAGGCTAGGGGAGCAATGATTTCATTATTGATGAGACCACTTATTCAGTTTTTCAGTGGGTTTGCTTTTCCGCTCACCGATAATAATTTCGCCTCTTGGACTCCAACCCCATTCATTTCTAATATTGTCGTGAAATCCAGATTCATCAACATATTGGGCTCCATTTTCACGCGACGCATTTTGCTCTACTCGTTGAGTAAACTCCATTCTTTCTTGTTCATCTCTTCCTTCGTACAGAAACGTTTTTTTATAAGTGATCTTGAGTGCCTTCAATCTTGCTTAAACGGATGAAGGCTTAACAGAAAAGTGTTCTGCGATCTGTTTTATGGTCACAGAAGGATTGTTTCTAATGTAATCCGCTAAATCAGAGTCACTCAATTTCCTTGCACGAAATTTGGTTCTTTTTTTGGTTTAACATCCCCCGTTTGCAGATACTGACGAACCCAACGATTCAGAGTATCCATCCCTATTTTGAAAAGTGTAATGATGTCCATCTTCGACAGGCCATTCAAGTAGCTCTGTATCACTCTTGTTCTTAAATCTTCACTATACGGCTTGGACATTGCACTACTCCATTTAGCTAATTTCTCCATCATATATTAACTAATAAAAACAGTTTGACTATATGTGTTTTCACAGCTTCTTTGCCTCTTTCCACAGCCGTTCCTTGCCAACTCGTTGGTGCCAGCTATCGAACTCCTCGCGGTACTTCGACAAGGGTTCAACGAGTTGCCGAGGATCTTCACTAAGAGAATATGCCATTCCCTCTTTGAACCAATTCGGCCTCAACCACTGGCCAATTACACCCAGCTGCTCCGATTGAAGATGGTGAATAATTTCATGGCGCAGAATAAACTCATTCCATCCAGCAGGGCCAATTACGATGCCAGATACGCCGACAGTCTTCGCCTTGGCCGGAGCGCGAAACCCGAATGCCTCAAAACACTTTGCAGAGGAACAGAACGTTGCCCGGGGCTTGTTGTGTATTGCGCCGACAGACGAATTCACGAAACTCAGCGCCAATTCGTAGATGGAGTTCGCTTCCTCCGCCCTTGCGAGATCTTCAACGCACACTTCTTCAGAGACGCAAGTAACCTCATTCCATTCCGGATCCAGTACACGCATTGGCTTGTAAAATGCCCAGCCCACTACTGGTGCGAGCAACAAACCAATCAATGTGATTCTTATCAACATGCTGATCGTTTCAACACATAACGGCCTGGCTCACAGGAGAGCGAACGAAGTGAGCGAATCCTGTGGAGCCAATTGTTAAGTTTCATTGTCACTGTATTCCAATGATTCTTTAACTAGGCTGCGATATTCGTTAATGAGACGATAATTATTTTTTGCCTCACCGTGTGTGCCACCACTGCTAAATTCAACCACTTGTCTTAGATGTGGATTTGATTTCTTAGTTAAGAATTGAGAAATGTTACTTAAAAAGCGTCCACTTTGACCTACATTTTCGCCAATCCCTGATTCAAATAATTTTTGTTTTATATCTTCCCTGTCAAATACTTTGTCATCAGAGAGTAGCAATTTGAAAAATACTTTTAATCTTGGCGTTAACTCACTATCTCGGTTAAACGTAGATATAAGTTCCCTTTTCAATGAATCAGAATCTAAACTGGATTTTTCTAAAGAAAATGAACTTTGTTTAGGTAGTGACTTTTCTTTATTCTTGGTTTCTCGCCGTTTTATATAATCTTTTGCTTCAGGCAATGGAATAATGATAGAGGGGTTTATATATAAGTTATTGTCTTCATCTATAATATGGCTCTAGCTTTACACACTCTATATCGATACCAAAACCAGTTAGCCACAATACAGCTGATATAACGTCAGAATGAAATTCCTTTGATGCAAGAATAATTCTCTGCTGGTTATTTAAGTTGTCTATTTCTTCATCGATGAAATCTTCGATTTTTAAACCTGCTTCATCTTCATTTGATCCAAGATATTCAGCATAGATATTTTTTATTTCTTCATATGTGAAGTTTGAACAATAAGAAGCATACTTAATTGATTGCCATTCAACAGCAGTACCAGAATCATCTCTTTTTAATTCAACGACTACCAAGTTGGCTTTTTTATCTATAGCTAATAAATCCAACCGAGATCGAGTTGGTAACTCATATTCTTTAGCAATAATAAGTAATTGTTCACCTAATATTTCAGGTGTTTTTTCTATCCATTCTTGAATATCAAAACGTTCTCTCAATCCCAAAGAGCTAAATGTTGCTTTGGATAATTCCTTGAGCGTTTTATTCTCTATATCAACTTTGTACATGTTTCTTCCAAAAACTTAACGACCCAATCACCGAGCCGACGGAGTGGAGCAATTTTTGTGGTAAAAGAGCGAAAGCGACACCACAAAAATTGTGCAACGTAGCTGGCTCCGCATGCATTAGCTTGTTAGATTGATTAATTACTTTGTGTGTAATTATGTGTGTCTTTTTCTTTTTACCGTCAACTCACCATCTAACATTATTGCCAAAACGATCTAGATATCGAAGACCAGCTTTTCCCTCTTGCGATATAATAGTATCAACAATATCAACTATCACCTCTTCGACGGAAAATTTCGCATCTTCACCTCCGATATCTGTCTTAATCCATCCAGGTGCCAAAAGGAGAATTGCATGGTCTTTTCCCTGACGAACTGAAAAACTTCGCATGATCATATTCAACGCCGCTTTACTTGCACGATAAACGTCATTTCCACCTTTTTCATTATCAGCTATGCTCCCCTGACCAGATGACATAGCACCAACAATTCCACCTCGACGAACATTCCCGGCAATCTGTTCAAGAACTCGCATGGGTGAAAGCGTATTTGTTACCATAACTCGAATAAACTCTTCTATTGAAATTTCACCGATGGTTTCTTTCATGCCATTTTTATTGGCGACTCCCGCATTAACGAAAAGGAGATCTAATATCTCGCCAATAATATTAGATTTGAGACGTTCAATTTGATCTGGAAGTGTTATATCGAGATACTGTATTCGAAGTGATTTTTCCCATTTTTCAGCCAACTCATGAAGCTTGGTCCTATTACCTTCTCGTACAGTTCCAATTACATTCCATTTACGTTTTAATAATTCTTCTGTAATCGCCAACCCAAGTCCTCTTGACGATCCAACTATCAGGGCTGTTTTGGTTTCTGACATACTAACCCTCCTTTGCGTTTTCGCCGAAATTTCATTACCCAGGCACTCTTTCACTTTTGTATTATACCTGTGGCGCACAACGGAAATCTAACGGGCGCGAGTTGAGCGTCATCCCGCACGGAGCGTCTCTACCGCCCGGCCAGGGAACTATGAAGTTCCATGAGTCGTGGTGAGTGGCAGGGACGCGAGTACGGGACGACGAAGTCGCCCCGAAGGGGTGACGTTCCAACGAGGGTTGGACGGCACGCAGCGCCGAGAACCTGAAGTTGGCAACTCGCGCCCCGTTCGTCGGCGCGCAGCGCCGACGAACGTCGAAGGTAACGGGCGGCCAAACAGGCGGCGAAGCCGGCCGTTTGGGCGTCCCCGTTGACCGCAGTGCTAGCCGCCGAAATGCTTCTCGACGACATCCTGGATGAACCGCCTGCAAATAGCCTCAACCTTTTCCGAGCGTGTACTTCCATTCTTGGCCCTCACCACAAAGGCTTCCTCATCAAACTGATATCCGATCTCAACAAAGGATGGGACATTTGGTGCTGACAATGCGTCAAGCTTTTCGTAATGAAATGACCCTGATGGTTCCTCTCGACTGATATGTAGTGTTACGTCTGCTTGGTTCTTCAGTGCATAGCTTGGTGAACCGAAAAAGAAAAGGTAGCGACTAGCTTGCGCACCGCTACGAACGTCGAGACGGAAAAACCATGTTTTCTTAGCTGAACCAAAGTTCTTAAGCGACAGATATTTCTCGAACTCAAGCATGCCGAAGTCTCTAAAGTAAACGTCTCCTAGGTCACTCGATGCCGCAAGAAACTCCACATTTTGCTTGAATAGGCTCTTTAGAAGCTCCATTGCATTCTTCCAGACTTCATATTGATTTGATGCGCGGGTCTTCTCTTTCTGGTCGAACTTGCTGGCGAGTGACTTAGCCCATTCGATCTTTTCTCTTTGCTCCTTGGCGGCCTCTTCGTATTCCTCAAGGCTTTCCTCGACGCACTCGGCTATTAGGGAAGCGAAGGGGGTAAGGTCAGAAGCTTGTGAAAACTCTAGCGCATCGTAGTACCTGAGGCGGTCTTCCCTAGTAACGACCGCAATAGGAAACCCGAAACGCATAAGAATAAGGTTCATCAACAACCTTGCTACGCGACCGTTCCCATCAATAAATGGATGGATCGTAACAAACCAGGTGTGGGCTGCGCTCGCGGCCAGTAGTGCCTCAGGTGTTTCAAATAGATCGCCGGGTACGCTGGCTTTTTGTAGCCATTGCCCAAACTGATCCATCTCGCTTGCTACGGATTCTGGTGCGGGTGGCTTGAACTCCGAGCCTCCGATTTCGACAATTACCGATCTATATCGCCCCGCCTCGTTGTCGTTAATACCTTTTAGCACTAACAGATGAATTTGACGTACATCGGACTCAGTGATGGGGCGACTGGGATTCGCTGCCAGTTCCTCAAGAAAGTCGAGAGCCACCGACAGGTTTCTTGCTTCTGCTTGATCCTTTAATGGTTTTCCGGTAATTGTGAGGCCGAGCTCCACGACGGTTCGAGTTTCGCCGACGTTTAGCGAATTGCCTTCGATTGCATTTGAGTGGTATATGTTTTTTATACGGAAGTACTTTCGAATAGTGTTCAATACTTCCGGAGTCAATGATCCCGTCGCGCGCATTGATGAAACGCGCTCCCCAATATTCCTTAGTAGGGTAAGCTGCGACGCTTCAACGTCGTAGGGGGTTCCCTTTACTTGCGGCATAGCAACTCCATTATAAAAAAGATAAATGATCGGAAATTCGCGCGACTTTGGCGGCTAACGTTCGAGCTAACCGGGCCGCCGCGGCATGCCGCCGAGGGTCCGGTTGAGCGAGGGGTTAGCCCGCACTCGCCTCACGCAGACTCCACGATCTTCCAGTAGGAGTCCTTGCGGATCACCTTCCCGCCACGGAATTCGTAGTGATCGCACCCACGGACCCTGACCTTCTCTCCGTCCGGCTTGGTACCCGTGAGGAGCCACTCGGACGCGACCATGTTGAGGTCTCCCCAATGGCGATCCTCGCCGTAGTGAACATCCGGAAGACCCTTGAAGCGGCCGGCCAAGCCCTCTCTCACCGCCGCGCGACCGACAAACCGCGTGCCCCAAGAATCTGGCCCACGAGGCATGTCAAGTGTGCAGTCTTCGGCGAAGAAGCTCATGACTTTGTCGAGGTCATGAGCATTGAACGCCTCGAGGATGGCCTTCGCCGTTTGTACGGCGTCGAATGGGTGTTCAGGCATTTGGGCGTTCTCTTCGTCGCGGGGCACCAAGCGTTGTCTATGCGGGCTAACGGGCGCGAGTTGAGCGTCATCCCGCACGGAGCGTCGCTGTCGCCCGGCCAGGAAACTGTGAAGTTCCGTGCGTCGTGGTGGGCGGCAGGGACGCGAGTACGGGACGACGAAGTCGCCCCGAAGGGGTGACGTTCCAACGAGGGTTCGACGGCGCGTAGCGCCGAGAACCTGAAGTTGGCAACTCGCGCCCCGTTCGTCGGCGCTTCGCGCCGACGAACGACCTGCTTCACCTGCCCCGCGTAGCGGGGTCAGGTGCAAGCCCCAGTTAGGCTGGTTGCGAATGTTGGCTTGCCAAAAAAGCGATAACTCAACCTACCGGCTAGATCGACTAAATCCGTGGTGCAATTTTTCCCAGTTTTTCTAGCCGCGATTGAATCGCTCCTGACGTTCGCCGATGTTTTTGCGCCAATTGCAGAATCGTCAAGCCCGATTCGAATTTAGTACAAAGTATTCGATCTTCAGATTCGTCCCATGATTTGCCAGCGTTCTCAGGTAATCGCTGTTCACGTTTTTGTCTTTCTTCAAGGCGTTCCAAAGCTCGTACTGCAATAAAAAGAGCACGTAAAATAGATGGTTGTTGATAGGGACTATCATCAGGAAATATCTCGCCTGTACATGGATCAACTCCATCTACGAGAGATTGAATGATTTCCAATGCTTCAGAGGGTTTCATGATTTTTTGGGTCGGGCCTAACGTCTTTGCTCACCGGGGCCACGTCAGCGGCCTCCGCTGCAATGCCCAGTTAGGCATTCTCGTCGTTACCGTTCATTATTATCTGCCGCTGAAAGCGTGGGCCATGATACTCGCGCATGTGTGCCATCACCCTTCGATAGGTTTTTTCTACAAATAAATCGTCCTTCAAAAGTAAAATCTTCGGTTATTTTTACTATCAATAACTTATTAAAGTTTCCAGCACGTTTAACTTGTATTTTATCCGTAATCTTTTCTGGGGAAATAGTTTTTATTTCAATAAAATCATTTCCCAGCCTGCCATCCGAACCTCTAGTATGTGGCTTGTGTCGCTTAATGCCATACTCGACTTCAGCGTATAGCTCTCCTAATTCACCCCAAATTTGCAGGTAGCGTCCTGTGAGCGCATGGTAAGACATTGCGTTCTCGACCAAGCTGTCGAAAATCATCACTAGCTCAAAATCGGGCTGTGAGTGCCCCACTGACAATTCTTTCTCGTGTATAGGCTGCCACTCCCAAGGGTTATATCCACAAGCAGCGGCATCAGCTATTTGCTCTGGGCTATAGCCGTCATTATGCATATCGTGCAGAAAGTCCCAATCGCTCATATGTTCTCCTTGCCTAACGCCAGCCATCACCGGACCTGAGCGAGCGCAGCGAGTGAAGGGTCCGCGTGAATGGCATTGTTAGGGCTTTTTCTTACGATTTTGGAATATAACAACCGCTGCTATTAATATCACGAACTGCCCGATTGGATATAAAAGGTAATTGACCCATGTTCTCTCAAAATCCGGAATATACGCAGCGGCAACGATGAAAGGCGTAGAAATTAGAGCAATCCCTGCAATTGCTGCTCGATTTCCTCCTGGACTTGCAAAAGGCAATAAAATTGCGAATAGAACCCATGGGGAAGCAGCGGCCATGGCTTTTAGATACGGCTCCTTAATGCTAAATGGTGTTGAATCGTGACTAACATAACGCTCCAAATCGCCCGTGATGGATTTGAAAATATTGGAAAGCTCTTCATTTCCAGTATCTCTGACTTTTGGTTGAAGCTCCGTAACTTCTTTAAGAAGTTCTACTGAGCGTTCTATACGCCCTAGCCTGAAATACCCAGTGTAGCTTTCGTACCAGACTAGGCCGCTTACAAACAATGACGAGACCAAAACAATGAATAGCAATCGCGCCCAACTGAATTGGGTGATTAATTTTTCAAAAAACTCGATTACTGGGTCTAGCACTATTGAGCCCTAACATCAAGTAGGCATCATAAATGACGCCTGATCTTACGTCAAAATTGACGCCTAATCACCAAAAGCTTGATCAACTTCTTGATCAATATAGCACGTTGTGCGATAACAACGACACTAAAGCGCATGACCTTGGCGTCAGTGTTTCAGGTTCGCTTCTATTTGCCATTGCCTGCAGGAAATCAGCATTTTTGAAGCTTCCATAATCACAATTATGGGTGAGGAAAATGATGGATGTCAAACCAAAGTTGCTTGATCAGGTACGTCAAAAAATCCGCTTTAAACATTACAGCATCCGCACTGAACAAGCCTATGTGGACTGGATAAGACGCTATATATTGTATTATAACAAACGTCATCCACAAAATATGGGAAAGCAGGAGGTTGAACAATTTCTCAATCACTTGGCAGTGGAACGCCAGGTTGCCGCATCAACCCAAAATCAGGCGCTCAGCGCGATCCTGTTTCTCTACAAGGAAATTCTGGAAAAAGATCTTGGCTGGCTTGACGATTTGGAGCACGCAAAACGCCCAGCGCGCCTACCCGTAGTGCTCACCGCTTCTGAAGTGCGTACCGTCCTGGCGCATCTGCAAGGTCGCCATCGACTCATGGCTAATTTGCTTTACGGCGCAGGCTTGCGCTTAATGGAATGCGTCCGGCTGCGCGTTAAAGACCTGGATTTCGAATATCGACAACTGACCGTGCGCGACGGCAAGGGACAAAACGATCGGTTGACGATGTTGCCTGTATCGGTCATCGAATCCCTGAAAACCCATCTAGCCGATGTCAAAATTGTGCATGATCAGGACTTGCGCGAGGGATTCGGCGACGTGTATCTACCTTTTGCGCTGGCCCGAAAATACCCGAATGCTGGACGTGAATGGGGTTGGCAATACGTTTTCCCCGCCTCGAAACGATCCATTGACCCACGTTCCGATGTGGAGCGCCGCCATCACCTCGACGAACAAACCCTGCAACGAGCCGTCAAGGAAGCCGTGCGTCGCGCGAACATTGCTAAACCTGCCTCCTGTCACACGTTCCGCCATAGTTTTGCCACCCATCTCCTGATGGCAGGCCATGACATCCGCACCGTCCAGGAATTACTGGGCCACAAGGATGTAAGTACGACTATGATTTATACCCACGTCCTCAATCGTGGAGGACGTGGGGTGCTCAGCCCACTCGACGCGATCTAACCGGCTCGTGTGTTCAGGAAAGAAACTCAAATCTTTCCAACTACCTGCTGCTGGCAAAATTTCTTTTCGACTGATTTTAATCACAGCGAGGCGAAACGTGAGCGAAGGGATTGCCATTATCGGCATGGCGGGACGCTTTCCCAGTGCAGCGACTATTGACGAATTCTGGCGCATCGCCCGCGAAGGCGGCGACGCCATGACCGATTTCAGCGAAACAGAATTACTGGCCGCTGGCGTGTCCCACAGTGCATTGGCCGATCCGCGCTATATGCGTTCCGCCCCGGTGCTGGACGATATTGCCGGTTTCGACGCCGCCTTCTTCGGCTTCGGCACGGAACAGGCGGAACTGCTGGATCCACAGCACCGGCTGTTCTTTGAATGCGCTTGGGAATCGCTGGAAATAGCCGGTCATCCGCCAGAATGCTTCAAAGGCGCAATCGGTGTTTTCGCGGGCTGTTCAATTAGTTCCTATTTACTGTTCAATCTGTTGCCTAACCTGCGCGCTGGCGCCGCGCCAGCAACACTGTTGGCGATGATCGGCAATGAGAAAGATTATCTAGCCAGTCATCTGGCTTATCTGCTGGGGCTGACCGGCCCCAGCATCGGCGTGCAAACCGCCTGCTCGACTTCGCTGGTTGCGGTGCATCTAGCCTGTCAAAGCCTGTTGTCCGGCGAATGCGATCTGGCGCTGGCGGGTGGCGCGAATGTGCGGGTTCCACACCGGGTCGGCTATCGCCATGAAGAAGGATCGATTCTGTCGGCGACCGGGCGTTGCCGCAGTTTTGACGCCGCAGCGGATGGAACGGTCTTTGGTTCAGGTGTGGGTGTCGTCGCGTTGCGTCGCCTGAGCGATGCATTAGCCGACAGTGACCCGATCCAGGCGGTGATTCTGGGTTCGGCGGTGAACAACGATGGCGGGCGCAAGGCCGGCTATACCGCCCCAAGCGTGGACGGTCAGGCCGCAGTTATTGCCGAGGCGCTGGCGGTCGCCGGGGTCGATGCCGCTACGATAGGCTATATCGAAGCGCATGGCACGGGAACGCCGATTGGCGATCCGATTGAAATCCGCGCCTTGAATGAAGTTTTTCGAGGACTTCCCCAAGGCGGCATTGCGCTGGGCAGCGTCAAAGCTGCGTTCGGTCATCTGGAAGCGGCGGCGGGCGTGACTGGATTGATGGCGGCGACGCTGGCGGTCAAGGAAGGTCTGTTGCCGCCCATCGCCCATTTTCGGCAGGCGAATCCGCTACTGGGTTTGGAGAAGACGCCCTTCACGCCGGGGAGCAAAGCGCGATCATGGCCGGCTAAGGGACCGCGCCGGGCGGGCGTCAGTTCATTCGGGATTGGCGGGACTAATGCGCATGTCGTGATCGAAGCGCCGCCCCTTACTCCCAACCCCTCTCCCAAAGGGCGAGAGGAGTCAAACGCTCCTCGCTCCTCGCTCCTCTGTCTGTCAGCGCGGGATGAGGCAGCGCTGACCGCCTTGCGTCAGCGTTATCGGGAAGCGTTGACCGATGAGGCAGACTTTCCTGCGATGTGTCGAATGGCGGCGTTGGGGCGACGGCATTTTGAACAGCGGTTGGCCGTTGTCGCTGAGTCAACGGCAGAAGCTCGCAACGCTTTGCAAGATGCCCTATCAGTACGGACGGCAACGCAACCCCGTTTAGCATTTCTATTCAGCGGTCAGGGTAGTTGGGTCGCGGGCGCTGGACGAGGGTTGACCGCGTTGCCGGTGGCGGGCGCAATTCTTGAGCGGGCGGAATCGCAGGTTCCCGGCATTCAGGCCACACTGTTTGACCCAACAGGCGAGGGAACCCATACCGAATTGGCCCAACCGGCGCTGTTTGCGTTGCAATGGGCGCTGGTCGCGCAATTACAGGCTTGGGGAATTAAGCCAGTTGCGGTGACTGGGCACAGTCTGGGTGAACTGGCGGCGGCGGCGACCGCCGGTGTTTTGGACTGGGAAGCGGGCTTGCAGTTGGCGGCGGCGCGAGGACGATTGATGCAGCGTCTCCCCGCAGGAGGCGCAATGGCGGCGGTGTTTGCCGTTGCTGACGTTACACAGGCCGCGCTCGGTGCAGAAACCGCTGCGGTTAATCTTGCCGCCTTCAACGCGCCCCAGACCGTGGTGTTATCGGGAGACAGCGCGGCGTTGCAGCGTGTGCTGGAACGGCTTGCCGCCCAGGGCATTGCCCATCAGTGGCTGAAAGTAGCCCACGCTTTTCATTCGCCGCGCATGGAGCCGATTCTGGCGGAACTGAACGCGGTCGCCACCAGCTTGACTCATCAAGCGTCTCAACTCCATTGGGTTTCTACCTTGACCGGCGGCGTGATCACTCAGCCATCCGTTGATCACTGGTCCCGCCATGCCCGCCAGCCGGTGCGCTTCACCAAGGCGCTGGAAACGCTGGATAGTTTGGGCTGCACCGCATTCCTGGAAATCGGTCCAGGCGCGACCTTGACAGGACTGACGCGCATCCAGAACGACCACGCTTGCATCGTTCCGACGCTGGCGAATGCGGACGAACCGCGTGCGCTGCTCAATGCGGTCGCAGCGCTCTATGCCCACGGATTGCATGTCGATTGGGCGACGCTGCTCGGCCCTGGTCCTCGCGCGCCCGTCCCGACTTATCCCTTTCAACATCGGCGTTATTGGCGTGATCCCCCTTGCTCCTCTAACCCCGCTCTCACGAAAGGAAAGGAGGGTGCCAGGGAGGATGGAATTCTGCCCGGCCAGGAATTTTCCACACCGCTGGCCCAACGCCTGTTCATGGCGACCGTGCGCCCCACCGCGCCGGATTGGCTGGAAGAACACCGGATTGATGAGCAGGTCATCTTGCCTGGCGCCGTTCACGCCGTTTTGGCGTTAGCCGCCGGATTGCCTGGACTCTGTGCGTTGACGATCGAGGCGCCGCTGACGGTTGGCCAGGATGGCGTCGAAATGCAGACGATTCTTCAAGACGGACGAGTGCAGATTCATGCCCGTCCTACAGGAACAACCGTCTGGCAACGGTATGCCAGCGCTGAACCCGGTCCCGCTCCCATTGACCTGGGCAGTGACCCTCTCGCCGACTTGATCGCCCGCTGCGGCACAACCGTTTCCCCGCAAACCCTTTATCAGCGCATGGAAGCGGGGGGCATCGTTTTGGGGCCGCGTTTCCGCCGCATCGTCGAAATCCGCGCTGGTCAAGGCGAAGCACTGGCCCGGCTGTGCGCTCCCGATGACCTAGAGTCGAACGATTTGCCAGTGCATCCGCTGGTGCTAGACGTCCTGTTTCAAACTCTGGGCGCGGCGTTGATCACCACCGATTTACCCGCACATTTGCCGGTGGCGCTGGATCAATTGCGGTTGGGAACAGGCGCGAATCCCAATACCGCCGTTTGGTGTCACGCAACGTTGCGGCCAACAAAACCTGGCGCTAACGGCATCATCGGTGACTTGAACTTGCTCGCCGCGGATGGAACTCGATTGCTGCAAGTCGAAGGTTTAGGTTGTCGGCCTTCGGGGAAAGACTGTCGCCGTCATCTTTACACCCCGGTTTGGCGGCCTTGCGATCCTGACCACTGGCCTAAGCCATCGACTATCGCCCTTCAAATCGCTTGCCGTGTCGATCTTTCCGATTACCTCGACTACTTGCCGCAACTGGATGCATTGAGCACTGCCTACGTGGCGCGGGCGTTCATCGCACTTGGCGCACGCTTTGCCGTGGGTAAACCCGTCCAGTTATCGGTTCCCACCGCGCCCCGATTTACGCGAGTGCTGCCGCGCCTGTGGCGGATGCTGAAAAAGGACGGTCTGATCGACGCCGATCATCGGACTCTGCGCATTCCCGACGCCAACCCCGAACGTCGGTTGACGGAGATTCGCGCCCGCTATCCGGCTCAAGCCCCGGAAACCGGAATGCTGGCCCGCTGTGGCGCGGCGTTGGCGGATGTGCTGACTGGAACCGCCGAACCTTTGAATCTATTGTTCGCGCCTTCGGAACCGGACGACGCCAGTGCGGTTTACACTGAATCGCGCTACGCCAGCGCCCTGAACGAACTTGCTGCAAACGCATTAACTCGCGCCCTGCCGTTGAATCGACCCTTGCGGGTGCTGGAAATCGGCGGCGGAACGGGCGGGACAACGCGCCATCTATTGCCGATCTTCCCGACGACTACGGCGGAATACCGCTTTACCGACCTGTCCCCGGCCTTTTTGCCATCAGCGGAACAGACCTTTGCCAAATACCCGTTCCTGCGCACCGCCCTGCTCGATATTGAACAGGAGTTGGCGGCGCAAGGTGTTGAAGCTAGCGCGTATGATTTGGTGATCGCCGCCAATGTACTGCACGCCGCCCGTGATCTGGGCGAAGCGGTCGCCCACGCCGCTGAGGCCCTGACACCGGGCGGATGGCTGCTGCTGATTGAGGGTCTCCGGCCTTCGCGCTGGCTTGATCTTACTTTCGGCCTGACCGAGGGCTGGCAACGTGGCACGGATCGAAAACTTCGCCCCGATGACCCGCTAATCGACGCCGGACAATGGCGTCAACTGCTGACTACGCAGGGTTTCGACGATGTCGCGGCGCTCACTCCCGGTTCCGGTCGATTGGCCGATCAAGGCGTCATCCTGGCGCGCAAGTCGTCTCCCGCGCCAGCGCAGACCGTAATTTGCCGCGCGGCGCTGGATACGCCACTTAACCCGGCAGCGGCGGTATTGCCCGTCTTGCAAACTGAGTTAGGCCAGACACCGCGCCTGTTGGTTGCGACTTATGGCGCGCAGCGCCTGCGGCTTTGGGAAACGCCGGATTCCGCCCAGGCCGCCGTGCTGGGCTTGACCAAGGCCGCAGCGCTGGAATATCCGGGGACTCAGGTTCGGCTGGTCGATTTGGACCCGCTGGATGACCACGCTGAAGCCACACTAGCTGCTGAATCGGCCATTGGCGATGGAGAAAGCGAAGTCGCCTGGCGTGACGGTCAGCGTTACGCTTTGCGGCTCACCCGGACTGAAGACGAGCCACTGTTACCGGAGCGTTTTCGCCTGACCGCAACGGAACCTGGCCAGTTGGACTACATCGCGCCGACGCCCTTGCCGGAACAAAGGCCGGGTCCCGGCGAAGTTGAGATCGCCGTCGCCGCCGCCGGTTTGAATTTCAAGGATGTGCTGACCGTGCTCAACCTTTCCCCTCGCTCTTTGGGAGAAGGCGTAAGTTTGGGCGGCGAATGCGCGGGAACCATTGCCGCTTTGGGCGAAGGCGTCACCGAATTCCAGATCGGCGACCGGGTGCTGGCGCTGGCTGGGAGCAGCCTGGCCAGTCATGTTATCGCGCCGGTAGGTCGCGTCGCCCGAATTCCGAAGAACTTGACGTGTGCGCAGGCCGCCGCGTTGCCGGTCGCGGCCAGCACGGCCTGGTATGCCTTGCGCGAACTGGGACGTGTGCAGGCCGGTCACCGTGTGCTGATCCATGCAGCGACTGGCGGCGTAGGCGGATTTGCCGTAGCGTTGGCCCGTGCGGTGGGCGCAGAGGTGTTGGCAACCGCTGGCTCCTCCTGGAAACGCGCTTGGTTGCAACAGATCGGCATCCAGCACGTTTTCGATTCGCGCAATCCCGGATTTGCCGCTGAAGTGATGGCCGCTACTGCGGGCGCGGGCGTGGACTTGGTGCTGAACAGCCTGACCGGCGATCTGATCCCCGCCAGTCTGTCTGTGTTGAAACCGGGAGGACGCTTTATCGAAATCGGTCGCGCCGGCATTTGGAGCGCTGAACAGGTCGCCGCCCGCTTCCCCACCGTCGATTACCGGATCGTCGCGCTCGATACCGCCAGCGAAGCGGAAGGCGGTCGATTGCTGCGGGCGGTGCTGGACGCGGTGGCTTCAGGCGAGTTGCCGCCGCCACCGTTAAACCTGTTGCCAATGAGCCGCGCCGCTGAAGCGTTCCGGCTGATGCAACAAGCCCGGCATCTGGGCAAGATCGTTCTCACGCATCATCAACCGTTCCATTTCCGACCGGATCGTGGCTATCTGATCACGGGCGGACTGGGCGGATTGGGATTGGCGGTTGCGCAATGGGCGGTCAGCCAGGGCGCAAAATATCTGGCGCTGGTTTCCCGCCACGCACCCGATGCACAGATGACTCAATCACTAGAGAAACTGCGCGAACAGGGCGCGACCGTGCAATGCATCGCCGCCGATTTAGCGGATGAGACCCAGATTCACCGAATGCTGGCCGAACTGCACACTGTCCTGCCACCGCTGGCGGGCGTTTTCCACGCCGCTGGCTTACTCGACGATGCGCCACTTGCTGAACAAACCCCGAAACGCCTCGCCAAAGTCGCTGGCCCCAAGCTGACGGCGATTCCCCACTTGGCCACCCTCAATGCGGATCTCGACGCCTTCGTCCTGTTCAGTTCCGCCGCCGGACTGCTGGGTTCGCCGGGTCAAGCCAACCACGCCGCCGCCAGCACCGGTTTGGATGCCCTGGCGCAACGCTACCAAGCGCAAGGGTTGCCCGTAATGACGATAGACTGGGGGGCTTGGCGCGACGTGGGCGCCGCCGCCCGCCGCCAGGTCGGTGAACGGCTGGCGGAGACCGGCATGGGCGCGTTGACCACGGATGAAGGGCTGGCAGCGCTGGCCTGGACTCTGGAGCGTCGACCCTCGCAAATTGCCGTGTTGCCGATTGACTGGCCCAAATTGCAGGGTCATTTTGGAACCCATTTGCCCGCGCTCTTTCGTGAGCTATCACTGACTACTCATCCTGCTCCCACCCAGGAAAAGGGAGGCAACCCGCCATTCGCTGCTCGCTGCTCGCCACTCGCTACTGAAGACTTGGCCGCATTGCCGCCTGCTCGTCAGATCGAACGTATAGCCGGATTGGTCGAAGCCCAGGCGCGGGGGTTGCTGTCCATTGGCAACGCGCCGTTGCGCCATGACCGTCCGTTGAATGAACTGGGGTTGGATTCCCTGCTGGCGGTGGAGTTGCGCAATCGGCTGGGGGCGCTGGCTGGAGCTTCTCTGCCAGCGACCCTGTTGTTCAATTATCCCACGATCGCGGCGCTGGCCGAACATCTAGCGATGCTGATGGCGCTGGATTCATGGCCTGAACCTGTTTCCACCGCTCCGACTGACGAAGCCGAAATCCTGGAAGATGAGGATATTCTCTCGCTGGATGAAGATGATCTCGACGCCATTCTGCGTAATTTGGAACAGCGACATTTGCAGTAAAAGAAGCTCGGAGATGGTTCAAGGCCATCAACCGCTGCGCCTGAAGAGGCGTATACTTTGGCGAAATCCACCCCTTTCCATTGCCCGTGCGCAAGGAGCTGGCTGATGGTTTCCCTGGTGATTCCCCACATTGAACCCCGGTTGCGCCATGACCGGGACGCGCGTCTGGCGCAGTTGATCCCGATCCCGCACCCCCCCGAGGCGATGGACGGTATCCCCTATTTTGACGAAGAATTTCAGATGGCCGCCTCCCACGCCCACCGCAAGACGATCTATTTCCTGGGCGCCCTGCTCGATCGCGTGGCGCAGCGCGCTGGTCTGCAAGGCGTAAGCGATTACCCCGTCTGGTACTGGTTTCCCAAACTGGGCGAGCAGCGGGCGCTCTACCCGGATTTTGCCCTGACGGCGAATCCTGACATTCGGTCGCTGACCGCCAAAGAGTTGCTCTTCGCCCTGGAAGTGGTCACTACCTCACGACGGGAGAAGGAACTCAAGGACACGGTGCGGATGCGCGAGCACAATCGGGTGCATGGCGTCCCGGAATTTGTATTGATCTACCCGGAGCCGGATGATGAGCGGTCGGTGGTCTGGTATCGCTACGATCCGCGCACCGACGACTATCAACTGATCTCCTTGCCACCCGACCGGCGGTATCGCAGTCGGGCGATTCCCGGCCTGGAGATTGAGGTGCTGGAGCGGTGGAACTGGACGGAAGGTCGCAAGGTGCGGGTCTATTATCGGGGCGAAGAGCTGCGCGAAGGCGCCGTGGAGGAACAGGCCCGGAAGGCGGCGGAAGGGCAAACCGCACGAGAGCGCCAGGCCCGAATCGCCGCCGAACAGCAAGCAGAGCAGGAACGCCAGGCCAAGGAGCAGGAATGCCAGGTCCGAATCGCCACCGAACAGCAAGCAGAGCAGGAACGCCAGGCCCGAATCGTCGCCGAACAGCAAGTCGAACAATTACTTGCCCGACTCAAGCAGGCCGGCATCGAACCCTAGTGGACCGCCTGTAACCGTTCAGTCCCCCCTTTAGCAAAGGGGGGTGAGGGGGGATTTTGGCCCCGTCGCTCGTGCGAAATCCCCCCCGACCCCCCTTTTTCAAAGGGGGGAGACTCCGCAGTAACGTCATTTAACACAATGGGAATTGGTATTAGAGCGTGAGGACATTTGCGCTCAAAACCCCAGATACCCCATGAAGTCGGTGAATTCCTGAGA
>Ga0209607_1001261_pt1 | contig 21333 bp, 14 predicted proteins | sample AD_UKC117_MetaG_FD_184413 | JGI IMG/M metagenome (GOLD analysis project Ga0209607, IMG submission 184413) | Active sludge microbial communities of municipal wastewater-treating anaerobic digesters from Hong Kong - AD_UKC117_MetaG (SPAdes)... | ecosystem: Engineered > Bioreactor > Anaerobic >... | reverse complement strand
CGGAACCTGGTAAGGAATGTCGGCATAGATGGCCGAATTTCTGGCATGGTTCATACCGCAAGCCTGCTCAGGAGTGGAGCAACCCCAGATGATGTCATCGATCATGCCAGCTTCAAATTTGCCGCCGGCTCTTTTCATGGCTTCCTGCATAACGAGTTTACTCATTAATTCCGGTCTGGTATCTTTTAAGGATCCTCTCGGAGCTTTGCCTCCGGCTGTGCGGACACCTGATACTATAACAGCTTCTCTCAATCTTATTACCTCCTCGAAAAAATATGTTGACTGGTTCTCAAATCAGCTTAGTTGCGGAGCGGTTTGCCCTTGGTTACCATGCTCATGATTCTGTCCAGCGTCTTCTGTTCGCCAATCAGGCTCAGGATGGCTTCCACAGTCAGATCATTGATGTAATCTTCCGTGATCGGGGTACCAGCCTGCATGCTGCCGCCGGCAAATACATCCGTCATCTTGCAGGCAATGTGCCAGTCATATTCACTCAGAACGCCGGCTTGTTTCATCTGGAAGGTACCAACTTTCAGCAGCGCTACCTGCGTCAGACCAAAGGCTCCGAAGGGTCTCTTCACCGGTGCGGACCAGCCGTTGTCAAGCATGTCAAGCACTTTCTGTTTGGCGTCGCCCAGCAGGAAGTCCTCATTCAAGGTAATCCCATCCGTCGCTTTTATGAAGCCGAGCTTCTGAACTTCTTTGGCGCTGGTGCCAACTTTGGCCATGGCCAGGGTTTCAAATTCGCCCTGTAAGAAGTCAGCCGGATGTGCTTTGCTGCCGGCAATCTTGTTCACAACTCTCAAGACAGCTTCTTTCATGCCGCCGAAGCCAGGCATCAAGCCGAAGCCCAGTTCCACATGACCGGCATAGGTTTCACCTAAAGCCTGTACTGCAGAAGACATGTATATCAGTTCGCAGCCGCCGCCCAAGGCTTTGCCTTTGGGAGCTACCACAACCGGTTTGAGGCTGTATTTGTTGAGATCGAAGGCTTTCTGGCCTTGGCGAATAATTTCTTCGATGGCATCGAATTTCTTTTCATTGGCCAGGTTCATCATGGTGAAGTAGTCGGTGACATTGCCCATGAAGTCTTTGCCTGCACCTGAGATAACCATGCCATCCCACTCGGGTTTGGCCAGTATATCATGCGCGGCAATAATGGTCGCAGTCAAATCAGCGGTTACACAGTTGGCCATGCTGTGGGTATCCAGGCAGAGAACGCCGTCGCCCATGTCATAGATGGTGCCGCTGGGGGTTTCGCTAACTACTTTGTTCTCGGCTTTCAGCTTCGGCAGAATGATGGCAGACGGGCTTACAGCAACCGGAACATATTTCTTGCCGGGGATATCATAATAGTATTCAACACCGGCTTCGGTCTTGTAGAAGGAAGTGATGCCAGCGGCCAGCATTTCGTCGATCCAGGCAGGTACTGCCATGCCTTCGGCTTTCATGCGAGCAATGTATTTTGGCAGATCCACTTCGGAGAACAGTTCGAACGGGCCCTTGGAGTGGTTGTAACCCCATTTAAGAGCACGGTCCATGTTGAGGATGTCATCAGATACTTCAGGAATCTTGGAAGCTGCATACAGGAACAGGCCGCTGACATGTTTCCATACAAATTGGCCGCCCTTGTCATCGGATTCAAAGAAAGCTTCCAATTTGGCACCCAGGGTCGGGGCTTTCTTGGCAGCTGCCAAACTGGCCAGATCGGGTTTTACAACCGGGCCATATTCGAATTTTTCCAGGTCAACCAGAACCTGTTTTACTTTCTTGCCGTCAACGACGACTCTCTTGTAGAAACCGCCCTTGGTTTTGTTGCCCAGGATGCCTTTTTCCAGCATCTGCTGCAGGAAATCAGCCGGCGTATAGAGAGCCTGTTCAGCCGGATCAGATACATTGTGTTTTACTTCCAGGCAGGACAGTACGGCAATGTCTACACCAACCATGTCAAACAGACCGAAAGTACCGGTTGCAGGACGACCAATGGCGGAGCCAGTCAGCGCATCAACTTCCGGAACGGTCAGTTCGAGTTCGGCCATTAATCTGGTGCAGGAAGGTCCAGCCCAGTTGCCCAGACGGTTGGCGACGAATGCCGGAGTGTCCTTGGCATAAACGATGCCTTTACCGAGCACTCTTTCGCCAAATTCAGCAAAGAAATCAACAACTTCGGGCAGGGTGTCTTTGCCGGGGATGAGTTCCAATAATTTCATATATCTTACCGGATTGAAGAAGTGTGTTCCCATCCAGTACTGTCTGAATTCCAGCGGCATATCCTCAACGATTTTGTTGATGGAAATACTGGAAGTGTTACTGGTAACAAAAGTACCGGGTTTGACGTTGGCAGCAATGTTCTTCAGAACTGCCTTTTTGATTTCCATTTTTTCCGGAACAACTTCAACAACCCAGTCACATTCTGCCAGAAGGCCAATATGATCTTCGGTGTTACCCACCGTTACCAGGTCAGCATCCGCTTTGGTCTGGAACTGTGCCGGTTTGGATTTGAGCAGAAGGGCTTTGTTGCCTTCGGCGATTTTGTTTCTGAATGCAGGGCTGTCAACAGTCAAGCCTGCCGCTTTATCTTTATCAGTAAGCTCTCTGGGAACGATATCAAGCAGATAGCTGCGAATTCCGGCAGCAGCTAATAATGCAGCTATTCCTCCACCCATGGTTCCAGAACCAAGTATTGCGACTTTCCGAATTCTCTTTTTCAAATTCTTTTACCTCCAATCTTACTAATCCACAAAGGTTAGCCTGTTCTAAATGAGATCAGATTTGACGTTTTTCGTCAGTGAAACCTTTCTAGCCTCTGACCCATCCCCCCTCTCGAATTCGTTCGGGACCTCTATAGACTGATATTGCAATTCCTGTGCCAGTGAAATCTACATGCAGTCGACTGTGTGTTTGCTGCTGCGATTTTACTTTGTTCCCGTGCTCCTCAGTTGCTTTCCGGCCGGATTACAATATTAGTTTGTGAATTTTGTAACGATATATCCAGGGAAACAATGTGCCATCACTTGTGCAGCAAAATGTGCCATAACGTCACAATGCTGGAAGCAACAGCAACGATTGTTTATACGTTTACCCGAATCCATTGGCTTTCGATTTATGCCTCGATTTGATTGCTTCTCACCCAGATTTTCATTTCCTGGGCTGCCTTTACCAGTTCGTCCTGGAATTGCGGATGAGCAATGCTGATCAGCGCCTCGGCCCGTTTCCAGGTTGATTTTCCTTTTAGCTGTACGATGCCGTATTCCGTAACCACATACTGCACCATGGAGCGCGGCACGGTTACCACTGAGCCGACCTTCATGCTCGGCACAATGCGTGAATGAAGGTTGCCGTTTTTGTCACTGTGGGTCGAACTCAAACAAATAAAACCTTTGCCGCCCCGGGAAGAAAATGCTCCCATAATGAAATCAAGCTGCCCGCCTGTCCCGGAGATATGCCTGTAACCGGACGATTCCGAGCTGACTTGTGAAAGCAAATCCACCTCCAAGGCGTTGTTGATGGCAACCACTTTATCGTTCAAGGCGATCATCCTCGGGTCGTTGGTGTAACTGACCGGATAGGAAGCGCAAATTGGATTGTTGTCCATAAATTTATAGAGTTTGTCAGTACCCAAGGCGAAACTGTAGACCATCTTTCCCCGGTCTATGCTTTTGCGATTGCCGGTCACCCGCCCGGATTCATATAAATCGATGCAGGAGTCCACCAGCATTTCCGTATGGATACCAAGATCCTTGAGATCGCTCTGGGCGATTTTGGCGCCCACCAGGTTGGGCATACTGCCGATCCCCATTTGCAAACAGGCACCGTCTTCGATCTCATTCATAATATAATCAGCGATCTGATGATCAAATTCTTTTGGTTTCGCCGTCGGCAATTGAATCAGGGAATAGTTCTCCCCTTCGACGACGTAGTCAACATCGCTGATATGAATATTTTCACTGTTGCCACCCAAACAATGCGGCACAGAACTGTTTACTTCCAGAATTCTTAATTTTGATTTGTTTAAATAAGCCGGTGTTACGGAATTGGTCGGTCCCAGGTTAAAGAATCCTTTCGCATCCATTGGGGCAACTGCCACCATGGCTACGTCATTTTCAATGTATTTGTTGATGATTCTAGGGCCCTGATGATAAGAAATGGGAACATAAAAACATTTGTCCTCATCGGCAAGTCGCCTCGAAACTGGCCCAAAATGCCAATCCTGCGTTACAATATGCTCATGTTTCGGGTCGGCTTCAATAACTTTGGGAACCTGTGTATAGAAAACACTGTAAAGTTCCAAATCATGAAGTTCAGAGATGCGTTCCGCCAGTGCTTCGTCCAAGAGCTTGGGGAACATGGCAAATTCACTGTAGAATATTTTGTCTCCTGATTTGACCATTTCCGCCGCTTTTTCTGCACTGATAAGTTTTTCTTCGTACTGCCTTCTAAAAGAGTTAATCATACTAAATCACTTCTCCTGCTAAAATAGATTTATTGCATTAATGAATGCTTGGATTAATATGATTATATCTTTTATAGCTTTCTATTAATATTGATTTATTATTATTTTTTTTCGCTTTCCACAAACTTTTTTTTTACTATATTGAATACTTCGCTATAAAATACAAATTCCCTCTATTTATATGGTGATTTTTATAATTTCTTAATTGAAATCCTGCCCCAGGCTTGCCGGAGCACATATATGGGATAAAAAGGGGGGACCCGCCGATACTTGTAAAAAGAACCGGCGGGTCATATGTCGGACAGGTCTAGTTTTTAATATTCAAAGATCTCCACGGGAGCTTCCATGGCTGAAGTATCCCCGATTTGGATCAGTTCCAGGATGTGCCATACATTGGGAACAGCGTTGTTGCAATAATAACGAGCGGAGAAGACTTTGCCCAGATAGAAATTGTAGTCGTAATGATCTGCGCCCAGTTCTTCCATGCGTTTGACAGCTATTTTGGCCTGTTCCAGCAGCAGATAACCACAATACAGCTGCGCTGTAGCCGTCAGAATGCGACGGGCATAAATGGCCATCAAACCAATCTTTCCGCCTTGTACATAACCGCCGATGGCAAACTGAATCTGGCGATAGGCAGTCAGGGCTTTTTCCAAATGAGCCAGCTCTTTTTCCAATGCGCCAAAGTTCCCTTTGTTTTCCGCAATGAAGTCTTCCACTTCTTTTAAAATGCCGGCAAAATGAGCGCCTTTGCCCTGCATCCATTTGCGGCCGATCAGATCCAAAGACTGAATGTAGTTGGTGCCTTCCCAAATCGACCAGATTTTGCAGTCACGGGCTGAATTGGCAGCAGGATAGTCTTCACAGAAGCCATATCCGCCATAGGACTGCAGCGATTCAGCAATCAAACCCCAGGCTTCGTCCGAAGGATAGGCTTTGCAGAGCGGTGTCAGCATGTCCAGCTTGGTCTGACAGAATTTTCTCATTTCCGGTGTCGGAGCGAATTCTCTGCCGTCTTCATAATAGTAGCATTTGGCCAGCAGGGCCCGGCAGGCTTCGGTGGTGGCTTTATTTAACAGATACATCCGTTTCACGTCTTCATGCTGGTTGATGGTTACGCGTCCGGCCTTGGGATTGGAAATAAGGGCTCCCTGAACTCTGTCTTTGCCGTAGTCCTTGGCTGCCCAGTAGGCATTGGCAGCAACGCAGGTAGCCAGACGACCGGTATCCAGACGGGCTTCATTCATCATGTTAAACATCTGCACGATTCCCTGGCCGATGCCGCTTTCGTCAGGCGGATTGCCGATCAGCCAGCCGCGGCAGTTGTTTTCTTCCCCAAATACGAGCTGACAGGTCGCCGATCCTTTCAGTCCCATTTTATGTTCAATGCCGGCCGTCTGTACGTCATTGTCCTCTACACTGCCGTCTTCGTTAATCCAGAATTTCGGGACGATAAAGAGGGACAGTCCTTTGGTTCCTTTGGCAGCTCCCTCGATCCGGGCCAGATAGAGATGGATGATATTATCCACGTCATCACGGTCACCAACGGTGATAAAAATTTTCTGTCCTTTGCATTTAAAGATTCTGGGATCATCGGTGGGGAATGCCTTGGAACTCATATCGCCAACATCCGAGCCTACGCTGGGTTCCGTCAGGCACATGGTTCCGCCCCAGGTTCCGTCATACAGCTTGGGCAGGAATTTCTTTTTCAGTTCATCGCCGGCATAGTGATAAATTACGTTGGATACGGCACCGCCATTGGAAATGTAGGACATTAAGGCTGGGTTGGCAGCGGAGCACATTTCCCACAGGAGGAAGTACATGGTCAGCGGAATGCCACCTTCGGTATCCCAGTCGAAATTGCTGGCACCCCATCCCTGTTCATGCATAAAACGAATCGCCGGCGCAAAGGAAGGCGGCAGATAAACCTGTCCGTCTTTCCATTGGGCACCGATGGCATCTGCATCATCGGCAGTGGGGGCAATAATATCTTCCGCAACTTTGCGGACCTGATCGACGATCACATCGACATCATCCATGCTGTAGTAATCTTTGTATCTGTCCCAGGTCAGTACTTCATCAAAGGGAAGCCATTCTTTTAAAATAAATTTGATATCTCTGGTGTTATATGAATATTTGTATGACATCCGTATACTTCCTTTCTGTTTGCGTTTTCCCACACTTTATTGTCTTTTCCCGAAATGAATCGCCTACACCACCGGTCAGCCGATGATCTGGCGCCAAACCTGTCATTCATCCCTCCCAACGATGTTGCGTATAAATAACACTCATGATAATTACATATACGTTAAACGAATATAGCCTGATATAATGCAAATTCGGTGCCATACATCACCAATAATCCGCTCTCCAGTGCTCCTTGTTCAATTTTTCTCAGGTACCAACCCCCTTCGGGTCCCCTAAAGAAATTTTGCGCCGGTCTTTTCTGCGCAAATATTACGTGATAAAAACAACCTGCCAGAAAACGAATTTGCCAGATTGACCCGTTGTGTGCCAATCTGGCAAAATGCCGCTATTCATTTTTTTTATAAATGATTGGTGAGATTATACGGTTGATTTCAGTCCAGATGCCAGGGTCAGCATGACCTGGTTGCGGTCTTCCATGCAAATCGCCTGTTCCAATCCGCCTGCATCAAGATTCATGTTGATGGCTTCCTTGGTGAGATAAAGACCCATCGGATTTTTCGTCATCAGCTTGCGGGCATAGGTCAGGGCTGCCTCATACAGCTCTTCCCGGGGCACGATTTTGCTTACCAGGCCTAAATTCCAAGCCTCTTCGGAAGACATAAATTCACCGGTGTACATAAATTCATAAGCCCGCCCGGCGCCGATCAGTCGGGGCAGGAAATAACTGCAGGTCATGTCTGCCCCGCCCAAGCCGATATTGATGTAAGCCGCGCAAAAACGCGCGTCAGGGGTGATGACACGAATATCTGAGGCCAGGGTAAAACTGAAGCCTTCTCCTGCCGCTGCGCCATGGACCATGGCAATGATCGGCTGCGGCGCTCTGCGCATTGCCAGGTTGATCCGTGCCAGCCGCGCCTGGAAACGGAAGTTGGCCCATACATTGCCGACATTGGCCTGGGAGTCTTTGATGGCCCATTTCATATCCAGTCCGGCACAGAAGCCTTTTTCTCCTGCCCCTTTGAGAATAATGACTTTGGTGGCTTCGTCGTTCAGCCGGCGCAGCCAGAAGTTCTCCAGCTCGACCATCATGTCTCCGTCCACGGCATTGTAGTAATCGGGACGATTCAAAGTCAGCAGACCGATACCTGGTTCAATCATTTCCCATAACAAGCTTTTGTACTCTTCCATTTCGATTTGATACCCCCATTTCATTTTTTTAATTGCAGTATTATTTCCATTATACAGATACCGATGCATTTTCGTCAGATGATTTGTTATTTACAACAAAAATCAACTTCACAACGCAAGACAGCAGCCACAGGATATGACGAAGTCCCATATTTGTGTCATTCTGATACATTAAGGGATTTCATGAACCCGTTTTTGCCAATATTCTGTATTCTCCTTTATACTTGTTCGCAATATTTGTGCCATGACAAATATTTCAACATTCCTTGATAAATCGGGATTTCTTGTCAATGCTCAATGACCGCTTACGTCACCCTGGTTTACATCATGTACCATATTGTGCCGCGAAGCGACAAGTGCTATATTGAATAATGAACGGCAACGTTATTATTCCCCGTCAAAAAGGAGAATCAATCATGACCAAATGGGAAGTCCGCAGCCAATGGAAAGAACTGCACCTCAAGCCTGAACTCCGCAACAGCCTGCGCCCGGAAGTCAGAGACTCCTGGGAACGCTGCTACGATTACAATCTCAATCCGCAATTGCGGGAAAACCCTTATATCTGTACGCGCTATGAATTGAAACAGGCCCAGGACAATGTCGCCAATCTGATTCAAGCCAGCGACCGGGTCATGTCCAGCCTGTATGAATTTGTTGCCGGCACGGGTTTCGTGGTGGTATTGTCCGATGCCAATCTGTGTCTGCTGAAAACGGTGGGTGATGCTGAGTCCCTGGCCTGGTCCGACAATGCTTATTTGGTCGAAGGTTCGATGTGGGGCGAGGAACTGGTCGGCACCAATGCGGGATGCCTGGCCATCGCTTTGGCCAAACCGATTTCCGTATTTGGTTATGAACACTTTTGTTTGTTTTCCCACGTCGCTGCCTGCTCCTGTGCGCCGCTGATTGACCAGGGCAGGATCATTGGCGGGCTGGGCATGGTGGCACCCTACAGCAAGGTCAACAGTCACACTTTGGGCATGGTGGTGGCAGCCAGCAAGCATATCAAATACACCATGGCCATGGAACGCGCCAAACGCTATCATGAATTGATCATGGATTCCATGGCGGAAGGGCTCTTTACGCTGGATTATAACGGCAACATTACCTATATGAACGAAAACTGCGCACGGATCTTTAAACTGGATAAATTGCGAATCATTGATCACAACATTTATGAATTCTTTGGACACAACAAGGAGAATCATTATTTTATCAATAAAATCACCCAAGGACACACCACCACCGATGAGAATTTCACGCTTATAATAGGTAAGGAAACAATTCACTGCAACGTCACCTGCAATCCGCTGAAAAATGTTGACATGACGGACGGAGGCTCCGTGGTGATTGTCCGCGAAAGCCATCACATCAACCGACTGGTGCGCAACTATATCGGCGGCGGTGCCAAAGTCACCTTTGATGATATTATCGCCAAAGATCCCAAATCCCTGCAGTATGTCAAAACCGCCAAGGCAGCCGCTTCCTCTTCATCCAATGTATTGCTGCTGGGTGAGAGCGGGACCGGCAAGGACATCATCGCCCAGGCCATGCATAATGCCAGTCCCCGCAAAAACAATTCCTTCCTGGCCATCAACTGTGCCGCACTGCCGCGCGATCTGATTGCCAGCGAGTTGTTTGGTTATGAAGACGGTGCTTTTACTGGCGCCCGTAAAGGCGGCAACATCGGCAAGTTTGAGTTGGCTGACCAAGGCACCATCTTCCTTGATGAAATCGGCGATATGCCGCTCGATTTGCAGGCATCGCTCTTGCGCGTGCTGGAAGAAAAGAAAGTCATGCGGCTGGGCGGAGGCAAGCTGGTTCCCGTCAATGTGCGCGTGATCGCTGCCACCAACAAAGATTTGGAAACCGAGATTGAACGTAACCGCTTCCGGCGTGATTTGTTCTATCGCCTGGGCGTTATCAAAATAACCATCCCGCCATTACGGGAAAGACCGGAAGATATCATGCCGCTGACGGAAAATTTTTTGAAAAAAACCTGCCGCCGCTTTAACCGGCCGCTGATGTCCTTGTCACCGGAGGTAGAGGATGCCTTTATGAACTATGATTGGCCCGGCAATGTCAGGGAAATGCAGAACGTTATTGAAGGTTCGACCCAGTTGGCACCCCATCATGAAATCACGTATGATCTGGTCAGTCAGTATATCACCCCCAAAGCAGTCAGTCTGCCCTCCGACCCGGGGACCCAAACCGTTGCGGTGGTAGAAAAACAACTGATTTTGGATAGTCTGGCCAAGTACAAGTACAATAAAACGGAAGTAGCCAAAGCACTTGGCATGTCCCGCCGTACACTGTACCGGCGTTTAAACGAATACGGGATCATGTAAAACCGCATCGTTTTCAGAAATGCATAAATTGATTTACTGTATACAAAATGATAGTATTAATTCAGAAAATGTGTCTTCTCATAAAAAACAAGAAGGCACAATTCGGAAAAAATTTATTGGGGGGTAGGTATTTTTGAAGAGAGTAAACAAGAAATGGGCATTCCTGCTGGTTGTCATCATGATCGCTGCGTTGGCCGTCACTGGTTGTGGCCAAAAAGCCGACGACCAGAATCAGTCAGCGGCACCCGAAGTCATCAAGGTTGGTGTTTATGAGCCGCTCACCGGCACAAACGCAGCCGGCGGACAAATGACGCTCGAAGGAATCAAATTGGCCAACCAGCTCTATCCCGAAGTACTGGGCAAAAAAGTGGAATTGGTCGTTGTTGACAACAAGAGTGAAAAACAAGAAGCAGCCAATGCCGTAGCCCGCCTGGTAGACCAAGACAAAGTCAACGTGATCATTGGCAGTTATGGCAGTTCCGTTTCCATGGCCGGCGGCCCGGTAGCCCAGGATGCCCAGGTGCCGGTAATCGGTTGTTCCCCCACCAATCCCGCAGTCACCCTCGGCAACGAATACTACTTCAGAGTTTGTTTCATTGACCCCTTCCAGGGAACCGTTATGTCCAATTATGCCAGTCAGACCCTGAATGCCAAAACCGCTGTTATTATTCAGGACGTACAACAGGATTATTCAGTAGGTCTGAGCAATTACTTTGAAAAAGCCTTCAAAGCCACCAATGGTGATGCAGCCATTCTGGCCAAGCTGAACTACAATACCGGCGACAAGGATTTTTCCGCGCAGCTGACCGAAGCCAAATCCAAGAATCCTGACGTTATCTTTGCCCCCGGCAACTTCCTGGAATGCGGCCTGATGGTCGCCAAAGCACGTGAAATGGGTATCAACGCCCCCATGTTGGGCGGAGACACCTGGGAAGCCCAGGAATTCCTGGATCAGGTTAAAGATTACAAGGATATTTATTTCAGTACCCATTTTACCGCTGAACAGCCGGTAACAGAGGAATCAACGACATTCCTGAACGAGTACAAGAAAGCGTATCCCGACAAGGAAGTCAATGCTTTCGCCGCCCTGGGCTATGATGCGTACAAGCTGGCCCTGGATGCCATCACCAGAGCCGATACCGCTGATTCTGTCAAGATCAGAGATGCCCTGGCTCAGACCAAAGACTTCCAGGGCGCCACCGGCATTATCACCCTGGATGAAAACCGCGATGCCACCAAGACCGCCATCATCAAGAAAGTCGCGGACGGAAAGTTCGTATTTGAAGGCAAGGTCGATCCCAAGTAAGGTTGGTACGATAAATCTGCTCCTCTCCTGCCCAACAGGAGGGGAGCATCTATTTTGTCCGCCGCCCAAAGCTCGCATTAATCTCGTTCTGACTGCATTTAAAGGAGCTGATAACGCTTGTCCATGGACATATTCCTGCAAAATATCGCCAACAGCATTACCCTGGGCAGTCTTTATGCGCTGATCGCCATAGGCTACACCATGGTATACGGGATCTTGCGGCTGATCAATTTTGCGCATGCGGATTTGCTGATGGTGGCATCCTATATCGCCTTTTACGGCATTCTGATTTTTACCTTGCCATGGTATATCGCATTTGCTATCGCCATTATTCTCACCACCCTGCTGGGCATTGGGATCGAAAAAGCGGCTTACCGGCCTTTGCGTAATGCGCCGCGTATCTCGGTTCTGATCTCGGCCATCGGCGTTTCCTTTTTATTGGAAAACATCGGTATCGTTGCCATCGGCGCTCGTCCCAAATCTTTCCCCCGACCGGAGGAACTGGTCTGGAACATTCAACTGGGCAATATATCCTTTCTTTCCCTGACCATCATCATCCCGGTGGTCACGCTTTTGTTGTTGGTTGCTGTTACCCTCATGGTAAAGAAGACCAAGATCGGCATGGCTATGCGGGCTGTGTCGCGCGACTTTGAAACTTCCAGCCTGATGGCTGTTAATGTCAATAAAGTCATTACCGCTACATTTGCAGTCGGCTCCGGCCTGGCGGCGATCGGCGGTTTAATGTGGAGCATGCAGTATCCGCAGGTAGACCCGTTAATGGGCGTTTTCCCCGGTCTAAAATGCTTTATCGCTGCGGTCATGGGCGGCATCGGCAGCATCCCCGGCGCCATGTTGGGCGGTTTTGTGCTGGGCTTTTGCGAGGTTATGCTGGTCGGTTTCTTTCCGGGTGTTTCGGGATATCGGGATGCTTTCGCCTTCGTCATCCTGATTCTGATTTTACTTTTCAGACCAGGCGGCATACTGGGCGAAAACGTTGTAGAGAAGGTGTAATCGATGGAGAAAAACAAACGCACAAAAAACATCCTTACCATCCTGACCCTGATCGTGGTGTGCGGCCTGCTTTATTGGTCCGAAAACAACCTCAACAACTTTTATATCCGGGTGCTCAATCTGGCTGCCATCTTTGCCATTCTCGGCTTAAGCATGAACCTGGTATTGGGTTTTACCGGCATGTTTTCCCTGGGTCATTCGGGATTTATGTGTGTGGGTGCATACACCGCCGCGATATTAACCATGTCTCCCGCCAGCAAGGAACTCATCTATTACATGGTGCCGATCAATCCCGCCCTGGCGCAGATCGAATGGCCCATCTTCCCGGCCATTGTCGCCGCCGGACTGATGGCGGCTCTCTTTGGTTTGCTGGTAGGCATTCCGGCACTGCGTTTGCGGGATGATTATCTGGCGATCGCCACCCTGGGATTTGCGGAAATCATTCGTATCGTTGTGACCAACACCACCTCCATAACCAACGGATCATTGGGATTGAAAAACATCCCTTCCATCAATAGTATCTGGTTATACTGGGGCGCAGCCATCCTGACGCTGATCATTTTAAAAAGAATGATCAACAGCAGCTGGGGTTTTGCCTTCCGGGCCATTCGCGATAATGAAATAGCTGCTGAAGCCATGGGCGTCAGTATTTTCAAGCATAAACTCATTTCCTTTACCATTGGGGCATTTTTTGCCGGCATTGCCGGAGCGCTGATGGGATTTCTGATCACTTCCGTTGATCCCACCATGTTCCGCTTCCTGTTTACCTTCCAGATCCTCTTGATCGTTGTGCTGGGCGGCATGGGCAGCTTGACCGGTTCAGTTATCTCGGCTATCGTCATTACGATTATGATGGAAGTGCTGCGCTTTGTAGAACAGCCCATCAGTATCCTAGGACTAAACATCCCCGGTTTATCAGGCATGCGCATGGTCATCTTTTCGGTTCTGCTGCTGATGGTCATCCTCTTCTATCGCCAGGGTCTGATGGGTACCAAGGAATTCAACTGGGATTGGGTTTTACGTAAATTTAATCGGATAAAAGCCGGCAGGCGGGGGGAAACCGCATGAACACATGTACATTAAGAACCGATCACATTACCATGGAATTCGGAGGTTTGCGCGCCGTTTCGGAACTGTCCCTGGAGGTTGCTCCGGGCACTATCGTGGGGCTGATTGGTCCCAACGGCGCTGGTAAAACAACCGTTTTCAATATGATCACCGGTGTATACAAACCGACTTCCGGCAGGATCTATTTCCAGGACCGCGATATCACCGGAATGAAATCCGATAAGATCACCGCGCTGGGAATCGCACGTACCTTTCAGAACATTCGCTTGTTCCAGTCGATGTCGGTGCTGGAAAACGTCATGATCTCCAAACACGTCAGACTGCAGGCCAATTTGCTGGAAGCCGTCCTGGGGCTGCCCCGCTATACCCGGGCCAATCACGCCAACTATGACGAGTGCATGGACTTACTGAAAAAAGTCCAGTTGGATGATGTCTGCCATGAAGCGGCGACTTCCCTGCCCTACGGCAAACAACGGCGTCTGGAAATCGCCCGCGCCCTGGCCACCAACCCCAGCCTCTTGCTGCTGGATGAACCGGCTGCCGGCATGAATCCGGCTGAATCACTGGAATTAATGGATTTTGTTGCGAGGATCAGGAGCGAATTTAACATTACTGTTTTGATGATCGAACATCATATGGAAGTCGTCATGGGAATCTGTGAGAAGATATACGTGCTGGATTACGGTGAAACCCTTGCGAAAGGCAATCCGGCAGAAATTCAAAATGATCCCAAAGTGATTGAAGCTTATCTTGGGGCGGTGGATATAGATGCTGAAAATTAATGATTTACAGGTATTTTATGGCGGTATTCACGCATTGAAAGGGATTTCCCTGCAAGTTCCGGAGAACAAGATCGTGACCCTTGTAGGAGCAAATGGGGCAGGAAAAAGCACCTTGCTCAGAGCAGTCAGCAATCTGGTGCCGGTGGCGTCCGGTAATATAACCTTTAAGGATCAGGAGATTACCGGCAAACCTACGGTATCAATCGTAAAAAGCGGCATTACCATGGTGCCGGAAGGGCGTCGCATCTTTGCCAATCTGACCGTGCTGGAAAATCTGAAAATGGGAGCTTATGCCCGCAAAGACAAGGCAGGTATCGAAGCCGACACCGAAAAAATGTATGGGTTGTTTCCCCGTCTGAAGGAGAGGAGCTGGCAGGTTGCCGGGACTTTGTCAGGCGGAGAACAGCAGATGCTGGCCATCGCCCGCGCATTGATGTCCAGACCGCAATTGCTGATGATGGACGAACCTTCGCTGGGACTGGCCCCCCTACTGGTTAAGGAAGTCTTCCGGATCATTAAAAATATTCATAGTCAGGGAATGACCATTCTATTAATCGAACAAAACGCCACGGCTGCACTGAAAATTGCCGATTACGGTTATGTATTGGAAACCGGTACCATCGTCATGGAAGGACCTGGTCAGGAATTGGCTAATAACCAGGCTGTCCGGCAGGCTTATCTGGGCAAGTCTTGATCCATATTTCTTAAAAATGTTTTAATGCTGGTTATGGAATAAAAACCATAACCAGCATTTTTTCTGCCTTTTTTCATGGATTTGCAACCCGACTTTCTGCTTGGGTCGGGGTTGTGCCCTGATTTTTTCTGCCGCTGCATCATTCACTTTTTACCCCAGTTAAGTGATACCCCCCCTGAAATCCTATATAATACAATTAGTGATTATGCAAACCCTGTTTCCTAAAGACAGCAACAAGTCGGATTAGTTACTGCGTTTCCATTCGGACTTGCTAAAATATTTTATTAATATTGAAAGGACGGGAGATTTGATGAAGTATTTGCCTGAAGAAAGAAACTGGGAGAAAGAAGGGGTTTGGCCAGATTTCTGGCCCAAGTATTTCGAGCATGGCAACATGCCAATCGTATGGCATCTACACCTCAATGCGTTGCGCCATCCTAAAAAAACCGCTGTCATCTTTTACGGAACCCGCATCAGCTATAAGGAATTGGAACAACTGGTTCTGCATGCTGCCGGCGGATTAAAAAAACTAGGGGTGGAAAAAGGTGACCGGGTCTATCTCGGCATGCAAAACTGTCCCCAGTTTATTATTTCCTACTATGCCGCCATGGCTGTTGGCGGAGTAATCATTGGCGGCAGCCCTATGTTTAAAAAGGGCGAGATGAGTTATATCCTCAATGATTGCGGCGCCAAGGTAGCCATCATCGAAGAAGACAACTATCCTATTTTCCAGAGTATCCGCGACCAGGTACCGGTAGAATCGGTCGTAGTAACGTCACTAAATGAATTTGTGCCGGATAATCCGGAAATCCCTGTCCCACCGGGAATGGTGGTCGAAGGTCTGGATTACAGCGGGGCTATCGACTGGAAAGACTTCATCCAGAGCGATCCGGTGGGGAAATATGAGTCTTTGGATATCGATAAAGACCTGGCCTGCCTGCAATATACCTCAGGCACGACCGGAGTGCCGAAAGGCGCAATGCTGACGCATCGCAATATTCTGGTCAATGCCATCCAGCTGCCCATTATTTTAGGCGGTCATGCTGACAGTGTCTATGGTGCAGTCGTTCCGATCTTCCATATTACCGGCATGCAGAACAATATGAACGGTCCTATTTTCCTCGGTGCCACCATCGTCTTGTTCACCCGTTTTGACACCGAAGTATTCCTGCAAGCCTCCGAACTTTATAAAATCACTTCCTGGGTAGCGATAACCACCATGAATATTGCCGTGATCAATCATCCCACCCTCAACAAATATGATCTGTCTTCCTATGAAGCCATCGGCACCGGCGGTGCCCCGGTTCCGGCCGAGCTGATCAAACGTTATAAGGATCAGTTTGGTCTGGATTTGATTGATGGCTGGGGGATGAGCGAAACCGCTTCAGCACCGCTGGCCAGTCCAGCCGGCCATGTCAAAGCCGGAAGCTGCGGCATTGTGGTACGCGGCTTTGATGTTCGGGTAGCGGATTTGACCGATCCCACCAAGAACGTCCCGCGCGGCCAGGAAGGTGAAATGTGGATGAGGGGCCCATCCATTGCCCGTGAATATTGGCATCAACCGCCCGAAGCCCAGGCGGAAAGCTTCAAAGAAGAAGGGTGGCTGGCCACCGGCGATGTGATAATTATGGATGAAGACGGTTATATTTTTATCGTCGGCAGGACCAAGGAAATGATCAAAGCCTCCGGTTACAGCGTTTTTCCGGCCGAAGTGGAAAAATATCTTTATCAGCATCCGGCCATCAAAGAATGTTGTATAATCGGCGTTCCCCATGAATATAGGGGAGAAGATGTCAAAGCCTATATCGTACTGAAGGACGATTATAAAGGCAAAATAACGGCAGAAGAAATCATTGATTGGGCCAAGGATCAGATGTCCGTTTATAAATATCCGCGCCAGATAGAATTCCGCGACGACCTGCCCAAGAGCGCTACCGGGAAAGTCATGCGCAAAATACTTAAAGAAGAACTTCTGAATAAATAATATCATTGCTAGCTCGGGGTCGCAGCCCCGAGCTTTGTTTTTGTCCGTAACTGATAAATCTGGAGGATATCTGGTTTATTTATTTAGAATTATGTCGTCCAGACTGAGTTTGGGGACATGGTGGACTTGCTCATCATCCCGCCAGTATTTAACATCCCCGTACAGCTCTAGTGGATCCAGCACAACTTTTTCCTTGGGGTATCCCAAAGCAATCACGGCGGCGATCTCATATTTTTCATCAAGTGCAAGAAACTCGGTCAGTTGCTGCTTTCCCACATTTACCAAGAAACATCCGCCCAACCCTTTTTCCACTGCCCCCAACAGGATACTCTGACCGGCAAAACCTTGATCCTGAGTTAAAGCTGCTCCTACTGAGCCGTCCTTCAGCATAACAATATAGGCGGCAGGACGTTCCCCTGGCGGTGGTCCGCCCCAATCCTTCAGATACCCGGCCCAGGCTAAACAAGAATAAATCTTTTCATTCATATCCTGCTGATTGGATATAAAATATCTTAATGCCTGACGGTTATGACCGGTCGGCGACAGTCGGGCCAAATCGATCAATTCACGCAGCACTTCATCTGCCACCGGCCTTTCCTGTTGGAACCTTCGATAGGAGCGATTTTTGAGGATCAATTCTTTCATCATGGTTGATCACCACTTTCAAGTATTCTATTCAAACACTGCTTCTCTCATAAAACTTTGCCTTGCCTTGTTACCAACATTTCACTTGAGGGTTGATTATTTAAAATATGTAACATGCCGCAAAGGTTAGTGTAGTATAATTATAATGTTTTTACTAAAATTTTGTATCTGAGGGTGATGATTTCTTTGTCTTATCTCCAGAACACCCAATTAGAACTATTCTCCTTTTTGGTCTGTGCGATTTTGCTGTTTGATATTCTCCTGCGCAAAGAAAAATATCATTTTGATAACAAACTGTTTTTAACCGTTTTAATCGCTAACATGCTCATTCTGCTGATTGACGCACTGGGATGGTTGATCGAAGGCAACCTACTGGATCCTTTAAATGCGATCTACTTGCGCCTGATTTTCATCTATTTTATGATGAATCCGATCCTTCCGTATTTATTGTTATTATACACTGATTTCCAAATATTTCAGGATCGGCATCGATTGCGCAAATTATTCTGGCCTTACTTGACGCCGATGATTTTGATTGCCATCTTGCTCATCGCCAATCCTTTCACCCAGGTGTTGTTCCATATCGATCAAAATAATGTTTATCATCGCGGGCCCTTGTTTAACTTGTTTCTTTTACTGGTTTTTTCCTATTTGGTCTATGCCTTGGTATTGATCATCATGAATCGCAATATTATCGGCAGACAGCATTTTTGGCCGCTGGCCATATTTCCCCTGCCTCCGATCATCGGGGCCTTCTTGCAGGCAAAATATTTTGGTTTGGCCTTGATCTGGAGCGGCCTCACCCTGTCTCTGATTATCATCTATATCTATGTGCAAAATCGCCAGCTAAATACTGACTATCTCACCGGGTCCTATAACCGTAAGCAATTAGATCATTATTTGGAGCAAAAAATCAATAACATTGAAGCAGATCAAGGATTTGCCGCAATCATGATCGATATTGACGATTTTAAAAGAATAAATGATCAATTCGGTCATGTGATCGGTGATGAAGCCCTGGTTTTTACTGCTGAAATATTGAAAAACAGCCTGCGCAATAATGATTTCCTGGCTCGTTACGGGGGTGACGAGTTTATGGCCATTTTAAATATTAAAAACCACCACATCCTGGAGGAAGTTGCGCAGCGCATCAATCGTAATTTTGCCAACTTCAATTCATCCCATGCCAAACCGTATAATTTAAATGTAAGTATGGGTTATGATATTTATGAATATGGCTGCCAGATGAGCAGCATCGATTTTATCGAGCATTTGGATGGCCTTATGTATGCCAATAAAAGCATAAAAACAGGACAGTCAACTAGCTGACGCGATATAAACAGCAGACAATCCGCTATAAAATCGAAAAGGCCGCTTCATAAGCGTATCAGATACGACTCATGCGCGGTCTTTTTTCACGCCCTATCCTCTGCTTCCCTCTTCAGCCCCAACAACCCGGCCAAAGGTGGGGAAACTGACACGGGCCGTTGCTATTTCATGATTTTGCAGATATTATCAGCGAATTGCAGCGGGTCTTCGAGGGGTAAACCTTCGATTAACAGGGCCTGATTATATAAAAGATCGGTGTAGAGCGCAAGCTTGTCTTTATCATTTTCATATGCCTCCAACAGGGCAGCAAAGACTTCATGCCCAGGGTTGATCTCCAGCACCTTGGCAGCTTTGATCTTTTGTTCATTGGTAGGAATGGCATTCAGTACTTTTTCCATCTCAATGCTGATCTCACCCTCATTGGTCAAACAGACGGGATGGTTTTTCAGTCTTTTGGAAACTCTGACATCATGGACTTTGCTGCCCAACATCTCCTTCATCGCCGCATACAGGTTCTTATGTTCTTCTGCCGCCTCAGCGTCGGTTTCGTTGTCATTGTCCAGTCCCAGGTCCCCCCCGGATACCGATTTGAAATCTTTGTCCTGGTAATTCATCATGATCCTGATGGCGAATTCATCTACATCATCGGTAAAATACAGAATTTCATAACCCTTGTCGGCCAGCAGCTCGGTCTGAGGCAGTTTGTCGAGTTTTTCCACTGATTCCCCGGCCGCATAGTAAATATATTTCTGCTCTTCCGGCATCCGGCTCACGTATTCCGCCAGCGTCACCATCTTTTTCTCCCTGGAAGAATAGAAAATCAACAAGTCCTGGAGAAAATCCTTGTCGACGCCATAATTGTCATAAACGCCGTACTTCAATTGCCGGCCAAAGGAAGCAAAGAAGGTTTCATATTTTTCCCGGTCATCCTGCAGAATGCGGTTGAGTTCGTTTTTGATTTTGGTTTTGATGTTTTTGGCAATCAGTTTTAGCTGCCGGTCATGCTGCAGCACTTCACGGGAAATATTTAAGGTCAGATCCTCCGAATCGACCATGCCCTTGATGAAACTAAAATAGTCCGGCAGCAGATCGGCACATTTGTTCATGATCAAGACCCCGTTGGAATAAAGCTCCAGACCTTTTTCATATTCCCGGGTATAAAAATCGAAAGGCATTTTTTCCGGGATAAAGAGAATGGCATTGTAGCTGACTGTCCCGTCCGTACTGATATGCAGGTGGGAAATCGGGGTGTCAAAGCCATAGTGCTTTTCAAAATAGAAATTCTCGTAATCCTCCGCCGTCAGCTCATTCTTGTTCTTTTTCCAGATGGGCACCATGCTGTTGATGACCTGCTCCTCGGTATACTGCTCGTATTCATCTTCACTGCCTTCCTGCAGGCGGCTTCTGGAGACATCCATTTTGATCGGATAGCGGATGAAGTCGGAGTATTTTTTAATAATCGAACGCAGGCGGTATTCTTCCAGATACTCGTCGTATTTCTCTTCCTCGGTACCGGCTTTGATTTTCAAGATGATGTCCGTGCCGGTCCCTTCCTTTTCGCAGGGTTCAATGGTGTATCCGTCAATGCCTTTGGACTCCCATTTAAAAGCCTCTTCGCTGCCAAATGCCCGGCTGATGACGGTAATCGTATCGGCCACCATAAAAGCCGAATAGAAGCCCACCCCGAACTGGCCGATAATATCGTAGCCATCGCTCATTTCGTTTTCTTTTTTAAAATTCAGAGAACCGCTGCGGGCGATGACCCCCAGGTTGTCATCCAGCTCTTCCCGGGTCATACCAATACCGGTGTCGGAAATCCTCAGGGTACGGCTTTCCTTGTCAAGGTAGATCTTTATAAAGTAGCTTTCCTTTTCAAAACTCAGGTTTTCATCCATCAGCGTCTTATAGTAGATCTTGTCAATGGCATCGCTGGCATTGGAAATGAGCTCACGCAGGAAGATTTCCTTGTTGGTATAAATGGAATTGATCATCAGATCCAAAATTCTTTTAGACTCCGCCTTAAACTGTTTCTTGGCCAAACCCATCGCTCCTCTCAAACAAAAGCTAAATAATTTAGCGGGATTAATATAGAAAGTTGTTAGCACTCTCTCTCGTCGAGTGCTAAGATATCTATTATCTTACTCATTTTGCCCGCCATCGTCAATAGGTTTCAGTATTTTACCACGGATCATTCGTGCCGATGTCAACCGGGAATGCAAAATGCAGCTGACCCTGGTTGGCGTTCTTCCCTTGATGCTTTACAATAAAGAATGTGAAACAACACAAATGAAATGGAAAAAACGAGGGAGTGAGCAACTCATGCAAAAAACAGTAACTGCCTTCTTACTGGCTTTCATCTGTTCCCTGCTCTTGGTTGTGC
>Ga0209607_1001258_pt1 | contig 21370 bp, 30 predicted proteins | sample AD_UKC117_MetaG_FD_184413 | JGI IMG/M metagenome (GOLD analysis project Ga0209607, IMG submission 184413) | Active sludge microbial communities of municipal wastewater-treating anaerobic digesters from Hong Kong - AD_UKC117_MetaG (SPAdes)... | ecosystem: Engineered > Bioreactor > Anaerobic >... | reverse complement strand
TCCTTCGTTGCGATGCTTTAATGCTTTTTAGCTGCCGGTGATTTTCAATACTAACCGCTGTAAAACATTAGCAATTTTGCTATAGCCTTTCCATTTGCATAGCCTTTTTGTCGCTTGCCAGTATCAATAGAAACAATGACTTAGAGAGCCGTGGACAACCGTGCAAAAGGGAACCCTTTTACGCGGGTCAGGAGGCAAATTTAGCGAGAACGACTTCAGAGCGCATCACCGCCCCTTGGTCATCCGCATCATCGCCTCAATACCCAACTCCAGATCGCTTTTGGCGAGAACCCGCTCGATGGTGCCCTGCTTCAGTTCCTCAGCGAGTTGGAGAATGTCATTCAAGACAGTCCGCAAACGTTCAAGCTGTCCCTCCAGCCGATCCAGTTCCCGGCGTTGCGCGTCGGTGGGTTGTTCATGGCGCCAGCGTTCAAGCTGTTCGGCGAACACCCCGAGAAAATCCCGCTGCTCGGTGTGTAGCTTGATGCTGCGTTCCACTGTAGCGTCATCCAGGACATGGGGCCGGTCGCGCGCGGCCAGCAGGGCCGCATAGTGTTCCTGGCCATCGGCCAGTTCGCCGTCGATGAGCGAGGCGATCAGCGGCAACGCGGTCAGGGGTTGCCAGTTGGGCGTTGGTTTGTTCGCCAAAATCCAATCTCCATTTTTCAGTCAGTCAGGATCACCAAGGCCAGTGACGGGTTGCGCCAGGCCGGGACTGACCAAGCCGCTCAACCCTCCGGCTGGAGCAGCGTTGACAAATCTTGCAGATGTTCAGCAAGTTCCTTGAGTTGGGTGATCGTGTCCGGTTCCACGTTAGATGGGAGCGAAGCAATAAGCTGATCGGGGTCTTGGGCGGTGCTGACATGGCGCACTTCGGCGGAGGTGGGAGTGGTCATGGGATTTCTTCACGTTGATATAGAATGGCCCAGTATATTAAGAGGAGTCATCATTTTATGGGTAAAGTCACAGCCGACGCTAAAATTCCCTGTCGGGTCTGCCGGACGCTGGATGTCGGGGATTTCTCCATCCTGCATCAACTCACCTGGTTCAATATGGCCGTTCACAGCAACGCCGAGTATGCTAAAGGAACTTGGTTCAAGGAACGCTCTCTGGCCGGGCCGGTTATTTTTGCGGTCGCCGATGGTCTGGTTCACCATGCAGACACGATCGCTGAGTTTTTGGCTCAAGACAGCTACGAAATTTATGCTTATATTGGCGTAGACCAGATGAAGATCATGTCTCCTGTGTTGTTTGGGGATACCCTCAGAGCGGAGGCCAAAGTGGTTGATCTTCGCCCCACAAAAAACCCGGAGCGGTTCCTATTCATCTACAAAAACCAAACCTATAACCAGCGTGACCAACTGGTGATCGAATACCAGACCACCCTGATGGTCACTCAGAAAGACGAACGTGACGTTAGCCTTCAGGCCGTGGAAGCGAGTTAATCTAGCCAGCGGCCCAAAGTCTGTCCTGTGGAGAAGCATAAATCACCGACATAGGCTCTCACACGGTACGCCATCTTTATCTCTATCCAGTGATCCTACTCCGCATTTGGTCAGGTAAAACTTCGCCTCCTCGCAACTGGCCATTTCCCCGCACCGCCGCTTGCCGCCGCATGAAAACTCATCGGCGGCAGGTGCGGCTGGGGTGCTCGAAGCCGGGGCGGGCGGTTTGGCAGGCGCGGCTGCCGTCTTGCCGAAGATCGCCGCGTAGTCCTCCACAAACCGGTTGCCCTTGCCCTGGATCGCCTGGATGCGCCGGGTGCGTTCCACTTCCCAGGCATCGGGCGGGTCTTGCCGAGACCAGGCGGTATAAAGCTGCTGATCCTGGCGCGACAGATTAAATCCATATGTGTCAGCCATATAAAACATGATGCGGGCGATGTCGCCCATGACGTTTTCCGGCGGTTCGGCCCGGCGTATCGAGGAATCGATTTCGATGTTGCAACGGCCATAGTCCCGCTTTTCGCCTGGAATCATCCCCCAGTTGAAATCACTCCGCTTGCCGTTCACTTCGCCGACCGAGGGGACGAGATTCATCAAATCGTTATGGGCCGACTCGAACACCGGATCAACCCGCTGGCAGCACTCCCGACCAGAAACCGTCTTGCCGCTGCTCTTGACGCACTCAGGGAAATCTTTAGGGGAGCGCCAGCAAGCGCGGAAATTCCCGAACTGAGCGGCGGGAAAGATATGTTCCGCCTCAATCCGTTGCGCGCGCGGCTTGTCGGCCAAGGTGGTTAGGCCGCAGCTCGCCAAGTCGATCTTGCGGTCGGCGCTGTAATCGCAACCGCAATAGAACGTCACCCGATGATCCCGATAAACCTGATCGTAGAGCGATTTCTTGGCTCCGGTGAACGTGCTGGCGGTGCGGGGCAGGTCTTTGGAGGCGGGCGCTGCTGTGGCGGGCGATACCGGGGCGCGGTCGCAACCGCTGATCAACGCCAGCATGAGCAGGGCAAGCAACCAGGGTAAGGCAGGGCGGATAGAAATCATGGGGTGCTCTCCAGCGGCAGGATAAAGCCGCGAAGGATAGCATCACATCAGCGCCGCTCCCTGGAAGAGCCGCTACACAGAGCCGGCTGTTGCAGTCAAGATTGGCCCGGTCCAGCGGGTCTCATCAAGCGGGGTACGGCGCGTGACCAGCGTGATCCTTGTTATAGCTATTTGAATAACAGTTATTTTTAAAATTGGCATACCTTCTGCTTTATCCAATGTCAATTAGTGGCCTCACATTGTCTCCTTTTCGATGTGAGGTGGTACCCTAACCTGACGATGGAAGACTGATCATGTTGAGCCTCTTAGAAGTGCATCCGAGAATAACCGGCACTCCAACAGAACCTTTACGGCGCGCGACTGAACAACTGACGCGCGTGGCCGAGACGGTTGCTTTCCAGGAAGCACAGGCCCGGCGAATAAGAAATCAATACATATCGAAGGTCTTACCCCATGCCGGACCGCCCCCACTCCCAGGGACAGATCTCGGTCAATTCAAACTGGCGGTTCAATCCAAAATCACCCGGACCTACGGCAGGAAGGGGCCGACAGAGAACGCGTTCAACGCACTAGGTTCATTGGCCACGCGCGCGCAAAGCGCCGGCTATCCTCTCCATAGCCCCCAGTTGCAAGAAGCTTTCGTTAATTTCCTCATGGCCTATGTGACTGAGGGATTTGTGGGTAAGGATACCACGGGTACGCAAATGGGCAATTTCCAAGGGAAATGGCGCGGCGGCGGGTTCTAGGAGAGCCTGCTCATGAGGGTGATCCACGCGCCCATCGCCACTAGGAGGAACGCGGGAGCGACGGACAGTTGGATGACGCGGGTGATGTCGGTCAGAGGCGTTTCCATGAAGGTCAGCACCGATTGCGCCGGTTAAGCTTCGGTTTTGGATGTGACGCGGCCCTTTAGCGTCATTTTAGCATAGCCCAGCGCGGAGGCCGTTTTCGGGGACGGTTCCGGGGCTGGGGCTGCTGGGGCCGCTGGTTCAGCCGCCGGGGGCATGGCGGCTGTTTCCGGCTTCGCTTTCTTCTCGAACACCTGAACGCTGGGGTTCTCCAGCCGGAACCCGCCTTCGATGGCATCGCCCAGCTTCCCGGTGATCGCCGCCACCCATTGCGGGTAGTTCTCCGCCGCCTTCTTGAGCGTGTTCCATTGCTTGTTCTTCATCTCGACGATCACCGTGCGCTCGTCGGCCTGCACGGCAAATAGCATCGCGCCGGGTGAGGCGGGTTTGGCCTGGGGGAGTTGATTGATCTTCAGGGTCACATCGAGTTTGCCGGGAATGGCCATCGCCATCACCTCCTTGAACAAGGCTTGTCGTTCCGCCGGTGACAACGCCGGAGCGGCGGGCGGGGTTGTGGCCGACGCGGCGGAGGCCGTGGCTGTTTTCTTCCGGGGCGCTTGGGCGTCGGCCTGCTGCTCCGGCGTCACCTCCCCCACCGGCTGCCCGTCCAAATCGTAGCGCGGTCCCCCGGCGGCCAGCGCCTGGCGGTAACGAAACCCGTGCGTGTAGACCTTGAGCGCCCGGCGCAGGTCCATCCGGTTCAGGTCGGCCCACGCCGGATGCACCCCGGCCAGGGCCAGCAACTCGTGACCGACGCCGATTTTCAAGGGCTTAGGCGTCTGGCGATTGAAGAGCGCCGGGAACGCCTCACACAACCGGTCGATGATCGGGTTCACATCCTGGGGCATGCAAAAACCTCGGGGTAGCGCAGGGCCGTGAGTGTTGCACACTTCACCGGTCTGGGGCAAAGCCGCACTTATCCCCGGTTTCTGTGGATAACCCGGCCAATCCTCCGCACCAAACGCCGTCTGCCCCGCTGTTTAATCCATTTTTTCTTTGCCCAAAAAAGCATCAATCGCCTCTTTATGCTAAAATTGATTCATCAAAAATAAGAAACTGATGAATGCAACTTCCTAAATTGAAGGTTCTTGCCGAGACCGGAGCGGTGCGCGAGGTGGAAGCCATGCCGGACTTACAAGCAGGCTGGGTCGTCTGGATCACTTACGCCACCCGTAGCGGCGAACAGCGCGAGGCGCTGGAACGCCAGCGGGGCGGGGCGCGGGTCTTCTCGACCCTGGACGCCGTGGCGCGTTGCCTGGCCGGTGTGGGCCTGCCAGAGTTCCAAGTGAACATCGCCGGCTTGGCTGGGGAGGCCGCGCCATGAAACACGGCCTGTGCCTGGCGCTGCTTTGGCCCGCGCTGGCCGGGGCCTGGGAAGAAGAACCGGCGCTGGCGTTCATCGTTGCCCATAGCCCGCTACTCCAGGCGCAACGGGCGGTCGTGGCGTCTTACCAGCCGCCCAGCCTCACCCGGCGGGTGATGGAACACACCTCGTTCTATGTCCGGGCGGCCTCCGGTACCAGCAGTACGGTATCCGATGCAGGAGACACCACAATATCCAGTCCGGTCACGGTCGGTATCCAAATCAACATCCCGCTGGCCTCGCCCCGCGAACAACGCGAGTTCACCCAACAGGCCCTGGCCGAAGCCACCCGGATTGACGAAGTGCGCGGGCGGGCCTTGACCGACCTGGCCAAGTTGCGGGAACTGGAGGCGGAGCGGGCCGCGGTCAGGGAGCGGCTGGACTTTCAGAAAGCCAAAGCCGATTGGATGGAGGAGCGCATCCAGAAAGGCTATGAGGGCGAGATCGAAAAGCTCTGGGACGCCGCGCAGAAACAGAACGCGGAAGTTGCCACCGCAAAGCGCCTGGACTTGCTCCTCGATGCCCAGCGCCGCCACGTCGCACACTTTGCCGGGGAACAGTGGCAACCGCTGCTGGAGTACCTGAGCGGCCAACTCAAGCAATTGCCGGAGGGCTGACCGTGAAAGACATCACTGGGCTGATCGGGCGTGAAGACCTGATCGACAAGGCGCTCAGGGAAATTAAGAAAGGTCGCCACCTGATCTTGACGGGTCCGGTCGGGGTCGGCAAGTCCGCCCTCCTGGCAACCCTCCTGGAACGCCTGGCGCGGCGGCGGGGCGAACGGTCGCCGGGCGATGGTGAAGCTGATGATGTACCCAGTGACGCCGAGACCGGCGACGAGCAAAACCATCATGGTCATGAGCGAACGCGGCGCACCCAGACCGTGATCCACATCGCCGACCATCAACCTAAAGCGCAGTTCGTGGATATTGCCCGCAAGCTGCTGGCGGTGGGCTTGATTGAACCGGCGGCGCTGGAGTTACCGGAAGAGTACCATTATCTGCCGCCGGAACTGATTGAGTGGTCGAGGATTCGTCGGCAGGTGAACCGCTTGAGTATGCGCGATCTTACAGCGGCGATTATTCCCGCCCTGCATGATCATCCGGGCAAGGTCATTATTGCCGTGGACGACATGACCAGCCTGACGCCCACCCTGGTCGCGTTCTGGTTGGCCGTGTTTGAGGTCGCTCAAGTCATCGGCTGTGCTCACCAGAAGAAAGCCAACGTGTCGAAGCTCTGGTGGAAGATGACCGAGATTCCGATGCCGCCGCTCACCCCCGAAGCCACTCGCGAGATCGTCCAAGCGTACATCGCCCGGCAAGGGATGCTGATCGAATCGCCGGGCCTGTTCGTGGGGCATGTCGTCAAGCAATCCGGCGGCAATCCCCAGGCCATTGCGGATATGCTGGATGATTCCGCCAAAGAGCGGCTGGTCGACAAGCGCAAGATTCGGGAGATGCGCCACGCCGCCGGCGTGCGCTATGTGGATTTCACCCCGGTCATGATCATCGCCCTGGCCTCGGTGGTCGGGGCGCGCTACCTGGCCATCGGCACTGGGGATACGGAACTGTACATCTTCGCCGGGATGCTGGCGGCAGTGGTCATCAGCGTTCGGGTGTTTCTGTTCAAGGGGGCCGGGAAAGCCAATTAACCCCGCGTTCGTTCCCCGATCCGGTCATCAAAAAGGCTATAATGTAGTTACAATTTACTCATGATCACCTGGGATGAACCGAAGCGTTTAGCGAACTTGCGCAAGCACGGCATCGACTTGGCTGATGGCGAGGTGCTGTTCGACGCTCCCCTGGTGACCCAGGAAGACGACCGTGTGGCGTATGGTGAACAGCGCCTGCAAAGCTTGGGACTGTTTTACGGCGTGGTGGTGTTTCTGGTGTGGGTAGACCGTCCCGCCGCGCCACACCTGATTTCCGTTCGCAAGGCGACACGACATGAAGAACGACGTTACTGGCAAACCGTTGGGCACTGACCTGGATAAGTTGCGGGCGCTCGCCGATGCGGACATCACCCTCGATGAGGACACCGCCTACGATCCAACCGATCCGGCGGCGGTTGAGGGCTTCTGGGCTGAGGCCATCGTCACACCGGGCGGGGGCGTCGATGCCACACTGGCCGCCTTGCGCCGGGCGCGCGGGCCAGGCCGCAAGCCGCGCAAGCGGGCGTTGACCGTGCGCTACTCGCCCGAAGTGGTGGCTTACTTCAAGGCCACGGGCCAAGGCTGGCAGACGCGAATGGATGAGGCGCTCAAGGAATGGATCGCGCAACACTCCGGTTAATCCCTTGACGCTCGGCACCCATGCCGCCTTTGCGTCCGTGCTCTACCTGGGCGGCGCGACGCTGTTTGGCTATAAATCCGACCTGATCGGCGGGCTGCTGATCGTGGTCGCCAGCCTGCTCCCGGACATCGACCATCCTCCCGCCAAGATCGGGCGGCTGTTCTGGTTCGTCGCCGTGCCGCTGGAGCGCCGCTTTGGCCATCGCACCTTGACCCACTCGCTGGTCGCCCTGGGGGCGCTGGCCCTGGTGGCTTATCCGCTGGCCTGGATTCAGCCGCATTACTGGGGTTGCGTGGTGGGCGGTTACTGGTCGCATCTGTGGCTGGATATGGTGAACATCCGGGGCGTCGATCTGTTCTGGCCCTCGCCGGTGCGGCTGGTCACACCCGGTAACCGGAACTGGCGGATTCAGGTCGGCAGCAAGGCGGAGATGATCCTGCTGGCCGTGCTGCTGAGCCTGACCGTCGCCTTGTATCCGCTGAGTCACCTGGGGTTTCGGGATGCGCTGCAAGCGATGCTCAAGAGTTTCGACATTGCCGTGGAGCAGTACACGCGCCAGATCGGGACGCATTGGTACGACCTGGAACTGATCGCCTCGGACAACTTGACCCTGGAGCGGATCAGTTGCCGCTGCCCGGTCATTGGTCTGTGGAAAGACGGCTTGATTGTGCTGTACGAGGGTCAGCCCCGCGCGGTGGGCAAGAGCCAAGCGCAACACAACCTGTTGCCGGTCTCCGCCCGGCTGATCCAGGGCGAACCGCTGCGGGTGGTGGCGGAACGGGTGGACATGGCGGGTCGGACGCTGCGCGGGTTGGTCAGTCGCATCGATCAGACTCGGCCTTACTTTCTGCTGGGGGAGCTGGAGATCCCGGACGGGCGGGGATCGGCCCTGGCCGGGCGGCTGGACAGCGTGGATCGCTACGATCCGGCGACCTACCGGGGTGGGATTCTGCAATTGCATTACGCCCGCGCCCAGGAGCTCCAGCCGTGGTTGGATCGGGTGGCGGTGCGCGGCGAGGTGGTGGTGCAGTTTTGGTTGAGGCCCGGCGAGGCGGCAGTGATGCTGGAGAAGGGGGAGGAGCGGGAAGAAAACAGGATACCGGCGCAGTTGAGGAAGTATCTCGATCTATAGCAGCCATGCTTGAATTATGGGTTTCCCCTCCTTGAGCAAGGAGGGGGTGTGCGTAGAACTAGGGTGGTTCGAAACAGCGATTCCACAAACCAGAACATTCCAATTACACAACAGCCCAGGCAGCAAGCGATAGACGCCCTATATCGTCAACGGAAAGACCCCTCAATGAAAGGCCGGTAGAGTCGTCCGGCTTTGGTGACACAATCACCTTGAGGGATGCAATCTTGCCTTCCTTAAAGATGAACGAATGGTTCCCAGAAACTTCGAAACCCCTGTTATCTGCGGTTCCGATCACTGTCGTCCAGCTAACCGCTACGCGGTCTGGATTCATACCCGCTCTGATGCCTAGAGTCTTCTTGCGTTTTACATTCGTGTCTACGGTGCCCAAAGCCACCTGCCTCGCCACACCTAAGGTACTGGCTCTAGACTGCGAATCTCCTTCTAACTCAAGCGGCATGCCCGTCGCTTTCGCTCGGTTCTTGTAAAGCGCGTGTATAGCGTTTTTTCCTTTAAAGGTACCTGTAACGGGTGGTGCTCCTCCAAACTCAAACACGCCGTCCTCGTCCCAGAGATCCAGGAGCTTTGCAACGGCACTCTCCTGTCCTTTTCGTAGCTCTCTAATAAGGTCGAAATACTCGTCTACAACTCGTTCCGGATCAAATATCGCGGTTGCCATGTTTATACCTCCATCAATGTGAAAACAAGACCTCTTTCTCTTGTTGAAGCCAGCATCTTGGGTCATCCCCAAACAACTGTCCGGTTTTTGCAAAAGCTACGGCACGGCAGCCACCACAACGAGATTGCACGTCGCAGCTCCCACACCTACCCTGAAGATTACTGCGGTCTTGTAGTTGCTGCACGACGGGGGCTCCTTGCCAGATATCCCGAAATGAAGCTTCTCGAATGTTTCCTAGAGGAATCGGAAGCAGCACGCATGGGAATATCGTTCCATTTGCTGTTATGCATCCTTGGCCTCGCCCCGCCTGACATCCGATAAATCCCGGCATATCAGTAACAATGTCATCGACCAATATTTGCTGGGCAAGATGACTGACAATTTCAAGCCTGCCAACATACTTGTTTCTCAGGCGAACACACGTTTTTATTACTTCTTGCCATCGTTGCGATGGCAAATCCAAGGATTCCACACCACGCCCAGTAGGCACGAAGCGTGAGAGGTTTAGCCTACTCACGCCCAAAGACGCCACGCATTCAACAAAAGTATCGAGCTGATCAACATTGAGCTGGCTAATCGTACAACAGACATGGACTCTAATACCGCAGTTCTTAGCAAGTTCAATTGTGCTTAAAGCGCGCTCGAAAAGCCCTGGCCAGCAGCGTAGCGTCTCGTGAGGCTCGGCTAGACCATCTAGACTAATTTGTAATCTATTGATCTCAAGATCTGCCAGTTTTTCCGCTTTCCAACGATCAAGCTTCGCGCCGTTGGTTGCAACGCCAACGGACATCCCTCTTGATTTTACAAATGCAATAATTTGAAACAGGTCTTTTCGAATGAGCGGCTCACCACCCGAGATGCCAAGATCCACAACACCTGCTTCGACAAAATCGTCAACCATAGCGTACACTTCTTTAGTTGCCAACTCGTCTGCAGATCTTTGCGCTGAGTTTGATGAGCAATGCAAACATCTCGCATTGCATGCGTTTGTCGCTAGCCACACCATATGGAATGGCATCACAGGAACAAAAGTCCCACCGCTGTTTTGCTTGCTCATGTGCTCAGTTCTAAAACCCCGCGATCGAGAAGTTCTGATAGAAAACGCCGAAGCACCGGCTGCACTTCCTCACGACTGGTGCCCAATGCTTGCGAGAGTTCCTCCTCAAGTTCTGCGACGCTTCTCAGACCATCACAAAGCTGGTATACGTAGTAACCAGTTACTGGCACAAGGTGCATTTCATCAGTTCTTGAGTTATAAAGCAGGTACTGCTCCTTCTGCGGCCGAGCAACACACCATCTTGTTGCCAGTGGCCGGGCGCTATCAGAAAGACTGCAACTCACGGTTCTATCCCCTAGATAGGGAGGCCTTCCCCTGTAGCGAGGTCGCTCTCGACGATAGTCGAAACACGGTTTATCCAGCAATGCGGATCCCCAGCTAGGGGATCGCCTCCGCTGTATGCGTAGGCAACCGCACGACAACCGCCACACGTTTTCAAATGGTCACATTGGCCACAATTGCCGGTCACATAGCCTGAGCGCTCCCGAAACTGGTGGAGTAATAAGGATTTTGACCATAGATCGGCAAACCGCTTCGTCTGAATCGAACCAATCTCAGTGGGCAAGAACACGCAAGGAGTTATTCGGCCATCCGGCAGGATTCGGGCGACCAATCGACCTGCCCCACAACCCACGTATTTCCGTTGTTCTTCTTCTGCGACCAACAGACCGACACGACAATCGTGCCACATGATCTCCATACGATTTGTGTAGTACTTCCGAGCTTCAATCCACTCCTGCAATACTTGATGAAGATCTTCTGGTTCAAGTGCAAGGTTAAGAGCCCCCCGCCCGGCGGGAACGTACTCTGAGAGATTAACGGCATCAGCGCCGAGATCATAAGATAAATCAATCACATCACGACCATGCCTCCAATTGAGTCGTGTGGGCGTGAAGCCAACGACGACTCGAATGTCGTAACGTACTAGATTCTTGACCGCAGATGTGGCTTTTTCGAAGAGCCCATCGAGCTGGCGGAATTCATCATGAACGGACGATATATGACTATCTAGACTGATCGTGACGCTCTTAACGCCGAGCTGCTTTATGGTATCTGCATTCTTCTCATTGATACACGAGCCATTGCTACCGATATTTACGCTGAGACCCCTATCAACAGCATGACCAACGAGTGCCTGCCAATTGCGGTGCATCAGGGGCTCACCGCCTGAAAAAGCGAGGACAAGGGTCCCTGCATCAGCGAGTTGATCGATTAGCGACATCCCCTGATCGAGTGATAGTTCGTTCTCTTGAGACGCTTCTGGTCCAGATGAGGAATAACAATGAAGGCAATGTGCGTTGCAATGGTGTGTCAATTCCCATGCGACGTACAGAGGAGCGGTGAACTCGATTTCGTTCTCTTGTGACTTAGCCATAGTCCTTACCTTGCATTCCGCAGAAATCTTGCCATTTTTCTTAGAAATTGTCTTGAAAAATATTTACGAATGAACCACATAATTCGGCAACCATTACTGAAAAATGTAAATTTGCAGCTATTCACAAGCAATTGATTGTGGAGCTAACTTTTGTTTAGTTTGGTCTTTTTCGGCGACTGGGAAAAAGGCTTCAAAATTTGAATATTCCACTGTTTAAAATATGATCTGGATTGCCATGCTGCAACTCACCATTGCCAACGATGTGCAAATGAAGGTGGTTTTTCAATACAGCTTCTTACCTTATTCTGAGGTCGTTAGTAATCTCCTGATAGGTCTCCACTCCAACTGTTTCATCGAACAGCTCGTGCCATTCACTTAAGAATATTTTCATCTGCGCGTCAGTATTGACACGTTCTTGGTCTCTATCAAATGTTTCCTTGTCATCGTACTCGATTACCTCAATAAACCGGCAAGGATCTCTCAAGCTTCGTAATAGACGCACTCTTACACCGCCAAGGGACTCGTAATACGGGACCGCTTTGCGTAGAAATGTAAACAACCCCTCAGGGGTGCTGTCTTTTATTGCAATCTTTAAGTGGAGTACGAATCGGTTTGTTGTTGTCATTAAGGATAATGAATTTCAAATTTCAAGGTTTTTTCCTATTGAAAGCATGGTTAAATTGCGGCTATTGTCAATGGCTTTGTTGCATAAATCAGTAAGATATTGATTTTCGGAGAGAAGCAGAGGTTAGGTCTTGTCTTTTGCCATGCGTCCTTGACCCTCCCCTCACAATCTCCCCACCACCTGCTCCATCCTTTCCTGCCCCACGTTGGTATAAATCTGCGTAGTCGCCACGCTTTCATGACCCAGCAACGCCTGGATGTCCACCAGTTCGGCTCCGGCATTGAGCAGATTGGTCGCATAAGTATGGCGCAATTTATGCGGGGTGATCGGTTTATCGATGCCGGCCTGGCGCACCATGCCCCGCAAGTAAGCCCGCGCCGCTTGGGAGGACGCCGGCGGCTGACCGGGCGCTTTGGCAAACACGAACTCCCCGCGTGGCTGATCCTTGAGCCAGAAGCCGAACACCTGGCCGAACGCTTCCGGCAGCGGCACCCGCCGTTCCTTGTCGCCTTTGCCAATGACCCGTACCGACTTCGCCGTGCCGTCCACCAGCCGTACATCGGCTACCTTCAGGCCCAGGGCCTCCGAGATGCGCAACCCCGAGTTCAGCAGTAGACCGAACAGCAGCTCGTAGCGGCGGCGGGTCGCGGTCATCCGCTCCGGGTTCTGACCGAAGATATTCAACGGCAGGTTGTTCCGATCCTTCAAGGTCGCTTCCAGTTGGGCCTGCTCCTCCTTCTCCATCCACACCGGCAGGCGCTGGGGGCGCTTGGGCTTGTCGGCCAGATACACCGGGTCGCCGGTGACGATCTCATGGCGCATCGCCCACTTGTAGAAGCTGGACAGCGTACTTAACCGCCGGGTGACGATGGCGACGCTGACCTGGCGGTCGCGCAACTGCCACGCGGCGAACTGTTCCACATCCACCGCCCGCGCCCGCTGCCAATCCTTGCCCGCCTCCTGGAGCCAGTCGGCCCAGAGGCCGAGGTCGGAGTTATAGGCGTAACAGGTCGACGCGCGGTGGCCCCGCGTGTACAGCAGATGGGAAAGGAACTCTTTCCGGGCCTCGTCAAAGACTTCACGGTCGAACATGGCAACGGTGCTCCACCCGCTCCGTGCGATCCTGTTGCGCTTCGGGCGGGCTTGATGATTTTCGGAAATGGCGATTTCCGAAAGTCAAAGTTGAAGGTTATTTTCTGCATGATACACCAAGTCCGCGAAATTTGGGCTATTCGATGATGGGGTAAGCTGAAAAAATTGCATGATTTCATGATTAACTTTCAGAAATTTTTATTTTTTCTAAGCTTAATCCCTAACGATGGGGAGACTTGGAAGGGTTGGAACAGTTGGAAGGGTTTTCCAGAAAGTCCCTATAGGGAAGTCTCTATAGGGACTTTCCGAAATGACTGTTCCAACTGTTCCAACCCTTCCAACTCAAGGAGGACCAAGATGGCGTTTATCGAGTAGCCCGATACCAAGGCGCCTGATCCCGTTGCTTCTCTCTACAGAAATCCCCTTTGCTGATAAATACTTGCCAAATTTAGTCTGGCTCTGCTCCTTCACACCGTTGTCCGCACACCACGCCTTGTAGGCATTCCACAGGTCACTGGCCCACACCTCCGCATTCTGGTGGATAGTGCAGCACTCCTGGATGAAGGGGCCAAACACATCCATTTCCTCGCGGTAGGCAGCAGTGGCGGCCTGCACCTTGGCAGGCGGGCGTAGCCCGACGCGTTGCCAGTCGAGGCAGCCTTGAACCGCCCAGTTGAGGATGCCGGAAAGTTCGGCCTCCAGTTGGTCGGGTAGGTTGAGGTCTTCCCGGCCCTTGAAACTCACCTCGAACGGCACCAGCCGGACCCGAGACCAAATGGCGTCATCGGTGCCGCGAATCTCCGGCTTGTGATTGCCGTACATCCACGGCTTGAACTGAGGCTTAAAGGTGAAGGCTTCCTGATAGAGCCGTCGCCCTTCGATGGTGTCGCCGCCGGTGATATCCTTGATCAATTGCTCGTTCAGCCGGTGTTCTTCATCGACTTCACTGGTGCAGACGAAGCGCGGTCCAGCCAACGTAGCGGCCTTGCGTTGGTTGTCCTCGTGATTCTTCGACTTCATGAAGGTGTCCGCGCCGACCTTGCGGCCATAGCCGTAGCTGGATTCGCCGCAGACGCCAAACAGCTTCATCAGTACTTCCACCAACGTGGTCTTGCCGTTCTTGCCAGTATCGCCATATAGAAAGAACAGGGCGCGTTCTTTCACCACACCGGTCAGTGACCAGCCGATGGCGCGTTGGATGAAGGCCACCATCTCGGTATCGCCCGCAAAGACTTCTGAAAGGAACCGCTCCCAGGTCGGGCAAACAGCCGCGGCATCGTGGGTGACAGGAGAAATGAAGGTGATGAGGTCAGCAGCGTGGTGGGGGCGAAGGCTGCCGGTGTGCAGGTCGAGCGTGCCATTCTGGACGTTGAACAGCCAGGGATCCGCGTTCAGGGTGTGGTACTCGATCAGCAGGGCATGTTTTGTGAGCCGCAACCCTGCTGCAATCGTGCGCTCATTCTCGGACTGCACCGCCCACTTCAGTAATGCCTCCGCTTGCGCCATCAGCGTCTTGCGGCGGTCTTCATCGGCTTCATCCGACGCGCGGCGGGATAACAGCGCGGACTCACGGGCAATCAGACGGGAGAGGTTATCGACAAACCCGGTGGCAATAGACCCTTCGCTGGTCGGATCGGAGCGCCAGAACTGACCTGCCCACATGATCCAACCCAGCCCAAGCGCATACCACAATTGATCCTGGTAGTAATAGCGAATACGGTGTGAATTCGCTAAGTGAGTGCAGGGACTCACCGTAGGCAGCCGCAGGCGGGCAACATCGCTGTCCAAATTAAGGCTTGATGGATGATGGGATGCGGAGTTGCTCGTCGTGCTGTGGGTAGCGATTTTGGCCGCCCTAATCTGCCGTCGCACTGCGTCCAACCCGGCTAACCGATGAAGGTCATTAAAATCAGTGTCTTCCTCACCTGCATTCAAGCCGGTGAAATCCGGGACGACCAGCAATGCCTGTGTTGCTTGTGCTGCTTCCTCAGCCTTGGCCTGGCCATTGCCGATGTCGGCCAGCACCAGCAGCACCGCCGCCGGGTAGCGGTTGCGCATGGCCTGAGCAACTTTCGGCAGATTGCCTGCCGACAGCGCGGCGACTGCCAGGTGGCCGGTGGCTTCCCGCTCGGACAGCACGGTCGCGATCCCTTCGCCGATGGTCAGTATTTGTCTAGCCCTGTCGTCATCCGGTAGCGGTTGCGCGGCCCAGTAACCGCCCGACTTCGCGCCGCCCGCGATGGCCGATTTCCGGCCTACTTCGTCGATCAATTCCGCTGTGCTGACCTGGCCGTCGATCTCGACCAGAGCCACCAGCAACCGTCCAGCCAGCGGCTCACCGTCCGATTTGGGCGCATAGCCGATGATTGCCGCCGCCTGCTGCGCCGTGATCTCGCGCAGCGCTGCGACTGGTGCGATGCCCTTCCTCACCAGATACAGATGATCCGCTTGCGCCGGGGTCGCCGCTGCCCACAGCGCCGCCGCTTTCCTAGCCGCTTGCTGTTGCATATGCGCTTTAATCTGAGCGGTTTTGGCGGCCTGCGCCGTGCGCTCCTGTTCCCGCGCCTGGCGGTCGGTCGCAGTCACCGGGCCGACTTCCACGTTCCGTTGCCAGCCATTTTGTCCCGCCAGGAAAAACAGCGTACCGACCGTCACGCCGCCATTGCTGTCAATGGATCGCCACGTATCGCGGGTATCGTTCCAGTTGTAGGTCTGCCCACCGTGGCTCCAGTCAGCGAACAATTCAAACCCATCGCCATTCAATCCTGCTTTGATCGCCATCCCCACCTTTACCCAATCGTCACGCGGCAAATCGGGCGATATGTGCGTCAGCGCGTCTTGGATGGCTTGCGGCGTTGTCAGAGTCATGGCCGTCTCCTGGATAAAGAATGTATCGTTATGTTTTAGTCTGAAACGTTCTGAATTTGAATGTGATGGTTGTAAATGATAAAAAAACTTAAATATCTATTGTAATTTAGGCCCCATTTTGGAACCTAACCAGCTAGATAAGAGCATCCATCCTTTCCGTCAGGGTGGGTACAAGATGGTCAAAACCATTTACAACAACGATTATTTAGATTTATTGCTGCTGCTGCGTCGCAAGCGGCTAGACGCTGGTTTGTCGCAAAAAGAACTGGCAAAGCGACTTAACGTTAAGCGGTCCTTTGTCGGAAAAACGGAACGCGGTGAACGCCGAGTTGATGTTCTTGAATTACGGGCAATTTGCCAGGCGCTTGGTATTGGTTTTATCGAGTTCATAACGGAATTTGATGAGCGTCTGGAGCGTCGTTAAGGATTACAGCCGTATCCTTCGCCACTCTCCGGCCTCCCGCCACTCATCCAGCATCCGGTTTAGCAATTCCAGCAGCGCGTCCACGTCGCACTGACCGGCTAACGTCCGCCGCAGCGCCTCATGTACGCCCTCGTTGATGTCTGGGTCAATCCACTCACGCGGGTCATTTGGCGCGTCAGCATGAGACTGTAAAAAACCCTCCAGCCATTCCCGCTGACCGCGTTCATCAGCAGGCGGTAGATGCTCCGAGTCGGGATACTCCCAGTAGACGAAACCGTGACTAAACGGCGTCCACTCGAACGCCGTGGCTACGCTACTTGCTGCCATTTCAATAGTTCCTCTGGCTTGCAATTGAGCGCGATAGAAATTTTTTGCAGCAGTTCATCAGTCAGCGGGCGTTCGCCGTTTTCAATCATGCTGATATAGCTCTGATGTATGCCGGCAAGTCGCGCAAGTTTGCTTTGAGTCATCCGCAGCATTGCCCGTCGTACAACAATTGCGTGTCCGATATCGTTATCCATCTTCTATTACCTCTAATGTAATAATTTATTATTACTCATGTGTTGGGTAACGTCCACTCACTGATTAAATTATTTTTTTTGGAACCTGCTGCCAGTCCTACACCTCTCGCAGGTGCTGATTCCGGTCTAGCGGTGCGCGTCCCTGCTGAGCGTCGCGCTTCCGGCGCGCAACGCCTTTCTTTCGCCCAAATCCCCGGCGCTGAATCGTTGAGCGTCCGGCGCTCGCGTCTGTGGTACGGCGCGGGCTATCCATGCCCGCTTGCCGAGGATGGGCAGCAACACTCCCAAGCTTGAAGGAATCCCTGGTTGACAAGAATGCCGCGCGCGCGTGCCTTTTTATGATGTCCCGCGTATCCCCGGGCGACAAGGCGGGCCGGGCTATCCCTGCCCGGCCTTGGCGGGTCGGCGCATCCATGCGCCGCCCTCGGCCTTGCGCCCGTGGCCCCTCGCGGGCCTGCCAAGGCACGTTCGCGGCGCGCGGCGGGGGGCGGTGGTCGTTCCCGGCGTGGCTGCGGCCTGGGGGTGCGTTGTGGCTTCTTCCTCTTCTTCGTTCGTGGTGTCCCGGGGTTCCTCTCTGCCGCCGCTGTCGGCCCGGCCGTGGCGGTCGGTTGTCGGCTCGGCGCTGTGGGCCGGTTGCGTCCGCTGGCGGTTGCGCCGGTCGGTTCGCTCGTTCTCCGGCGTGGTGGTGGTTGCGGGCTTTGCTTCGTTGCCTGCCGCGTCGGCGTTTGCGGGGGCGTGGGGCGGCTGGTGTGGCTGTGCTTGCGCCGTCCGTCGGTTCTCGGGCGGTGTGTTCGGTGTCTCGGTGCCGGTCGCGCCGGTGCGGTCGTGCCGGGGCGCGGTGCCTGCCGCCTTGCCGCCGGTTGCGGTGTGGTGCCTGGGCTGATCTGCGTCGGGCCGGGGCGGTCTTGCGGGGCCGCTCCGGCCGCTGTGCCGATCAGCGCCTGGCACCCGCGCTTTCGCCGATATAGTTCGCAATTTGTCAAAATCTAAAATCTGAAAAATGAAAAATTAAAATCACAAAATTAACTAAAAATTATTGATTAATAACAAGTTAAACAATATAATTAATCCATGCTCATCAGCATAAGCCGTTCCCCGGGTTAATCAGGGGAGAGGAAGGAAATCATGTATTACGAAACTACATTCCGTTTTTTTAGCCAACCTGTTTCGATCCTGGTTGAGTATGAACGCGATGGATCCGGCGTTGAAGGCATCCTCATTCATGAAATCTGCTTGATCAAAAAACAAGTAGAGAACCGCCATGCTTTTGGGATAAAGAAAATCAACCTGTTCGAGTTCATCGAAACTGAAGCGATCGCTGTACTTGCCAGGGAAATCGACAAGCAGGAAATCAACGATCAAATCAAGGCCGAACAGGATAAATGGGAAGAAGTCCTGGGCGGCAACTGGGACTACTGGTTGCGGGCGATGGACGCCATTTACAAACCGGAAAGAAACCCCTGGCGGTAAAGAATCTCCATGCCAAGGATGGCGTCATTCTTTTCAATCTAGCGTTCCCCGGCTGATCAGGGGAGAGGAACCTATCATGAGTCACAACCAACACACCGCTTATGGCTACACCATCGAAGGACATCCCTACGAACTCCTGTGCTACTTTGCCGAAGGCGCATCTGAAAACGCATTACCCGAAGAAATCATTGTCTTCTACAAAGCCAACGACCGTCCTGAAGGTGATCACTTGCGGATTTTCAAAGCCGACGACGGGCTGTATCACCTCGACAGCAGCGATGATTCACCAGCCGAGAATCCCGCCGATTTACTGCCCTGGGTGATCGCCAAGGGCTATACTGAACAGATTGTAACCGGCTAACCGACCAACCCGCCGCAAGGCGGGTTTTCAATACGCCCTGGCAGGAATCCCTCATGAACCATCAAGGCAAACGGCGCTTGCACGTCGACCCCGGCGGCGACTGGAAACAGCACACCGACGCGCTGCCTGCCGGATGCCTGGCGCTGGGCACGGTAATGCTGGGAACCGAAACCGGAGCGCTGATCTTCAACGAGCGCACCCAGGACTATGCGCTGCTGAATGACCGGGGCCGGCTCGCACTCAACGCTCGCAAGGTCCAGGCGGCGCTCCGAAACGCCCGCCCGGAAACCACCGCCGATTTCCATGCGCCCGGTTCTCCGTCATCTTGACGTTTGTCTTTGGCAAACGGCTTGCCTGACCCCCGCTTTCCCGCTGGCTCAATCCAGCGCATGAGCCAGCCACGCGCTTTTCCTACACTTCCCACGCGCGGCAGCCACGGGAACCGTCCCGCTTCCCTGCGGGCGGCGCGCTCCCGGCGCGCACGCCGTCCCTGACCGGCCACGGGAACGCACATCGCCGTCCGAACGCTTGCCCTCCCTGGCGCGGGCCAGCTACGCCCGCCCGCCATCCCCAAAGAGCGGCGCGTTCCGCCCCGCAAAAGACACACCCTGCCATTGCATTCTGAAACCAGCCAAGAATTTAGCTCGCTCCCGCGCACCCACGCCCGCTGCGCATCGGCATGGTGATGCCCTCCGCGTCGCCTAGCTGTCAAGGCTACCCTCGCTTCGCTTCGGCGCTCGCTGCGCTTCGCGGCCTTGACAGCGGCTCCGCTTCGGGCTGCTGGTCGCCGTGCGCGTGCGGGCGCGGTGTGTGCGCGCTCGCTTTCGGCCCCGCTGGTGGTTCTGGCGGGTTTCGGTCTTCTGGCTTGTTGGAGGTGTCCCGTGTCCTCAATTTCCGTTTCGCCGCTGTCTCCTGCTGTTTCCCGTGGCCTCTCGGCGCTGGCCTCGTTCTCGGTGTGCGTCCTGGTCGGCGATCCGTGGGCGGCTGGCTCTGGTTTCTGCTGGGTGTTCGCCGGTTCCAAGCGCTTCGCCCGGTGCGCTCGCGCGCGCCGGTTTGCCCGCATGGCCGAGTTGCCGTCTGGCGCGCGGCTGGTGGTGGCGTCGGCGTGGTGCCCGTCCGGCGCCCTGCTGGCGCTGGCCGTGCCGGGTTTCCTGCCGCCCGGCTGGCGCGTGGTGGCGTAGTGTCGCCGCTCGTGGTGTTCGTGGCCGGGTTGCCGCCCGGCTGCGCGGCCTGGTCGCCCTGGCCCCGCCGCCCTGGCGTGGTGCTGGTCGCCTGCCCCTCGCGCGCCCTGGCTGGCTTGGCGATGCGTCGCGCCGGTGCGTTCGGGCTGGCGGTCGCCGGTCCCTTGGCGGTGGCATCCCGCCGCTGGCTGGTCGCGGTGCGCTTCGCCCCCCGCCCGTGGCCGCCGCCCGGCTGGCGGCTGGCGCGCTGGTCGGCGGCCCCCGCGTTCCCATCACCGCCCTGGTGCGCGCCGTTTGGCGTGCCCTTGCGCAGGCTTTCACTTGCCCAGTTCTCCCTGCTTTAGCTTCTGTTTTTTTGATATTTTTTTCTTTTTTTTGCTTGAAATTTTAACTATAAGATATAAAATATAACTGTAGTTCAGCTTTCCCCCCGTGGCACCGGGGGTTCAGCCGCAAGGCAACTGAGAGGAGTACGCACGATGTCAGCGTTATTCAGCATTTTCGATGTTCACCGGGTGAAGGTTTCGGCCTATTCCGCCCCCCTATCCACTGCCCATGGCCTGCGGATGCATTGCCAGAAGATCGAGATCTTCAATGCCGAGGATTGGAAAATCGGTGAAATCTCGCTGTTTCTGGAACATCCCCTGGCGGCAATAGCGATCGGCGATTGCTCCGAACTGGACGGCTTCCAGGCGCCCATGACGACCCTTCCCGCCCTCCATCGGCTTAGCGAGGTCAGCGGGTTCTAGTTCCACGTCCCCGGCTGGCGAGCTGGCCGGGTTTGTTTCCCCATGAGGAGAATTCATCGTGAACATGCCCTGTATTGTTGAACTGGATCTACAGCGTCACTTACGCGAGCGGGATTGGCGGGATGCGCAGGACGAGCGCGCCCAGCAATGGACGGAAGAGCGCCGCCGCTATTTGCTGGAAGACCGCCCCGGTCTGAGTCTGGTCACCGAGGCGCTGGCCGTCGATGAGATTGGCTATCCGCTCGATGACGCCCTGTTTTCGCTGTGCGAAGCCTGGCGGCGCAATGCGGGCGTCATGGATGCCGCCGCTCAGATCGTCGTAGTGATTCGGGAGAAGGCCGAGCGGATGGCCCGCGAATGGGCCGGAGAGGAACAGAAACGGGAACGGCTCATCCCGGATTTTGACGAAGACGTTCCGTTTTAATTGGGTGGCCTTGGCGGGTGGCACCCCCCCAAGGCCGTTCAGCACGCGCATTGCTGCGCAAGTTACTGAGAGGAGTATTCATCATGGCATTTCATAAAGCGATTCGCAAACAGGCCAAGTTGCGCTTGGCGCTCTCCGGCCCGTCCGGGTCGGGCAAGACCTATTCCGCGTTGTTGATCGCGCAAGGATTGGCCCCGGACGGTCGCATCGCCCTGATCGACACCGAGCGGGGGAGCGGCGAACTGTACGCCCACCTGGCGGATTACGACATCGCGACGCTGACCCCACCTTATAGGCCCATTGGGAGCGAAGCTGCAATTTGAGGACATTTAGCTGATTTGTGCTATCGGTAGGCTGATACCGACCACCGGTGGGCCCATGACCGACCAGGTGCGCGATGCGTCATTTTTAGTAGATA
>Ga0209607_1001257_pt1 | contig 21389 bp, 19 predicted proteins | sample AD_UKC117_MetaG_FD_184413 | JGI IMG/M metagenome (GOLD analysis project Ga0209607, IMG submission 184413) | Active sludge microbial communities of municipal wastewater-treating anaerobic digesters from Hong Kong - AD_UKC117_MetaG (SPAdes)... | ecosystem: Engineered > Bioreactor > Anaerobic >... | reverse complement strand
GCGGCCTCATCCAAACCGGAACAATTTGGACGTGAACGCCAGGGTGCCATTGCCGTGATCGAAATGGCGGCTGGTGACACGACTGCTTGATCTACCCCAGGATGAGCGCCTGAAGCACGGCGCGGGCGGACTCGTCCCAATGGGACTCCCGTTCCCCGCCCGGCGTGACCAGGGCATCGGCGATGAGGGCGGCATCGTCAATCGCCAGATCGTAGTGTTCGGCGAGTTCCAGATCGAACACCGACAGCGGATTGAACGCGGCGCTTGCGCCGTGATTGGGCACCGTGCCGAAGGGATCGAGCACGTAAACCGCCTGTCCCATCCCTTCGCAGAAATCCGACCCCCTGCCCCGCCGCGCGGCGGTCAGGATGGCATTCTCGCCCTTGGGATCGATGACCAGAGCCGAGCCCGGATACAGGCACAGGTTCGGGACGATCACCGAAACCCCCTTCCCTGCCCGGCTGCCGGCGACCGTGAGGCAATGCCGGTTGTCGGACAGGCCCAGCACCGTGCCGTCCGCCGCCTGCCCGAGAAAGATCATGCCGTCGCGATAGGTAAACGCACCCTTGTCGATGTGCGAGGCCGGAGCCCAGGCCCGCAGCGCCGTCAAATCGCCCGCGAGATTGCCGACCCCGCGCGGGTAGAAGTCCGCATAATCATTCATAAATCCAATCCATTAATTTATCTGCGAAGGATAGCCGATCCTGTGCGAACCGCCAGACCCGCAGGGAAATCCCTCTCGCCTTTTAATATTAAAAAGACTTCAAAATAACGTTACATTGATATGATTTTATGTCGGATAAAAACGGGTTTCTTCTGAACCTCACTTGACCTAGAAAAACCTTATTGTAAGGTTGAAATAGAATCATTTTGCTATCAATCCAACCTTGTTTTCATATCACCACAACGCCAAACCGACGGGGCTGAGAGCATGATTACTGTGGTAGGGGGGATCAAGGGCGGCAGCGGCAAGACCACCGTTGCGACGCACCTTGCCATTCTGGCCGCGAATGCCGGCGAGGATGTTTTGCTGATCGATGCGGACGACCAGGAAACCGCATCCGATTTCACGATCCTGCGCAACGAGAGCCGGGAAGGCGGCGCGGGCTACACCTGCATCAAGCTGACCGGTCAGGCGGTGCGCACCGAAACCTTGCGCATGGCCGACAAGTACAGCCAGATCATCGTCGATACCGGCGGGCGCGACACGACCTCGCAGCGCGCGGCGCTCACCGTGGCGGACGTGCTGCTGGTTCCTTTCGTGCCCCGCTCTTTCGACGTGTGGACCCTGGAAAAAGTCTCCGGTCTGGTGGCCGAAATGCGGGCGGTCAACGAAGCGTTGCGCGCCTATGTCTTCATCAATCGCGCCGACCCGCGCGGACCCGATAACGACGAGGCCGCCGGGATGCTTCGCGATTCCGAGCAACTGACCTTCATCGAAACCCCGCTTGGGAGCCGCAAGGCGTTCGGCAATGCGGCAGCCCAAGGAATGGCCGTGACCGAATTGCGCGTACAGGACTCAAAGGCGAGCGAGGAGATGGCAACGTTATATCAATATCTTTTTAACGTTAAAAAGACCTTGAAAAAGGTCGGGACGTAAAGAGGCGCGATACGATGGCGATTGCAAAAAAACCCAAAATTCACCCTGTCCCTGCCGCAGACGAGAGCAGGATTCAGGCGCTCATCAACAAGGGCGGTTCCGTGGCGATCCGGGAAGAGGAAGTTTCTGCCGGACTGTGCAGGCTGCAACTGCGCCTTGATGCGGGCCTGATTTCCCGCGTTGACGCCGTGCGCAGAAATCGTCTGGTTGCCCCTTCCCGCCATGCCTGGCTTCTTGAAGCCATCCACGAAAAATTGCAGCGCGAGGAAGGCAAAGACGCATAGTCCCCGCCGGAAATCTGTGCTACGGCTCCAACATGGCCCTTGACCGCAAGAAGATCAAACAACCCTCTCCGGAATCGTTCGGCGCGAAACAGCTTTCGCTGTTCCAGACCTTTCTTTGCAACTCGGACGCCGAGCGGGACAACCTGTCCAACACCATCGAACTGTGGGACGGCGTGCCGAAATACTTTATGTCCCGGCAGGAGATGACCAAGCGGCGGGAGAAGGGGCTTTTGCCGACCATCGACCGCGATTTTGAACATCGGGGCCGCTTTTTTACCGTCAAGGTTCGCCCGGCCCGTCTGACCGACGAGGACGGCAACGACAAGGAATTCTACCCGAGCGCCCGCGAGGAGCTGGTCGAAGACGCTTTGCGCAAGATTGCCGCCGAACAGCATCATGGCTTTCTGGACGCGCAGGAGAGCGGGGCCGTTTTCACTTTGCACATGCTGCGCAGGGAGCTACAGCGCCGGGGGCATACCCTGTCTTATCAGGAAGTGGTCGAAAGTCTCGACATCATGGCGGGATGCCGCATCGAAATTATCGCCGCCGACGGTTCCGGGGATTACAAATCGCCCATTCTGGCCGGTCTGCTGCGGGTCAGCCGCCATCATTACCGGGATGACCCCAAAGCCCGTTGGGTGGCGCATTTCAACCCGCTCGTGACCCGCAGCATTCAGGCGTTGAATTTTCGCCAGTACGACTATCACACCATGATGTCGCATACCACGCAGCTTGCAAGGTGGATGCACAAGCGCATGGCGCACAACTACGTCAATGCCAACCTCATGCAGCCCTACACCATCCTGTTTACGACCGTGCAACGGGACAGCGGGCTTCTGGAGTACGCGCGCACCCGCGATGCCATCCGCAAGCTTGATGACGCCCTTGAGGAGTTGAAAGCCAAAGGGGTGTTGATGTTCTTCAAGAAAGAGGACCGAACGGGAGAGCGGGGGCGCATTCTCGACGTGTCCTACACCATCACCCCGGACCCCGGCTTTGTCAGTCAGATCAAGGCCGCCAACAAGCGCCATTCCGATGGGGTCAGCCAGATCGATGCCGAAATCGACCTTGCAGGAAGCGATGAGGTGCGCCGGACTCCTGCGGCAAGAAAGCGTTAGAAGACCAGAAATCAGAACGCTGTTGATCTAAAAGCCTTTTTAAAGCGATCTTAGCCGAATAGAACCATCGTGCAGGCTTGAAAAAACCATTGGTCAATTTTTGTTCAACGCCTCTTTGAAAGAGGTCCGTAATCACGCTCGTTTTAACGTTGAAAAAACATTATTTCGACGTTTTTTCAACGTTAAAAGTGGTAGGTATAGGTCGCGGGAGTGGTAGGTATAGGTCGCGCAAAGTGGTAGGTATAGGTCGCGGCACGAGAATCGGAACACTTATCCACAGGTTTTGGCCCAAAAATCGGCCTCAAGGTGGTAGGTATAGGTCGCGGGAGTGGTAGGTATAGGTCGCGGGTGGCCGAAAAAGTGGTAGGTATAGGTCGCGGGTGGCCGAAAAAGTGGTAGGTATAGGTCGCGGGTCAGGGCAAAGTGGTAGGTATAGGTCGCGGGTCATTTTTATAACACATTGTTTTATATAAGTTTTTTTCGCATTTTTTCGCCTTATCCTTTTCTTTATTTAATCTTTAAAAAAAGAAGAGGACCAGACACCCGCAACCACCCCCTTCAAGGTGGCAACAACCCAGGCAAAAGCGGGGCAATAGGAAAAAGAAAAGGGGGCTTTCCTTTTCCTGTCGTCCGGCTACGGTTCAAGCCATGTTCCCAACCCGTCAGCAGGAAATCGACGACTTCAAGCGGCGCATCAACCTGACCGAATACGCCGCCGCGCAGGGCTACGCTCTTGACCGGAAAGAGACCAGCCGCAACAGCGTCACCATGCGCGGACCCGGCGATGACAAGATCATCATCGGCAAGGATGCAAACAGCGGGCATTGGATTTATTTCTCGGTTCGGGACGATGCCGACAACGGCACCATCATCGACTTCATCCAGAACCGGCAACGCTTTGACCTTGGCGGGGTCCGCAAGGCCCTCAGACCGTGGGTAGGGGAAAATCCAGGCCCAGTCCGCAGACCCTCGCCAGAGGGCTTTGTAGGCGACGTGGAGCCTATTTCCAGAGACCTTGCCCGGATACGGGCGCAGTTCGCGGCCATGCAGCCGGTTCAAGGTGCGCACTCCTACCTTGAGGACGAGCGCCACATTCCCGCTGCCGTGCTGGCCGACCCGCGCTTTGCGGGCAGGATTTACACGGACAGGCACGGCAACGCCGTCTTCCCCCACCACGACCGTGATGGGCTTTGCGGTTTCGAGTTGCGCAATACCCACTTCAAGGGTTTCGCCAAGGGCGGACAGAAAGGGCTTTGGTATTCCGCCCACGGCTCCGGCGACCGGTGCCTTGTCATCACCGAAAGCGCCATCGAAGCCTTGAGCTATCACGCGATCCACGAGCCCGAAGAAACCCGGTATTTTTCCATCGCCGGCGAGATGAACCCCACGCAGCGCCAGTTGCTCGAAACCGCCTTCCTCAAGCTCCCGCCGGGCATGACGATCCGGATGGCCACCAACAACGACGCGGGCGGCAGGCATCTTGCCGGACAGATCAAGGCCATCGCTCTTGCCACTGGCCGTGCCGATCTCGCCCTGATCGACAGTTACCCCGAGCGTGAGGGCGCGGATTGGAACGACGTGCTCAGGGAAGGCGCGGGGCAGGGCAGGGAGAGCGGCCCCGATAGCGATCAAAATAAGATTAACTTAACTCCAATATGACGTTATTGTGGGGTTATGGACACGGTTTATGGGTGAATATGGGCGTTCTTTTGGCTGGACTTATGAGTGAATATGGGTGTAAATACGGGTGGAAAGGGTTGGCTTATGCTCAAAACCGATACCATCCAGATCACGCCCGAGCTTCTGGCGCTGATCGCCGAGATTGACGAGTTCAAAGGCGCATGGCGCGCTTTGGGCACCCTCGCGCCCGAGCGCCTGAAGGCGCTGCGCCGCATTGCCACCATTGAAAGTATCGGCTCTTCCACCCGCATCGAGGGCAGCAAGCTGACCGACCGCGAGGTGGAACGCTTGCTCGCCGACCTGCAAATCAGGAAATTCGATACCCGCGACGAGCAGGAGGTTGCCGGTTATGCCGGGTCCATGGAAACGATCTTCCAGGCTTGGCGGGACATCCCGGTCACCGAGAACCACATCCGGCAGCTTCACCGTGACCTTTTGCGCTACAGCGTGAAAGACGAGCGACATCGCGGCGAATATAAAACCCTGTCCAACAGCGTGGCCGCTTTCGATGAAAGCGGCAAACAGATCGGGATCGTTTTTGAAACCGCGACCCCCTTCGACACACCGCGCTTGATGGCTGAGCTTGTGGCTTGGGTGAACGAGGCCCGCGAGCTGGGCCGATTGCACCCCCTGCTGATTGTCGCCGTGTTCATTGTGGTGTTCCTGGAAATCCACCCTTTCCAGGACGGCAACGGTCGCTTGAGCCGTGTTCTCACCACCTTGCTCTTGTTGCAGGCCGGTTATGCCTATGTGCCTTATAGCTCGCTTGAAAGCGTCATCGAGAACAGCAAGGAAGGTTACTATCTGGCGCTACGCCAGACCCAGAGTACCCTTCGCACCGAGGCCCCGAACTGGCAACCGTGGCTGCTGTTTTTCATGCGCGCCTTGCAGCAGCAAAAGCGCCGTCTGGCCGCCAAGGTGGAACGCGAAAAACTGGTCATGGCCACCTTGCCCGAACTTGCCGTCGGGATCATCGACCATGCGCGCCAGCATGGCCGCGTGACCATCGGCGACATGATCCGCGCCACCGGCGCGAGCCGGAATACCCTGAAGGAGCATTTCCGGCGCTTGGTTCAGCAAGGACACCTGGTCCGTCACGGTATGGGTAAGGCGTCTTGGTATGCCTTGCCCTGAGACATGGATTGGAACGACGTGTTGTGGGCGGTATCGAGGCAGAGAAATATTGCTTCAATGACTCTCAAGATAACCTTATAACAAGGTTGGTATAACGTTATTCTGATTTCCAGAGCGGCATTCCGCATGGCTCGCAACCCTGAAGCCGCATGGTGAGATGCCGCTATTCGGCCACAGGAGCCTTCTGGAGAGGTTTTGCGCGCAACTTGGTAGGAGAAGGGGGCAAGGATGTACGACCTATCCAGCAGCCTTTCAGGGCGATTTGAAGAGGGCCAGATTTTCTTTGAACGGTCTGAACATGATGCAGGAGGAGGAACCACTCCTGCCGGTGCGACGATGACCACGATCTACCTTGAACGGCGGGAGCCTGCCCACAACCGGCAGCGTTTTTACACCCTCACCGTAGCTCAAACCCTGTTTGGTTCGTGGACACTGATCCGGGAATGGGGCCGGATCGGGCATCCCGGCACGGTCCGGGAAAGCTGGTTCGAGAGCGAAAGCGCGGCCATCGAGGCGGGCGCGAAAATCCGCAGGCAGAAGGAAAAACGTGGTTATCGCGCCATTGGCGGGGCAGGGCAGGGGGCTACGCGATAACCGGAATTGCGGAAAATTGCCGGATGTTCTCGCTTGTGACATAAGCTATAACACTGTTTATTGTTTCAAGGTCGCGATTTCCAGGGGGAACACCATGGCGAAAGCCAAGAAGGAACCGAAAAAGAACAACAACGGCGCAAATCTCGGGTTCGAGGCCAAGCTGTTTCTGGCCGCCGACAAGCTGCGCGGCAACATGGACGCTTCGGAATACAAGCATGTTGCTCTTGGCCTGATCTTCCTGAAATACATTTCCGATGCCTTCGAGGCCAAGCATCGCGCGTTGTTGCAGGACGAGCTGGCTGATGCGGAGGACCCGGAGGAATATCTTGCCGAGAATGTATTCTGGGTTCCCAGGGACGCCCGTTGGTCCCACCTTCAAGACCATGCGAAACAGTCGACCATCGGCAAGTTGATCGACGACGCCATGCTGGCTTTGGAGGCCAGCAACGCCTCGCTCAAAGGCGTGTTGCCCAAAGAATATGCCCGTCCAGCCTTGAACAAGATCATGCTGGGCGAGTTGATCGACCTCATCAGCAGCATTGCCATGGGAGAGGACGCCGACCGCTCCAAGGACATTCTGGGCCGGGTCTATGAGTATTTTCTGGGCGGCTTTGCCGGGGCGGAAGGCAAGCGGGGCGGAGAATTCTATACGCCCCGTTCCGTAGTCGGGGTTCTGGTCGAGATGCTGGAACCCTACAAAGGCCGGGTCTATGACCCGTGTTGCGGGTCCGGCGGCATGTTCGTCCAATCCGAAAAGTTCGTGCAGTCCCACGGCGGGCGGATCGGCGATATCGCCATTTATGGGCAGGAAAGCAATTACACGACATGGCGATTGTGCCGGATGAATCTGGCCGTGCGCGGCATCGACGCCGATATCCGATGGAACAACGAGGGCAGTTTCCACAAGGACGAGCTGAAAGACCTCAGGGCCGATTACGTTCTGGCCAATCCCCCCTTCAATATTTCCGATTGGGGCGGCGAGCGTTTGCGCGAGGACGCGCGGTGGAAATTCGGCGTTCCGCCGGTGGGTAACGCCAACTATGCATGGCTCCAGCATATCGTCCATCACTTGGCCCCGAATGGCACGGCGGGCGTGGTGCTGGCCAATGGTTCCATGTCATCGGCGCAAAGCGGGGAAGGGGAGATTCGCCAGGCCATGGTCGAGGCCGACATCGTGGATTGCATGATTGCCCTGCCGGGGCAGCTTTTCTATTCAACCCAGATTCCGGCCTGTCTGTGGTTTCTGGCGCGCAACAAGAATCCCGGCCATGGCTGGCGAGACCGGCGCGGGGAGGTGCTGTTCATCGACGCCCGCAAGCTGGGGGCTTTGGTGGACCGGACGCGCAAGGAGTTTTCAGAGGAGGACATCGCCCGGATTGCGGGAACCTACCATGCTTGGCGCGGCGAGCTAGAGGCCGAAGCCTATGAGGATGTACCGGGGTTCTGCAAAGCAGCAAAGCTGGAGGACATCCGCACCCATCAACACGTTTTGACGCCGGGCCGGTATGTCGGGGCGGCGGAGGCGGAAGAGGATGATGTGCCGTTTGATGAGCGGTTTGCCGCGCTTCAGACGAAGCTGGAGGGGCAGTTTGCCGAGGCCGATAAGTTGACAGCGACCATTCGGGAGAAGCTGGCGGGGGTTGTTGCCAATGGATAAGTGGAGAGCGGTAAAACTCTATGACTTGGGTGAGGTAAACAGAGGACGTTCCCGACATCGACCACGCGATGCAGCCCATCTTTATGGTGGGCCTTACCCATTTATTCAAACTGGAGATATTAAATCTTCTGGTGGGATAATTACATCACATTCTCAGACTTATAGCGAGGCTGGTTTAAAACAAAGCCGTTTATGGCCTGCTGGAACAATGGTAATAACTATCGCTGCCAATATTGCTGAAACAGCAATTCTTACATATCCCGCGTGTTTTCCAGATAGCGTAATAGGCTTCATTGCCGACAACAAAAAGTGTAATGTGCGCTTTATTGAATATATGTTTCGTTTATTAAAAAAGAAGATTCAACATGAAAATGTTGGCACTGGAAGTGTACAAGATAATATTAATCTTCAAACATTAGATCGTCTTCATTTACTTGTTCCAACTATTTCAGAACAACATGCTATATCTGCAATTCTCGGCTCTCTTGACGACAAAATCGACCTGAACCGCCGGATGAACGAAACGCTCGAAGCGATGGCGCGAGCAATTTTCAAGGACTGGTTTGTGGATTTCGGCCCCGTTCGGGCCAAAGCTGAAGGCCACCCGCCCTATTTGGCTCCTGACCTCTGGGCACTCTTCCCCGATTCACTCGATGATGACGATAAGCCAGTGGGGTGGAAGCTGAATCAGATTGAAGACATTGCTGAACAATGCAAGGGCTCTATCTCTCCATCTAGCGAACCTGAGCGGCTATTTGAGCATTATAGTCTGCCTGCGTTTGATAGCGGCCAAGAGCCGGCATCTGACCTTGGTGAAACGATCAAGAGTAATAAAACCCTCGTTCCTAAAGGCACGGTTCTTCTTTCTAAGCTGAATCCGGAAATTTCTCGTGTCTGGATTCCCAATGATCCACAGGAGGCACCGCAGATCGCCTCAACTGAGTTTTTAGTGTTTATGCCCAAGGACCCGGTCGGGCGCGGATTGCTGTATTGTTTATTTCGTGATTCCAGATTCAAGCAGATGCTTGAGGGGATGGTTACGGGTACCTCAAAAAGCCATCAACGGATATCGCCCCCAGCCTTGTTGAGGAGTAGTGGCCTTTGCGGATCACTGCTAGTATTTGAATTATTCGAAAAGACAATTTCTCCAATCTTATTGCGGCTACTTAGCAATAGGGCAGAATCCCAAACTCTCACTCAACTCCGCGATCTCCTCCTCCAAAAACTCATGTCCGGCGAAATCCGCCTTCGCGATGCCGAGAAAATGATTGAGGTCATGGCATGAAGAATTACGCGGACGGGTACAAACATGCCGTTTTAGAGATTATCTCTGATGCTGCATTTGATCAGCGGACAGGCATGTCGGTCACTTTAGACACACTCGTAAATGAACAAGGATGGGAAAGCCTCTATGAAAGGTTCGATATGCAGCTTTTCAAGCTGCTAGACAATCAAAGTGATCTTTCCGATCTGGCGGAAGATATTCTCGACGCTCTCTACAGCATCTCGGACATTGATTGTATCGCACCATTTGACGGCACAATCCGTGCAGAACTAGAAGATGGGGAAACCGAGTACGACTGGGTTCTGAAGCAAGACCTGCTACCGTTTTTGAAACGGTGGCGAACGGTTCTGCTCTCACCGCCGCTGGAAAAGGACTAGGCATGAAATTCACCGAATCCCACGTCGAAGAAGCCGCCCTGCAATGGCTTGAAGGGCTGGGCTACGAAGTGCGCCACGGTCCCGACATTGCGCCTGACGGCTCCTCTCCCGAACGTGCTAGCTATAGCGACGTGGTGTTATCGGACCGGTTGCAGACTGCTTTGCAATGGCTCAATCCGCACTTGCCCGCCGACACGCTCGAAGACGTGTTCCGCAAGGTTCACCAGACGGAAACCCCGTCCCTGATCGAGGAAAACCGCCGCCTGCACCGCTTGATGGTGGACGGCGTGGATATCGAGCTGCCGCGCGAGGATGGCAGCATCGGCGGCGACAAGGCCCGGCTGATCGATTTTGACCACCCGGAGCGTAACGACTGGCTGGCCGTCAATCAATTCACGGTGATCGAGCACCAGAACAACCGCCGCCCGGATATCGTGCTGTTTGTGAACGGCTTGCCCGTAGCCGTGCTGGAACTCAAGAATCCCGGCGACGAAAACGCCACGTTAGAAGGCGCGTTCAATCAACTCCAGACCTACAAAAATCAAATCCCCTCGCTGTTTCGTACCAACGCGGTGCTGGTCACGGCAGACGGCTTGCAGGCCCGCATCGGGTCCCTGACCGCCGATCTTGAGCGCTTCATGCCGTGGCGCACCGTGGACGGGGAAACACTCGCGCCCAAAGGCACCCCGCAGATGGGAACGCTGATCGAGGGGGTGTTTGCCCCGGCCCGCTTGTTGTCCCTGATGCGGGATTTCACCGTTTTTGGCGACACCGGGTCCGGGCTGGTCAAGATCGTGGCCGGTTATCACCAGTTCCATGCGGTCGGTCACGCGCTCGAACGCACGCTCGCCGCCACCCGCCCGGAAGGCAATCGGCGCATCGGCGTCATCTGGCATACCCAGGGGTCCGGCAAAAGCCTGCTCATGGCGTTTTATGCTGGCCAGATCATTGCCCATCCGGCTATGCAGAATCCCACCCTCGTGGTGATTACCGACCGCAACGACCTGGACGACCAGCTTTTTGGCACTTTCAGCCAATGCAAGGACCTGTTGCGCCAAACCCCTGTGCAGGCAGAGGATCGGGACGATTTGCAGGCGGTGCTGGCGCGGCCGTCTGGCGGCGTGATTTTTACCACCATCCAGAAATTCGCCCCGGCCCAGGGACAAAAAGACCATCCCTTGCTGACCGACCGGCGCAACGTGGTGGTGATCGCCGACGAAGCGCACCGCAGCCAATACGGTTTCAAGGCCCGAGTAGAGCGCAAGACCGGCGAAATCGCCTATGGCTTTGCCAAGTATCTGCGGGATGCCTTGCCCAATGCCTCTTTTATCGGCTTTACCGGCACCCCGATTGAGAAAGACGATGTCAACACCCCCGCCGTGTTCGGCGAATACGTGGACGTGTACGACATCAACCGCGCCGTCGAAGACGGGGCCACGGTGCCGATCTACTACGAAAGCCGCTTGGCACGTATTGAGCTGGACGAGGACGAAAAACCCAAGATCGACGCGGAAATCGCCGAGCTGACCGAGGAAGATGCTCAGGACGAGCAGGAAAAGCTCAAGCGCAAATGGGCAAGCGTCGAAGCTTTGGTCGGTTCGGAAAAACGGTTGCAGTTGGTGGCCGAGGACCTGGTCCAGCACTATGAAGACCGCGTGCAGGCCATGGACGGTAAGGCCATGATCGTGTGCATGAGCCGCCGGATTTGCGTGGCGCTCTATAAGGAAATCATCCGACTACGGCCGGAATGGCATCGCCCGGAGGACGATCAAGGGACCATCAAAATCGTGATGACTGGGGCCGCCTCAGACCCGCAGGACTGGCAAACACATATCGGCGGTAAGGCGAGGCGTGACCTCATCGCCAAGCGCGCCAAAGACCCCGCCGACCCGCTCAAGCTGGTGATCGTGCGCGATATGTGGCTGACCGGCTTCGATGCGCCCTGTATGCACACCATGTACATCGACAAGCCCATGCGCGGCCACGGGTTGATGCAGGCCATTGCCCGCGTCAACCGGGTATTCCGGGACAAGCCCGCCGGGTTGATCGTGGACTATATCGGCATTGCCCAGAATTTGAAAAACGCGCTGAGTCAGTATTCCAAACAGGACCAGCAACATGCCGGGATCGACGAAGCGCAGGCCGTCGCGGTGTTGCTGGAGAAATATGAAATCGTCCGCGATATGTTCCACGGTTTCGATTATCAGTCAGGACTGACCGGCATCCCGCAGGAGCGCCTTGCGGTCATGGCCAGTGCCATCGAATGGGTGCTCGCCATGCAGCAGCAGGCCGCCGAGCAAGAAACCAGCAAAGAGGGCAAGAAACAGGCACACCGGCGGTTTAGCGACGCCGTGTTGGCCCTGTCCAAAGCCTTTGCCTTGGCGGGAGCCAGTGACGAAGCGCGGGCCATTCGTGACGAGGTCGGCTTTTTCCAGACCATCCGCGCCGCCTTGGTCAAAAGCGTTCCCGGTTCTGGCAAGACCACAGCGGAAAAGGATTTTGCCATCCAGCAAATGGTCAGTCGTGCCGTGGTTTCGACGGAGATCGTCGATATTCTGGCCGCCGCCGGGGTCACCACGCCGGATATTTCGATCCTGTCCGATGAGTTTCTGGCGGAAATGCAGGGGATGGATAAGAAGAATCTGGCCATGGAAGCGCTGCGCAAGCTTCTCAATGGCCAAATCCGTTCTCGCAGTCACGCCAATGTGGTGCAAACCCGAACCTTTTCCGAACGTCTGGAACAAGCGGTGGCCCGCTATCACAGCAACGCCATCACCACCGCCCAGGTCATTCAGGAGTTGATCGACTTGGCGAAGGATATCCGCGCCGCCCGCCGGCGGGGCGAGGAGGAGGGACTCTCCGACGAGGAAATCGCTTTCTACGACGCCTTGGCCGAAAACGAAAGTGCTGTCGAGGTCATGGGGGATCAGCAGTTGCGCGTGATCGCGCATGAACTGCTGACCCAGCTCAAACAGAACGTGACCGTGGATTGGGCGCAAAGAGAAGCCGCCCGCGCTCGAATGCGGATTTTAGTGAAACGCATTCTGCGCAAGTACGGCTATCCGCCCGATTTGCAAGACGCCGCCGTACAGACAGTATTACAGCAAGCTGAAGTTCTCTCTGAGAAATGGGCGGCATGAAATGCCCGCCATCGGGACCGGAAACCATATTGAGAAGGTTTCGGAAATTCTTTACAACGAAAAACCATGAGTCAGAACATCATCAAAACGGACGAATACCGGAACCTGATCGCCGACCTGAAAACCCGCGTTCAGGCCGCGCAGATCAAGGCGGCGGTGACCGTCAACACCCAGCTTATCGCGCTGTATTGGGATATCGGCAAGCAGATTGCCGAAAGGCAACAGGCGAGCGGTTGGGGGGATACGGTGATCGAACAGATTGCCAAGGACTTGAGCCGAGAATTCCAGAGCATGAAAGGTTTTTCCCGCGCCAACCTTTACCGGATGACGCGGTTTTACGCCTTTTACTCCAGTCAGGAAGAATTTGTCGCACAGCTTGTGCGACAAATTCCTTGGGGTCATAACATCCTTATCTTTCAACAGATTAAGAATCATAGCAAAGCCCTTTGGTATATCCGCAAAACCATCGAAAACGGCTGGTCGCGCAACGTGCTGGCCCACCAGATCGACAGCCGGCTTTACGAGCGGCAGGCCGAAAAGCCCCGGATCGACAATTTCACCGAACGCCTGCCAGCCCCGCAATCCGACCTTGCCCGCGAAACCCTCAAGGACCCTTATGTTTTCGATTTTCTCAGTGTCGGGGACGAGGCGCATGAGCGGGCGCTCGAAACCGCCCTGGTGGAACGGATCACCCGCTTCATGCTGGAATTGGGCAAAGGGTTCGCCTTTGTCGGACGGCAGTTTCATCTTGAGGTGGGCGGCGAGGATTTCTACATCGACTTGCTGTTCTACCATCTTCGCCTGCATTGCTACGTCGCCATCGAGCTGAAAACCGGACCGTTCAAGCCGGAATACACCGGCAAGCTCAATTTCTATCTCACCGCCTTGGACGAACAGGTGAAGATGAAGGAGGACGGCCCCTCTATCGGCCTGATCCTGTGCCGGGACCGGAACAACGTCATTGCCGAATACGCGCTGCGAGACGTGAACAAGCCCATCGGGATTTCGCGCTACGCCTTGGCCGCGACCTTGCCCGAGGAACTCCGGGCTAGCTTTCCCACTGTGGAGGAGGTCGAAGCCGAGCTGGGCAAGGCCGCCGCAGGGCAGGACCTCAAAGAAGGCGAGGATAGCGGCCGGGCCGACTACTCGCTTAAAGGGTTGTTGGACGAACTGGATAGTGAATCTGATTGAACCAAAAACGTCATAATAACGTTATTATAATCTTATTATAAGGTTACTGTGACGATAAAAAACCTCTTTCCTACCGCCATAACTTTTCAAACCGGGCCGGATTGGCGGCGGTGTAGCGCACGGTGTGCTGGATGTTGCGGTGGCCGAGATAATCTTGGATCAACCGGGTATCCGCCCCCTGATCGGCCAGGGCGAAGCCGCAGGCGTGGCGCAGCATGTGGGGATGGGCGGGCAGGGGCAGCCCGGCCCGCTCCCCGTAATGGCGCACGGCCGCCCAGACGGTCTTGCGGGACAGGGGCGCGCGGCGCTCGCTGACGAAGAAGGACTCCCCCGGCGGAGCCATCGCCGCCCGCTCCTTGAGCCACGCCTTGATGGCGCGCAGCTCGTCCCCCCGCAAGGGATGCGTGGTGGACAGCCCCTGCTTGAGGCGGGCCACATGCAGCACCCGGCTTTCGACATCGACTTGCGAGAGCTTGAGGCCGCAGGCTTCCGAGACCCGCAGGCCGTGGCGGAACAGGAGCAGCAGCAGGCAGCGGTCGCGGGCCGCGTGCCGCGCCCCCTGGACGGCGTCCAGGAGTCGATCCACTTCGCGGGCGGTCAGGTGTTTGCGCTCGTCCATCGTTTTGTCTCAAGTCGGGGTTCGGGGACCCGCGAGAATTCAAGGGCTTGCGGCGGTCCGGCCCGCCGACTTTAGACAGAATGATACATTTTGTCTAATCAATAACGAGACGATATAGCTGGACTAAGAAAAATGCCATCGAGTAATGTCAATAAATGCCCTAACCATGGGGGCTGGCATTTGTCGAGTTTTAAGCGCTTCGCACAAGGGACAGGTCTATGAGGCTTATAGAGATTAAGATCGAAAACTTTCGTGGAATCAGCTCATTGCATATTCCTCTTGATGAACTGACAGTGCTTATTGGGGAGAACAATGCTGGCAAGTCAACCGTGTTGGAAGCTATAAGACTGGTTCTAACGCGAGGCGTTAGCTCACGGCGCGTGGGGCAATTTTCCGAATATGACTTTCATTTGGTAGATGTTAGCGCAACACCACAAACAGCTCAACCAATCAAGATTGTGCTTCATTTTGCGGAAGGTCAGGAAAATGAGTGGCCTGATTCCGTTGTTCAGCAGATGAATGAAGTAGTTCAGTTGAGTACGGATGGGTTAAATCATATCTGGTTACAGGCGGAAGGTTTGTTCAATGCTGATTCAGCATCGTTTGAAAATAAATGGTCATTTCTCAATTCAAGTGGGGCAGAACTAACACTCAAAAACTCGACATCGCTTAATCTTATTTGGGGTAGATCAAGCAGTCGTGTCACCAGCCGCCATTTCGATCACGGCAATGGCACCCTGGCGTTCACGTCCAAATTGTTCCGGTTTGGATGAGGCCGCCTGACGTCTAGGATGGCGCGTGACATACGAGCGCTGTGACTCCTGCAGGGGAGACTCAACAGCCGGACCGGACGGCGAGCATCGGCCCATCTCACGTATTTGTCATGTCAGCTTTGACACTGCACACGCGACGGCAGCCGACCCAAAGCTGTCATTGTTTCCCGGTTAGATTGCTATAAATTTTGTGGGCAATTTCTACCCGTTCAGCATTGGGGTAGTTTTTATTGGCCAGCAACACAACCCCGAAGCGCTTTTCAGGCACAAACGCAACATAAGCACCGAAGCCGTTGGTAGCACCAGTCTTGTTAACCCACACATTGCTGTTAGGTGTGGCTGCAGGAACCTTAGCGCTTACTGGGGTTGGATTCAGGATAAGTTTGGGAGCATTGCCTTCTTGCAGCATAGGCAAGTCAACAGGCATTGCATACTCCTCCCAGATGAGGTCTTGAGTCATCTGGCCTACGCTGAAATAGCTCTTGCGGGTATTGTTTAAAGCCGATTGCAGCATGCTATCCAAGGGCAACATGCCCATGTTGGCCTTCACAAAGGTGATCAGGTCAGTAGCCGTGGTTTTGATGCCGTAGGCTTCACTGTCCAACATGCCTGGATTGACACGCACAGGCTTCTTATCGTTGTTGTAGCCCCAAGCGTAGCTGGACATCTTCTGTGCAGGGATGCTCAGATAAGTGCTAGTCAAACCGAGGGGCTGGAAAATGGTTTGAGTCATGGCGGTGCTGAAATCTTGCCCCAAACTTTTCGCCGTTATCCACCCTAAAGCACCGATGCTTGGGTTTGCATAAGTACGCATCGTGCCGGTTTTGTACGCAGGCTTCCAGGTGCGGAGGTATTCCAGAAGCTGCTCCCGAGTTTGGACTTCATCAGGCACCTGCAGAGGAATGCCGCCAACGGTGTGCGTTCCAAGATGGAAAAGCTGCAAGTTACCGAAGTCCGTACCAGACAACTCAGGCAAATACTTTGCTGCTGTATCGGTCAGTTTCAGCTTCCCAGTGGCTTCTGCGTGCGTCGCCAGTGTGGCTGTGAAGGTCTTACTGATAGAGCCAATCTCAAAAATCGTCTCGTCAGTTACCGGTGTTTGTTTCTCAACATCTGACACGCCATAGTTTAAGACATAAGTCTTGTCCCCCAATACCAATGCCACAGCCATACCAGGAATCTGGTTCTTTTCCATGGCAGGCAGCACGGCTGCAGAGATGGCTTTCATTGCTTCAGCACTGGAAATTTCAGCAGCATTGACAGCCGAGCCAAGACCAAAGACAGCGGCTGTCAGAAGGACAGTAAACAGACGGTTTTTCAATTTTTACCTTACGGGTGAAGGAGGAAAGCCAACGCTGGCACTTGCGATGCAATTGAGTGCTGTAGCGCTACGAGCTGGGGATTCTAAAAAATTTGATAGCAAATTGGCTCGGCATCGCGGAGCGATGAGTGACTGCTTCTGGCCGCCTGCCGCCGACCGCGGTCTGGCTCGAAAGCAGTCTGTCAACGCGCCGTTTCATTGTTGCCATGATCATCTCTTAATCGCGCACAGGCGGCCACAGGCGGGCCGTATGAACCAGCGTCAGTATCCACACCGTTTCGCCGTCGATCTGGTACACCAGGCGATAGCTTTCGTGCGGGATCAACTCGCGGGTCCCGGGAATCTTTCCCGGCTTGCCCAGCATGGGGTGCTGGATCAACCGGGCGGCCGCGTCGCTGAAAATCTCATCCATCCGGGCCGCCGCGCGCGGATTGTCGGCTGCGATGTAGTCCCACACATCGGCACGGTCTTGCTGCGCTTCGGGCGTCCAAACAACTCTCACGACTGGCTCGCCACACTGGCACGCCGTGCGGAGAATTCGGCCTCAACTTCATCGTTCGATCGCCCCAATCCAGCGCGCATTGAAGCCCGGCCGGCCTCGACCTTGCGGCGCAGGAACTCGTCGTACTCGCGCGACTTGCGCTGGCTCTGAATGAACTCGCGCATCAACTCGCGCAGCACTTGCGACGCCGGGCGATGGGCCGCCTCGGCTTCGGCCATGAACTCGGCGCGCAACTCGGGATCCAGCTTCATCGTGAAAACAGCTTGTTTTGACATGATCGGGGCCTCCTGCCACTTGATACTAACAAAGTATATACGCCGTCATTACTAAGCGCTATTCATAGAACGCTGCAAGGCGGGCGTGCGCTATGCCAAGGCCTGTCGGAAAACATTTGTTTGTCGACAGATCTTCAACAGCCCTCTGCACCAAGCTCCGAGTGGCCGCAAAATTGTGCGGAAAACTCTGTCGCCAGACGCTACCATGCGGAAACCTCTTCTTGATGGTTTTCCGCTTATGCTGGTAGGTTACATGCGTGTGTCGTCGGATTCCGACCGGCAGAGCACGGATTTGCAGCGCGATGCGCTGCTCGCCGCGGGCGTCGATGCGCGGCATCTGTTCGAGGATCATGCTTCCGGCGCGAAGGATGACCGTGCGGGCCTGGCGCGGGCGCTCGAATTCGTTCGCCCCGGCGACGTGTTGGTCGTGTGGAAGCTCGACCGGCTCGGCCGTTCACTGTCGCATCTGCTCGCCCTGGTGACCTCACTCAAGGACAAGCGGGTGGCGTTCCGCTCACTGACGGAGAACCTGGACACCACCACGCCATCGGGCGAGTTTCTGTTCCAGGTGTTCGGCGCGCTCGCTCAGTACGAGCGCGCCTTGATCCAGGAGCGTGTCGTTGCCGGCCTGGCTGCTGCCCGCAAACGTGGCCGGATCGGCGGCCGGCCGCAGGCAATCACCGGCGAGAAGCTGGATGCCATTATCGCCGCGCTCGAAGGTGGCATGTCCAAGGCGGCCGTGTGCCGCAACTTCGGCGTGAAGCGGACCACCTTGATCGAAACTCTGACGCGGGCCGGCTGGCCCGCGTCAGTGCCCCCAGGAGCGTAGCGGTATGGCGGACGGCGGCGGCAGTACGGAAGATCAGTGGGTATTGGCGCCAGCCGAACGCGAACTGGTGATGACCAAAAACCGGGCGAACCGGTTGGGCTTTGCCATCCTGCTGACCTTCTTCCGCGATCGCGGCCGTTTCCCGCGCGACGAAACCGAAGTCGAGGTACAGGGCATAGCCGCGCTCGCCAAACAACTTGACGCACCCGCGCCCCTCGACGGCGAAGCCTTCCTCACGGGCCGCACTGCCGAGCGGCTGCGCGGCGAAATCCGTGTGCGTTTCGGCTTCCGCGAAGCGACGGTGGCCGATGCCGAGATGCTGACGGAGTGGCTGCGTGATCATGTTGCCGGAGAAGTTGGCGGTGACATTGAGCCGATGATCGAGCGGCTGGAAGCGCGCTGCCGCGAACTCGCCATCGAGCCGCCAACGCCCGAGCGGATGGAGCGGCTTGCGCGCAGCGCGTTGCGTGCCCACGAAGACCGTTTCCACAAAAGCGTCTTTGAACGCTTGCCGCCCCCGACCCGCGAGCGTCTGGATGCCTTGCTGCGCCCAGAGAAGACCGACAGCGAGGAAAGCGCTACTGATGCTCAAGGGGAAGCCGCCGGCAGCGCCCCGGCCGTTCTGCTGAAGCTGCGCGGCAGTCCTGGCCGTCCCGGCCTTGCCAGCATGCGGGACGAACTGGAGAAGCTGGAACTGATCCGTGGCATCGAGCTGCCCGCCGATCTCTTCGATCAAGCGTCATCGCGCGACCTGGAACGCTGCCGGCAGCGCGTATCGGTCGAGGTTCCCCGCGACCTGCGCCGACATCCCGATGGAGCGCGCCTCACCTGGCTGGCCGCATTCGTCTACCTGCGCGCCCGCAGCCTGACCGACGACCTGGTGGACTTGCTGATCGAGACCATCCACCAGATCGGCGCGCGTGCCGAACGCAAGGTCGAACGCGAACTGCTGGAGGACCTCAAGCGCGTGTCCGGAAAGCAGAACCTGCTGTTCAATCTGGCCGACGCCACCTTGGCCCAGCCGGACGGCGTGGTGCGCGACGTGGTGTTTCCAGTGGTCGGCGAGCAGACGCTGCGCGATCTGGTCAAGGAGTGGAAGGCCACCGGCCCAACCTACCGCATCACCCTGCGCACTGTGATCCGCAATTCCTACCAGGGCCACTACCGGCGCATGGTACCGACCTTGCTGGCCGCGCTGGAATTCCGCTCCAACAACGACCGCCACCGCCCGGTGATGGACGCGCTCGACCTGGTGAAGCGCTTTGCCGACACCAAGGTGCATACCTTCCCGGCCGACATGGAGGTGCCGCTCGATGGCGTGGTACGTGGCCTGTGGCGAGAAGCCGTCATGGAGAGGGACGCCGCCGGCCGGGATCGGGTCAACCGCGTCACCTATGAAATCGCCGTGCTGGAAGCCCTGCGCGAGCGGCTGCGCTGCAAGGAAATCTGGGTGGTCGGCGCGAACCGCTACCGCAACCCCGACGACGATCTGCCGGCTGACTTCGAGCAAAACCGCGAGGACTACTACCGGGCGCTGAACCTGCCTCTCGATGTGGAGCGCTTCATCGCCGACTTGCAGGCCGAAATGCGCGCGGCGCTGTCCACCTTCGACGCTGGCTTGAAGAAGAACCCATCCGTCCGGCTGAGCAGCAAGGGCGGTGGCTGGATCACGCTGACGCCGCTCGATGCGCAACCCGATCCCCCCAATCTGACCGCGCTAAAGGCCGAACTCAATGTCCTCTGGCCGATGACCAGCCTGCTCGATATGGTCAAGGAAGCCGATCTGCGGTTGAGCTTTACCGATGCCCTGAAAAGCCCGACCTCCTACGAGTCGATGGATCGCTCGGTGTTGCAGCCGCGCCTGCTCCTGTGTCTGCACGGCCTGGGCACCAATGCTGGCTTGCAGCGCATGGCCGGGCTGGATTCCGGCACCACGGCCCGCGACCTGGCCTATGTGCGCCGCCGTTACATCAGCGTGGACGCGATGCGCCGCGCGATTGCCATCGTCGCAGACGGCACGCTGCAAGCCCGCAACCCGGCGATCTGGGGTAGCGGCACCACCGCTTGCGCGTCGGACTCGAAACACTTCGGCGCGTGGGATCAGAACCTCACCACGCAATGGCACGTCCGCTACGGCGGGCGCGGCGTGATGATCTACTGGCATGTCGAGCGCAGCTCGCTGTGCATCCATTCGCAGCTCAAGTCGCCGTCGTCGTCGGAGGTGGCGTCGATGATCGAGGGCGTGATCCACCATTGCACCGAGATGGAGGTGGATCGGCAGTATGTCGATTCGCACGGCCAGAGCACGGTGGCGTTCGCCTTCTGCCGCCTGCTGGGCTTCCAGTTGCTGCCACGGCTGAAGGCCATCCACTCACAGAAGCTGTACCGGCCAGAGACCGGCAAGGCCGACGCCTACGCGAACCTGCAACAGATTCTGACCAAGCCCATCGACTGGGACTCGGTGCGGCAACAGTACGACCAGATGGTCAAGTACGCCACCGCGCTGCGCCTGGGGATAGGGGAAACCGAAGCCATCCTGCGCCGCTTCACCAAGAAGAACGTGCAGCACCCGACCTACAAGGCATTCGCTGAGCTGGGCAAGGCGATCAAGACTATCTTCCTGTGCCGCTACCTGCACGACGAGGCGTTGCGCCGGGAAATCAACGAAGGGCTGAACGTAGTCGAGCAGTGGAACGGCGCGACCGACTTCGTGTTCTTCGCCCGCCGGGGCGAGATGGCGAGCAACCGCCGCGAGGATCACGAGGTCAGCATGCTCGCGCTGCACCTGATCCAGAACTGTATGGTCTACATCAACACGCTGATGATCCAGAAGGTGCTGGCACAGCCGCATTGGCAGGGCAGGTTCACACCACGCGACTATGCCGCCCTGACGCCGCTGATCTGGGAACACGTCAACCCGTATGGTCGGTTCGATCTCGATATGAACACCCGGCTCGACCTGCCGTGATCGAGATGGCGGCTGGTGACACGACTGCTTGGTCTACCCCAA
>Ga0209607_1001254_pt1 | contig 21394 bp, 17 predicted proteins | sample AD_UKC117_MetaG_FD_184413 | JGI IMG/M metagenome (GOLD analysis project Ga0209607, IMG submission 184413) | Active sludge microbial communities of municipal wastewater-treating anaerobic digesters from Hong Kong - AD_UKC117_MetaG (SPAdes)... | ecosystem: Engineered > Bioreactor > Anaerobic >... | reverse complement strand
GCGATTGGCTCAACGTCCCGGCGGCCGGACTAAAACAATTCTCAGTGAACCTGTTGTAGCAGTGGAGAAATCCGCTGCCTCCGTGGTGACTTCTGAAACACATGAAACACCGCTAGAGACATCACCATTTCCGGTATCGGATAAGACTTATGGCCCCGTTGCACCCGGCGAGGGGTTATGGGGGATCGCCCTCAAACTCCGTCCTGAAGGGATTACCCGCGAACAGATGATGCAGGCGTTATTCAAAGCTAATCCTGAGGCTTTTTCCAGCCTGGGCATCGATGGCCTGAAGATCGGTGCTACGTTGCGGGTTCCGAGCTACCGGGAAATTGCCGATTTAACCGGCTCTCCAATCGCCCTGCGATTAGCGGCGGTGAAAGCATCAACTGTGGTGCCGGTAAAACCGGCAGAGGCTGCTCCGCCTCCATCCGATACTTCGCCTGGGGAGTCAGCAAAGATTGCGGCCAGCGATCTAGAAGCATTCCCCTTAACGCCACCGCCGGCTCTCAACCCAACTGATCCGGTTAACTTACCTACTCCCGAACCCGCACCGGTCACATCCTTCCCCCTCGATTCTTCTCCGCCAATAGCTAAAGAAAGGACTTCGCCTGAATCAACACTCGCAGTTGCCGCCGCTAAATCGGAATCGGGATCAGGATCGGAACCAGAAACTGTTCAACAGACTGAATCAGAAAAAAAACTGACGCAAGAACCCAAACAAGAATCCGTCCAAGTACCGGAATCTATACCCGAATCCGTCCAAGCACCGGAATCCGCACCGGCATCTGTCCAACCGCCTGAGTCCCAATCAAAACCGGCACCAGCACCTGAACCGGAAACCGTCCAAGCACCGGAATCCGTACCTGAATCCGCCCGGACACCAGCATCTGTCCAACCCCCTGAGTCCCAATCAAAACTGGAACCAGTGCCCGAACCGGAAACCGTTCAAGCACCGGAATCCATACCTGAATCCGCCCGGACACCGGCATCTGTCCAACCCCCTGAGTCCCAATCAAAATTGGAACCAGTACCCGAACCGGAAACCGTTCAAGCACCGGAATCCGTACCTGAATCTGTCCAACCCCCTGAGCTCCAATCAAAACTGGAACCAGTGCCCGAACCGGAAACCGTTCAAGCACCGGAATCCGTACCTGAATCTGTCCAACCCCCTGAGCTCCAATCAAAACTGGAACCAGCGCCCAAACCGGAAACCGTTCAAGCACCGGAACCCGTACCTGAATCTGTCCAACCCTCTGAGTCCCAATCAAAACTGGAACCAGTGCCCGAACCGGAAACCATCCAAGTCCCTGAGATAACGCCTGAACCTGTAGCAATAACCTCCCAGCCAGATTCGTCCTTTCTGGGACCCGTTTCAGCGACTCCACTACTGTCTTTGGTGGCTGCGGAAATCACGGTGGCCGCTCAGACGCTTATAAAAAATGTTTCCCAGCAAGCAACCTTAATAACACCAAGCACCGGCTCCGGTACTTTGGCCTCAGAAGAAGCCGCTACTGGGGTTCTACCACTTGTCGAGTCCTCTACACCAGAGATTGCTGAAGTTGAAGAACCATTACCTGCCGGACCACCGCCAGCAGACTCAGCCAAACAGGCATCAGAGAAATCGACAGTAGTGAAGCCGGCTCAGCCAGTTCCACCTTCTTATAAGGGAGGCGATCAATATGGTCCTGTTTCTAACAATGAAAGGCTTTGGAATATCGCAGGCAAGGTCGTTCCTGATCCAAGTATTGATCGGGACATCATGATGAAGGCGCTGTTCATGGCCAATCCGCAGGCGTTTTCCAAATCCAGCATGGATTATTTGAAAGAAGGCGCCCTATTAAAGATTCCTACTCTGCGGGAAATTGTTAAGTACACTGGCTCCAGCGCTGCGCAACAATTGTTGAAAAAGCAGCAGGGCACCGGCACAGTTGCGCCGGCAAAAGAAGAGGAATAATGATGGAAATCTGGGCCCTGGCAATACCCCCCGGCTGATGCTACCTGGCGCGCAACGCCGGGGGTCAGAAGTTTTAACGCCAGTAGAAAGTGAGGTGAGATTGACGGGAACCTGTAACACGCACCGTTTGCTGTTGGGTCTGGTTCAGCACACTGACTTCTACGCGATAGGCAGCCGGCGGTAGCTGGGTAAAGAACCACGGCCCCTGCGACTGAGCGCTAAGGACCGTCCTGCCACCTTCGTCCATGATGTTAACCTGGACATCAGCCAGATAATCGCCGCTGCCCTGCATTGCAAACAATAGCCGCAGGTTAAACTGATTGGACAAGGCATTAAGCTCACTGCGCTCGCCTTCACCAACCCCCCCTGAGACATAGCGAATACCTTGATTCTCTTGAATCCGGACCAAGCCGCCAGGCGGCAGCCAGCCAGGCCCTTCATCCTCCTGCAGATCCGCTCCGGAAGGCCCCCAGCTTGAACCAGAATGAGGGATAGTCTGCGGCGGCGAAACGGGGGCAGACCTGCCCAGATCAGGCCGCGTGTAGAGCTGGATACCACTCTCATCCGGAGGTAATTGCTGCCGTGGCGAGCTGGACAAAGGAGGTGGCTCTTGCGATGGCGGCGGGCTGTAGACTGGCGGAGCAGAATATGTCTGTTGTGCACTAGCTAGCGGATTCAATCCGATGCCCAGCCCTAGCACCATTGCTGTCAAACTCATCGTGCGCATCATGATCATTGCCAGTCTCCTTTTTGTTCTCTATGAGCCGTGTCAAAAACAGATTCTCTGATCGATGGTTGATTACCCCTTAGAGTTTGCAGGAATCGTATTGATTCCCTACCACTCACTCCTCCTCATCCCTAGACAATAGATGCGTTTTCCTGGCGGATGTATTCCTTGATTTTATCAACGTCCGCGTCCATCACCTCGAACCGTTGTGGCAGGGCCTCAATATCTTCATAACCAGCAGGGCGTTCCGGTGATCGGCCCAACGCCTCGACGATAGACTCCTCAAACTTGGCTGGCAACGCGGTTTCTAGACACAGCAGCGGTATTCCTTCTTCACGATACTCCAACCCGACCTTTATCCCATCGGCAGTGTGAGGGTCGATGATGACGCCGCACTCCTGGTATACCCGGCGGATGACCGCCATCCGGTTCGGGTGGTTGCTCGACCCGGATACAAAGCCAAACCGATGGATTCCGCGAAAAGCGTCAGTACCGGACAAATCGAAGAATCCATGCGTATCCACTTGCCGCCAAAGTTCGCGGACCACTTCTGGGTCGCGCCCAACCACATCGTAGATAAAGCGCTCAAAATTCGACGCCTTAGAAATATCCATAGACGGGCTGCTGGTTTGCACTACCTGACCGGACTTGCGTACCCGGTAAACGCCTGTGCGGAAAAATTCATCGAGCACATTGTTTTCATTGGTGGCTAGGATCAACCGGCGGATAGGCAGCCCCATGCACTTAGCAATGTAGCCAGCACAGATATTGCCGAAGTTACCAGACGGTACAGCAAACGATACCTCTTGACCGTCACGCTCAGTTACCGCCAGCCAGCCCTTGAAGTAATAAACAATCTGTGCAGCCACCCGCGCCCAGTTAATGGAGTTAACAGTGCCAATGGCATGGCGCGCCTTGAATTCAGCATCATTACTAACCGCCTTGACGATATCCTGGCAGTCATCGAATACCCCGCGCACAGCGATATTAAAGATGTTAGCGTCCTGCAACGAAAACATCTGCGCGGTTTGAAACTGGCTCATTTTCTGATATGGCGACAACATGAATACCCGGATACCGCGTTTGCCGCGCATGGCATACTCAGCGCTGGAACCGGTATCGCCAGAGGTCGCACCCAAGATGTTGAGATGACCACCCGTCTTGAGCAAGGCATACTCAAACAAGTTGCCAAGTAATTGCAGTGCGATATCCTTGAACGCTAAGGTTGGCCCGTTGGATAGCTCCACCAAGCTGACGCCATCCAGCAAAGCTTTAACGGGCGTGATCGTCTCAGTGTGAAAAGCTTCGACCGTGTAGGTTTTGTTGATTAACCCCCGCAAGTCATCGGCCGGCAAGTCATCAATGAATTTGCTCAGAATGGCGAACGCCAGTTCTGGGTAGGATAACCCGCGCCAATTTGCCAGTTCTCCGGGCGCCAGCGTTGGGTAGTCTTCCGGGAGAGTCAAACCGCCATCAGGCGCCAGGCCACCTAGCAGAATATCGGAGAAAGTCGCTGGGGCCATGCCGCCCCGGGTACTGACGTAGCGCATGTGGGGAATCCTCGGAAGTCGCAAAGCTCGGGGAGTTTATATACCCGTCATTGTACCTTTGATAGTGGCCTCAACAATGCCATGATAGCGGTAGCTGCTTGTTCGCTAGCATTCCGGCGCAACTGGACATGCAGTTCCGTAAATTTTGCCACCAGTTTTTCACTAGCAGCAGTGTCGCTCAGCCAACGCAGCACCGCCGCTCCTAAATGCGGCACAGTCGCTGCGTCCTGCAAAAATTCTGGGACCAGCTCCCGTCCGGCTAGCAGATTGGGCAGCGCAAAATAACGGGTTGTTACCAGCCGCCGGGCTAACCAAGCAGTTATCGGAGCCACCCGGTAAGCAACAACCATCGGCCGCTTGAGCAGCATAGCCTCCAAAGTTGCAGTACCCGAGGCCAGTAAAACAATATCAGCAGCAGTCATAACCTCACGGGAATGGCCTTGGATCAGCGTCAATGGCAAACCTGGCGCATATTTAGATCGCAACGCTTCCAGGAACGCATAAAGCTGAGGCGCCGCCGCTGGTATCAGGAAATGCACGTTAGGCCACTGAGCGTACAACCACTGAGCAGTATCGAGAAACAATGGCGCCAGACGGCTCACTTCACCCCTGCGGCTACCTGGCAGCAAAGCGATGATGCGCGTCTCAGCCGGCAATGCCAAACTCAGTTGCTGTCGAGCCTTCCTGGCATCACTGTACAAGGGAATTTCATCCGCTAGCGGATGACCCACATAACTGACTGGAACGCTATATTGCTCGTAAAACGCTGCTTCAAAGGGGAAGAGGGTCAACACCAAATCCACAGCACGGGCGATCTTACGCACCCGCCAGGGCCGCCACGCCCACACCGATGGGCTGACATAATGCACGGCTGGAATACCGTGAACACGCAACTGACGCTCCAAGCCCAGGTTGAAGTCTGGCGCGTCAATGCCAATGAAAACATCTGGCCGGTCAGCAATGAGCTGTTGGTAAAGCTGCTGGCGGATACGAAATAATGCCGGGAGATGATGCAGCACTTCCACAAGTCCCATGACGGCCAGCCGCTCCAGGGAAACCAGACTGAGCAACCCCTGTGCGATCATCTCCGGTCCGCCGATCCCGGTAAACCGGGCCTGGGGATAGCGCGCTTTCAGTGCGGCGATAAGGCTCGCGCCCAACAAATCACCGGACAATTCGCCAGCGACCAGGGCGATGTGCATGAGCCGCCCGGCCTAGCGGACGATACCGTTGCGGGACGGTGCGGCCAGAAAATCGGCCAAAATTTGCAAACGCGGGTAATCCACCGTCATCTCTCGTACCTTTTCCACCGCCTCCTCCAACCGCAAGTTAGCGCGATAAATCACCTTGTAGGCACGGCGAATGGCCTGAATTTCCTCATCGGCAAAACCACGCCGGCGCAATCCTTCAGCATTAATACCATAAGGCTCAGCGCGGTAGCCAGCCACTGTAACATAGGGCGGCACATCTCGATGCACTCCGCAGGCGAAGCCACAAAAGCTGTGTGCACCGAGCCGGGTAAATTGGTATACCAAGGCGAACCCACCGAGCGCCACATCATCCTCGACATGCACATGCCCAGCCAGTGATGCACCATTGGCAAAGATAGTCCGGTTACCCACCACACAATCATGGGCAATATGCACGTAGGCCATAATCCAGTTGTCATCACCCAGCCGGGTTACACTGGCATCCTGCACAGTGCCGCGATTGATGGTCACGAACTCGCGGATGGTGTTGCGGTCACCGATCTCCAAGCGAGTCGGTTCACCGCCGTATTTCTTGTCCTGGGGGACTTCACCCAACGAAGTGAACTGGTAAATGCGATTTTCGCGACCGATATAAGTCGGACCTTGGATCACAACATGCGGGCCGATCCAGGTGCCGGTGCCGATCTCCACTTCCGGTCCGATCACCGAAAATGGGCCAACGGTTACGTCCGGTGCGAGTTGGGCCGACGGATCCACCACGGCGCGCGAATCGATCACAAGTTGATATCCCGTTTAGCGCACAAGAATTCAGCAGTCGCCACCAACTGGCCATCCACCTTCGCCTCGCCGAAAAACTTACCAATACCTCGCTTGATGCGATCCAAACGCACTTCCACAATCAGCTGATCACCCGGCACAACCGGTCGTTTGAAGCGAGCGTTATCAACGCCTACCAGATAGTACATGGAATGGTGATCTGGCTTTTCTTCCTGGCTCTTAAAAGCCAAGATCCCTGTTGCCTGCGCCAGCGCTTCCAGAATCAACACACCGGGCATGATCGGCCGCTGCGGAAAATGTCCAAGGAAAAAAGGCTCGTTAAAACTAACATTTTTGAGGCCGATCAATGAGCGTCCTGGATCAATCGCTAACACTCGATCGATCAGCAAAAACGGATAGCGATGCGGCAGATACTCCAAAATCCCCTGAATGTCCATTGATTCCAAAGTGTTATCCCCTTAAACGGAGCCATCTTGGTGTTTAATTGTTTTTTCCAGAGCAGCTAACCGACGGAACAGCTCATCTAGCCGGCGTAGACGGGCGCTGATCTTGTTCCACAACCGGTTCGGTGCAACTGCTAGCCCCGAAGAATAGATACCGGATTGGGTAATAGACTGCGCTACCAGAGACATGCCCGTCACCTGGACCCGATCGGCGATCGTTAAATGCCCGGCGACGCCCACGCCCCCTCCCAACATGCAATGCCGGCCGATCCGGGCGCTGCCAGCGATACCAACGCAACCGGCTAAAGCACTATGGCTACCGATACGCACGTTGTGAGCCACCTGAATCTGATTATCCAGCTTGACTCCATCCTCAATCACGGTGTCTTCCAGAGCACCCCGGTCAATAGTGGTGTTGGCACCGATCTCGACATCATCACCGATCTGAACACTGCCAAGCTGCGGCACCTTGAGCCATCGGCCATCGTGCTCAAGAGCCAGCCCAAAACCATCACTACCGATAACCACACCCGGATGCACCAGCACTCTACATCCCAGTCGCACCCGATGACAGATAGTCACCTGTGCCACGAGCCGGCTTGCTGCTCCAATGATCACCTGTTCGCCAATCACACAATGGGGTCCGACACTCACGCCAGCCGCGACAATTGCATCTGCTTCTACCGTGCAATGCGGGCCGATCCAGGCATCGACAGCGATTTGCGCAGTAGGGTGAATCCAGGCTGTGGGATGAATACCCTTACGCGATTCAGTGACCGGTTCGAACAACGCAGCAGCCCGTGCGTAGGCAGTATGCGGATTATCAGCGACCAGTGCTGGTACTGGGCAGGCTGCAACATCGCTAGGCGACAAAATAACCGCTGCCGCATGGGTAGCAGTTAGATAGTGCCGATAGCGGGGATGTATCAGAAAACTGAGCTGCCCGGCTCCCGCGCTATCCAACGATGCCACACCGGTGACCACCCTCGCTGGATCACCACCCTGCAGGCGTGTACCGGATACTGCAGCGATCTCACCAAGCGTGGTCATCGGGGAAGCTACTTAGTTCGAAGTCAGACGCTTGAGCACCTTGTCGGTGACATCTACCTGCGGACTGGCATACAGCGTCGCGCCATCATTGATGACCAGATCAAAACCTTCTTCCCGTGCGAGGTTGTTGATCACATCCAGCACCTGCTTCTGGAATTTGCCCAATTCTTCATTACGGCGCAGGTTAAAATCTTCACGGAGCTCACCATTAGTCCGGTTGAGCTCCCGCGCTTGGCTGCGAATATCGTTTTCCAGATTGCGGCGCTGGCTTTCACTCATCACCGGCCCGTCCTTGGCTAGCTTTTCTTCCAGTCGACGCAATGACTTTTGTGCTTCAACCAGGCCTTTTTGCCGGGGCGCGAACTCTCGCTCCAACCGCTTGCTAGCTGCCTCGGCTTGCGGCGCACTATTTAGAATCTTGGCAATACTGACAAAGCCGATCTTCAGATCAGCCGCCTGCGCCAACGAGAGCGGTAACATTAATGCCGCTGCGATCAAAAAATGCTGCTTAAGCTTCACTCGATACCTGCCTTCAAGAAAGTGAACGAAGATGCAAAAAAGTAAGTTTAGCAAAAGCTGTCACGATCCGATCCCTCTTCTGCTTTCATCAATTGAACGGCACGCCGAAGGAAAACTGGAAAGCCTCGGTTTCATCCTCAGATTGGTCATTGAGCGGCGCGGCTACACTTAAAACAATCGGTCCGAGTGGAGACAGCCATAGGCCGGAAAGGCCTACAGAGTAACGCAACTCATTAGCATCGAAATCGCTAGTGGTCGCAAACACATTGCCCGCATCGAAAAAGGCGGCAACCCGCACATTTTCGGATTTATCCATAAAGGGTACTGGTAAAATAAGTTGCGTGCTGGCGGTGGTTTTAAATGCGCCACCGACCGGTTCATTATTGCTATAACGCGGTCCCAGCGTATTCGCCTTGTAGCCGCGCACGGATCGTAGACCTCCCGCGTAGAAGTTTTCGAAAAACGGCAGGCCGTTGGTATCGCCATAACCATCGCCATAGCCAATTTCACCACCCAGCGACCATGTCATCCAGTGCGTCAAGGGATAGTAAAAAATGCCGCGATAGCTCAGCTTATAATACTGTGCATCACTGCCCGGTATAGCAACCTCAGCGCTAATCTGATTTAAACCGCCACTGGTCGGGAAAATAGTACGGTTGCGGCTGTCGCGTACCCAACTACTGTCTAGTTTGAATTCATTGAAGTTATCGCCGTTTTTATTAATGTAATCAATAATTTCTACCGGAGTGCTATCGGTAGTATCAATCTGAATATGGTCATAGCCAGGGAGGACAAGCAAGGTATCGAATTCATTCAACGGGAAACCGAAGCTCACCTGGGCGCCATAGCTATTTAAGACATAATTAGCAGTATTGACCTGAGCGGCATCGATGTCCTGATAGTAAATCCGGAATCCACGGCTGACCCCGTCAACGGTGTAATAGGGATTATTATAGGACAGGCTGTAGTTGGCACCGATATCACTGTTATTCAGCACTAGACTCATCTGATTGCCGGTACCGAGAAAGTTATTCTGGGTCACGCTCGCATTCAGCAATAGGCCCGACTCCTGGCCATAGCCGATACCAAACAGCAAGCTGCCCGAAGGGCGCTCGACCAATGTATAGTTAACATCGACCTGATCGTTGGTCCCAGGCACAGCAGACATTTCGACGTTGACGCTCTCCAGATAATCCAGACGTTGCAAGCGGGTTTTGGAACGGTCCAGATCTTTGGTTGAATACCCAGCCCCTTCGGCTTGCCGCATTTCCCGGCGCAATACTTCGTCCTGCGTCTTAATATTGCCCTTGAAGTTGACACGCCGCACATAAACTCGCCGGCCTGGATCGACCAAAAAAGTCAAATCCACCTTACGGCTCTCGTCGTTCACCTGGGGTACGGTATTGACATTAGCGAAGGCATAACCTTCTTCGCCTAGCCGCTGTCCGATGCTTTTAGTGATCTCGGTGATTTTGGCGCGAGAGAAAGTTTCGCCGGGATTAATATCGATCAACTTTCTTAGCTCGGCTTCAGGCACCACCCCGAAAGCGCCAGTCAGATGCACATTTTCAACAGTGTAGGGTTCACCTTCGGTCATGTTGATTGTGATATAAACGTCTTTCTTGTCCGGTGTGATCGAGACCTGAGTCGATTCAACATTGAATTTGAGATAGCCACGATCCAGGTAGAAAGAACGCAATGTTTCAATATCTGCCGCCAGTTTCTGTTTGGCGTATTGATCATCCTTAGTAAAAAAGGAGAGCCATCCGGTAGTGGATGATTGTATGAGACCTAGCAATTCCTTTTCGGTAAATGCCTTATTGCCTACGATATTAATCTGACTAATGCTGGCTACAGCGCCTTCGGAGATATTCAGTTTGATGGCAACCCGGTTACGCTCCAACGGCCGTACCTGGCTATTAATCTGCACAGCATAACGGCCACGGCTATAGTATTGCTGCAGCAGCTCTTGCTCGACCTTGTCAAGCAATGACCGATCAAATACCCGGCCCTCGACCAGCCCGACTGAAGTTAAAGCCTTCTTCAAGTCATCGGTACTGATATCCTTATTACCTTCGATCTGCACTTCAGCAATAGCGGGCCGCTCAGTCACAGTGACGATCAACACATTGCCACTTCTTTCCAACTGGACATCGGTAAAAAAGCCCGTCTTGAATAAGGTACGGATGATATCCGGATAATCCTGCTCGGAAACTGTCGAACCGGTCTGCACCGGCAGGTAGTTAAATACGGTCCCCGCTGAAATACGTTGCAGACCTTCAACTTGAATATCCCGCACTACGAATTCACCAGCGTACGCTACCGACGCCGCGATCCACAGGCCAAGAGACAAGACTAAATAAGAATAGAATTTCATAAGCGAATCCTTATCTCCTGCCTGAATCGGCGTCTCCTATCCTAGAAGACGGTTAAAATCGTTGAACAACGCGAGTCCCATTAATAGCAATAACAGAGCGATCCCCACTTGCTGCCCGGCATGCTGGATCGCTTCCGGCAGCGGACTGCCCTTGATTGCTTCGATTAAGTAATACAACAGATGCCCGCCATCCAATACTGGCACGGGCAACAGATTCAAAACCCCCAAGCTGATGCTGACCAAGGCCAACAGTGACAAGAACGCGATCAACCCAGCGCTGGCAGCCTGACCAGCAAACTGGGCAATGGTCAGTGGCCCGCTGAGATTATCCAGCGAGGCCTTACCAATGAGCATCCGGCCCAGCATACGCAAGGTTAGCTGTGACATGTCCCAGGTTTTGCCAATGGCGGCACCTATAGCATCCAGCGGCCCATAACGCACCACAACCCGCAAATTTTCGGCGAGATCAGGCGGCATCTCGGCCACCGCGCCAATGAAGCCGGTCCATTCGCCCTGACGGTTCTCTCGGGCGCCGGGAATTAGCTCCAGCGTTTGCTCAACTCCATTGCGTTCAATCCGCACACTCAGGGGCTGGTCAGGATAACGTTCGATAATACTGCGCCAATGCTGCCAGTCAGTGACGGATTCTCCTCCAGCCAAGACGATGCGGTCGCCCGGTTGCAAGCCTGCCCGGCTCGCGGATCCATCCGGCAATACCTGGCCGATCACTGCCGGCAGCATCGGTTGCCAGGGAGTCAACCCCATTTGTTCAAACACTCTTACTTCTTCATCTGATTCCGGCGCATGGCGCGTATCCAGAGTGCGGATGCGCGTCCGGCCATCGATATCCTTCACTTCGACCTGGATTATCTCTTCAGCCATAGCGCGATCAACCAGCGCCAGCATGACAGAACCCAATGCCGGGGTCGATTCGCCATCCACCATCATAATTAAATCGCCCTTACGAAAACCGCCCGCCTCGGCCAGTGACCCAGCGGCTGGCGTATCCATTAATGGTTTGATGCCAGGAACACCGATCAAGAACATACAGGTGTATGCAAAGATAGCGAACACAAAATTACACAGTGGCCCCGCTAAAACAATGGCGATACGCGAACCAACTGATTGCCGGTTAAACGCTTGATGCAGCTGATCAGCCGGTACTTCGCCTTCACGCTCGTCGAGCATTTTCACATAGCCGCCCAGCGGCAGCATAGCAATGACGTATTCCACATCATCCTGGCCGCGCCACCGCCACAAAGGCTTACCAAAACCAATGGAAAATCTTAGCACTTTGACGCCTAACCGGCGTGCCACCCAGAAATGCCCGAATTCATGCACCGTGATCAGCACTCCCAGAGTAATGATCAACGCCAGCAATGAAATCAATGGACTGCTGTTACTCATCAAATACCTCTTCCATGCATAGCGACCCATTCGCCGGCTACAGCCCGGGCCTGGGCATCATCGTCGAGAATGACCGCCAGCGATGCAACAGGGCGCCCATGGACCCGTTCTAATGTAGATTGGACCACGGTATAGATATCGGTATAACGAATTTGTCCATCAAGAAAGGCTTGCACGGCAATTTCATTAGCCGAATTGAGAATAGCCGGTGCAGTGCCGCCTGCCTCTAGCGCAGCAAAGGCGAGATTCAGACAAGGAAAGCGTGTGAAATCAGGGGTCATAAACTCCAGTTTGGCAATTTGAGCGAAATCCAGAAATGCAGATCCAGACGCCAGCCGTTGCGGCCAAGCCAGAGCATGAGCAATCGGCGTACGCATATCCGGATTGCCTAGCTGTGCCAGTATTGAGCCATCCTGATATTCTACCATCGAATGAATCACGCTTTGCGGATGAATCACGACTTGGATTTGCTCCAGCGGTGCTCCAAATAGCCAGTGGGCTTCGATAACTTCTAGACCTTTGTTCATCATGGTGGCGGAATCCACCGAAATTTTCCGGCCCATCTCCCAATTCGGATGAGCACAGGCCTGCGCCGGAGTTACATCCGCTAGTTGATCAAGCGGTGTGAGGCGGAAGGGTCCACCAGAACCGGTCAGCAGGATACGCCGCACCCCAACGGCATCGAGCCCCGCAGACGCGAATGCTGGAGGGAGGCACTGAAACACCGCATTATGTTCACTGTCGATCGGTAATAGTTCCGCATCGTGTTCGCGCACTGCTGCCATAAACAGAGGTCCAGCCATAACCAGCGCCTCTTTATTTGCCAGCAGCACCCGCTTACCGGCCCGTGCCGCCGCTAGAGTCGGCAATAGGCCTGCTGCCCCGACGATAGCCGCCATGACACTGGCAACTCCAGGTAACGCTGCAACCCGCTCTAATCCTTCCACCCCGGCCAGCACCTCGACCGGACGGCCAGCCACTCGCAACCGGTGGCGTAATTGCTCAGCCGCGCCAGGATCCACCATCACCGCATATTCGGGTTCATGTGTCAGGCATTGTTGAAACAGGTTTTCGATATCCCGATGGGCCGTCAGCGCAACGACCCGGAAACGTTGGGGATGACGTTGCAGCACGTCGAGTGTGCTAACTCCAATCGAGCCGGTGGAGCCGAGAATGGCGATGCCAATCCGCCTGCTCATCCCCACACTCCGTATAGGCCCAGCAGAAAGACTGGCGCAGCAGCGGTCAAGCTGTCTACCCGATCAAGAACACCTCCATGACCCGGTAACAGCGAACCACTGTCTTTGACCCCACACTGCCGTTTGAGCATACTCTCGAATAAGTCTCCAGCGATGGAAAAGCCGACTGTGACTAAGCACACTGCCACGAATGCCGGCCAGCGCGGACCGACATCCAGCAATGCTGCTCCTGCCAATGCCAACGCCAGTGCCGCTATTCCGGCACCGCCAACCCCTTCCCAGGTTTTTCCGGGGCTGATCGCAGGCGCCAGCTTGCGCCGTCCCCAGCGGCGGCCAGCAAAATAGGCACCGACATCAGCTGCCCACACCAACAAAAATAGAAACAGCACGTAGCCTGGTCCGAATTCGCCCCGCAACCCCATGAACGCCACCCACGGCACCGCCAGCACTACAATGCCGGCGATACCGACTGGTAATGGCCGGTCCTGATGATCCGGGCGCTTGGCGTAACGGCGCAACCAGAACATCGCGCCGCACCAACCCAGGACAGTCAACACCAATAGACCGCCCACTAACGCCGTGTGGTCAAGCAACGGCCAAATCGCCAGGATCAACGCCAGTACCACACCCACATACAGCAATCGATCACGTATTGACTGCAGACCAGCCAGGTGCGTCCATTCCCAGGCACCGGGCAAAATCACTGCTAGCAACGCCAGACCAAACGCTGCTGCGGGTAGCTTTAGTACCACCCAGATGACCAGGAGGGCCAGAACACTCGCAGTGGCAATGCGTTGTTTAAGCATGTTGACCCTGCATCACTTGTTCACCGGTCTGGCCAAAGCGCCGCTGCCGGCTAGCGAAGGCTGCGCAGGCAGCATCCAAATCACCTGCGCTGTAGTCCGGCCACAGCCGTTCACTAAAATACAGCTCAGTATAAGCCAGTTGCCAGAGCAGAAAGTTGCTGATGCGTTGCTCTCCACCCGTGCGGATAAATAAATCCAGTTCTGGTAAATCGGCAAGGCACGTATAACGATGGAAGGTCTCTGACGTTAAATCACTGGGTGACAACCGGCCAGCCGCGACGTCTGCAGCCGCTTGCTTCGCGGCTTGGACAATATCCCAACGACCGCCATAATTAGCAGCGATCACCAGCGTCAGGCCAGTGTTCCGCATTGTCCGTTGCTCCGCTTTGCGGATGTAGTCTTGCAAAGTGGGTGAAAATGCGCGATGGTCCCCGATGAATCGCAAACGGACATTGGCAACATCCAGCCGGCGGATTTCACCACGTAAGGTGGTCAGAAACAAATTCATCAAGATTTCCACTTCCCGGCGCGGCCGGCACCAGTTCTCACTACTGAATGCGAACAGCGTTAGCACGGCAATGTCACGCTCAACACATGCTTCAACCACACGCCGCACAGCCTTAGCACCCTCCCGATGACCGGCAGTGCGCGGCAAAGAACGCTGTTGCGCCCAGCGGCCGTTGCCATCCATCACAATCGCTATATGGCGAGGCCGCCAGTTGCTCGCTATACGCGGCGTCTGCACATCATCCGACATGCGAGCGGTTCTTATGTGAGTTCATGCTCAGACAGAGCCCAAGCTGATCCCTCAAATTTCCATTAATTCAGCTTCTTTGGCAGCAAGAATCTTGTCGACCTCTTGAATATGCCGGTCGGTCAGTTTCTGTATTTCATCCTGGGCCTGCCGTTCGGCATCTTCGGTAATGGTCTTGTCTTTGAGCAATGCTTTAAACTGGTTGTTAGCATCCCGGCGGATATTACGAATTGCCACTTTAGCACTCTCCCCTTCTTGCCGAACTACTTTAACCAAATCCCGGCGGCGTTCCTCAGTCAACGGCGGCAATGGGACCCGGATAGCCATACCAGCAGTGACAGGATTCAGACCCAGATCCGATTTCATGATAGCCTTCTCAATGGGGCCAACCATATTCTTTTCCCAAGGCGTCACAAGCAGGGTGCGGGCATCGGTTACCCCAACAGAAGCGACTTGGTTAAGTGGGGTCTCGCTGCCATAGTAGTTGACTGTCACATGATCCAACAAGCTAGCGTGGGCACGTCCAGTGCGCAGCTTGATCAATTCCTGCTTGAGCGTATCCACGCTTTTTGCCATGCGGTCCGTAGCATCTTTCTTGATATCGTCAATCATGGTCGTCATTCCCGCACCACAGTAGTGCCTACCTTCTCACCGCAGACGATCCTGACCAGATCGCCGTGGCGATTGATGTTAAAAACCATCAGCGGCAGGTCATGTTCACGGCACATGACAATGGCCGTGGCGTCCATGACCTGCAGTTTGCGCGCCAGCACCTCATCGTAAGTTAAGCAGTCATAGCGTACTGCTTCCGGATTCTTGAAAGGATCCGCAGAATAGATGCCATCCACCTTGGTAGCCTTGAGCATCACGTCGGCATTGATCTCAATAGCCCGCAAGCTGGCAGCAGAATCGGTGGTGAAGAAGGGATTGCCGGTACCGGCAGCGAAAATCACCACCCGGCCTTTCTCCAGATGACGGATGGCACGGCGGCGAATATAGTCCTCGCAGACCTGGTTGATACGGATAGCTGACATGACCCGGGTAAAGACACCAAACCGCTCTAGAGTGTCCTGCATCGCCAGCGAGTTCATAACCGTCGCTAACATCCCCATGTGATCGGCAGTGACCCGATCCATGCCAGCTCTGGCCAGGCCAGCACCTCGAAACAGGTTACCACCGCCGATGACCATACCTACTTCCACACCCAATTGACGCAACTCACGCACCTCACTGGCCATGCGGGCAATGACCTGAGTATCGATGCCGTAATCGTCTTCGCCCATTAGCACCTCGCCACTGAGCTTGAGAAGAATACGCTTGAATACTGGCCTGGAATTCAGCATGAGGGAACCCTTTAGCCTGCACTGTTATGTAAAGTAAGCGGATTGTACCGGAATCATAGCCCCGGCGTCATGGACATGGTGTAACACGGGTTTCCAGCCGATATCTCAATTCAAACGGGCAAAGAGCCCTGTTTTATGATCTGTGTCAGACCTTCTTAGTCGCCGCGCGCCGCTGCCATCACCTCTGCAGCAAAGTTGTCTGATTTTTTTTCGATACCTTCACCAAGCTCGAAACGCTCAAAGCGGACAACCCGGGCTTTTTGGGATTTCAACAGCTTGTCCACGCTTTGCTCTGTATCCTTGACAAATGGCTGGCCAAGCAACGTTATTTCTTCCAAATACTTGCGCAACCGCCCCTCCACCATCTTATCGATGATATTGGCCGGTTTGCCACTGGCTGCTGCCTGGGCTGCAAAGATGTCCTTCTCCTTGGCAAGCAGCTCCGCCGGAACCTGGTCGGCGCTAATACATAGCGGCCGGCTGGCAGCAATATGCATGGCGATATCTTTGGCCAGTTCAGCGTCGCCACCTTCCAGCTCCACCAGCACCCCAATGCGGGCGCCATGCAGGTAACTGCCCAAGATACCCTTTGTGGTAGCCAAACGCGCAAAGCGGCGGACATTGATGTTCTCACCGATTTTGGCGATGCAATCCCGCCGGTTCTGCTCGACACTTTGATCGTTGGCCATATTCGCTGCTAGCAATGTATCCAGGTCAGCCCATTCGTTATGGAGCGCGACTTCGGCTACAGCATCAGTAAAGACCCGAAAATCGTCGTTTTTAGTCACGAAATCGGTTTCGCAGTTGACCTCGGTCATGGCGACCGCGTTACTAGCCTGTTTGACTACAATTAAGCCTTCGGCTGCAATCCGGCTCGCCTTTTTATCAGCCTTGGCCTGACCGGCTTTGCGCATCGACTCAACGGCCATTTCGATATCGCCGCCGGTTTCCTGCAAAGCCCGCTTGCACTCCATCATTCCCGAACCCGTGCGCTCGCGTAGTTCCTTGACCAACGCTGCGGTGATTTCCGCCATGCTTGCTTACCTCTAAAAAACTGTTCTGTACTGGATTAAGTCAAATCGCTTAAAAGGCTCACAGGCGCTGGGCTCATGAGCCTTTTTAGGCAAAATAGCCACCCAGAAACTTCATCCGCCTTCGCCAGCTGGCAAAGTATCTTCAGGAATTTCGACGAATTCTTCTTCGGGACCGCGACCGCTCGCCAGTACTGCGCGGCCTTCTAGCACCGCTTCGGCTAAACCGCCAACGTAGAGTTGAATAGCACGGATCGCATCATCATTACCAGGGATAACATAGTCCACACCATCTGGCGAGTTATTGGTATCCACCAAGCCAATGACAGGAATCCCCAGCTTGTTGGCTTCTTGAACGGCGATACGCTCGTGACCTACATCAATGACGAACAGTGCATCTGGCAGGCTCGTCATATCCTTGATACCGCCGAGGCTGCGCTCCAGCTTATCCATATCTCGCCGCAAGCCGATGACTTCTTTCTTGGCCAGCCGGTCAAAAGTGCCATCCTGGGCCATCAGCTCCAGGTCCTTAAGCCGCTTGATGGACTGCCGGACCGTCTTGAAATTGGTGAGCATTCCCCCCAGCCAGCGGTGGTTGACATAAGGCATAGCACAACGGATCGCCGCCTCGGCAGTCGCTTCGCGAGCCGAGCGCTTGGTGCCTACCAGCAAGATCTTGCCACCTTTCGATGCTAACCGGCCGATGAAATTCAACGACTCGAGATACAGTGGTAGAGTTTTTTCCAGATTGATGATGTGGATCTTGCTGCGCGCCCCAAAGATATACGGGGCCATTTTAGGGTTCCAGTAACGGGTCTGGTGGCCGAAATGCACACCGGCCTCCAGCATCTGGCGCATGGAAACAGTCGCCATCGCTGAGCTTCTCCTTGAACAACAAAATTTAGGGTTGAGCCTCCATTCACCCCGAACGGCAACCTCAAGAGGCACCCGGCCGCCCGTGCCGGCGAATGTGAGAATTATTTAAAGACTGTTTGCCTAAAAGGCGCGCGCTTTATAACATGGATCATTTAGGAAAACCAAATGAACCGCTGCCTGTAAGAGGCTGTCCTAAGTCTTTTATAGCCCTATAGGCCGCCCTTAACGGTGGCCATCCACCGACCTTGAAATTGTCCATGCGCCCCCGAGACCGTAGCTGGCAGACTGAGAATATGTTCCAAAAACCTTCTAAGCAACCGATCACTATCACCTACAAGACCCCAGCAGAGATTGAGAAAATGCGGGAGGCTGGCCAGCTGGCAGCCAACGTGCTGGATATGATTGGCCCTTATGTGCAAGAAGGTATTACTACCGAAGAATTGGACCGGATTTGCCATGACTACATGGTCAATGTGCAAAAGGTCATTCCTGCTCCCCTGAACTATCGCGGCTTTCCTAAATCCATTTGCACCTCAGTGAACCATGTGGTCTGCCATGGCATTCCCGGCCCGAAAAAACTTAAGAAAGGCGATGTGCTCAATATCGACATCACGGTAATCAAAGATGGTTACCACGGTGACACCAGCCGCATGTTTGCAATCGGTGCGCCCCCGATAGCTGCGCAACGAGTCTGCAGAATTGCCTACGAATGCCTGTGTATTGGCATTGAAGCCGTGCGGCCCGGTATCCGCCTCGGTGATATCGGCTACGCTATCCAGAAGCATGCCGAAGCCCAGCACTGCTCCGTCGTGCGCGAATACTGCGGACACGGCATCGGCCGGGATTTTCATGAAGATCCGCAGGTTTTGCATTACGGCAAGCCAGGTGAAGGGGTTTCATTGGTCCCTGGCATGACTTTTACCATCGAACCTATGATCAATGCCGGCAAGCGGCACGTCAAACTATTACCCGATGGCTGGACTGTGATCACCAAGGATCATAGCATCTCTGCCCAGTGGGAACATACAGTGCTCGTTACAGAAACCGGCCACGAAATTCTCACGCTCAGTCCTGATACCACGCTTTAACACTCTGCTTGCTCCAACACTGGAGAACCCGCATGACCGTCCTTGATATCGCGCCACTGCCCGTTCTGCCGCCGTTCACGGATAGCCTATGGGACAACTCATCGTGGAACGACATCGCGCTGTTCGACACCACGGCCTTCGAGCGCGACGTGATCACAGCCAATCCGATAGCTGCATTCCGTAGTCTGCTTAAACAGAGTGATACACGGCTCAAGGATCTGTTCCAGCAAGGCGTCCCTGCCTACGAACTGGTATTGGCGCGCGCGCGGTTGATGGATGAAGTACTACAACGCATCTGGTTACGGTTTTTTGAAACAAGCATTCCGGATCTGGCGCTGGTAGCAGTAGGCGGCTATGGGCGCGGGGAGCTACATCCAGGCTCCGACGTAGACATCATGATCTTGCTTGATGACCAAGCACTTGATACCCACCGTTCTGGATTAGAGGATTTTCTGACTTTTCTGTGGGATATTGGCCTGGAAGTGGGCCACAGCGTGCGCACCGTCGAGGATTGCGCCCATGAAGGAGCTGCTGAGATCACCGTTGCGACCAGTCTGATGGAAGCACGCATGCTGACCGGTTCAATGCCGCTATTTGAGCGGATGCGCGCGGTTACCGGATCTGACCGTATTTGGCCCGATGCCGCTTTTTTCGAATCCAAGCAACAGGAACGCCGCCAGCGCTGCCGCAAGTATAACGAGACTGCTTTTAATCTGGAGCCTAATATTAAGGATGGTCCCGGCGGTCTGCGTGATATGCAAATGATCGGCTGGGTAGCCAAGCGGCACTTTGGCGCGAGTACTTTGCAGGAACTGGTTAGTCACGGCTTCCTGAGCACGCGTGAATACGACGAGCTGATTGAATGCCGCAACTATCTTTGGCAGGTACGCTTTGCCCTGCATACCTTGACCGGCCGCCGTGAGGATGTGCTGTTATTCGAGCACCAACGACGGATTGCTCAACAGTTCGGCTACCAAGATCAGGACCATAACCTGGCGGTCGAGCAGTTCATGCAGCGTTACTACCGCACTGTCAACGCCCTGAGCCGGTTGAACGAGATGTTGTTGCAACTGTTTGAGGAAGCGATTCTACTGGGTGATGAATCCGGCGATCCGCAACCAATCAACCGCCGTTTTCAGGTGCAGCGTGGCTACCTGGAAGTGACCCGGCCCAATGTCTTTCTGCGCTACCCTTTCGCCTTGCTGGAAGTCTTCCTGATCTTGCAGCAACACCCGGAAATCAAAGGCATCCGCGCCGCTACTATCCGGTTGATCCGTGATCATCAACCGCTGATCGATGAAAAATTCCGCAACGATATGCGGCCACGCAGTCTATTTATGGAAATCCTGCGCCAGCCTTATGGCGTTACCCGGCAATTGCGGCTGATGAACGCCTACGGCGTGCTGCCCGCTTATCTACCAGAATTTGGCCAGATCATCGGCCGGATGCAATATGATTTGTTTCATGCTTATACCGTAGATCAGCACATTCTATTTGTTGTGCGCAATCTACGGCGGTTTTTCCTGCCACAGTATATCCAGCAGCTCCCGCATTGCAGCGTGATCATGGCACGACTACCCAAACCGGAGCTGTTATACATCGCCGGTCTCTATCACGACATCGCCAAGGGACGCGGCGGCGATCACTCCGAGCTGGGTGCTCAGGATGCTGAGCGGTTCTGCCGCCAGCACGGGCTCAGCAGTTTCGATACCCGGTTAGTAGGCTGGCTGGTAAGCCATCACCTGACTCTATCATTGACGGCGCAGAAGAAGGACATTCATGACCCGGATGTGATCCATAGCTTCGCCCAGAAAATGGGTGATCAGATGCATCTGGACTATCTGTACCTGCTGACGGTCGCCGATATCCGCGGCACGAATCCAAATCTATGGAATACTTGGCGGGCTTCGCTGCTCTGGCAATTGTACGAAGCGACACGCCGGGCACTGCGGCGCGGCCTGGATAACCCCATCGATAAAGAAGAGCGCATCCGCGAGGCACAAGCCCAGGCACGGCAACGGTTGCATCTGAAGAAGATTGACGAAGAGCGTATCAACTGGGCCTGGGAAGGGTTCGGCGACGACTATTTCCTGCGCCACTCCGCTGAAGAGATTATCTGGCACACCCGGGCAATTCTAAAGCGCGGCCACCGGGAACGCCCATTAGTCATGGCGCGTGACGATCCAGACCGGGGCGGCACCGAAATTTTCATCTACACCCGCGACCAGGACAATCTGTTTGCGCTGATCACGTCGGTCCTCGATCTACTGGGGCTGACCATT